>Ga0137366_10001922_pt1 | contig 15659 bp, 16 predicted proteins | sample SagtaG_8_FD_104938 | JGI IMG/M metagenome (GOLD analysis project Ga0137366, IMG submission 104938) | Vadose zone soil microbial communities from Sagehorn Ranch, Mendocino, California, USA - Sage1_L_60_16 metaG | ecosystem: Environmental > Terrestrial > Soil > Vadose zone | place: USA...
GGTGTTGTTCGGCATCCCCTTCACCGGAAACTCGGTGTCGTGCCCCGGCAGTGTCAGCGGCCAGCCGGCTTCCTTCAGCAGCAGGTCGATGAAGAAGTCGCGCGTCTGCGCCTCGGAGTAGTCGTGCCGGTCGGGCGTGGCCGCGTTCTGCTGCTTGATGGCCGCAATCTCGGCGCGCAGCTTTTCCAGCTCGGCATCCACTTCGGCCTTGCCGGTCAGCAGCGCGGAGAGCTTGGCGTCCTTTTCTGTCACCGCCGACGCCAACTGCTGCAACTGCGCCAGCGTCTGCGCGGGCGCGGACCCACTCTTGGGAAGCAGGTTCTGATCCCAGAGCACGCCGTCGGCGGGCTTGGCGCCCTTGGCATAGGTGTGCGCCAGCCAGTAGCAGACGTGGAAGAGCTCGCGCACTGCCACCACGGCGTCCAACTGGGTCACCGGCTTATGGCTGTGCACGGCCATGTTACCCAGCTTCTTGATGGCGACCGTTTTAGTAAAGACCGCCGCGCCCACCGTGTTCTTGAAGCTCGGGTCATGCAGCAGCGCGTCGAGATGGTCCTGATAGGGGAGCTTCAGCGCCTTGTCATATTGATAGAGCCACAGCACGGCCAGCTCCAGCGTGCGGCGGGCATAGAAGCAGGCGGTGCGGGCGTCGGGAAAGACAGCGGCCTCGGCTTTGCTTGCCGACTCGAACAGCGCAGGCCATTCAGACTTCAAGAAGCCGAAGTTCGTCATCGAATCAGAGTTCTCCAATAGAAGCGGAGCGCGCCCTGCTGAGCTTTGGGAAATGCTCTGCGAATGCTGCAAGCACTTCCTGCCAAAGGGCATCGTCCAGCTTCCTCTTGCAGTGAATCTTGTTCACTACGTCGTAACCCGCCTCAGTGAGCGCATCACAGAGTGCCTTCTCCGCTGCCGCAACCTTATCCCTGCTTGGTACGTGCTCTTCCCACGTCCGTGTTTCAGCAAACACTGGTCCATATGCCACCATTTCATATGAAGTGCATCCAGCGGGATCAATCTTCCGAGCCTCCAAATTGCGTCGCATAGCGTTTGCGTTCTTGTTGCTGCCCAGATGTTGGCTGACACGTGTGAAGGGAGACTGCGCATTCACCGATGCCTCATCACCGGTCCGTCCCACGTATAGTACCGCCCCGCCCGACGCAGTCGTGATATCCCACACATACAACCAGAAGCCGCGCTCCAATATGGCGCCTGGAAACCGCAAGGTATGCAGCGTCGGGCTCATAGCTCTCCCAGGAAAGCACGGTGCTGGAGAGAATCGAAAAGAAAATCAAGGTGCTCCGAGGAGCTTCGATGCTGTTCTTTCACTCGCTCCGCGGCCTGAACCGTTTCAACAAACTTCTTCTGTAACGACGGTGGCGGCATTGGGATCTCGACTGAGCGAATGTCGTCAAAATTGAGCCCAGCTTTTACCGCCTGTTTGTTTCTGCGCAAGATTTGTCTTTGGCCTGATGGAGACGTGAGGAACGCAGACAAAAACCGAGGCAGAACTGCCGAGGTGCGAAGAATCGAAAGATGCTGATTGATGTAGGCATTGCCGAGCCCTTCGGGTACGACCGCAGTACGCCCAAGATCGGCGGTAATGCTCAGCAGAACATCGCCAGCCTCGACCCTCGTCCGACGAGATTCCGCTGTTTGCGGTGCATCTACAAATGCGACATCATCTAGCCTCAGTTCGTCGCGACCTACGTTCTGGATGCGCAAAAAGAGACTTCCGCTGTCGCGGTAGTACGCTGCCCATCCTCTCGATCCGCTTGTTAGGAAGTCCAATATGCTGCCAAGAGGCTTCCGCTGCCAGGTTCCAGGAGACGAAACCAAGTCGCCAAAAAACTGCATGAACAGCGACTGGATCAACCTATCTGCGTGGCCGAATGCTGTCCGCCGCTTGGCTCGCAGGGCCTCGGCCTTGTCCAAGATCGCTGAAATCTTCCGCTGCTCAGCGAGTTTGATAGCAGGAACTTCGAAGTTCGACAGCTCTTGTCCGCTAATGTTTATGAACGTGCTTCCGACGCCACGCGCCTGAAAGGCCGCATATCCATTTGCCAAGACATGACGTAGAAATCCAGTATCAAACTTCCCTTGCTTGCCGCGAATTGCGGCAAGACCGCGGCCAATACAGTATTCCTTATCAGCAACGTTTAGTCGCCCGGCAGTGGCTCCGCGAACGCAGAACAAGACATCTTCGGGTTCGCACAGCTTCGTGGATTCCGTAGTCCATTGCTTTTCCGTGGGATGGACAGGCCCAAATTCCGTAGGGCCATTGAGTAATGGTGTCCCGACTCCTTGTGTGTTGTATGACCCACCTTTCGGCGATTGTCCCATCACCACTGTCGCCAAATCACCGAGCTTTGCGGTCTGCACGGTCACTTGAGCATCCCCTCCAACTCCTTTAGCCCCTGCTCAATCTCGCGCTCCAACTTCATCAGTTCTGCTATCAGCTTCTTCGGCGCAACGTGCTCGACTTCCTCGTGCACGACTTCTTTGTAGCGATTCAGGCTCAGGTCGTAGCCGTTGGCGGCGATGTCGGCTTTGGACACGCAGAAGCTCTGTGCCGTGCGCGGGCGCTGGCGCTCCGCCTTGTCGCGCTGCTGCCAGCGGGCGAGCACATCCGGCAGATTGTTTTTGGGGTGCTCCTCCGCGCTCAGCTTCTCCGCCGTGACGCAGCCGAGCTTTTCGTCGGCGAGCAGCGGCTGGCGCTTGTCGTCCAGCGACCATCCATCGGCTTGCACGTCGTAGAACCAGACATGGTCCGTGCCGCCGGAGTTCGTCTTGGTGAAGAGCAGGATGGCCGTGGAGACGCCCGCGTAGGGCTTGAAGACCCCAGAGGGCAGCGAGACCACCGCATCCAGCTTCTGCTTCTCGACCAGCATCTCGCGCAGCGTCTTGTGCGCGTTGCTGGAGCCGAAGAGCACGCCATCCGGCACGATGACCGCCGCGCGGCCTCCCGGCTTGAGCAGCCGCAGGAAGAGCGCGAGGAACAACAGCTCGGTCTTCTTGGTCTTGACCACCTGCTGCAGATCCTTGGCGCAGCTCTCGTAGTCGAGCGATCCGGCAAAGGGCGGATTGGCCAGCACCAGCGTGTACTTCTCCTCCTCGCCGGCGTGGTCCTGCGAGAGCGAGTCGCGATAGACGACCTCGGGCGAGTCCACGCCGTGGAGCATCATGTTCATGCTGCCGATGCGGAGCATGGTGTTGTCGAAGTCGAAGCCGTGGAAGACCCCGGAGTGGAAGTGCTTGTTCAGCGCGCGGTCGGCAAAGAGTTCCTTGTGGCGCAGTCGGAGGTATTCGCCCACGGCGACCAGGAAGCCGCAGGTGCCCGCCGCCGGATCGCAGACCACGTCGGTGGGCTTGGGCGCGGTCATCTCCACCATGAGGCGGATGATGTGGCGCGGCGTGCGGAACTGCCCGTTCTGCCCGGCCGTGGCGATCTTGCCCAGCATGTACTCGTAGAGATCGCCCTTGGTATCGCGGTCCTCCATGGGAACCTTGTCGAGCAAATCGACGACCGTCTGGAGCAGCGAGGGCTTGGGAATGGTGAAGCGCGCATCCTTCATGTGGTGCGCGTAGGTGGAACTGTCGCCGCCGAGCGTGCGCAGGAACGGGAAGACGTGGTCGCTGACGACCTCGTACATCTCGCGGGCCTCGAAGTGCTTGAACTTCGACCAGCGCAGATTCTGGTAAGGCGTGCCCTTGGCGTCCTTGCCCTTGGGGAAGATGACGCGCTCGATGGTCTTGCCGGTGCGCGCAGCCTTGCGCTCCTCCAGCTCCTGGATCTCATCCAGCCGCCGCATGAAGAGCAGATAGGTGATCTGCTCGATCACCTCCAGGGGATTGGAGATGCCACCGGACCAAAACTGGTCCCAGATCCGATCAATTTGATTGCGAACTTCGCCTGTAAGCATGGCCCTCCCTACGACTGCCGAATTTCACCCCTGAACCTGGCGCGTCGGCGCGGAAGGAGAGGGTAAAAATGGTGGAAAAGCGAATCGTAGCAGAGATTTGGGACGGAAGCTCACTGCAAAGTGTGGTTCCCACGGCGCTTCGGCGGACCAAGCCTGACTCCTCAGGCACCTTGCGTGGGCGTGTACAATTCTGTGCAATTCACAAACTCTGGAGAGAATCATGTCCCTCTGGCTCGTTCGCGCTGGCAAGTATGGCGAGTTCGAAGAGCACTTCTTTTCGACAAACAGCATATATCTCACTTGGGACCGGCTCGAAAAGACCAACCTTGGCAGGGCCAAGACCTACGAAGATATCAAGTCGATCCGTGCGCGGGGCCTTCCCGGAGTTTGGGGAGCACAAGCTCGGAAATCACTCGGGTCAGATATGGGCCTTTGTGCTCGCGATGAAGCCGGGAGACTTGGTTGCGGTGCCGCGGAAGACTACGCCGGCGATCGCGTTTGGTGAGATCACGGGCGCGTATCATCACGAGCCCGCTGCAGACGGGCGATATCAGCACAGCCGTTCGGTCTGCTGGCTGAACTTGGAGGTTCCCCGTTCGACCATCGACCAGGACTTGCTGTATTCCTTCGGCGCCATTATGACCATCTGCGAAGTGAGGCGAAACAAAGCCGAAGAACGCATCAGGAAGATGGTCTTTGCGGGATTCAATAGTGGATCTAAGCCGAAGCCTACGGGACAGGGCGAGGCTGCTGGCGAGAACGGTATCATTGAGGAAGTTCGGCTCGATCTTGAAGAGCTTGCGCGCGATCAGATCGCCAAGCACATCAATGCGAAAGTTAAGGGCCACGGGTTGGCCCGACTCGTCGAGGCAATCCCTCCGGACTCAGGGTTACTCCACATTTCTGAGCCCGGAAGGACCGGACGGCGGTGTGGACATCCTCGCTTCTGCTGGACCTCTCGGATTCGGCCAACCGCGCATATGTGTCCAAGTGAAATCCTCTGACAGTCCCGTTGACACTCCCACCCTTAATCAACTGGTCGGAACCATGCAAAACGTTCATGCCGATCAGGGGCTGCTGGTCTCATGGGGTGGGTTTAAGAACTCGGTGATGAAGGAACTCCCCCGTCAGTTCTTCCGTGTTCGCATGTGGGATCAAAAGGATCTCATTTCTGAACTGTTTGCGCACTACGACGGTCTTGAGCCGGATCTCCGCGCGGAGATCCCGATGAAACGAATCTGGACGATCACTAGGGAAGAAGAAGAGTAAAGGTGAGGAATGCCGATTTCACCTGAAGAGTACTGGAGCGAAAGCCCCGAAAGGCGCTCACAGCGCCTATATGTCGCATTCTGCGAGTATGCGTCCGCTGTCCTCGATTTTGCGGAGGGCTCCGAAATCATCGAGCAGCGTGAGAACACTGGCTTGCGCTTGAACTGGGCGGCCACAATTCTCTATTACTCTATCGTTCACAGCTCTCGGCTCCTCATCTTCGTTCCAATCGGAGATTTTCCGACTGCCCACGCGGCACTTGCTAGGTGCTTCGATCCGATTGCTGAGGAGATCACTACCACAGACTGGCTTCGTGGATTTTCCGCTGCAGGGCTGCGGGCGGATCGCGGCGCTTATTCAGAGTCTGTTTGCTACGATCGGCTCCTCAGTTTCTGGGCAGAGCATGTTGACCTCACCAGGGCTTCCGGCCTGCTTTCGTGGCTCGGGCAAGCCCTTGCTGCTGCAAAGGGCCTCCGAATGAAAACAACTACGAGGCTCTCTTGATTGCCCACGAGTATCGACATCAACATCTCACCAGAGTATTCCATGGCCTGGCTACTGCCATGGCAGCGACCGCGCGGCGTGCTTTGGCCGAGGTGACTGCTTTCTGGAGCGCAGCGTTACGTAACGCGCCAGAACGCGATTTCGTCAGCTTCTATGTCAAAGCCGCATACTGCGCCCAGTGGAATCTTGGTACTCCGATGGGGTTCAGGCAATCGTTCACTCGATCACCGAGCCGTTCCAGCGGACTGAGGTCAACCTCGACGTAGTCGGAAAGATCGAATCCGATGTGGATTGGGAAGTCTTCAACCCGAAGAGGAGCCTGATGTCGCAGTATGAGAAGAAGGTAGAGGCATTGACGTATCAATCAGAAGCTCCCATGCACCGAGTCATGGGAGCTCCTGAGAGAGTCCCTATTCGGCGCCCGACTGCACCTCGGCCACCTCGGCCTGCTAGCGTTCCCAAAACGATTAGGTCGACGCCAGAGGAGCGAGTGCGCTTGCGTGAGGATCGAAAAGTCCGAATTGCGGAAATGGACGGGATGGATCCCATAGCTCGCCTCAAGATCATCGCGGAAGACGCAAGCCATCCGGTCGATTTCTATCCTGCCCAGTTCGGGGATGTATCTGATGAAATCTTGAGAAGTCTGCCAGGCCCGATTCTCGCGCGTCTCCGCGACAAGGCTGCTCCTGGACGAAAGGGACCGTGGAAGATGTTCGCTCGACGTCTGGCGGGTCTCTGATTGTTGGAGCTTCATTCACTTCGCTGCGATAGTCTTCGCATGGATGTTAGCGTCCCCCAAACACATACTTCCGGAGCGATCCCAGACCCTAAGTCGTCAATCCCAAGTTAGCAGCGCCTTCGCCGGAAAGGGTTTTCGCAACGCGGACCTGCGTAACGAGTGAAGTGCCCCGTCTTGGGAAGGCGATCAGCCTCAATCTGCTCAAGGTAGCGCGCGGATGCGCCCGGTGCGAGCGTTCGTGAATGCTCACCGGCAGCAGGATGTGCGGAGGGATATTCACGACAAAAGCCGAAGAACTAGTGGAAGCCAAGTGCCAATTTATGACAACGGATCTCAATCGTTATAACTGTTCGGCGCAATACGTGTTTAGAAATCGTTTGTTCCCCAAATTGACAGCTTTGGCAGAATCTTTCAGAATACGGAACGCATTGCGGATATTCGCTGCGGCGCCGCTCAGGACTATTATTAGCTGGCCAATCTGCGTAGCCTCCGCTTAAGGGTTTATTGGTTGTAAAAACAATTTTCGCTCTCCCGAAGTTGGCAACTGTGGCCGGCACAGTAGAGCTTCAATTCACGCAAGTTTCGCGCCTATAGCAAACAGGTACTCCCCTATGGCCGAGACCGGGCAACTTTTCGCACGCTGCTATGCACGGTTCAAGAAGCCAAGATCGACTGCTGTACCTTCGGATAGCAGCTCACGCCCGCCCGTACTGCGCGGCGTTGTTCGGAATTCTCGCCCTGGAACTACTGTCCGTTCCGTTAATGCTGCTCGTTCCCGTACCCCTCAAACTAGCTGTCAATAGCCTCACTGGGTCCGATCACGTTCCACCACTCGCGCAACACTGGCTGCCTTTCAACTGGTCGGGGCGAACAACGGACTTGTGGTTTGCCGCAGCATTAATGATCGTAGTCGGCCTTCTGCAACATTTTACGGCCCTGACGAGTTGGCTTTTGCAGACGCGTACCAGCGAAGGTATGGTTTTAGATTTCCGATCTCAGATTTTCGAACACGTCCAGCGGCTGTCGCTTAACTATCACGATCGGCGGGGCATCACTGATCCAACCTACCGCATCCAGTATGATGCGCCTTCTCTGGCGCAAATCGTCGTCCATACCATCATTCCGGCGATAACAGCGGTGCTGATGCTGGCTGGGACATTCTATGTCACCATACGATTGGACTTCGAACTGGCCATGATCATTGTCGTACTTGGGCCATGTCTGTTTCTGGTTACTCGCAAGTACACTGATCGCGTACACAATGAGTGCTCGCGAGTCCGAGAACGCGACAGCGTGGCAATGGCTGTAGTAAGTGAAGCACTCGGCGCGTTACGGGTCGTAAAAGTGTTCGGGCAGGAAAGCCGAGAGCATAGCCGATTCGTGGAACAATCGGGAAAGTATGTTCGCGGCCAGATGAACCTAGCGGTACTGCAAGGCAGCTTCTTCGTTCTGGTCGGACTCACCATCGTTGTCGCCAGCACTGTCGGCTTGTTCGTAGGCGTTCGCCACGTCCAAGCCGGCCTGCTAACAGTCGGCGATCTGTTGCTGCTGATGACCTATTTGGGCAGGTTGTATGAACCGCTAGCAATTCTCAGCGGAAAGATCGTCGAGATCCAGGCGGCACTCGTCAGCGTTGGCCGTGCGTTTGCTCTGCTCGACGAATCGCCCGAGGTGGTGGAGAGCCCTCATGCAAAGCCATTGGTCCGCGCCACCGGATCGGTGGAATTCCGTGGGGTTATTTTTGCCTATACTGATGCTCGTCCGGTGCTGCGGAACTTGTCTATTAGCTTGCCATCTGGCGCACATATAGGGATTCTTGGCCGCACTGGTTCCGGAAAGTCCACCCTCCTTAGCCTGTTGCTGCGGCTCTACGATCCTGCAAGCGGATGCATCTTGCTCGACGGGGTCGATGTCAGAAATTACAAGGTGGCGGACCTGCGAAATCAGTTCAGCATTGTATTGCAGGAACCAGTATTGTTCTCTACAACAATTGGCGAGAACATCGCATACACTCAGCCGGCCGCTAGTCGGGCTGAGATCGTACGTGCCGCCCAGGCAGCCAACGCAGACGAGTTCATTATGGCATTGCCCCGCGGCTATGACACCGAAGTCGGTGCGCGGGGCATGACCCTTTCCGGCGGCGAACGCCAGCGTATTTCTCTTGCCCGCGCTTTCCTCAAAAATGCGCCCATTCTCATACTCGATGAGCCGACCAGTTCGGTCGATATGGCGACTGAGGCTGCTATCGTCGAAGCCACTGAAGAACTCATGCGTGGGCGCACTACGTTCGTGGTCACGCACAGGGTTAGCATGTTGGGAAACTGCGACCTCCATTTCGAACTCGCAGGCGGTAGGTTGGTACCACTCTTAGGATATTCGTGCGAGCATCGGCAAGGACATAAGCAATCGTGCGATAGCTCCGCGCCATCCGCAGGCGCCAATTCCAAGTGTGTCACGACCGGCAGCTAACTCTTTGCCCGGTCAGCAGTTGGCCAGAGCATCAGCTTGGCGATTGTCTCGGGTTTCGTGAATTACGACGGTGAGCGAATGCGTTGTTCAAAGCTTTTCCGCTTCCTAACCAGCTGCTCCTACCCAGGCGAGCGAGGCAGCGAGACACAGCCGAAATGCGCCGTGCACATTCCTGAGCTTGACGGCGCTCGCGGCTTGGCCATCCTGCTGGTGATGGTGCTCCACTTCACAATGGAAGGCGGGATTCAGGAGACGAATGTCGAAATCGATTGCTTATTCATGCGAGCCGCACAATTTGGCTGGATCGGTGTAGACCTGTTCTTCGTTTTATCCGGATTTCTGATCACAGGAATACTGTTGGACGCAAAAGGCTCCAAAGGCTACTTCCGCAACTTCTACATCAGGCGTGCGCTCAGGATTTTTCCGCTCTATTACGGGTTTCTCGCTTTCTGGTTCTTCGGCCTGCCGCGCCTCTATACGTGGCCAGCTGACATTGTCTATCCGGTCAGGCAATTGTGGTCGTGGATCTATTTGACCAACATCTCACAAGCGATCCGGCACACATTGGCCGCTGCACCGCCGTACACGGGCCATTTTTGGTCGTTAGCTGTTGAGGAGCAGTTTTATGCAGTCTGGCCGATAATCGTGTTCATGTTCTCCCGCCGTACGCTGCTCCGACTCTGTGGGATGTGCTTGGTGTGTGCTCCCATCGTGCGATTCTGGTTATGGACGATCGGCGATCCCATCGCTGCTTACGTGCTCGCGCCCGCTCGCATGGACGCACTCGCGATGGGCGCGGCACTGGCGCTGGTGTGGCGAGGACCCGATGGACTCTCCCGCGTGCGTGTGTGGGCTTGGCCGACCGCGGGAACCGCCTGTGCATTGTTTGTATGTATGGCAAACCTTCACACGAGCGGACGCTTCGATGGCGTTCCTCTAGCAACGTTAGGCTACTCGTGTCTTGCAGTTCTGTTCGCAGCCTTGCTTACGCTCAGCTTACAGTCACGTAGCCAACTGCTCACAGCTTTGTTCGGGCGCCCTGAAATGCGGTTTATGGGGAAGTACAGTTATGCCCTGTACGTATTCCATCTGCCGATCGGATATTTCGTGGCAAATACGCTGTTCCGTGTAGGCCAAATTCCGCGCATTATGGGCTCGCAGCTCCCCGGACAAACGTTGTTCTTCGCGGCTTCTGGAGTGCTTTCGATCGCGGCTGCGCTTTCAAGCTGGCATCTTTACGAGAAACATTTCCTGGCACTTAAAGAGCGCTTCGCTTACGCCGAGGCACCTCAAGCGCTCCTACGCAGGCCAGAAATAGCTGGCCGCGTTAGAAGCTCGATGCGCCAGTCGGTTGCAAACACGAGAGGAGAGACCCGTTCGTGAATGTCGCGGTTAGTCATGCGGCTCCACTAAATTGCGCGACTCGGCTCCGCGCTGTCCTAATCGTTTTTGTTGCTGCTGCGTCTGCAATTGCACCCGCGAGTTTTATCGGGTTACCAGTAGGACCCGATTTCAATTTCCACATCCCCCTGTGGCTCGACGTCGCACGACAATGGCAACAGGGAGTGTGGTTTCCACGCTGGGCACATTTGGCTGAATATGGATTTGGCCAGCCCGCCTGCGCCTTCTATCCTCCCTTGTCGTGGATGCTGGGCGCCGCGCTCGTCTCTGTTCTCCCCCTGAATGCTGCTCCAGCAATTTTCGTTCTTATTGTGCTGCTCATTGCGGGACTATGCATGTTCGCGTTGGCGCTCAGGATTCTACCTGCACGTGCCGCGATGACCGCGGCAGTCTGGTATGCGGTGAATCCATTCCATCTGTTGACAGCGTACCAACTCGGCGCCTTTGCGGAGCTGTTTGCCAGCGCGCTTTTTCCCCTCGTCGTTCTCGGTGTTTTGCGGTTAGAACACCACTGGCGTACAGGCGTTACGCTTGCGTTGGGAATTGCCGCCATTTGGCTCACAAATTTCCCGGCGGCGGTGATTGCCTCGTATGCAGCTGCATTGATGATTTTAGTCGCGGCTCTCAGACTGCGGTCAGGCCGCATCTTCGTCAACGGCGCCATTGCGCTGGGGCTCGGACTTGCCTTGGCCGCATTCATTGTGCTTCCGGCGGCTTACGAAAGACGGTGGGTGAATATTTACGAAGCACTGATCCCTGATCTCAGCCCGGAGAGTAACTTTCTGTTCGGTTGGGATTATGACCCTGACGCGGGTTGGTTTCCGGTAGTGCTGTCGACAGTGGCACTGTGCGAAATCGGTTTAATCGCCATTGCGGCGGTTCTTTCGCGAAAGTGGTCTCGGAGAAACCCGCCTTGGTGGCCGATTGTAGTCATCGCTGCCGCGGGTGCCGTCTTCCTCATGTTTCCGATCACCGGGCCGCTTTGGCGGCATCTCCCAGAACTACCATACGTACAATTTCCGTGGCGTGCGCTGTTCATAGTGAACTGCTCACTTGCAGTTTTGATCGCTGCGATGTTCGCAGGATCCTCGGTCCATGCGAGCCGGTTGGTTCTGCCTGTGCTGCTTGTTGCCGGCGGTGTAGGTGCCGGTTGGACCGCCAAATGGGCGCATGGTGCCGTCACACAAATTGCGCAGAGCGTTTCCGCGGAGGGGTATGGTGGGCGGCCGGAATACATGCCGCAGGGCTCTCATTACCAGTTGATTTGGCAATGGGTATTTAAGATGCCGAAGGTGGCGGAAGCCAACAGCGCCGGTCAGCCGCTAAATGACCAAGAATCTCAGCTACGAGTTTCTGTTCAAGAGTGGGGACCGGAGCAGAAAGCGATCGATATCAGCTCACCGCATCGCACGCGAATCATGTTACGGCTGCTGAACTACCCTATTTGGAAGGTGATGCTGAACGGAGCACAGATAAGCCCACTAACCCAGCCGGAAACTGGCCAAATCATCGTACCCGTTCCCCAGGGCCACAGCAAAGTCGAGGTGCGCTACAGGCGTACTTGGGACCGAACCGCAGGAAGCATTATTTCATTAGCCGCATGTCTGCTGCTGATGGAAATGGCATGCAACTCTGCCCAGTCTAAGACGCTGCGCGGCAGGAGTGGAGCATGACCGCCGCGGACGACTGTCTCTTGCTCTACATGGCGAAAACCGGATGGTTCGTTGCCTTGCCGCCTCACGTTGTTGAGCATCTGAAGGCGGTCGAGAACTCGAATTCCTGCCATGTGTTCTGGAGTGGAACTACTTTCAAGGAGCTGGCTGTACGGGGAGTGGTGGAAGGAGTTGAAGCGGGTGAGATGCGCGTTGAGAGTCTCGCAGCAATAGTGGGCGCCGCCATCGAGCTAACGTAGAGCGGATCGAATTTTATATCGAATTTTATATCGATATTCAAGTATTCAACGCAAAGCGGAGGCTCATGTCATAACGGAGGTTGAGCAGCTTGTGAGCGGGGGCAACTTCCGGTCCGTGGAGCAAGGGAGTCGACCAGCGAGGATCCGTCCCAGGATTCGGTGTTTTCTGCTGGTTTAGTTCCAAAATCACATGGTTCTGGAACGCCGAGAAGGGCCCTGCCAGTCTGTGCATATTCAGCAGTTTGCACTTGGGCGCCGCAGCGAGGTTTTTGGAACACCGGGCTTGCTCGTCGGTCGCAGCTAACAGTCGGGGGTTACTGGACCTTCTTCAATAGCTCTGCTGGCTTTACGCTGAGAGCGCGCGCCAGTTCGACGATATTCATGAGGCTGATATTCCGCTCTCCGCGCTCGACCCCTCCAACGTAGTTCCTATGCAGATGTGCGCGTTCCGCAAGCTCCTCCTGCGAGAATCCCCGCTGTTGCCGTATTTCTCGCAGATGTGTCCCGAAGAGGGCCCTTGGATCGGAGGAATTTGCCACCTCTCGATATTTCGGCCTTGACTACTTTGAGTCCACACACTATGAGTGTGACTTGCAGGTTGACAGAAGGAATATGAGCGAACTGCCGGACTACGGTGAGCAAGCGTGGCGTGCTGGCGATGTGGAAACAGAGTTCGTGTTCAGAGACTGCCCGCTTCTATTCGTGAGGCGCCTCGAAGAGATATTTACAACAGTAATCGAGGCTCGTATCGAAGGTGTTGACTACAGGATCTGGATTGTCTTCAACTGGCGCATCCTCGACCGTATTGCCCTGCTTGCTCCCAAGGAGAGTGCCGACCGAATCGGTCTCTGGGTATCTACGCCAGGCGAGAACATCCTCTTTTTTCATGAGCCGGTTGTCTTGGGAATGTGCTGCAAGCTGCATCCGCCGCCGGATGGTGAGGTCTGTGGAGAGACACCACTGCCGTTCGTCGTGCACAGGGTTGACCGTCCCAACGATGCACCAGCGTTTGGCACAGGTGCGGCACGATCGTTGAGACAAATTTGCTTTGCCGCAGAAGCGAATACCGTGCCGATGCGCTGGATCAAACAGAATGCCGTGTCAGGTACTGTGATTGATGAGCCGCGGCTTTGGACGGGCGGCCTGATTCGAGTGGTATCGACGGGACCGGGAGCGGTTCGGCCCGAGATCTGGGACGGTACGAACTGGGTTCCAGGCGGACGCTTGATCGACGCGGATCGGGGCGGCCCAGTAGACCTTGAACTGCTGATTCAATTCGGGCTGTCACCAGACCGAGCCATGCGGCCAAGCTCGATCCCCGCCGAGACGACGAGTGGCCAGGACCAACGCATCGAGTGTATTGAAACGGATGATGAAACACCTGAGCGTTACAGCTTCAACCATAGGGACAGCTCGTTAATAGCGGCAGCAGGCGTCCTCCTGAGAAAGGTTGCTGAGGCCGAGACCCTGCGTCCTGCGGAGTTGGTCAGCGTTGCCAAACTTCAGCACGTGCTGTCGCGTCTGCCACGTATTGTCCCCGATCTGCAAATCACACTCACCGTTACGGGGCCACGCAAGAAGTTCGATGAAATTGAAACCTGGCATTATTGGGACATCGAGATCGAGGGGGAGCGGCTATCCATTTCGAGTGGTGGTCACTTTTACCAGCCAAGTACCGGCGGAGATAGCTTCACCACCTTCAGTTGGACGGCAGAACCAGGGCAGCCAACCGACTTTGAGGACTATCGTGAATCACTTTGGATGGTGCCTGATGTCGAATCATTTCCGGAGGGCGTTGCATCGATCGACCTAGCATCTGGGACATACAAAATTGAGGTCATCGACTCGGACGACAACGTGCTGCTTGATGAGTATGAGCCCGATGATGATGCTGTCGAGTGATTCCTGCGGCTAGTGCCCGATGTTGCCACATATCTCCTTGCACTCGCGCAGCAACGAGCGAAGCTGCTTCGCCTCCAGCTTGGCCTCCTCGGAATAGAGTCCGTGTTTCCAGTTCGCCCGCTTAAAACGAGCCCGCCCCCCTTTTTTGTGCGTGGCCCCGTGCTCGCACCGCCGTGCAGGCGACACCGCTGCTTATTTCGCATTGCCGGACACTGGCACGGTGTTCCCCTGCGTGTCCGAGCGCCGCATCGTTGCGCAACATTCGGGTCGCCTGGACGGTTCCCGTTTCTTAGCCATCCCCGCCGCTGTGCATGGGGTTCATTGCTCGACATTTCCCTTAAGCCCCTCCCCTCGTCCCCTACGTCAGGCTAGCGACGCTGAAGCCGATAACCCCGACCAAGCAATAGCCTCAAACTTTGATGGTTTTCCGTAGCCCCAGCGCGCCGAAAATGCACCGCTCCAGCTCCGCGATCACCTCGGGCGGAGCGGCGGCGGAAGCGGCTTATCCCGGCGGCGAGTTCGGCATCGGGGATTCGGGCATCGCTCCAGCGCGCATGCACTGCGATGATTCACTACCGTGCTCTGTACGATGAACTCATGCAGGTTACGCCTCCCATGGTAGTGCAAGCGGCATCGTAAGTTGCCAATTTGAATTGACCGGGGAATAGGGCGGCAATCCTCGGCGCCTCTGTATTTGCTGCTGTGCAGGGCCTGCGGCCGTCCCACCGCTACTGTCCCGGCGGGTCCTTCTGATGGGTTGCCTTCACGCCAGTCAGAATCCCGAGTCCAATCATTACGATGGCGCTCACAGCAATCCAGTGTGTGGGCACGTGAAGCAGGTGCGCCGCATAAATTAGAACGTGTTTGCGTGTTGCTGAAGACCGCTGGGAAGCTCAAGGGTGTCGAGGAGGGTTTGATGAAGGTTGTCGAAGCCGTATTTGCAAAACCGGAAGAGAAGTACATGCACGCCAGCTTGATGTGTCGCTGGTGCGCCCCTGACCAGGTTACTAAAGTTTTAGAAAAGCAGGAATGCTGTTGAATAGCTGCTCAGCAATTATTATTGTTTAAAGGGATATCCCGAAAAATGCGAGACAAGCGTTCAGTTCGACTGGTCGTTGCTGAGCCACTCCAATTGCTCTGCGACGGTATTTGCAGCCTGCTTGAATCTCAACCTGGTCTTCAGGTTCTCGGGTGCGCGCAAACTGGCGACGAGGTGGTGCAGATGGCCGCAACGCTGCGCCCGGACATCTTGTTGGTAGCGATAGATCTGCCAAAGGTCTCATGCCTGGATGTTCTTCGCGAGTTGCCCAGCCGAAGCCCGCAGACGCGGGCACTTGTTCTTGCCGACGACGCCCAGACGCCGCGCTGCATTCAAGCCTTGGAAAATGGAGCCCGAGGCATTCTAAGCAGGAGCTCATCCAAAGAACTTTTATACAAGAGCATCCGATGCGTAATGGCGGGCGAGTACTGGGCTGGACGCGAACAGATGGCCAATCTTTGCCGCTATCTGCGCGAAGCCAAGCAAAAGGGTGACGACGCGAAA
>Ga0137366_10001926_pt1 | contig 15652 bp, 13 predicted proteins | sample SagtaG_8_FD_104938 | JGI IMG/M metagenome (GOLD analysis project Ga0137366, IMG submission 104938) | Vadose zone soil microbial communities from Sagehorn Ranch, Mendocino, California, USA - Sage1_L_60_16 metaG | ecosystem: Environmental > Terrestrial > Soil > Vadose zone | place: USA...
ACCTCGCCCGCGAAGGTGGAGGCGTTGTCGAACCCCATCAGGTTCCACATCGCGAGCATGAGGCCGGCGGCGAGCGCGCCCTGGTCGGTGGGCCTGAAAACGTGGAACGCGGCCTGCGCCGCGGCGAGGCCGCCGTGGGACAGCGCGACCGCTGCGAGCGCGAGCATCACCGCGAACGGAGCCAGGAGCGCCGCGCCGAGCACGGCCGATCCGCGCCCGATGGAGCGGATCCCGAGCGCGTTCCACACGGTACACGCCGCGATGGCCGCCATCGCGAGCCACGAGCCGGGCTGCCCGGGCGCGTCGCCGGCGAGCGCCGGCCACGACCGCCCGAGATACGTGACGAGCAGCGTCGGGTAGATGGCGATGTCGACGATGCCCACCGCGAGCGAGAGCCACGCCTCCTGGAGACCCCAGAACGGCCCGAGCGCACGGCGGACCCAGAGGTAGTAGCCGCCCGTCGCGGGCAGCGCGGCGGCGAGCTCGCCCACGAGGAGCGCCACGGGGAGGCTCCACAGCAGCGGCACCACGACGAGCAGCGCGATCGCGCCGGCGTAGCCGTGCCCGAGGACGATCTCTTCGAGCCCGTACGGTCCGCCGGAGACGATGAAGAAGGTCGCTGCGACGAGGCCGAGCGTCGAGAGCTGGTCGCGGGGAGGCGGGTGCGCGCGCAACCGGAGCATCCTACGTCACTCGGCGGGTCTCCCGTCCGGGAGCCGGCCGCCCTGGAGAGTCCCACCGGAGGCCGAGCGGCATCACGCCCCCGCGACCTGCTTCACCTCGGACACCAACTTCTCGAGCGACGACTTGGCGTCGCCGAAGAGCATCGCCGTCTTGTCGTTGTAGAAGAGCTCGTTCTCGATCCCGGCGAAGCCCGGGTTCATCGAGCGCTTCATCACGATGATGCTCTTCGCCTGGTCCACGTTGAGGATGGGCATCCCGTAGATGGGGCTCGAGCGGTCGCTGCGCGCGGCGGGGTTCACGACGTCGTTCGCGCCGATGACGAGCGCCACGTCCGCCTGCTGGAACTCGCCGTTGATCTCCTCCATCTCCTTCAGCTTGTCGTAGGGGATGTTGGCCTCGGCGAGGAGCACGTTCATGTGGCCGGGCATCCGGCCCGCGACCGGGTGGATGGCGTACTTCACCTCGCCGCCGTTCTTCTCGATGAGGTCGGCGAGCTCTCGCACCGCGTGCTGGGCCTGGGCGACCGCCATCCCGTAGCCCGGCACGACGATGACGGAGCGCGCGTAGCTGAGCTGGAGCGCCGCGTCCTCGGGCGAGATGGGCTTCACCGCGAGGCCGTGCGCCACCTTGGCGGTCTTCTCGACCGGCTTGCCGAAGGCGCCGAATAGGATGTTCCCGAACGAGCGGTTCATCGCCTTCGACATCACCATCGACAGGATGAACCCCGAGGCGCCGTCGAGCGCGCCGGCGATGATGAGCACCTCGTTCCCGATGGCGAAGCCGGTCGCCGCCGAGGCGAGGCCGGCGTAGGAGTTGAGGAGCGAGATCACCACTGGCATGTCGGCGCCGCCGATGGGAAGCACGATCGACACGCCGATGACGAGCCCGAGGCCGCACATGACGTAGAACGCCCAGGGCGTGAAGGGCTGGTAGACGAGCCAGCCGAAGAGCCCGAGCGTCGCCGCGAAGAGGAGCGCCGTCACCGCGTTCTGGCCCTTGTACGTGACCGGGACGCCGGGCAGGAACTCCTGCAGCTTCCCGAACGCCATGAAGCTGCCCGTGATGGTGAGGGCGCCGAACATCACCTCGAAGCCGAGCGCGGCCATGGTGGCGTGCGAGACGTCCGCGCCATTCCCCAGCGTGTAGAACTCGGCGATGCCGACGAGCGTCGCGGCCAGCGCGCCGAACATGTGCGAGATGGCGATCCGCTGCGGCATCGCCGTCATCGGCACGAACATGCCGAGCGGGTAGCCGACGGCGCTGCCGAGGGCGAGGCCCGCGACGATGTACCGATAGTCGACGATCTCGTGCTTGGTGAGCGTGCCCACGATCGCGAGCAGCATGCCGAGCGCGGCCTGCTGCATGCCGCGCCGCGCGCTGTCGGGCTTGGTGAGGCTGCGCAGGCCGAGGATGAAGAGGACGGACGCGGCGAGGTAGCTCGCCTGCGTGAAGAGCGCGGCGGTGGTCACGGCGCCCCCGCCTTGGTCACCTTCGTCCTCCCGGCGGGCCGGAACATCTTCAGCATGCGGTCGGTGATGAGGAAGCCGCCGACCACGTTGATGGTGGCTGCGGTCACCGCGACGAACCCGAGCCAGGTCGCGACGCGGTTCTGGTCCGAGCCTGCGGCCACGAGCGATCCCACGAGCGAGATGGCGCTGATCGCGTTCGTGGCGCTCATGAGCGGGGTGTGCAGGAGCGCGGGGACCTTGGTGATGACCTGGAACCCGACGAACCCGGCCAGCACGAAGACGTAGAGCTCGATGAGGGACGTGCCGTGCATCTTTGCATTCCTTGCTGCGTTCGTGGTTCGACTTCGCTGCGCTCACCGCGAACGGAAGGGGTTCACGGCTTCACTTCTTGCGGACCTCGCCCGCGTGCGTCACGACCATCGCGCCCGTGATCTCGTCCGCGAGGTCGAGCTTCGGTTTCCCCTCCTTGTCGAGGAGGTGCTGCAGGAGCGCCTGGAGGTTCCGGCTGTAGGTCTGGCTCGCGTGGAAGGCGACCGTCGACGCCACGTTGACCGGCCCGAGCACGAGCACGCCGCCCACGTCGATCGCCTCGCCCGGCCTGGTCAGCTCGCAGTTGCCGCCCGTCTCGGCGGCGAGGTCCACCACCACGGCGCCCGGCTTCATCGAGCGCAGCATCTCCGCCGTGACGAGCCGCGGCGCCGGCTTGCCCGGGATCTGCGCGGTGGTGACGACCAGGTCCTGGGCCGCGATGTGCTTCGCGATCGTCTCGAGGACGCGCCGCTGCTGGTCCTCGGCGAGCTCCTTCGCGTAGCCCCCCGCGCCCTCCGCCGCGACGGCCGCCTCGACGAAGGTCGCGCCGAGCGACTGCACCTGCTCCTTCACGGCCGGCCTCACGTCGAAGCCCGAGACCACCGCGCCCAGCCGCCGGGCGGTCGCGATGGCCTGCAGGCCCGCCACCCCGACGCCGATGATGAACGCCTTGGCCGGCGCGAGCGTCCCGGCCGCGGTCGTCATCATGGGCAGGATCCGGTTCATCGCCTCGGCGCCGATGACGACGGCTTTGTAGCCCGCGAGGTTCGCCTGGGAGCTGAGCGCGTCCATCGCCTGCGCCCGAGTGATGCGCGGCACGAGCTCCATCGCGAGCGCCGTCACCTTGCGCTCGGCGAGCGCGGCGACGATCTCGCCGCTCGTGGCGGGCGCGAGGAATGAGACGAGGATCGTCCCGGGCGCGAGGCGCGCCACCTCGTCGCGCGACGGGCGCTGCACCTTCAGCACGAGCTCGGAGCGGCCGAGGAGCTCGGCGGCCCCGGCGACGACGATCGCTCCAGCCGCCTCGTACTGCGCGTCGGGGAAGCCGGCCGCGGCGCCCGCGCCGCGCTCGACGGCGACGTCGTGCCCCGCCCGCTTCAGGCGACCGGCCGTGTCAGGAACGAGGGCGACGCGCCGCTCCTGCGCCGCCGTCTCGCGTGGGACCCCGATCCGCATCCACGTCCTCCGAAGGTCCTCGTCCCTATCACGGCACGGCGGGTGAGTGGCGGATCATGTGCCACCCCACGTGGGACGGAACGCGGCTCGCGCTCCGTTATGTAGGAGCGCCAGGCCACGGAGGCGTTCGATGATGCTCGCTCGCTTCGCCCTCATGCTCACGGCCGTCTCGCTCGCGGCCAGTGCGCTCCCCGCGCGCGCGGCCTGCACGCGCGTCTGCGACGACGCGTACTCCTACGGCGGCGACGCGGAGGAGCACGTCATCGCGGCTCCGGACCGGCCACGGAAGGCCGCGCCGCCCGTCGAGGCCTCGCTGCCGGGTTACCTCTGGTCGAAGCTGCGCGAGCGAACGCACGAGGTGGTGGACGCAACCGCGTACGCGCTCATCAAGGCGACCGCGAGCGTCGCCGTGGCGGTCGCGGCGAAGGAGCAGTCCGCCGAGAAGGCGCCCTCTAGGGCGGGCACGCCGCCTTCGCCACCGCCCGCCCCGGTGCCCCGCAAGAAGCCGCACGCGTAGCGCCTCGACACAGCGCGTCGTGCCGAGCTCGGCGTGGGTGCCCGGGGCGGGTCATGTCCGACCCGGAGTTCCTCGGACCCTTCGCCGCGACGCCGCCTCCGCTCTCGCCGATGGCGCACGAATATCCCAGGGAAACGTGGAAGATCGCGCGCCGGCCGTCACGAAGGGCCCATCCCGGGTCTTGTGGTACGAACCTTTCAGGGGGTGGACCGCGGAACCCGGAGCCATGATGCCACGCCTGTGGAAGCTCATCCTCGCCAGCCGGGTGTGGCTCGTCATCGTCCTGGCTGCGGCGTGCCTGCTCGCCGTCTCGCTCAACTCGCTCCGCGTCCTCAAGGAGCGCGTCGGCGACGAGCGCCGCGCCAAGATCCGCGCGACGGTCGAGACGGTGCACGGGTTCATCGCGCACTACGGCGCGCTCGCCGAGTCCGGCAGGATGACGCGCGACGAGGCGCAGCGCTCCGCGATCGAGGCGGCACGCGGGCTCCGCTACGAGGGGGACGAGTACTTCTGGATCAACGACCTCCAGCGCCGGATGCTGATGCACCCCGTCTCCCCCGAGCTGGAGCAGAAGGACCTCTCCGAGTTCATCGACGCGTCCGGCACGCGCCTCTTCGTCGAGTTCGTTGCCGCGGCCCTGCGAGGCGAGCGCCGGGAGGGCTTCGTCTCCTACCGCTGGCCGAGGCCGGGCGGGACCGAGCCCGTCCGCAAGCTCTCCTTCGTGAAGCTGTACCAGCCGTGGGGCTGGATCGTCGGCTCGGGGATCTACCTCGACGACATGGAGGCCGCCTTGACGACCGAGGCGCGCCGCGTCCTCGTCGCGATGGGCCTGCTCGGGCTCCTCCTCTGCGTCGCGGGTGTCGCCATCGTGTGGAATGCGCGGCGCGTGAGCCGCCTCGAGGCCGACCAGGAGCGCGCCCACGCGACCGCGGCACGGCACCAGCGCGCGCTCCTGACGCTCTCCGCGTGCAACGAGGCGCTGGTGCGCGCGAGCGACGAGGCGGCCCTGCTCGAGGCGGTGTGCCGCATCATCGTCGAGGTCGGCGGCTACCGCCTCGCCTGGGTCGGCGTGGCCGAGCACGACGAGCGCAAGACGGTCCGCCCGGTCGCGACCGCGGGTCACGACGCCGGCTACGTCGCGTCGCTGGACCTCGTCTGGGCCGACAGCGAGCGAGGGCGCGGCCCGATGGGCACGGCGATCCGCACCGCGAAGCCCGCCATGGCGAAGGACATCCCCTCGGACGCGGACTTCGCGCTGTGGCGCGATCGCGCGGCGAGGCACGGCTACACGTCGGTCGTCGCCTTCCCGCTGGCCGCCGAAGGCGCCACCCTCGGCGCCCTCGCCATCTACGCCGTCGAGGCGGACGGCTTCGACCGCGACGAGATGAAGCTGCTCGCCGAGCTCGCGGACGACCTCGCCTTCGGCATGGTGGCGCTGCGCGGGCGCGACGAGCGGACGAGGATGACGGAGCAGCTCGTGCAGGCGGACCGGCTGGTCGCGATGGGAACGCTCGCGGCAGGCGTCGCGCACGAGATCAACAACCCGCTCGCGTACGTCGTGGCCGGCCTCGACTTCACGACGCAGGCGGTGGCTCAGGTGTCCGGCGAGCTCGAGCCAGGGCGGCTCGACGAGGTGGATCAGGTCCTGAGCGAGATGCGCGAGGGCTGCCGCCGCATCCGGCAGGCGGTCCAGGATCTCAAGACGTTCTCGCGGGGCGACGAGGAGTCGCGCGAGGCGCTCGCGGTGGGCGACCTCCTCGACTCGTCGATCAACATGGCGCTGAACGAGATCCGCCACCGCGCCCGCGTGGTGAAGCGGTACGGGCCCACCCCGCTCGTCCACGGCAACGCGTCGCGGCTGGGGCAGGTCTTCCTGAACCTCATCATCAACGCCGCCCAGGCCATCCCCGAGGGCGCGGCCGACGCGAACGAGATCCGGCTCGCGACGCGCACCGACCCGGCCGGGCGCGCGGTGGTCGAGGTGCGCGACACCGGCGCGGGCATCGCTCCCGAGGACCTCCGCAGGATCTTCGACCCCTTCTTCACCACCAAGCCCGTCGGCGTGGGGACGGGGCTCGGGCTCGCGATCTGCCGCAACATCGTCGCCAGCATGGGCGGCGAGATCTCGGTCGAGACCGAGCTCGGGAAGGGGAGCGCCTTCCGCGTCTCGCTCCCGCCGGCCCCTCGCGCTGACGCGGGGCCGGAGGTCGAGGCGGCGCCGGAGAGGGCGGCGCGGCGCGGGCGGATCCTGGCCGTCGACGACGAGCCGCTGGTGGGTGTCGCGGTGCGGCGGGCGCTGGCGGCGGAGCACGACGTCGTGACGGAGACGACGGCGCGGGCCGCCCTGGACCGGCTCCGCGCCGGTGAGCGGTTCGACGTCATCCTGTGCGACCTCATGATGCCCGAGAAGAGCGGGATGGAGCTCTACGCCGAGCTGGCGAGGGTGGCGCCCGACCTGGCGCCTCGCATCGTGTTCCTCACGGGGGGCGCGTTCACCTCGACCGCCAGCGCGTTCCTGGACGCGACGACGAACCCGCTCGTCGAGAAGCCGTTCGAGACGCAGCAGCTGCGCGCGGTGATCCGCGGCTTCGTCGGCTGAGCCTCACTGCGCCGTGTAGCCGGCGTCGACGACGACGGCCTGCCCCGTCACGCAGCCCGCCTTGTCGCTCGCGAGGAAGAGCACGTAGTCCGAGACGTCCGACGTCCGGAGGAGCTTCCGCATGGGGATGAGCGGGTAGAGGACGTCCTCGAGCACGCGCTCGACGGGCACGTTCCGCGTCCGCGCGAGGTCGCCCATCTGGTTGCGCACGAGCGGCGTGTCGACGTAGCCGGGACAGATCGCGTTCACGGTGATGCCGTCGGTCGCGCCCTCGAGCGCCGCCACCTTGGTGAGCCCGATGACGCCGTGCTTCGCGCTGTTGTAGGCCGCCTTGCCGGCGAACCCGACGAGCCCGTTGACGGACGCGACGTTGACGACGCGCCCCCACCTCCGCCGCGTCATGCCCGGGAAGACGTGCTTGATGGCCATGAACGGGGCGACCAGCATCACCCTCACCAGGAGCTCGAACTTCTCGGTGGGGAAGCTCTCGATGGGCGAGACGTGCTGCAGGCCTGCGTTGTTCACGAGAATGTCGATGCGGCCGAAGCGCTCGGCCGCCACGTCGAGCGCCCTCGTGAGCTGCGCCTCGCTCGTGACGTCGCAGGCGACGCCGATCGCCTCGCGGCCACCCTTCGCGATGCCTTCGGCGGCGGCGCGCACCGCCTCTTCCCTCACGTCCGAGAGCGCGACCCTGGCGCCCTCCTCCGCGAGCGCCTGCGCGATCGCGAGCCCGATGCCGCTCGCAGCGCCCGTGACGAAGGCGACCTTGTCCTTCACCAGATCCGACATGGCGACCTTGCCCCTCTCCCCGGCCCTCCCTCCGCGTCGCGGGGGGAGGGGGACGAAACCCTTCGACCTCGACTCGCGACCCCTAGAACGGAAACTTCTTCGCGAGCGCGATCGCCTCGCCGACGAACCCGCGCCGGAAGGCGAGCACGCCCACCACGAACACGACCCCCGTGATGACGGTCACCCACGACCCGAAGCCGGACAGGTAGTTCTGCAGGACGAGCACGATGAGGGCGCCGACGGAGGGGCCCATCACGGTCCCCATCCCGCCGAGGAGCGTCATCAGCACGACCTCGCCGGACATGTGCCAGTGCACGTCGGTGAGCGTCTCGGACTGGAACACCACCGTCTTGAGCGATCCGGCGAGCCCCGCGAGCGCGGCCGAGATGACGAAGGCGAGCAGCTTGTACCGGTCGACGTCGTACCCGAGCGACAGCGCGCGCGGCTCGTTCTCCCGGATCGAGCGGAGCACGTGCCCGAACGGCGAGTGGATGGTTCGGTAGATGAGCCAGAAGCCGAAGAGGAAGACGCCGTAGGCGAAGTAGTACATCGCGTACTTGCCGTCGAGCGAGACGAGCCCGAGGAGCTTTCCCCGCGGCACGCCCTGCAGGCCGTCGTCGCCGCCCGTGAAGTTCATCTGGACGGCGAGGAAGTAGACGACCTGCGCCAGGCCGAGCGTGATCATCGCGAAGTAGATCCCGGAGCGCCGGATCGCGAGCCCGCCGATGGCGAACCCGAGGACCGCCGACACCGCCGTCCCGAGGAGGATGCCGAGCTCCGTCGGGAACCCCCACACCTTGAGCGCGTGGCCGGTCACGTACCCGGCCGCGCCCAGGAACGCCGCGTGGCCGAAGGAGAGGAGCCCGGTGTAGCCGAGCAGCAGGTTGAACGCGCTGGCGAAGAGCGCCATGCAGAGCACGTTCATGACGAACACCGGGTACACGAGGTACGGCAGGACCAGCCCGGCCACCGCCATCCCGGCGAAGGCGAGGCGCACGCGCCCGGGCGTCCAGCCGACGCTCGCGCCCGCGCGGAGGGCGACGCTCACCGCTGCCTCCCGAAGAGCCCCGCCGGCCGGAGCAGCAGCACGATGGCCATGACGAAGAAGACGACCACCGACGAGGCCGCCGGGTAGAAGTAGCGCGTCAGCCCCTCGACGATCCCGAGCCCGAGGCCGGTCAGGATCGAGCCGAGGATGGACCCCATCCCGCCGATCACGACCACCGCGAACACGATGATGACGAGGTTCGACCCCATGGCCGGGTTGACCTGGTAGATGGGCGCCGCCATGACGCCAGCGAAGGCGGCGAGCGCCGCGCCGAAGCCGTAGGTGAGCGTGCGCATGAGCGGCACGTTGACGCCGAAGGCCTGCACGAGCTTCGGGTTCTCGGTGCCGGCGCGGAGGTAGCTGCCGAGCTTGGTGCGCTCGATGGTGAGCCAGCAGGCGAAGCAGACCGCGACGGCCACCACCACGACCCACGCGCGGTACTGCGGCAGGTACATGAAGGGCAGCCGCACCCCGCCCTGCAGGACGTCGGGGACGGGGTACGGGTTGCCGGAGTTGCCGTAGTGCTCGTGGAAGAGCCCCTCGATGACGAGGGTGAGCCCGAAGGTGAGGAGGAGGCCGTACACGTTGTCGAGCCCGTACAGCCGCCGCAGCATGGTGCGCTCGATGACGATGCCGAGGAGGCCCACCGCGGCGGGCGCGAGCAGGAGCGCGGGCCAGTACCCGATGCCGAGTGACGAGAGCGCGATCCACGCCACGAACGCGCCCATCATGTAGAGCGCGCCGTGGGCGAAGTTCACGATGTCGAGCAGCCCGAAGATGATCGCGAGCCCGAGCGAGAGGAGCGCGTAGAACGAGCCGTTGATCACCCCGAGCAGCAGCTGGCCGAAGAGCGCCTGCATGGGATGTTTCCCTCCCCGGGCTCAGCCGCGCCGGCTCACTTCTTGGCGGTGGCGGTGGGGCACTTCTGTGCCTCCACCGTGGGGAACGCCTGCTCGGCGGGGATCGTCTTCACGATCTTGTAGTAGTCCCACGGGTACTTGGACTCCTGCGGCGACTTCACCTGCACGAGGTACATGTCGTGCCGGTGGAGGCCATCGGGCCCGATCCGGCCGTTCTTCGCGAAGAAGTCGTTCACCGGCGCCGCGCGCATCTTCGCCAGGACCGCGTCGGGCTCGTCGGTGCCCGCCGCCTTGATGGCCTGGAGGTAGTGCGTGACCGCCGAGTAGATGCCCGCCTGCACCATGGTGGGCATCGCCTTCTTGCGGTTGTCCGGGTGGGACTGGAAGCGCTTCGACCACTTGCGCGTGTCGTCGTTCATGTCCCAGTAGAAGGCGGTGGTCGCGTAGAGGCCCTTGGCCAGGTCGAGCCCGAGGCTGTGGATGTCGGAGATGAAGACGAGCAGGCCGGCCAGCTTCTGGTCCTTCGTGATGCCGTATTCGTTCGCGGCCTTGACGCAGTTGATGGTGTCGCCGCCGGCGTTCGCGAGCCCGATGATCTGCGCCTTCGAGCTCTGCGCCTGCAGGACGTAGGACGAGAAGTCGGTCGTCCCCGGCGACGGGAAGCGGACGGACCCGAGCACCTTCCCGCCCGACTCCCTCACCACCTTGGCCGTGTCCTCCTCGAGCGACTTGCCGAAGGCGTAGTCGGCGGTGAGGAAGAACCACGTCTTGCCGCCCGTGTTCACGACCTCGCGGCCGGTGCCGTTGGCCATCGCCCAGTTGTTGTAGGTGTAGTGCACGGTGTACGGGTTGCACTTCTCGCCGGTGATGGCCGTCGTGCCCGGTCCGGAGAGCAGCGCCACGCGCTTCTTCTCGGCCGCGACCGGCATCACCGCGAGCGCCGTCGAGGACGAGACCAGGTCCACCACCGCGTCCACGCCCTGCTCGTCGAACCACTTGCGCGCCGTGTTCGAGGCGACGTCGGCCTTGAGCTGGTGGTCCGCGGAGAGGAGCTCGACGGGCGCGCCCGCCACCTTCCCGCCGAAGTCCTCGATCGCGAGCTTGGCCGCCAGGACCGAGCCCGGGCCGGCCAGGTCGGAGTAGTAGCCCGTCATGTCGGTGAGCACGCCGATGCGGACGGCCCCGTCCGAGATCTTGGCCGGGGCGGCGGCGGCCGGGCGGGTGAGCGTCAGCACGAGCAGCGCGAGCGACGGCGTGATGCTTCTCGTCATGGTGTCCCTCTCCTTGGAAGCGGGTTGAGCCTCTAGACCCCGAGGTAGCGGTGCAGCTTCTCCATGCTGGTCGGCAGCTCGTCCTTCGTGACCATCTCCACGATGCGGCCGTGCTCGACCACGTAATGGCGGTCGGCGAGCGGCGCGGCGAATCGGAAGTTCTGCTCGACGAGGACCATCGTGAAGCCGCGCTGCTTGAGCTGGCGCACGGCCCGGCCGAGCGCCTGCACGATGACGGGTGCCAGCCCTTCGGTGATCTCGTCGAGGAGGAGGAGCCGCGCGCCGATGCGGAGGATGCGGCCCAGCGCCAGCATCTGCTGCTCGCCCCCCGAGAGCCGCGTCCCCTGGCTGTGCCGCCGCTCCTTCAGGTTCGGGAACATGGCGTAGATCTCGTCCACGCTCATGCCGCCGCTCCCGACGGCGGGCGGCAGGAGCAGGTTCTCCTCCGCCGAGAGGCTCGAGAAGATGCCGCGCTCCTCGGGGCAGTAGCCGATGCCGAGGTGCACGATCTGGTGCGGCTGCAGGTGGATCGTCTCGCGGCCGTTCATCATCACCGAGCCGGTCCGGCGCCCGGTGAGGCCCAGGATCGCCTTCAGGGTGGTGGTGCGTCCCGAGCCGTTGCGCCCGAGCAGCGTCACGAGCTCGCCCTTTTGCACGCTGAAGTCGACGCCGTGGAGGATGTGCGACTCGCCGTAGAAGGCGTGCAGGTTCGTCACGCGCAGGAGCTCGACGCGCGGGCTGTCGAACGCGCTCGCGCTCACTCGGCCACCCCGATGTACGCCTCGAGCACCTGGGGGTTCTTCGATATCTCGTGGTAGGGACCCTCGGCGAGGACGCTCCCGCGCGCGAGGACCGTGATCGTGTCGGAGAGATCGGCCACCACCGAGAGGTTGTGCTCCACCATGAGCACGGTCCGGTCCTTCGCCACCCGCCGGATGAGCTGGGTGACGCGCCCGACGTCCTCGTGGCCCATTCCCTGCGTCGGCTCGTCGAGGAGCATCAGCTCCGGCTCGAGGGCGAGGGTGGTCGCGATCTCGAGCGCGCGCTTGCGCCCGTACGGCATCTCGACGGCGACCACGTCGCGAAAGCCGGCCAGGTCCACCGAATCGAGGATCTCGACCGCGCGGTCGTCGAGCTCTTCGAGGGTCCGCTCCGAGCGCCAGAAGTGGAACGACGTGCCGAGCTTGCGCTGCAGCGCCACACGGACGTTCTCCAGCACGGAGAGGCTGGGGAAGACCGCGGACATCTGGAACGAGCGCACGACGCCGCGCCTCGCGATCTCCGCCGGGCGCGCGCCGGTGATGTCCTCGCCCTTGTAGAGGATGACGCCGCGCGTCGCCGGGAGGAAGCGCGTCAGCAGGTTGAAGACCGTCGTCTTACCTGCCCCGTTCGGGCCGATGAGGGCGTGGATGGCGCCGCGCCGCACGCGCAGCGCGACGTCGTTCACGGCCAGGAAACCCGCGAACTCCTTCGTCAGGTTCCTCGTCTCGAGCAGGATGTCTTCGCCCATGAGTGAAGGTCCGCCCGAGCGGCGCAAAAAGCTCTTAACGTCGGTTTTGCGGTTGTCGAGCCTTCGCGTTCCCGAAGCCGCCGTCGCGGGGCGCGATGACACGCCGCGGTGCGTTGTCGCACAGCCCCGCGCGGCCGCAGGCGTATGACCCATAAGGGCCAGGCCGGTCGGCGTGCACCTGCAAATTGCTGTGTCGATTCTTCGCTCGCGGAGGCTCACACCATGCAAGTCACCCGCCGACAGTTCGTGAAGTACGCAGCCGGAGGCCTGGGCGCGACGAGCCTCGTCGCGCTGGGCTTCTCGCCCAAGCGAGCGCTCGCCGAGGTCCGGCAGTTCAAGCTCGCCCACACCTCGGAGACGCGCAACACGTGCCCGTACTGTGCGGTCGGGTGCGGCATCATCATGTACTCGCTCGGCGATCGCTCGAAGAACGCGACGAGCGAGATCATCCACATCGAGGGCGACCCGGACCACCCGGTGAACCGCGGCACGCTCTGCCCCAAGGGCGCCTCGCTGCTCGACTTCGTCCGCTCGCCGGACCGGGTCAAGTTCCCCGAGTACCGGGGGCCTGGCGAGACGAGCTTCAAGCGCGTCAGCTGGGACTGGGCGCTCGACCGCATCGCCCGGCTGATGAAGGACGACCGCGACAGGAACTTCACGCAGAGGAACGACAAGGGAGTCGCGGTGAACCGGTGGACGACCACCGGCCTGCTCGCCGCGAGCGCGTCGTCGAACGAGGCCGGCTACATCACGCAGAAGGTGGTGCGCGCCCTCGGCATGGCGGCCATCGACAACCAAGCACGTGTCTGACACGCCCCCACGGTGGCCGGTCTGGCCCCGACGTTCGGCCGTGGCGCGATGACCAACAACTGGGTCGACATCAAGAACGCCAACGTGGTCGTCGTGATGGGAGGCAATCCCGCCGAGGCGCACCCCTGCGGCTTCAAGTGGGTGATCGAGGCGAAGGTCAAGAACAAGGCGAAGCTCATCGTCGTCGACCCGCGCTTCACGCGCTCCGCGGCGGTCGCCGATGTCTACGCACCCATCCGCGCCGGCACCGACATCGCGTTCCTCGGCGGCGTCATCAACTACCTGCTCACGCACGACAAGCTCCAGCACGAGTACGTGAAGGCGTACACGAACGCGCCCTTCATCGTGCGCGACGACTTCAAGTTCGAGAACGGGCTCTTCTCCGGCTACGACGACAAGGGACGCAAGTACGACAAGACCACCTGGGCGTACGAGCTCGGCCCGGACGGCTACGCCAAGGTCGACCCGACGCTGCAGGACCCGCGGTGCGTGTTCCAGCTCATGAAGAAGCACTTCGAGCGCTACACGCCGGAGAAGGTCTCGGAGATCACGGGGACGCCGAAGGACCTCTTCCTCCAGATCTGCGAGACCATCGCCACCACCGCGGCCCCGAACCGCACCATGACGTGCCTGTATGCCCTCGGGTGGACGCAGCACTCGGTCGGCTCGCAGAACATCCGCGCCATGGCGATCGTGCAGCTCCTCCTCGGCAACATCGGGATGCCGGGCGGCGGCCTCAACGCGCTGCGCGGGCACTCCAACATCCAGGGGCTCACCGACCTCGGGCTGCTCTCGAACTCGCTCACCGGCTACCTGACGCTGCCGACCGAGGCGGAGGCCGATTACAAGGCGTACATCGAGAAGCGGACGCTGAAGCCGCTGCGGCCGGGGCAGGTGAGCTACTGGCAGAACTACCCCAAGTTCCACGTCTCGCTCATGAAGGCGTGGTACGGGCCGGCGGCGACGAAGGAGAACGACTGGGCCTACGATTTCCTGCCCAAGCACGACAAGCCCTACGACATCCTCGTGGCGTTCGACCTGATGTACCAGGGCAAGATGAACGGGTACATCTGCCAGGGCTTCAACCCGCTCGGCTCCGCGCCTCACAAGAAGAAGGCCATCGAGGCGCTCGGGAAGCTCAAGTTCCTCGTCTCCATCGACCCGCTCTCCACCGAGACCTCCAAGTTCTGGGAGAATCACGGCGAGTACAACGACGTCGACCCGGCGAAGATCCAGACGGAGGTCTTCCGCCTGCCCGCGGGCTGCTTCGCCGAGGAGGACGGCTCGCTCGTCAACTCGGGCCGCTGGCTCGTGTGGCACTGGAAGGGCGCAGAGCCACCGGGTGAGGGCAAGACCGACCCGGAGATCATGGGCGACCTCTTCATCCGGATTCGCGACCTATACGAGAAGGAGGGGGGGACCTTCGCGGATCCGATCCTGAAGATCACCTGGCCGTACAAGCGGCGGCGGTTCCCGCAGCCGGACGAGCTTGCCCGCGAGTACAACGGCTGGGCGCTCGCCGACGTCCCCGACCCGAAGGCACCTGGGCAGCTCCTCGCCAAGGAGGGCGAGCAGCTCTCGACCTTCGCGCACCTGCAGGACGACGGGACGACGGCCTGCGGCTGCTGGATCTTCTGCGGGAGCTGGACGCAGGCAGGCAACCAGATGGCACGCCGCGACCCGTCCGACCCGAGCGGCCTCGGCGCGACGTCGAACTGGGCGTGGTCGTGGCCGAACAACCGGCGCATCCTCTACAACCGCGCGTCGGCCGATCCATCCGGCAAGCCGTGGGACCCGAACCGCCGCGTCCTGTCGTGGAACGGCAAGAAGTGGGTCGGCATCGACGTGCCCGACTACAAGGTGGACGCCGCGCCCGGCGACGGCGTGGGCCCGTTCATCATGAACCCCGAAGGCGTGGCTCGCCTCTTCGCCCTCGACAAGATGAACGAGGGCCCGTTCCCCGAGCACTACGAGCCGTTCGAGAACCCGCACGACACGAACCTCCTGCACGAGAAGGTGGTGTCGAACCCCGCCGCCCGCGTCTTCAAGGGCGACCGCGAGATGTTCGGCAGCGGGAAGGAGTTCCCCTACGTCGCCACGACGTACCGGCTCACCGAGCACTTCCACTTCTGGACGAAGCACACCCGCACCGCCTCGGTGCTCCAGCCCGAGCAGTTCGTGGAGATCAGCGAGGACCTCGCCAGGGAGAAGGGCATCCGGCAGGGCGAGAAGATCGTCGTTCGCTCGAAGCGCGGGATGATCAAGGCCAAGGCGATGGTGACGAAGCGCATCCCCGCGCTCCAGGTGGCCGGGAAGACGGTGCACACCGTCGGCATCCCCATCCACTGGGGCTTCGAGGGGCTCGCCAAACCCGGCTACCTCGCCAACACCCTGACGCCGTTCGTCGGGGACGCCAACGTGCAGACCCCCGAGTTCAAGGCGTTCCTCGTCAACGTCGAGAAGGCTTAGGAGGGCGCCATGGCCCTGCAATCGCTCGACATCAAGTCCCGCTCGGCTTCGACCTTCACCCCGCCCTCGGCGCGCAGGACGCTCGAGGTGGCGAAGCTCATCGACGTGTCCCGCTGCATCGGGTGCAAGGCTTGCCAGGCC
>Ga0137366_10001930_pt1 | contig 15648 bp, 13 predicted proteins | sample SagtaG_8_FD_104938 | JGI IMG/M metagenome (GOLD analysis project Ga0137366, IMG submission 104938) | Vadose zone soil microbial communities from Sagehorn Ranch, Mendocino, California, USA - Sage1_L_60_16 metaG | ecosystem: Environmental > Terrestrial > Soil > Vadose zone | place: USA...
CGCTCGGCATAGCGCGGAAACGCATCGAGAAACTCTTTGCCCACCTCGATCACCTGATGAGGCTGCCGGCAGATTTGCGCAATCTTCCGTCCGACTTTTACGTCCTGGGAATCACGGAATGGGCCACCGAAGGTGTAACTGGGCAATTCCCCCGGGGCAGGCGGATGGTTGGCCAGGATGACTCGGGTGTCGAGGCCGCCAGTCATGGCCACGCCCATCTTTTGCCGGCCGGAAAAATAACGGGGCAAGCTGGCCACCAGGCTGGCACGCAACTGTTGATAGTAAGGCTCTGCCTCGAGCGGGGTTTGCGATTCCCACTGGCGCGGCTCGAAGTAGGTGTTTCGCTGCTCCAACGCGGCATTCCGGAAGGTCCACATCGACGCGGCCGGCAGCACCTGAATGTCTTGGAAGATCGTGCGGTCTTCCAAAACACAACTGCATGAAACGAATTCTCCTAAAGAGCGAGGGTCGATCACCCGCAGCTCGGGGAGGGCCGCAAGGATTGCCTTGGACTCCGCGGCAAAATAGAAGCCCGCGCTCGACTTGTGGTAGCACAGCCTGTGCATGCCGAAGCGGTCGTTAAAAACAGTCACCAGACCACGCCTACGGTCAGCGATTACGCCGTGAAACATTCCATTGAGCTGGGCGATGAAGTCCGGATCGTTCTCATAGCGCCGGAGCAGATATTGAGATTCGCTTTCTCCCGCTGGCTCTCGGGTATGTTCTGAATATTCATCTCCGGAGAAGACCATGCAAAGATCCCCGGCTTGATTGCGCAGGGGCATGCCCGAAGAGAACGATCCCGGCAGCTCGGTCCAGCCAAGGTAAACACCCAGGGACTCGTCGCTCCATGTCGCTGTGCGGTAGAAAGATTCGTGGCAAATGGCAGCCAGCATCCGGGACAGTTCCGCCTCGGCGCGCTGGCGCGGTATTTTCGTGATGAGACCGACGATTCCGGGCATAACGCCTCAGGACTCCGTCACAGCCTGGACCTTGCGCCGGTACCAGGCTTTCCGCAGTTCACGCAGCTTCTCAGCCATGGATTCGGGAATTCGGTCCGCCAGCCGATGGTGCAACCCCAGACGCAGCGCCATTCGTCCGAAACTGGTGATCGGCACGTAGTAGCGCGGCAGGTCAACTCTCTGGAAACCATTCACTTCTTTGAAATGGCTGAGGCTATCGCCCTGCTTGTTGCCGTAGTGAAAGTGTTCGTAGACCAGGTATGGAATCCGCTGTTCTGCGCAAACTTTCACCGCCTGGGCAATCAGCCCGTTGGTGGGCGCTTTGTCGTTGTGCTGGACCATGGAGAGGATGTGCACCAGGCATGCTTGGGTGCGGTCCTTATCCATCGACAGCTTGATGAAGCCGATCATGGTGTCGCCGACAAACGCTCCCACATAGATGCTCTGATCCAGAAACGTCCCGGCATACTCACGGGCCCGCTCCGGGGTCATTCCATAGTAGGGAAAGGCCTTGCCCTGGCGGACAGGCGTCTCATTGTAGATTCCGCAAATGCCATTGATGAGCACATCGCCGTAGGGCACCTCACGGAATGTGACTCCCTTTTTCTCTGCTTGACGCGCCCGATTGCGGGGATAGGATCGTATCTGATGGTTCCACCAGTGCTCAAAGGTGGATACCGGGAGGACGGCAAGATTGTCGTATTCCATGGGATAGGAATACTTGGGAGTGGTCTCCGAAACCTTCTGGAGAAACGTGAAAATGTCGACCCGGGATCTTGCCTTTTGCAGGCCGGCAATCACTACCTCCGGATCTTCTGGAAACGTGTACTTGTCGCCATCCAGTCGGGCCATGCGAAGCAGCCGCCCCTGGATCTTCATGTCTGTACCGCTCACGGTGATGATTTGTTTTTTTGCCATTGCGCTGTTAAGGCTGAAAAACGGTCTCTCCATTACTTCAGGTACTTCAGGGGATCAAAGCGGGCATCGCTGCCGTCGCTCGATTCGTGACCATGGTGTGAGGTTAAGTCCGGGCGAAGAAACCCCGCGGAAAGGTTAATTCTTCAATCGCGCCTTCGGACGGAACACAATCACCGTAGGCTGGCCTCGTTGGTTGTATTGACGCTTCTCCAACACCTCGAATTCGTTGGCCATGATTTCCAGCATGGCGTTGGGCCGGTACTTGCTCGTGGAGGTTTCCAGGTCGGCGGCGAATAAGCGGACGATGAATACTCCGCCGTCCTTCAGGTACGGCGCGTACCGGTCTAAGGTGGACTTTACCTTGCCCAGCGGTACATGGTACATGGACTCGCGAAACAGGATCACGTCGTATTTGGCCTTGGGTACGTAGGAGAGAATATCGGCGCATTCAAAATGGTTCTTTTCCTGCCGGCCAATCTCCTGGGAGCGTTTTCTCGCTTTGTTCAAGGCTGCCTCAGAGATATCCACTCCAAGATAGGATTGATAAACGGTGCCGTCCATTTCCGTGCCGGTATTTCCCGAGCCGCATCCCATATCCAGGATGCTTCCATTCGCGGCATGGCGTTCGAGATGGTCGTAGACACAGTCTCCGACCGTGTTGTAGGCAAACGACCACTTTTCTTCGGAGTATTCCTTGTCCCAAAAGAATCTCTTGATACTGCTGGGTCCATAACTCAGAAGAAAACCACGAAGGAACCTGGCGCTGCGATCGACAATATACATGTTTTCAAATCTCCGATTGATTTGTTGTGAACTTCGTTGTCCCTGGTCCCCAGCGAAATTTTCAGGGAAAGCGACGCGTGGATACTCAAGCTTCTGCTAAAGGAGTTACGCCTGCTTGACACGATCCGGTATTCCGGAGGGCTGAACTTTTACCGGCCTGGTGAAAAATCTCTTCAGCCGCTGCATCTGTTCGCGCCGTACGAACGCAACCAACTCGGGCGACAGGGGAATCTCCGCGCGCCGAAGCAGCGACCACGCGTAGCCTGACCCCAGCGCCAAGCCGCCTACTACGAACGGACGATTCTTCATCTGATAAAGCGTGCGAAACAATTCCCAGAGTGGATGGTTTCCGACAGAGTAATCCTTCATGCCAAACTTAAACTTGGCCATGAGCCCATTTTGCAGCGCCGTTCCCATCTGCCGATGATGCATGCAGACTCTTTCCGTGAAAGTTCTTGTTTGCCAGCCATGTTGGCGCGCGGAAACCACGGCGACATGATCGATGCAGCCGCCCTTTAAAGGCATATAGCCGCCGATGGCTTCAAAACACTCCCGGCGGAACAGCTGACAGCCGCCCCAAACATTTTCGATGTTGGTATAGCGGTAGTCATATTGATAGTTCCCTTCGCGGAAGGGTGCGCCCGCGACTCCGAGTCGGGCGGCCTCGCCCATCTTGCCGATGAGAAACGCGAAGTGGTCGGGCTCGAACGAAACGTCGGCGTCGAGATTGCCAACCACATCGAAATCCTGGTCCTTGACCCTGGCATAGCCGGCATTGAAGGCATGCACCTTGCCGGCAAAATGCCGTTCGCTCCGTTCCGGCATGCGCAGCAGCTCGATCCAGGGATTGCCCGCCAGATATTTGCGCACGATTTCATCGGTGCCGTCAGTGGATCCGTCGCTGACGATCACCCACTTCAGCGGACGCAGCGTCTGCGCGACCATGGACTGGAGCGTCAGTTCGATGAACTGCGCTTCATTCCGGGCCGGTGTGATCAGAACAAACGTAGGAATCTCTGCCATAGCCAAGATCCGGGAACTTACCTATGCTCCTACCAAGGATGCAGACGGCGTTTCCGCGACTCCACCGACACCCACATAGTGGAAACCGTGGGCAGCGATTTCTTTGCCGCGCAGCGCATTGCGACCGTCCACCACCAGCGGGCGCTCCACCAAGCCAGCCAAGCGGGCCCAGTCCAGATTGCGGAACTCATCCCATTCCGTCAGCACCAGAATCGCTTCCACGCCTTCGGCTGCCCGATAGGGATTCTCACAGTAGGTCACTTCCGGGAATTCTTTCTTGCATCCCTCCATGGCTTGCGGATCATAGGCCTGGACCACCGCTCCTTCTGCCAGTAACTTCCGCAGCAAAGAGAGCGCGGGCGCGAACCGGATGTCATCCGTGTTGGGCTTGAAAGCCAATCCCCAGACGCCGATTTTTTTGCCTCGCACCACCCACAGCTCTTGCTTCACTTTCTCCAGGAACTTATCCACGCGCTGAAGGTTGATCTTTTCCACTTCCTTGAACATGGAGAAATCACATCCGAACTTCTCCGCGATCCGCACGAAGGCCTGCAAATCTTTGGGGAAACAGAAACCGCCGAAGCCGATGCCGGGATTGAGAAAGCTTGCCCCGATGCGGGGATCGAGGCCAATCCCCTCAGCCACCATACGCACGTCCGCGCCCGCCGCCTGGCACAGATCGGCGACTGCGTTGATGAACGAGATCTTCATCGCCAGGAACGAATTCGAGGCGTGCTTGATGAGTTCCGAACTATTGGTATCGGTCACCAGGAAAGGAATGTCCTTGCGTTTTTGGCAATCGGCATGAACCGGACAGGTGAAGTTGCCGTCGAGAATCGGACGATAGATCTCTCGCATCAGTTCCCCGGCGCGGGTTCCTTCCACGCCCACCACGATCCGGTCAGGATGGAAAAAATTCTCCACCGCCGATCCCTCCCGCAGAAATTCCGGGTTCGAGGCCACGTCATAATCCAACTCGCTGTTTTTCTGGAGAGTCAGATGGCGGCGCAATTGTGAGGCGGTCTGCACCGGGACGGTGCTCTTCTCAATCACCAGCCGGTATCCCTTTCCGCGCTTGGCAATCGTTCTTGCCACTCTTTCGATCGCCGACAAGTCGGCATCGCCGTTTTCCAGAGGCGGGGTACCGACGCAAATGAAGATGCACTGACCGCGCTCGATGGCCTCTTCGGTGGAACCGAACTCCAGGCGGCCAGCCGCACGCCCCCTCTGCATCATGGGCTCCAGGAAGGGCTCGAAAAAGGGCAGATCGCCCTTTTGCAGCTTGGCGAGCTTCTGCGGGTCATTCTCACTGCAAAACACCTCGTGGCCTAACTCCGCCAGACAGGCAGAAGTTGTCAACCCTACATAACCCGCGCCGATGACAGAAATTTGCATTTTGTGCCTTCCTCTAAGAACTGATTTCAGTGAATCTTGATTTCAAGATATAGACAGCTTCGCCCTCTGAGTCACATGCTTCGTGACCCTAAAATCCCAAGCAAGCCCACATCCTTGCTCGAGACGTGCTCGCGCGATTCTCACAACGTATTTCCGTGCGTCCATCACAAAACTAACCTTCCCTGGAAGGCTTTTGATGTAGATCCGCGACGCGGGGCTTCCCTACCCTACCGATAAAGCTGCTTGCCGCCCGCTGGTCAATTGCATCACTTGCTGTGCCACGTATTGCTGCTGCTCGCGGGTAAGCTGAGGAAACATAGGCAAAGACAGGATTTCCGGCGCCACTCGCTCGGTAACGGGAAAATCCCCAGTCCGGTAACCCAGCTCGACATAGGCTTTCTGCTGATGCAACGGAATTGGATAATGGATGGCGGTGCCGACCTGCGCCGCCGCCAGTTCCGCCTGCAACTTTTCCCGGTTTTTCGCCCGAATGACGTACAAGTGATACACCGCTTTACTATGAGAGGGCTCGACCGGCGTGACGAATTCGGTTACTCCTTGAAACAGGCGGGCATATTCTTGGGCGATGGCCTGGCGTTGCTGGTTCCAGCCGGCCAGGTGTTTCAACTTGATGGCCAGCAGACCAGCCTGAATGGTGTCAAGCCGGCCGTTGTAGCCTTCCACGTCGTGGTAATACTTTTTGCTTTGGCCATGATCGCGGATCATGCGGACCTGTTGGGCAATGGCTTCGCTATTGGTCGTGATCGCGCCCGCTTCTCCGCACGCTCCCAGGTTCTTCCCCGGATAGAAGCTGAAGGCTGCGGCAATACCCATCGAGCCCGCCTTGCACCAGCGGTTCTGATGCCTGGAAAAATACTCCGCGCCGTGCGCCTGGCACGCGTCCTCGACTACGACCAGGTTATACCTGGCCGACAGCTCAAGAATTGGGTCCATATCAGCCATCTGCCCATAAAGGTGCACGGGGACCACCGCTGTAACTGGACGCTGCAGTTTCTTGTGGATCAGTTTGCGGGAAGGCGCATCCCAAATGCACTCGCTCTCGAACAATGTTTTGAGCTTCGCCGGATCGAGGTTGTAAGTCTGTTCGTCGATGTCGACAAACACTGGCCGCGCCCCCGCCTGAGTAATGGATTCGGTGGTGGCAATGAAGGTGTTGGGCACGGTTACTACCAGGTCACCCTGCTTGACGCCGGCGGCCATCAAGGCAAAGCGCACAGCATCGGTGCCACTGCCCAAGCCAACCGCGTACCGGGTGTCGCAAAACTGGGCGAATTGTTTCTCGAAGTCTTCGACGATCTTGCCGCCGATGAAGTGCGCGTTGCGGATGCAATCGCGGAACAGCGCGACCAACTCTTCTTCCAGTTCGCGGTGCGGCGTTACCAGATCTAAAAACGGGATCATTGCTTTGGGTTGAACCATGTTATTTGTCCTTCTCCTTGAAAGACCTCAAAACTCTTGCCGGATTGCCGGCGACGATCGTGTGCGCGGGGACGTCCTTGGTGACCACGCTGCCCGCTCCCACCAGCGCCCCTTCGCCTACCGTCACGTTCGACAGAACGGTCACGCCCGAGCCCAGCGAAGCGCCCTTGCCAATGCGGGTGGTTTCCACTTTCCAGTCGGCTTCCGTCTGCAAGGAGCCGTCGGCGTTGGCCGCGCGCGGGTAGCTGTCGTTGATGAACATCACGCCGTGACCGATGAACACGTTGTCTTCGATGGTCACGCCTTCGCACACAAAGGTGTGACTGGAAATTTTGCAGTTCTTGCCCACTGTGGCGTTCTTCTGGATTTCGACGAAAGCTCCAATCTTGGTGCCATCGCCAATCTCACAACCGTAGAGATTGATGAATTGCGAGAGCTTTACGTCTTTGCCCAACTTCACACTGGGGGCGATGCTCAGGTATTTGTCCACGCTTGGAACTTGTTTTGTGCTCATGGTCTTTTATTTTGGATTCGACTAGACGCCCACGCTGAAAGGAGCATCGACTTCCACCAGGCGGCCGCGAGCATTCAGGGATTTCTCCGCCGCTTCGAGCAGCCGGACCACGCGCAGGCCGGCGATTCCGTCATTAATAGGAGCCCGGTTGTTCGAAATGCAATCCATGAAGTGGGCCACTTCCGCTTTCAGAGCTTCGGTTTGCTCCACGCGAGGGGCCCACATATCGCCCGAGCGATAGCTGACCAGCAGGTTATACATGCCTTCGCCGTTTTTGACCGAAACGCCCTTGTCGTAAATCTTGATCTTCTCGTCGGCTTCCAGATCGTTCCACACCACCATCTTTTTCTCGCCGCCGATCAAAGTGGTGCGAACCTTTACCGGGGAAAGCCAGTTCACATTGATGTGGGCCACGACATTGTCCGGGAAATAGATGGTCAGGAAGGCGATGTCGATCAGGTTGTTCAGATGCTTTTCTCCCGTAGCCACCATGGCCTCGGGCTCTTTCTGGATCACGTAATCCATGATGGAGAGATCGTGCGGCGCCAGGTCCCACACCACGTTGATGTCGTGCTGAAACAGGCCCAGATTGACCCGCATGGAATCGTAATAGAAGAGCTTGCCCAGGGTGCCTTCATCGACCAACTGGCGGATCTTTCGCACTGCGCCAGTGAACAGGAAGGTGTGGTCCACCATGATTTGCAGCTTCTTGCTCGCGGCCAGTTCGATCAGTTCCTCAGCCTGGGCCACGCTCGCGGTAAAAGGTTTTTCCACGAAGACATGCTTGCCATGGTTGAGGGCCGATTTGGCGATCTCGTAATGGGTCCAGACCGGAGTCACCACTGCCACGACGTCGATCTCCGGCGACTCCAGGATTTCCTTTGCGTCCGCAGTCACTTTGATCTGGGGAAACGCGTGTTCTGCCCGCTGGAGGCAGTTCTTGCTCTTATCGGCAATGGCAACGACCTGCGACAGGCCGGGTTGATGGAAGTTCCGAGCAACGTTCGGGCCCCAGTATCCGAATCCGATCACTCCTACCTTGATCATGCCTTCTCCTTCACACACACGTGGTGTATCTGCCTGCAATTCGCTCTATAGATTTGGGGGGATCCCTAGCTTGCACCGGCCCGGAACTGCACCGTGCGGCCGGCCTTGCCTATCTCAAATCACGAGGTGGGAGAACTCAATACGCACCATCGCCGGAGAGGACGGCAGCGGGCGTGCGGAGGAGGATTTTCAGATCGAGCAGCAGCGATTGCTTGCGCGCATACTGCAAGTCCAACCTTACCATCTCGTCAAAGCGGGTGCGGCAACGCCCGTTCACCTGCCACAAGCCGGTGATTCCCGGACGGGCTTCCAGCAGACGGCGCCGGTGCCACACATCGTAAGCTTCTACTTCGTAAGGCAGCGGAGGCCGCGGCCCGACCAGCGACATGTCGCCGCCAAGAACATTGAAAAACTGTGGCAACTCGTCGAGGCTGGTGCGGCGAATCCACTTCCCAACTGAGGTGATGCGCGGGTCATCGGTGAGCTTGAAAGTGCCGCCTTCTTTCTTCTCGGCCTGGCCGGCAATCAGCTTCTTTACGTATTCTTTGTGCTTTTCCGCGCTATTGTTCACATACATCGAACGAAACTTGAGGAACGTAAAGCGCGCCCCATATTCGCCTACCCGCTGTTGCTTAAAGAACACGGGCCCTTTCGAGGTCAGCTTCACAGCCACCGCGATCGCCAAAAATGCCGGAGAGAAGATCAGGATGGCGAACAGTGAACCGGCGATATCCATCCCCCGCTTCAGCACGCGCGACCAGCGCTTCTTGAGGACTTCCTGTTGCAAATCGGGATACAACACCGACTCGTTCGGGTCCAGCGGCGTGCCGTTTTCCTCCCACTCCTCGGGGAACAGGTGGAACGTGATGCCAATCTGGCTGAACTGCTCCAGCGTCAGGCAATCCTTCAACGAACTGCTGACCCGCATCAGCAGGGTCGCCAGCACGGACTTTTTCAGGTCTGGGGCGATTTCGGTAAACATGATGCCGATCACCTGCTGCTGCTTGTACCAGCCGGCTACGTCGGTGTCCCGCGTGGAAAGCGCCAGCGCGGAGAGAACGTTTTGCAGGACCTTGCCGGCTTTTTCCATGGGAAAAGCATTCCCAATATCCAGCAGCATGAGCAGGAATGGCTTGCCAGAACGCTCCGCCCGCTTACGTTCCAGGCAAATGGTGCGGTGAAAATATTCTTCCGGAAGAATACTGTCATTGCCGGCTTCGGCCCGGGCAATGGGATTCTTGGAAGCTACAACCGAACGCTGGGTCTTGCTAGATTCAGAAGTGCTCACACTCACTCTCCTCAGTTTCTTAACTGCAACGGGGAATGCCTTACCGCCTACGCCCAGGAAATTCCCGGGAAAAAATTACGGCGTTTACGAGGAGGGAGGGCTGGTTCTTAAGACTTCGCCGGACTGCTCTACTTTGCGGTCCCTTTGTCAGGACCTGCCGCAGCCGAACCGTAATGCGAGTAATAATTCTTGTGATCAGTACCGGTAAAACCATTGACCACTGTACCCAACAGCTTGGAACGATCTAAGGCCGTCAGCCCACGCTGGAGCTGACGCTTTTGAGTCTTGCCTTCGCGCACCACCAACAGGACACCATCTGCTAACCGGGCCCATACGCTGGTATCTGCCAAAGGCAAGAGGGGGGGGGAATCAATAATGATCCAATCGAAGTTAGCTGTCAACTGCACTAATAGGCTAGACAGCTTCCCGGTCTGCATCAGTTCAAGCGGGTTCTCGGGGGGTCTTCCCGCAGGCAAAAACCAGAATCCTGGGCCATCCAGGTAGTAAATGCTGTTAATCGGGCCGGCACCCTGCGACAGCCATTCTGTGACTCCGGGGATGTGCGGATGGCCGAATTGGCTGGAAAGCACCGGGCGGCGCAAATCGCCCTCTAACAGAAGCACTTTCTGCTGCTTCCGTCGGGCCAAGGTGGCCGCCAGGTTGGCCGACACCAGGCTCTTTCCTTCTTCCGGTAAAGTACTGGTAATTAAGAGTTTTTTAAGCGATCGGGCCTGCTGCAGTTGACGCAGCCGCACTCCCAGAAAACGGAATTTCTCAGCCGCCAGGCTTTCTTTGTCAAACAGTGAGACCAGCCGGCTTTCCGGCGCGATCGCCACCGGCACGGAGCGAAACTGACCGACTTGCTGCGTGTCCGCCGGGGGCTGGTCGACTCTGACTGGTTCAGGAGCATCGCGTTCGACCGATTCCAGAAGCTCCGTGGCCAGGACGGACTCGAGCGGGACTGCACTCCCTGACTTTTCCGACTCCGACCTTTGTAGCGCTTCGAAAATACGGCTCATATCTTTTGCGTCCCCCGTGACACCACAAACGGCGTCTCTTCATCGCGCACGCGCGTGCTCTGCAAATAATCGTGCAACTGGAGGAGTGTCTTCACCGCTTGCCATACCTCGCCATTGTCCTGCGGCGGCTGCGGCGCAGATGGCGGCTGCGCATTCCTCACCTGCCCTGCCATCGGCTGCACCCGGTGTACGACGCCAAGACGGAAGTCCACGGCAACTTCTTCGATCACGTCCGGCGCAATATACGGCGTCTGCCGGGCAAATGAAGTAATCAGCGCGTTCTCGCAAATGGTATTGATCAGACGAGGAATTCCACGCGAATGGCGGTAGACGCTGCCGATGGTCTCGGCGGGAAACAAATCCGGATTGTGCCCTTCGACCGCAGCCAACTGCAGGCGGCGATGAATGTATCCCTGGGCCTCTTCGAGCGTCAACGGTTCGAGCTGACAACGCAGCGCAATTCGCTGCTTCAATTGCCGAAGTTCGACCGAATCCATTTTCAAATCAAGTTCTGGCTGGCCAACCAGCAGGATCTGCAACAGCTTTTCTTCCGCGGTTTCCAGATTGGTCAGCAACCGCACCTCTTCCAGAACTTCGACCGGAAGATGGTGGGCCTCGTCGACTACCAGCACGGTCGTCAGTTTCTGCTGATGACGGGCAATCAAAAAGCTGCTGAGGTCGAGCAGCAACTCGCTTTTGTTTTTGCCTGCGGTCGGCAGTCCCAGATCGCCGGCCACGTATTGCAGGAATTCCATGGGAGAAAGAATGCTGTTGAACACGTACGCATACGCGACATTCTTGCGGTTCAGCAATTCCAGCAGGCAGCGGACCAGCAACGTCTTGCCTGTACCCACTTCCCCGGTCATCACCACAAAACCTTTGTGACGCCGGACGCCGTAGTAAAGCGCGGCCAGGGCTTCGTTGTGCCGGCGCGTCGGGAACAAGAACGACGGGTCGGGGGTGATCTCGAACGGGTTGCGCTTCAGTTTGTAAAAGCTTTTATACATTTATTTCCTAGCCGCGAAGGAAGCTGATAGCGGTACCGATGAGTACGATCATACCGATGACTCCGACGCCCGCCAATGACAGAATTTGCCAACGTTTCTGGTCTGTTTCTTCCACCGGAGTTTGCAGCGCCGGGATTTCGACTAACACCTCGGCGGGGATCATCTGCTTAAAGACATCTTCGTCATAGACCCGGTCATCCAGAAATTCCGCTCCCCCGGCCACCACTAAACCGAGGGCAAAGCCGGCGAACAACCCCATCATGCCCAGCTTCATGCGATTAGGAGAATTCGGCTTGGCCGGGCGGCTAGGCGGGTCCTGCATGGTGAAACGGTCGCCCTGCTGTTCCACGGAGACTCGCTTGACCAGCCTGGCCTCGTTCTGCTTTTTCAGCAGGTTGTCGTAGTTTGCCTTCGACTGATCGTAGTCACGGGTCAGGTCGGCGAGTTCCTGCTCCCGCACCGGGGTGTTGTTCAGCCGCGCCTGATAGGTCCCGATCTGGGCGTGCAAGGAATCGATCGCGTGTTGCCGGTTGGCAAGCTCCAGTTCGTTCGCCTTCAGCTGGCTCCGTACTTCCACCAGCGGAGCGCTGCTGGGGCCGGCAACGGAATTGCCCGGGTTCTTGTCCGAACCCGCAGGCTTGTCCTTTAATTGCGCCAAGAGCTGGTCTTTCATTCGCTGGGTCTTGGCGATTTGCTCTTTCACCTTGCGCACGTCCGGATGCTGGTCGGTATAGATGGAACTCAAATTCGCGAGTTGTGAGCGAAGCCGTTCCAGTTCCTGGTCCAGAGCGGGAAGCCCCACGGGAGTTTCTCCCGGCCGGGTGGTAGTAGCCACGCTGGTGTACTGACTGAGCACTGACTCCAGGTACGCCTTCTGCTGCATCGCCCGTGCAAGTGCGTCTTGCTCTCCCTGAAGCTGGGTTTGCAGGCCGGCAAGGATTTGAATATTGCTCTGCAATTGGCCGGGCAATTCTCCAATATGGTGCCCCTGGTAGACCTGCAGTTTTTCTTCCTGGGCAGCCAGAGTGCCTCGCGCCTCCGCGAGCTCGCTGTCGAGGATTTTGTTTTGCACTTCCAGGTCCGTCGCAGTAATGTCCAGCGCGCCGCTAATCAAGGCGTTGGTCAGCTCGGTGGTGACCTGTTGGGCAATATCCGGGCTCGGAGAGCTGAAAGAGATCAGGAAGGAGGTTGGCTGGCCCATCTGGGTCTGAGCCACTTCGATCTCAACGTGCTTGCGCATGCGGTCGACCAATTCCTCATCGGTCAGCTTGCCGCTGGCGCGCTGCGTGGAATAAAGGTTCAGAGTAGTGGCGATACGCAGTAGATTCGTACGGCTCAGCACTTGCTGGGAAACACTATCCATGCGATTTTGCGTGTCCGGGGCCCCGTTCGCTCCCACCACCAGCGAACTGGACGGACGCTGCACCAGGATCAAGGCGCTCGAACGGTAGACCGACGGCAGGAGCCAACTCACGCTCCACACCACAGCCCAACCCACAAAGAATGGCAGCACGAACAGCCAGCAGCGGCGGCGCGCGATGACCAAATACTTGGCCCAATCGAGTTTCTCTTGCACTTGGTCGTCGAATAGTTCTTCAGGCATGGATTAATTTACCTTCCCATGGGACGGGTGAAGTTATAAGAAATCGAGACCGTGCCGCGATTGTGGTTCAGGCTGCCGACCGGTGTTGCCAAACTGCCTTTCTGATAGTCGCGGTCGTACTGCAAACGTAACAAGAAATTTGCACCCAGCTTCTGCTCTACGCCGGCCTCTCCACTGGCGGATTGCAGAGGAGTGTTGCCTGCGAGCGCGCTCCCCAGTTCCCGATTGCGGCCATATTGCGCATTCAGGTTCACCGCCATCGATCGCGTCAATTGACGGCGTATGCCGCCGTTGACGTTGGTCAACACCACCGCGCCTAAAAGCCCGCCGCCGTCACTCACCTGGCGAGCCACTCCCAGGCGCACACTGGTCAACTGCCCTTGCCAGGAAAAATTTGCCCCGCCGGCGGCTGATAAGAAGTTCTCATGGTTGGAAAACGCAGCAAAGGAGATGACCGGCGGAGCAATCAACATGGTCACGGTTTGCGTATCCAGCGAGGAATATTCCGGCCCGGCAAAAAACGACAGCGTCATGTGCTGCGCCAGGTAAATGGTGTGCGTCAGCAGCACGCTGTGGGTGACATCGGTATTCACGCCGGGGGTGGAAGCGATATGCGAGTACTTGTAGGTCACGCTGGTCCAGTTGCGCGCTGTAAAACGGTGGTTGAAGAAAGCATTCCCGCTGCGCGTGCTGGTATCTCGAAGTTGAGCGGTTCCTGCCGGGATGTCACGGAAGTGGGCGTCATAAAAAGTTCCTCCGCCGCCGATCACATTCCCTTCACTGTATTGATAGCTGATGTCCGCGGCCGCAGTATTATTGATGCTCTTGGCCAAAGGCGTGATCAACGTGGGATTGGGCTGACTGATCGGGCCGGTCACCGGCGCGTTGATTCCATTGTGATACTGCTGAAGAAGTCCAGTGACGTCGAGGAAGCTATCGCTAAGTCGCAGGTCGACGTGCGGGCTGAGCCGATATTGCAGGGTTCCGGTCAAATCGTGGGACCCTTGGTTGCGCGCGGTCAGGCGCTGGTTGGCGGTGAAACCGGCCGTGTAGCCGAGGGTCCAATGCAGGCGTGAACGCGTCTGATCCAGTTCGATGCTGGGGAGAATCGAGTAGCTAAAGTCCCCGATGCGGCCGGTGGCGACATTGTTGGCGTTATCGTCGTAAGTCGCGCCCACGCCGATGCCGTACCGCAGGTAATTGCTCCGTTCCAATTCCGAACTGAAAGAAAGGGAGTTCGTATCTCCGCTTAATAAAGCAGGGGCCGGCGCCCTTTGATCCTCCATCGCCGGAGCTGGCTCAGCGCTCTGCGCGGAGGCTGGTGACTGATCTTGGGCGGCGGCGACACTCACCGCAGCCAGAAGGAGAAGTGCAAAGAATTGCCTATTGGGCAGAGTTGTACTCACGGGACCACCACCGTGTCGCCCGGCATAAGCTTCACATTCTGCTGGCTGTTCTTCCCTTTGATCACGTCTTTATAGTTGAAGGGCAACCGCTCGTCGGTGCCGTCTGCCTTCTTTCGAAGCACGTAGATGTCCTTCTTTTTGGCAAAATCGCGAAATCCTCCGGATACGGCCAGACCGTCGAGGATGGTCATGTTACCGCTCAAGGGATACGATCCCGGACGCCCGACCTGCCCCATAATGTTGAATTTCTTGCTGCGCATCTCCTGCACGATCACGGTCACTTCCGGCTCGGAGATGTAGCTTTTCAACTTTTCGGTGATTTCGGCTTTTAGCGCCCTGGGTGTTCTTCCGCCCGCGGTGACTTCACCAACCAGCGGCAGGGAAATCTTCCCGTCGGCGCGGACTGGGACATTGCGGGTGATCTCCGGTTCTTTCCAGACGTTAATCGCGAGCAAATCGTCGATTCCGATCACGTAGCTGTCATCGTCAGCGGACACGCCCGGCGCGGATCCGGCCGGTTGTGTCGCGACTGGCGCATTGGATTGGCTGCTATCTGGGCTCTTGGCGGCATCACTCCCCGACTGCGCCTGCAACCAAGTGAACGACAGAGCACAGGTCAACAGCATTGCTAGATGCCAACATCCCCAACCTTTGTTCTGCATAGTCATGTTGTGGTTCCTTTGTGGCCCGCGGGCTGCCGGCCCACGTTGCCCTTATTGCGGCCCGTGTCCGTTGCCTTTTACCGCGGTGCCACCAAATGAGGTAGTGCTGTATGTGGGTGGGGGACTCATATGGTACTGCTGAATCTTGTAAAGCAACGTGCGGTAACTCACTTTTAACAGCCGCGCCGCAGCCTTGCGGTTCCAGCGGGTCTGGTCAAGCGCAACCGCAATCGCGCTGCGCTCGGCTTCTCCCTTAACGGTCTGGACTAAAGTACGTAGGCCGGATGCATGATCTTCGCCGGGAGCGGGAACCGGGGCGGATTCCGGCGCGGAAGCCGGGAAGCTGTGCTGCAATCTGCTCCCGTCGTTCCAGCGCGCTTCTCCCAGGATCAGTTCTTCGTGCCCCATGACCAGGTGGCGTTTCACGAAACCTTCCAGCTCGCGAAGATTTCCCGGCCATTTGTAGTCCTGGCAGGCGGTCAGCAATTCCGTGGATAACGTGCGCGTCGGCAAGCCGTAATGTTTCGCCAACTGGTTCATATAATGTCCGAGGAGCAGGGGAATTTCTTCTTTCCGCTGCC
>Ga0137366_10001932_pt1 | contig 15646 bp, 17 predicted proteins | sample SagtaG_8_FD_104938 | JGI IMG/M metagenome (GOLD analysis project Ga0137366, IMG submission 104938) | Vadose zone soil microbial communities from Sagehorn Ranch, Mendocino, California, USA - Sage1_L_60_16 metaG | ecosystem: Environmental > Terrestrial > Soil > Vadose zone | place: USA...
GTCCACGTCTGCCCCACTGGTGCTTTGTTCGAGAAAGGGCGCTCGGTGGCTGAGATGGCGAAGCGCCGGGACTTCCTACCGTATCTGACGCTGATGCGAGAGGAGCACGAATGAGCAAGAAGAAGCTCGCGACGGTCTGGCTTGACGGTTGCTCCGGCTGTCATATGTCCTTCTTGGATATGGACGAGCGACTAATCGAATTGGCTGACAAAGTTGACCTTGTGTACAGCCCATTGGTGGACACGAAAGAATTCCCGCCAGATGTGGATATCGCACTCATCGAAGGCGCGGTCAGCAGCGAGGAAGACTTACACAAGATCCAGATGATTCGCGGGCGTACCAAATTGTTGGTGTCATTCGGTGATTGCGCGGTCACGGCCAATGTTCCGGCGATGCGTAATCCATTTACCGTGCAATCTGTCTACGACCGCGCATATCGCGAGACTGCGACCCTTGATCCGGGAACTCCCGATCAGGTCATTCCAAGGCTATTGCCTTATGCGAGGCCGGTACATGAAGTCGTATCTGTGGACGTGTACATTCCTGGATGCCCGCCTTCAGCCGACGTGATTTACTACGCGCTGACAGAATTACTGGAGGGAAGACAACCGGAACTGAGCACAAAAACTAGATTCGGAGCTTAGGAGAGAAATTGGCAGAGCGCAAAACCATCATCATTGATCCTGTCACCCGAATCGAGGGTCACTCCAAGATTACGCTCCACCTCGACGAGCAGGGCCGCGTCGAAGATGCCCGTTTTCACGTGACCCAGTTCCGTGGTTTCGAGAAATTCTGTGAGGGCCGTCCATTTTCCGAGATGCCATCGCTGATGGCGCGCATCTGTGGCATTTGTCCGGTCAGCCATCTGATTGCATCGGCGAAGGCGTGCGATGCGCTGCTGGCTGTCAAGATTCCTCCAACATCCGACAAGCTGCGTCGCATTTTCGGACTGGCACAAGTCGTGCAATCGCATGCTCTCAGTTTGTTTCACCTCTCCTCGCCGGATCTCTTGCTGGGAATGGATGCCGATCCCGCCAAGAGTAACCTTTTCGGTGTTCTCGAGAAATATCCTCAACTTGCCCGCGACGGAATCAACTTGAGAAAGTTCGGACAGCAAATCATCGAACGTCTGGGCGGAAAGCGCATTCATCCCGCATGGGTTGTCCCGGGAGGAGTCAGCAATCCACTCAGTCAGGAAGATCGTGACGCAATTCTGCAGACCATTCCTGAAGCACTGGCGATTGCGGTACGCAGCATCGTTTGGCTCAAAGGCACCATGGAACGTTTTCGCGAGGAGATCGCGTCCTTTGGCAACTTCCCATCGCTTTTCATGGGCACGGTCAAGGAAGACGGCGGTCTCACCTTTTATGACGGCAAGCTGCGAATCGTGGATGCGTCTGGCCACGTTGTTGCGAACCGCCTCGATCCTGCGCGTTACTTCGATTTTTTGGGCGAGAAGGTGGAACCGTGGAGTTATTTGAAGTCCGCTTATTACAAACCGAAGGGATTTCCGGATGGAATCTATCGGGTCGGACCACTCGCCCGCTTGAATGTATCCGACCGTTGCGGCACCCCGCGCGCCGATCAGGAATTGGCAGAGTTTCACGAGTTGCAACGCACCGCAGTGCTCAGCTCGTTCCATTATCATCAGGCGCGGCTGATCGAGATTCTGTATTGCGTGGAGCGATTGGAGGAACTGCTCAATGACCCTGAAATCCTATCAAAGCATGTTCGCGCTATCGCGCGACCGAATGCACTTGAAGGAGTCGGCGCCGCGGAAGCGCCTCGGGGTACGCTGTTTCATCATTACAAGATCGACGAGCAGGGATTGATTCGCTGGTGCAATCTCATAATCGCCACAGGACAAAACAATCTCGCGATGAACCGCAGCGTGCTTCAAGTCGCGCAACGCTACGTGCGAGGCGAAAAGCTCACGCATGGCATGCTCAACCGGGTAGAGGCAGTCATCCGCGCTTACGATCCGTGCTTGAGTTGCTCAACTCACGCTGTCGGGCAGATGGCGCTCAAAGTCCAACTGCTCAGTCGAGACGGTGATGTGCTCGATGAGGTGAAGCGTTGATGAATTCTGAAAACAAATTTGCCGATCGCATTCTGGTCATCGCCTATGGAAACCCGCTTCGCTCGGATGACGGAGTGGCCTGGCAGGCGGCGGAAGAAATCAGACGAAAGCTGGCTTTTCTGGGTGAAGTCATTTGCACTCACCAACTCACGCCCGAGCTGGCTGAAGATTCAAGCCGGGCTGATACGGTGATTTTTCTGGATGCGACTGGCAACGGTGATCCAGGCAAAGTCGTTTGCGAACCCGTCTCTGTGGAGCGATTGCAAGCGTGCTTTTCTCATCACCTCACACCCGCTCAAGTCCTGGGCCTTTGTAAGCAGTTGTACCAGGCCAGCCCGCGGGGCTTTCTCATTTCAATTAGTGGAGAGTGCTTTGATCACGGGGACGAGCTTTCTCCTAGGGTAGTCAGCGCAGTACCGCAGAGCGTAGCACTGGTGAACGACTTGCTCCGGCGCCTCAAAAGCTCCAGCAACTGTTGCGAATCCCAGCCGGCAATTGTGTGATCGCAATCACAGAAACGCTAACTCTAGTTTGTGTAGACTTCTTCCGTGACTGCACTCCTACTGCACAGAATCCACTTCGCGTTTACCATTACGTACCACTACCTCTTCCCGCAGTTGACCATGGGACTGGCGCTGCTGATCGTTGTCCTGAAGACGATCTCTCTCCGCCACAAAGACGAACGCTATAACCAAGCCGCTCGGTTCTGGGCCAGGATATTCGCCCTCAATTTCCTGATAGGCGTGGTCACTGGCATCCCGATGGAATTTCAGTTCGGTACGAACTGGTCACAATTCGCGCGCATTACCGGCGGAGTGATCGGCCAACCGCTGGCGATGGAAGGTGTTTTTTCGTTTTTTCTGGAATCGGCGTTTCTGGGACTGTTCCTGTTTGGCGAGAAGCAACTCTCGGCTAAGATGCACTGGGTTTCGGCGTTTCTGGTGTTCGTGGGATCGTGGATTTCTGGCTTCTTCATCATCATTACCAATGCATGGATGCAGCACCCGGTCGCCTATCGCGTCCTGCCGAATGGCGCATATGAAGTCACCAGCTTCTGGGGATTGCTGACCAATCCCTGGGGCTTGCTTCAGTATGCGCATAACATGTCCGGGGCCGTGATTACAGGCTCCTTTGTCATGTGCGCAGTCGGTGCGTTCTATGTGCTCGAAAACCGGTTTTCGGAGCAGGGAAGGATATTCCTTCGAGTTGGCGTCGTGGTCGGACTGATCTCATGCATAACGCAGATTTTTCCCACCGGTGACCTTCACGGCCGCTATATCGCGAAGCATCAGCCGGCGGCGGTCGCGGGTATGGAGGGGCTTTTCAGCACTCAGCGTGGAGCGGGCATCGTCCTGATCGGACAGCCCAATGAAGAGAAGCAGACCATTGATAATCCGCTGGTGGTGAACAATGTCCTAAGTTTCTTAATCTATGGCACCACGGAAGCCGAAGTAAAAGGACTCGATCAGATTCCACGTGATCAATGGCCAGAGCCGCTGCCATTGCTGTTCTACAGCTATCACATCATGGCCGGCTTGGGGACGTACTTTGTTCTGCTGATGATCGTCGCCGGATTCCTGTTGTGGCGTGGAAAGCTCTTTAGCAGCCGCTGGGTGCTTTGGCCGCTCATGCTGAGCTTTCCGCTTCCGTATATCGCCAACACCGCGGGATGGATGACTGCGGAAATCGGCCGACAGCCCTGGGTTGTCTATGGACTAATTCGCACGTCAGAGGGCTATTCCAAATACGTATCTGCAGGCAACGGCTTGTTCACGCTGCTCGGTTTTATGGGCATCTACAGTGTGCTGTCCATTCTGTTTATCGTCCTGGTCTATCGAATCGTTCAGAGGGGACCTGAGACTGCTGCCCTCAACCCCGCTGCTTCTTCGATGACTAATGTGTGAGAAATACACCCTTGTCCTGTCTCTTGCTCACAAGCACAACGTATTGTGACCGCCGTCACAGCTTACATCGCCGAGAAGCGCACACCATAGATCCAGAAGTCCGAATGCATGAGGAGGTATTTATGAAGCTCCTTGTTCCAATTCTTGTTCTCGCGATGGCGCTGCTGTCGCTCGCACAAAACAGTCAAAAGCCGGCAGTGCCAAGGTATAATCCGGCGGCCGAAGGAGTTTATAAAGGGACAGTTGCCGACGTACGCGACCGTCAATGCCCTGTTAGCCGCGGAGTGGGGACCCACATAATCATGAAACTGGAAACCGGAACCACGATTGAAGTCCATCTGGCCACGACCGAGTTCACAAAAATGCTGGAGATGAATCTTCAAAAGAGTGATCCGATTGAGGTGACCGGTTGGAAAACAGAGTTCCAAGGAGTGCAGACGATTTTTGCGCGCGAAGTGAAGTACGGAAATGACACCTACGTGTTTCGCGCCAAAGACGGTCTACCGGCTTGGACTTATTAGTTTTCGGGTAACGTTCCAAAGATTGCGGTTTGAGGATGACAATGGGATTTATCTGGTTCTGGATCGTGGCAGTGATGATGGTCGCCTACGTCATCTTTGACGGGTTCGATTTGGGCGTCGGCATTCTGCATCCTTTTCTGGCGCGCACGGAAGAAGAGAAACAAGTAATGCTGCGTTCCATCGGGCCGGTCTGGGATGGCAACGAGGTCTGGCTGCTCGCGGGTGGCGGCACACTCTATTTTGCGTTTCCCCTGCTGTATGCGTCCGCCTTCAGCGGCTTTTATCTGGCGCTGATGATTGTGCTGTGGCTGCTCATCATGCGCGGGGTGAGCATCGAGCTTCGCATGCATCTAGAGATCGGCGTCTGGCGCGCCTTCTTCGATGGATTGTTCTTCTTTTCGAGTGCGCTTCTTGCGATCTTTTACGGTGCAGCTCTGGCCAACGTGATCCGCGGAGTTCCTTTGGGTGAGGATGGCTATTTCTTTCTGCCGCTGTGGACCAATTGGCGGGTCGGACCGCATCCCGGAATTCTCGACTGGTACACAGTCATCGGCGGCGTAGTTGCCTTAAATGCACTCGCTCTGCACGGAGCTTTGTATCTCGCCGTCAAGACCGAAGGCCCCCTGCAGCAGCGCTCAAGGCGCGCAGCAGGCTTTCTTTGGATCGCGCTACTGGTACTCACCGTCGTGAGCTTGCCAGCGTCTATAGTCGCGCGTCCGGATGCCCTGGCAAACTATCGCGAGTATCCGATTGCGTTTATCGTCCCCATCGCGGTGCTTCTCACGCTGTTAGGGATCATTTATTTTTCGCGCAGAGAAGATGATCGCAAATCTTTCACCTGCTCTGGTCTTTACCTCGCCTTTATGTTGGTGGGAGCGGCGATTGCGCTCTACCCGCGTTTGCTTCCTTCAAGTGCCGATGCTAGCCGGGACATCACCATCGAGAAGGCGCTTTCCGGGCCTCATACGTTGCACGTCGGCTTGATTTGGTGGGCGTTCGGGATGTGTCTTGCGGTTACTTACTTCGTGATCGTGTACAGAATGTTCCGAGGGAAGGTCACCCTTGCGGACAGCAGTTACGGACACTGAGAAATCCTAATTGTTCTATCAACAGACGCCCTTCCGAAGGACCCTAGCTGTTTTGAATGCAACAAGCTCGTAAAAAATCGAGAATAGTAGCCGGCTTCGTGTACGTCAACAAAGTCCGGAAGGTGAACGAGCAGTGGTCAGGGCAAGGGGGGAACCAGGTCTCTCAGAAGACCTCACCTGTGATCTGCTCACCATGATTTCGGCAGCCACGTTTTGCCGAAAACCGGCAATATTGCCGCGGTCATGAACAGCATGGGCCATTACCTGTTCGACCAATGTCTCTGTCTGTTCTGCAGACATTTCCTTGATTGCCGACCAGAATTTCTGAGGGATAAGCCAAACGCGATCTGTGTTTGTCACCCATAAAGGGATTCTCCGGCTGGGCGTCGAACTGAGTATGCACATGGTATCGGCGTCTGGCGCGCGTTCTTTGATGGGCTGCTTTTCATCTCCGGCCTGCTTCTGGCCATTTTTTGAGGTGCCGCTCTAGCGAATGTGATCCGCCGCGTTCCTCTCCGTGAGGATGGCTACTTCTTTCTGCCGCTGTACACCGTTATTGGCGGTGTAGTTGCGCTCGTTTCGTTGCCGCTTCACGGAGCCCTGTATCTCGCAATGAAAACTGCAGGGGCTTGCAAGAACGGATCCACAGCTGCGACAAGGCCGATCTGGATCGCGCTATCGCTCCTCACAATTCTGAGCCTCCCAGCCTTGACCATTGCTCGCCCCAATACTCTGAACAATTTCCGTACGTACCCAGTTCTGCTGGCTGTTCCACTTGTCGTCCTCGCTGCACTGGCTGGAGTTTGGCATTTCTGTACAAAATCCGACGACCGCAAGGCGTTCGCCTGCTCAGGTGCTTATCTCGCGGTGATGCTGGTCGGAGCCGCGACCGCTTTGTATCCTCGTCTGCTGCCCTCTAGCACCGACTCTAGCCGCGATATCACGATTCAAAAGGCGCTTTCCGGGCCACACGTGTTGGCCTTGTCTGGTGGGCGTTCGGAATGTGTCTGGCTGTGATGTATTTTGTCATCGTGTATCGCATTTCAAAGGGAAAGTCTCGCTGGCTTGGGGGTTACGAGCATTAGGGCCAGGCTGAAATGAAGCTGCCGCAAATCTTTGGGGAAAGGAGAAAGGGACTGATCCCCCGCGGTCAGCCCCAGCCCACTAACTTTTGGTAGCATTTTGGTAGCAACAATTTTGGTAGCAATTTGGTAGCAAAATAGGCGATTTTTGCCGGTTTTGCCGACTAGGCCCGTTCATAAGTACTGCACCGGCAATCACTTACGATTTTCGTTGTTCCATGGCATGGAAGAGGTCGTCGGTTCGATCCCGACCAGGTCCACCAATTATCGCCGGTCTTGCAAGTTCGGTCTTGGATGGAATCAGATTGATCGCTTCCCACGGGAGCAATCGATCTGGACAACTCCGTTCCAATCGCGGGCATCTCGCGTAGCATGCCAAAGAAAGCAGACAGCTCAAAAGAGCTTCAAGGCTGGGACGAAATTGCTGAGTTCTTAGGATTACCGGTCGCGACGGCTCAACGATGGCAGAAGTCAGGCATGCCAGTTCATCGCGGCGGGCGGTACGTTTACGCGAATCCAGACGAGCTCAACTGCTGGCTAAACAGTGATTCACCTTCCCGCTTTCCCGCCCATATCGCCAGCGCGAATGAAGACCTGGCATCCGACTTGAAACAGGCCCTTACACAAGCCAAGCCGAGGGGAGGACGATCACGCCGAGCTGCGTGAAAACTGGCCCGTTATTTTGGCAAAAACCAGCAACTCCGGGCCAGATTCGATCCTCTCAATCCGCGGGAGTTCCAAATGGCGAAATGCGAAGTTTGCGGAAATGAATATGACAAGTCATTTGAATTGATAGCTGCTGGAGCACGGCATACCTTTGACAGCTTCGAGTGCGCAATTCAGGCCATCGCGCCCATTTGTGAACACTGCAAATGTAAAGTGATCGGGCACGGAGTGGAAGTAGGCGGCCGCTTCTTTTGCTGCGCGCACTGCGCGAGGTCCGCAACATCAGCTGATGTTAAGGATCGGGCAGCATAGGGAGCGAAGATACCAAAACTGCCCGGGGGCAGAGGCATCTGCGTGTCCAAATGAGGGTGCGGTTGGTGCGCTCGCTTATGGCCGCGTCGGCTGAACTAGGCGTAGTTCCAGGATTTTTCCGCGCCGCGGAACCGCATCGAACCGAGACGCGGGTTGATTCGAGAACTGAGTACCGGCCACGCTCGAATCTTGCTCCCTGAAACCTCTCACGTGGAATTCACAAGCTTCGAACCTTACTTTCATAAGAGGATCATTGTCAGTCAACGTACGGCCAGGGAAGCGCCGGATGCGGGCGATGGCCCGGTCAACAATGCGGGCAAGTTCAGCACTGTTCTCCGAAGTGCGTCCTTCTGCGAGTCGTCGTTTCGCTCTAGCTGGATCAAACCACGTAGGATTTCGGTTGAGCTCTTCTGGTTCTCCAAGTCTTAAAACCTCGCAAAGATGCGCGTGGACCAAACTCTGAGCCTGAAGTGGCTCACGCTGGCCAGTCTTGCGGAGGGTATATCGAGCGAATGAGGTCTCCTCAACTCGGCCGTGAACGCCGGCTTCTTCGTAGGCCTCAACTGCAGCTGACTGAGCTTGGGTTAGTCCTGCCTGGATGCCACCTTTCGGAAACGTCCAACGGTCCCGCCGCGTGCGAACCAGAAGAAACTCGATGTCCGTGCTCAGTATCCTGAAACAAACAGCGGCGACCTGCTGACGTTCGGCCCCATTGGCTCGGGGCTTTGTCGGCAACAGTTGCGAAAGCCGGACCAATTCGAGTTTTGCAGGACCCATTCCCCGAGGGTGCACGACTTGATGGCTGATGGCTAGAGCACATCTTGATTCGTCCAGCGGTACTGCTAATGGCCGCGAGGGAACGGAGCGCCTTCGATTGATGTGAATCTTTCTACATACTTGCCCACCGACCTTCCACCAGAGCATCTTCACTTGAGAGCAGTCACAGGAATGCCGCGTGGAAATCCAGTATTGTCTTCGATGCAATCGCGAACTTGAGCAGGGAAACAAGTCTGTCGCGGTGTATATGTTTGCGCAGACGGTGGGAATACGTCCGCGTCAGAAGTCTGGAGCAAAAAGGATCTGTTTCTGTCCACAGTGTGCTGTTTCCCTGGCCATGGGACCTCCGCCAGAAGGAGCCCTGAATCTTGCCGCATGGGAGATGATCCGTGAACTGGTCAGTTCAGATCATGCCCTGAACGAAGCCGCCTGGGAAGCCCTGCAGGGTTTTACGCGAATGCTCCCTGGCAACGGAACGGAGGGCACCGCGCGTCACACTGTCGGAGGATATTTGGAATTCTGATGTTGTCCCACCTTAATTTTTTCAATCTCTTGATCACTCACAAGGGTAGTAAATGGCGAGTTTAGCAGTGCAACAGAAACGGATCGGGCTTGCCTACTGGATGCAGCGGGTTTTGTTGCATGTAGAGAAGGTGGCGGAAGGATTCGGTCCTGACCCAGTTCACGACCTCCGCACGGCGTTACGACGCTGCCGGTCCCTGGCGGATGGTCTCATGGTGTTCGATTCTGATCCCGCCTGGAAGAAAATGAAAAGAGCGGGCAAGCAGCTCTTTCAGAGTTTGGGCGATTTGCGAGATACACACGTGCTTAGAGACTGGGTCGAAAGACTCGCACCTGAAGGTGATGCGACCGCCCGAGTCTTGAAAGATTTCCTAGGAGTCAGAGAACAGGAACTTCAGAGCCTGGCCGCAGCGGCACTGACGGAGTTTGACCGCAGCAAATGGAACAACTGGTCCCATGAGTTGCCATCTCGCGCCGCGCGCATTCCGCTCGACAGCCCGGTTTTTACGCACCTCGCGCTGGAGCGTTGGCAGCAGGCACGCGCACTCCATCGCCGAGCTTTGCGCAATCGCACGAAAGTAGCTTTTCACGATTTGCGTATTGGAATTAAGCGGTTTCGTTATACGGTAGAGAACTTTCTGCCTAGTCTGCACCAGCTTTGGTGCGAGGACCTGAAAGAGACCCAAGACGCTCTAGGCGACGTGCATGACCTGGACGTGCTTTGGCAGACCGCTCGCACGATTAAAGCATTTCCAGACTCCGCATCGCAGATGTGCTGGCGGGCCCGAGTAGAAAGCGAACGGCAGAAATGCCTGGATAAATACGGAGAAAAAATGGTTGGCAGTGGTTCGCTATGGAAAGTCTGGCGAGCAGCGCTGCCAGAGGCTGAGCAACTTCGACTTATCGCCCTTCAGCGGCTTGAGATTTGGGCCTCATTCCTCGATCCTAACGTCCGACACTCGAGGCACGTTGCCGAACTCGCCTTGCAGCTCTTCGACGGATTACCGGATGGCACTCCGGACGGAAAACGGGAGACTTGCCGATATATTCTGCGAGCCGCAGCTATGATGCACGATGTCGGCTACGCAAAGGCCAGTCGCGGTCATCACAAAGCCTCTGCCCGTTTGATCCGTAGACTCAATCCGCCGTTGGGTTGGACTGCAGATGAGATTCGCACCGCGTCGTTGATTGCCCGGTACCATCGGGGCGCCTTGCCGAGCGAGTCCCAGAAGTCCTTTGCAGCTCTTCCCCTGTCCAAGCGGAGCCTCGTGCAATTCCTTGGCGGCATTCTGCGATTTGCTTGTGCCTGCGACCAGCAGCAGGATTCACAGATCCGGCGAGTGGAGGTGGAGTCGTTCACGCCCGTTCTTCGGGTGCGCGCCGAAGGATACTCTGAGGCTACCGCGTTGGCCGAGCACCTGGCTTCGGCTCGATACCTGCTGGAACTTGCGTCCCATCAGCCCGTGTTCATACTGCCCACGGAATCTCACGCAGCGTGATGTGAAGTGGTTTTTCTGACTGGCGTTTGAAAGCCACCCGCGTCAGGCTGCGTCGTCTTCGATCTTGATACGCAGCGACTTCAGGAATTTGAGGTCTTGTTCACTGACTTTGAGGTCGGGGTTGCTGGCGAGGGTGGTGACCATGGAAGTCTTGTCGCTCGTCTTTTCGCCGGGTCGGCTCACCCCAATGGTGGCTTCCAGGACGAGGAATATGTCGTAACCGCCATCTTTAATCCGGGTAACAACGTCGGCAATCTGCTCTGAGTCGGCCAAAGACTCGTTAATTGCTTCGCCCAATTCTTTCATCAGATTTTTTAATTGCTGGTCCACGAATCCCCCGATCTTAGCTTAGATGCCGAACCTGGTAACGGCAACTCGCCTCTAAAACCGTATTCTAAACCCGGACATTGGTAAAATCGAGAGCAATGGCAAATACTTCTACAGCCCAGAAATTGGGTGTGGCGGCGCGGATAGTGGGCCAGCAGGTAAAGCGCAGTCGGACCTTTGGCGCATTGGTGAGCGGCGCCAAGGCTACGCTCTCACATTTCGGCAGTGTGTTGCATCAGCTCTGGCTGGAGGTTACGGGTTTTGTTTTCCTAGTGTTTGCGTCGATTGGAGCGGTCGCTTTGGTTCGAGAGTATTCTGCCTACCAGGTAGGTAAAGGAACCAGCGGTCGGATGGCTGCCGCTGCCGGATTCAGCCTGGTGTTTTCCTGGTTCGGCGTTACTTCGTTCTGGAGATCACGCAGGAAGAAATAGCCCTCACATGCCAGATCGGACCAAAGTCCGTGATTCCTCAGCTGATCCAGAAACTTCCTCTCACATTCCTATACGGCAGCTCTACAGCGGTTCCGATCTCGAGAGCTGGGCCTACAACCAGCAACTGGGATATCCGGGAGATTTTCCTTACACTCGCGGGGTTCAGCCGACCATGTATCGCGGCCGGCTGTGGACTATGCGTCAGTACGCCGGAATGGGTGACGCGGAAGAATCCAACAAGCGATACAAATACTTGCTCGCGCACGGCACGACCGGGCTTTCCGTGGCTTTTGACTTGCCAACGCAAATCGGTCTCGACTCGGATCATCCCCTGGCTGCCGCTGAGGTCGGCAAGGTTGGCGTGGCAATTGATTCCATCGAGGATATGGAACGCCTGTTCGATGGGATTGACCTCACAAAAATTTCCACTTCCATGACCATCAATGCCACCGCGCCGATTTTGCTAGCGCTATATGTTGCAGTGGCGCGGCGGAAAAATGCCGATGTCAAGAAGCTCTCCGGCACCGTGCAGAACGATGTTCTGAAGGAATACATCTCGCGCGGGACCTACATTTACCCGGTGGAACGGGCGATGCGTCTGGTTACGGATTTGTTTGCGTGGGCGAATGAGAACGTGCCGGAGTGGAACACAATTTCGGTTTCCGGATATCACATGCGAGAGGCGGGGGCGACGGCGGTTCAGGAAGTGGCATTCACGCTCGGAAACGGCATTGCCTATGTGCAGGCTGCTATGAATGCTGGCCTCGACGTGAACGTGTTTGCGCCGCGAATTTCGTTCTTTTTTAATGCACACAATAACTTTCTCGAGGAGGTTGCGAAATTCAGGGCTGCGCGCCGAATGTGGGCGCACATCATGCGGAAGAAATTCGGTGCCAAGAGTCCGCGCTCCTGGATGCTTCGTTTTCACACTCAGACGGCTGGTTCCACGCTCACCGCCCAGCAGCCGGAGAACAACATCGTGCGCACCGCCATTCAGGCTATGGCCGCAGTGCTGGGTGGCACGCAATCCTTGCACACCAATTCCTTCGATGAGGCCCTGTCACTCCCGACTGAGCAGGCTGCACGAATCGCGCTGAGAACGCAGCAGATTGTTGCGTTCGAATCAGGCGCTCCCAACACCATTGATCCGTTTGCAGGCTCGTATTTCATCGAATCGCTCACCGACGAGATCGAGAGGCGCGCTGCTGAGTACCTCGCGAAGATCGACGCACTCGGCGGGATGCTGAAAGCGATCGAGCGTGGATTCGTGCAGCAGGAAATCCAGAATGCCGCATACGAATATCAGAAAGCGGTGGAGACGGGAGAAGCAATCGTCGTCGGGGTAAACCGTTTTGCGCAGGAGAGCGAAAGGCAGGTGTCAATCCAGCGGATTGACGAGTCTCTAGAGCGAAACCAGGTAGAACGTGTGCGGGCTTTGCGTGCCAAACGTGATGCCAGTAATTGGAAACAGGCGATTGAGGCGATACGCGATGCAGCGGGCTCACATCAGAATGTGATGCCAAAAATACTGACAGCCGTGGAGGCCTATGCCACCGTCGGTGAGATTTCAGATGCGATGCGAGGAGTGTTTGGGGAGTATCAAGAGACAGTGGTGATCTAGGGATCTAAAAAGAGCTTTTAACCGCCGAGATCGCAGAGGACGCAGAGAAACTGAAATCTGAACCATTCTTTTTGGGGCTTCGCCGTACCCAAGCGGGGTTGCCGTTAAATACGTTTATTCCGCGACCTTGTAGTCGCAAGATTCGCGGCAAGGCGGGCAATAGAAGAGCCCATCCTGGCAGAGCCGAATATCCAACTGGCTCTGGCACAGGCAGCAAAACTTTTCGCAGTGGCACTTTTCCTCACTCATTTCGCACTGCATGCAGACATACTTCTTCCCGGTACCGGTGGCGGAGCTCATAGCAAAAACTCTATCTCGATTGGCGGCAACCCTCCAGATTCCAGAAGTGACTGGCCGTCCGGCTATATCGCGTTGTTCGAGTGATAAAATCAAAAGATTGCATGCCGTCAAAATCTTCATCTGTAGCGGTTGCCGAATCACCTAAGTCTGTCTCTCCGAAAGTCGGATTCGTGAGCCTAGGCTGCCCCAAAAACCTAGTGGACAGCGAGGTCATGATGGGCATGCTCTCCCATGCCGGTGCCGAGCTGGTTCCGCGGGCGGAAGACGCTGATGTCATTGTGGTAAACACTTGCTCGTTCATCGAAAGCGCCCAGCAGGAGTCGGTAAACACTATTCTCGAGATGGCTCGGCACAAACTGGGCAGGGCAAAAACACTCGTTGTTGCTGGCTGCTTGGTCGAACGCTATCGCGACGAGATCCGCAACAACATCCCGGAAGTCGATGCGGTAGTTGGCACGGGAGAATTGGAAAACATTCTTGCAGCGGTAGGAATCCAGTCACCGGCTCCGAGCGATTCGCCATTCCGAATTTTGACTTCGCGTGCTGAGGGCGACGCGCGCGCTGCGAATGGACGGTTCTCGCGCGAAAGTTGGGATGGAGCCATTGCCGATCTGCCGAATTATCTGTATGACGAGGCCACGCCGCGAGTGCTCGCCACGCCACGTTCCACGGCTTATATCAAAATTGCCGAGGGCTGCGATCATCCCTGCAGCTTCTGCATCATTCCGCAGTTACGCGGCAAATTCAGGTCACGGCGTTTCGAGTCTGTGGTTGCTGAGGCGGAGCGCCTGGCGCGATCGGGCGTTCGAGAGATCACGCTGATCGGCCAGGACACGACCTGCTACGGAGAAGATTTTGGTCTGAAAGATGGCCTGGCGTTGTTGCTGGAAAAGCTTGCAGGCATTGATGACCTACGCTGGGTGCGGTTTCTGTACGCCTATCCGAACAAAATCACAATGCGCCTGCTGGAGACGATCGCCAAGCATGACAAAATTTGCTCCTACGTGGATGTTCCGCTGCAGCACGCCTCCGCGGGCGCTCTCAAACGCATGAAGCGGGGCGGCAACGCCGAGATTTTCCTGCGCACGATTGAGAAGATGCGCCGCACTATTCCGGGCGTGACTTTGCGTACATCGTTTATCGTCGGATTTCCGGGTGAAACCGAAAAAGAATGTGAGGACCTGTGCGAGTTCGTAAAGGCCGCAGAGTTCGACTGGATGGGCAGCTTCGCCTATTCCGATCAAGATGGCGCGGCGGCTTTTGGCCTCGACGGCAAGCTTTCATTGCGTGAAATCGAGCGCAGGCGCAAGCACCTCATGAAGATTCAGCAGGGAATTAGCAGACGCAAAAAGAAGGCCTTGGTAGGAAGAGAATTCGATGTTCTGCTGGAAGGTCCATCCGAAGAGACGGACATGCTGCCCGAAGGCCGCACTGCCATGCACGCGCCTGAAATAGACGGCAAGCTCTACATCTCCGACGTTCCCGACGGGCTCGAACCAGTGCCGGGCGAATTCTACCGTTGCCAGATCACGGAGACGCACGACTACGATCTGGTGGCGCGGATCGTGTAACCCGCTTACGGCAGCTCAGCGCAATCGTTGCGAGCCGATTTGTTCAGAATCGAAGCTCCGCCGTTCTCAATATGGTCTTTCAGGAATTCAGTCAGATCGTGGGCGACGGATGTGCCTGCGTCGCCACCATAAAAGCTGCCGAATTGGCGTCCAAAGCTGCTCGACAGAATAATGTTCTGCTCGCCCTCGGCACGCATGATTGACAGGTTTAGCATGTCACCCAGCATCGGAACAGCCGCACTGCCGCGAGGCTCGTGATGCTGAATCTTCAACAGCGCGGGATTGTCGAGAATCGCTCGCAACTCCACTAATTCTTCGGAATTCAGTTTGCCGCTGGCAATTCCGATGTTCACCGCCCTCCCCATTTTCTGATAGTGGTTCTCAAAGCGGTAGCGACCATTCTCTGCGATGAGCGCGCAAGATTGCTGTGCTTCGCGGGTTCTCACCGCCAACGAATAAACCCGGAGTATTGGCCGGATCGAAGCGGGCGCGGTTGGGACCGCAGGCGCGAGCGCCGGGATCTTCAGTATTGACTTGATGGCCCAATCAGTTGACGTAATGGGTTGCGGGGGCGGAGGATTTGGATCACGTTTTTTGAGCGCGATTTTCCTCGGAGGAAGGCAGTTTTGTTTGCCTTCATCTTCGGTGAACACTTTGTGCGGTAGTTTGTGAAGGTCATCCAGCCACCGGACCAGCGGTTCGAGGGCGCGTTCGAAGGGCTCCTCACTCTCCACGCTCTGAAAGAATAGATCCTGCCAATGATCGTGCCGGTAGACGGTGACCTGGAGGTTCTCCGTTCGACCGCGAACGATGGGCTCCTCAATTTGTTCCTGTGACAACGCTGTCAATTGCGGATTTGCGAGCAACTGCTGAACCTTCTGTACATCGTCACCGCTGGTCGTTCCTTCGAACACTTTGAGGTCATCTCCGTGAGCGAATTCCAAA
>Ga0137366_10001939_pt1 | contig 15616 bp, 13 predicted proteins | sample SagtaG_8_FD_104938 | JGI IMG/M metagenome (GOLD analysis project Ga0137366, IMG submission 104938) | Vadose zone soil microbial communities from Sagehorn Ranch, Mendocino, California, USA - Sage1_L_60_16 metaG | ecosystem: Environmental > Terrestrial > Soil > Vadose zone | place: USA...
AATTCCGAGCTCGAAGCGAGGGCGTAGCCGAGGAATAGGGCGAAATCGCGCTCGCTTTTTTGTTCTCTCCCTTCGACGATGTTCGCCGATACCGACATCGCCGCGCGGACCATTTGACTGCGCAACGGCGCGTAGTGTGCTCCGCGGATGGATGCCGCAACGCGGTGTGTGTTGAGGGTCAGAGCGTGCGCCTTACGCCAGACGCGGAGCTTCTTGAAATCGCTCATCTCCCAGGATGCGGCGTATGTCGGGTCTTCATCACCACATTTCGCTTTATTGTGGAGCTTTTTACCCCAAACGCGAGATCGAACTGTCCCGTCGCTTTAGCGAGTAGCGGGCAGCGCCAAGCGGGTAGCAGGCGGCAGCGTAGTTGCTCTCCTTTGCAACAGACCCTTCTTGCGAATCTGACTTCCGCACGCGATCCTGATGCCCATGCGCCCTCTCCGACCGATCCTCTGCCTGATTTCCGCTCTTGCAATTGCGGCGTGTGGCGCCTCGCCCGCATCGCGTGAGCGTGAAGTACAGAGCGCGTCGAGCACGACACCCGTAAAGCGCGGCCCGAGCGCGGACGACTGGGCGCGATTCGGCTGGGATGCGGGTCGCTCGAGCGCAACGGCCGACGAGACGGGAATCACAGCTGCGAACGTCGGCACGATGCGTAGGCAGCAAGTTACGCTAGACGGAACAGTCGACGCCTCGCCGATCTATCTCCACGGCGTGCGCGTGAATGGCGCGACGCACGACGTTTTCTTCGTCACCACCACCTACGGTAAAACGCTGGCGATCGATGCCAACGATGGAAGCATTCTCTGGCGATTCACGCCGAGTGGATACGAGTCGTGGGCGGGATCGAGACGAATCACCAATGCGACGCCCATTGCGGATCCCAATCGCGAGTTCATCTACGCCGCGTCTCCAGACGGCCGCGTCGAGAAGATCGCCATCGCCGACGGACACGCCGTGTGGAGCACGGCAATCACCACCTTACCCGAGCGCGAGAAGATTGCCTCGCCGCTGAATTATTTCCGTGGCAAAGTGATCGCGGTGACGGGCGGGTACATCGGTGACGCGCCGCCGTATCAGGGTCACGTCGCGGTGCTCGACGCGGCGAGTGGTCGCCTCCTGCACGTGTGGAACTCGCTCTGTAGCGACAGGCGCCAGCTGATCGATCCGAGCTCGTGCCGCGAGAGTGGCAACGCCATCTGGGGGCGAGCGGGTGCAGTGATTGACTCGACCACCGGAGACATCTTCGTCGCGACTGGAAATGGTCGATGGGACGGTCGCACGAACTGGGGCGATGCCGCGATCGCACTCGATTCCAGTGCGACCAACATGATCGACAACTACACGCCGACGAACACCGACGAACTCAGCGCGCGCGACGCGGATCTCGGCTCAACCTCTCCCGTGCTACTCGGTGGTGGTTATGTCGCGCAGGGCGGGAAGGATGGATCGATTCGACTCCTCCAATTCGGGCGCACGCGCGGGGCGACGCCGCGTCGGGGCGGCGAGGTGCAGGTAGTGTCGACGCCTTCGGGCACAGACCTGTTCACCGCGCCGGCGGTGTTGCACTCTAGATCGACAACTTGGATGTTCGCGGCGGATGACGGGGGGACCGCTGCGTGGACACTCAGCGGCGGTCGACTCAAGCAGATGTGGCGAAATGGAAGTGGCGGTACGAGCCCCGTCGTCGCCGGCGGATTACTCTACGTGTACGATCCGGGTGGAGGACTTCGCGTTTACCGGGCGGAAACCGGACAGCAGGTTGCAGTGCTGGAATCCGGTGGCGGGCACTGGAACAGTCCGATCGTCGTCGACGGGCGGATCGCGCTTCCGGAGGGGAACGCCAATCAACATCGCACCTCGGGTATCTTGAATATCTGGCGACTTCCGTAACTAGGCGCGGCGCTGATTAGTAATTGCGTCGCCACTCTTTGCGACGTGCGGCGCGAATCTCCTTGCGAAGCCGAAACTGGATCTCCCTCATCGCGTCGCGCACCTCTCGCCGCTGCAGCATCATCATCACTGCGGGCGGGATTTGCACTCTCATGTCTGGCGGGAGTGTGATGTGCACAGGAGGTAAAGGAGGTAGAACTGGTTCGTAGGAATCTCGCCGATCTTCGGGCGGCGAAACCTCCTCGGGTGCCGAAGTCTCCTCGGGTGTCGAAACATCCACCGCGAAGGGAGTGGGTTCCGCTCCCGGCGCGTTCGTTTCGTCTCTGAACTGCGTCCAGGATTGCGGCTCCGCCGCGATTCTGTCATCAGGAGTCTGGGCTGGCTCCGACGTCCTCACCGGACGAAACGACGTCAACGTCATCACCAACATCGCTGACAACAACAACGCACTCGGCCGGAACCGTGTTCGAGCCGCGACCCAGAGTAGCACGAGGGTCAGCGCGAGCATCGAAATCAGCAGCGGCGAGCCGAGGGGGGCCGCAACGCGAGGAATTAGCGCGGCGACCGTCTCTTGCGCACGAACGAGCGGAGTGTGCTGGGTCGCGTCGATCGTCCTCGCAAAGAGCGCGTCACTCGTACCGGGACGAACCGGGTGCGTGTCAATCGGGTGGCTCATCGAATGATGAGGGCTCGTCATGGTGCGACCTCCATTTTCCTCTACGCGATCGGCTCAGAAAAAGTTGCAGATGGGGCCGGCAGGCCTTGCCTTACGGCCGGGCTATGGCAAATCTTGCCAATGAAGATCTGGCGGAAGGGCGAATGGATCCGAAGGGACATTGGGAAACTATCTATCGGACGAAGGACGTCCAGGCACTGAGCTGGTTCCAGCAGGAGGCACGCCAGTCCGTCGAGCTTATAACGCGATTCGCTCCCGATCGCTCGGCCTCGATCATCGATGTCGGGGCTGGCGCCTCGGTTCTGGTCGACGATCTTCTCGCCTCCGGCTACATGGATCTGACCGTACTCGATGTCTCGGAGACCGCACTCGACATCTCGCGCAATCGACTCGGGAATGATGCAGCCCGAGTGCGCTGGATTGCCGCGGACATTCGAGATGCTCCACTCCGCGAGAGCACGTATGCGGTCTGGCACGATCGCGCCGTCTTTCATTTTCTCACCGACCTCGGCGATCGCCGAGCGTATGTCGAGCAGGTTCAACGCGCGGTCCGGCGGGGTGGCTACGTTCTCGTCGCAACCTTCGCCGAGGACGGTCCTCCGACTTGCAGCGGTCTGCCGGTCGTCCGCTACTCCGCCGAATCGCTTCATTCTGAGTTTGGACCAGACTTCCACTTACTTACCACTGCCCACGAGGATCACCACACCCCCGCAGGCGCGGAACAGCCCTTTCTCTATTGCCTCTGTCGCAAAGAATAGAGGCGCAAACACGATTATCTGATCATGAGTGGGCCATCGTGCAGTCATCGCGCCTCAGTGATCGCGCCCGCAGCCCCTAGCCGCCCCGCCGAACGCCCCTAGCCGGTAGTCTTCCGTTGCAGTTTATCTGTTAAGCCAGTACGAAACCTTGACGAGAAACGTATTCGCCGGGTGCAGACTGAAAAGATCGCGCACATCTCCGCCGAAACTCTTGTCTCCTTCTGCCCCCGCGAACCCCTGCCTCCCCTCGTTCCAGACAATGAAGAGCGTCGAGCCCGGCTCGTACTCCCAGCGAAAGACGACGTTGGACTGCAGCTGCTTGAAGTTGAAGCCGCCCGGATTGCTCGTCACCGACGGATTGATGTACGGCGCGTAGCGATCATCGTAGTTCGCCGCCCTCGGCGTCGCCGACAGTTGGCGCACGTTGCTGAACGTTCCCTTCGAGATGAAGGGCTGCTCGTAAACCTGCAGCGAGACGTTCGGGGTGAACGTGTAGTTGAAGCGCGTCGTCATCGAAGTCGTGTGCTGATCGAGATGCGCGAACGTGTAATGCGTGCCGAGTGCATCATTGAATCGGCCATACCACTGGTTGTCGGCGATGTTGTGCGACCAATTGAGGCTGATCACAGAGCTGAATTGGCCGAATGCCTTGAAATCGATCTCGGGGCCGAGATTCAGTGAAGAACTCCGCCCACCGCTTCCACGCCAGTAGTTAAGCGAGAAATACGGCACGATCCATTTACGATCATCGCCGTTGATGAATAGCCACGGCGAGATGTAGCGATCCTGTCGAACCGCAGGTCCGCCGCGGGCCAGGCGATCGTCGTACGTGGTGCCGAGCTGACCAAGCGTGCCGCCCATGTGCCAGCCCAGGTTGTTCTTGAAGGTGATGTGCGTGTTCGTGTTGTACGCGGCCTCGAGTGGCAAGCCGTCGGCGGTCCAGTACTGCCACCAGTTGTTATTGAACTGAAAGCGGGTGTAGAAGTAGCGCGTCGTCCGGTCGAAGAATCCGACCCATGTATTCCACGACTGCTGGTCGGCGCGACGGAGGAAACCAAGATCGTTGATCTCGAATCCGGGAGAGCGGCGCTGGTACGCGGATTGGCCCATCAGGTGCTGTCCGCCGATCTTACTAAACTTGAATTCTTCGGCGTCACCGCCCAGTACCGTTCGGTTCGGATCGAGCGGAAGTGACGCGTCGGGGCGTTGAAAGTTGTGGACGCCATTCGTCTGCATGGAGAGAAGAACCGGGCTGCTCCCCTCGACGCGGCTTTGGTCAAAGGATCCGGAGATCTCATAGATGTTATTGAGGAAACGATGCCGGAAGTCGAGCGCGCCAACATAGGCGGTCGAAGGCAGATATGGTGACGTCCATTGATCCATGTTTCGGTTCACTGCGGTGAGCATTGCGCCGATGGTGCTGCTTCCCTTGCGGAAATCCTGAGTCGTCCGCACGACGGCGTAGTTCGTCGTCGGTTCATACGTAGTGTCGCCGGGACTGGCCGAGCGCTCTGTCGCGGCATCGAGAACGCCAACCGTGAGGCCGCGCGGGAATCGACCGAGTAGCTTGGCCGCGCCGAGGATTCGTACCGGCTCTAGCGGAACGGTGTCGCCATAGACGCGCGCGAGCGCCGGTGTTCGTCCGATGCGCCGGCTGTAATAGAGTCCTTCACCGTTGCAGTTTACCTCGCTGCAGTTGACGTCGAAGCGGAACAGGCCGCGCCCGGCGACGAAGAACGGACGTCGCTCGTCGAAGAACGACTCGTAGGCGGAGAGATTGAGCACCGCTGGATCCGACTCGACCTGTCCGAAGTCCGGGTTTATGGTCGCATCGAGCGTCAAATTGGAAGCCAGGCGGTACTTCACGTCGCCACCCGCAGTCATGTTCGATCGCTGGGTGAAGCTGTTGTTGATGATTTTCGACGCGTTCTTGGTCACGACGTAGGGCATCGCCTCGAGCCGACGCGGCGATTCCAGATCGTCCATCCCTTCCAGCGTTCCGAACTGCGACACGAAGCCGGGTTTCGACTGCCGCAACAATGGCCAGCTGAAACGCTCCTGATACCTATAGAGAAAGCGGTCGATGGTCATCCCGAACGTGTGCTGGCGCGCCCTGCCGTAGCGCATCTGGGAGAGTGGAATCCTGAACTCGGCCGTCCAGCCGAGGGAATCGATACGGGTCGCGACGTCCCAGACGGCGTCCCACGCGAAATCTTCGTTGCCGTCGTCATAAATGGCGGCGTCCATTTTGACGCCGGCCGAATTGACGCCGAATTCGTAGCCGGTGCGCCGGTCGTGGTAGGAGTCGATGAAGAGCCAAATCATGTCGGACGACGTAAAAGTGTCACGTCGTTCGAGCAGTTTGATGATACTGTCTGGGTGGGGGTCGAACGCTCTCACGAACACGTACATATTCGACGCGTCGTGGGCGATCCGCGCTTCGGTCTTGAACCTCGGCGCCTTGCCCTCGGTCGGTCGCCATTCCTTGAATCCAGTGATCGCTGGAGCACTGCGCCAAACCTGATCATCATCCTTACCGTCGATCACTGGTGCCTTATCGGCCGGGATCGCGGTCGCGCCGCTATCGGTCGGCGCCGGAACGTGAGACGCGGATTGCGTGGATGCACCATCAGTGCGCGCCGGTGGGGGAGCTTGCTGGATGGCCTGAAAATTCAGCGCGAGGGCAAAGAGAGCAGGGGCGACAGATGCGGAGGCGATCATACGACAATCCGTCCGAAAACAGGGGAGAGTAGGCAACTCAGTGGGTGCTGCTCAACACCACTTGGATACCCTATGTCAGAAAAGGGTTGGAAGTTTCAGCGGCGAACGACAACATATGACTACCGGCTGAGGGCTTTGGGCCGGCCGGCTCGGGGCTGCGGGCGGTTTTTGGCAAGCCCTTGCTATCAGCGGCGGTATCGCAAATCTTCGGCGTGAAGATCAGCAGCCGAAGTTTCTCTTCCTGTACGGAGGGAGTATGCGAGCGAGTGAACGGATTTTTCTGGTCGGAGTTGTCGGCGTCTTTTTCGTCGGGTGCAACAGGAGCACGCCCGCGACCGCTGACTCGACGTTACCTGCTGGAGCAAAGAAGTTCGACGCTGAGAGCGCGCGAAAGGAGATCATTGCCGCCGACAGCGCCTGGGTGCGCGCAGTGCAGGCGAAGAACGTCGACTCAGTGATGCCGTATTACGCTTCCGACGCGATGTCGATGAGCGAAGGCACCAAAGCAGCCGACGGACGCGACGCGATTCGTAAGGCCTACGAGCAAATGGTCAAAACGAACCCACGAAACCTGGCGTTCAAGGTCGACGCGGTGGTTTTCTCCGACGATGGGACGATGGCGTCCGACTACGGCAGCTATAGCAGCACGTCGGATGGTCCGGGTGGCAAGCCGATCAAGTCCACCGGCAACTACATGAACCTGTGGCAGCGGGTGAATGGCAGATGGGTTCTGATCGCCGAGATAAACAACGCGGCGCCGGTAACGATGTAGACCGCCGAACACCCGAACCTGTAGGCTCGCCGGGTGGGCAGCTGGCGAGCCTATGTCGAAACGCTAAGGTGTGAGGTCCATCGCCTCCACGACTCGCGTGTATGGAATCTTCGCCGTGTCGTTCACTTGCTTGACCGTGTCCGCGTTCTCAGCCTCGAACAGGCACATGCATTTGTCCTCGCCGGGAACGAACATGCTACGGATGTACTCCACCGGCTTGCCCAGTTTCGTGAACTGCTTGCTCGTATCGATCGCGGCCTTCTGCGCATCCGCGAGCTCGCCCATCGAGATGCCCGGCAGCTCGCGCTCCACCATGTAAACCGACATTGTACCGTCCCCCCGTTGAGACTGTGACTGGACCAATCGAGCATAGGATGAACCTGAAGCTGCGTCAAGAACACAGTTTTCGTGGCAAATTCCCGTGCGGGGCAGGAACCCCAGGACCGGGCCCATGATTGAAGCGTCAGAATTCTTTGAGAAGAGGATTATCCGAATGATTCGTCTGCGTCGTTATTCACTCGCGCTCCCCCTCATCCTCCCCCTCCTTCTCATCTTCATTGCGGCGACCCCGCGCGATGGCGCAGCGCAGGCGCGCCGACCGATTACCGAAACCGACCTGTTCAAGTTCGTCTGGGCTGCCGACCCGCAGATATCTCCGAACGGGTCGCAGGTCGCGTTCGTCCGGGTGAACGTGAACGAAGACAAAGATCGATACGAGACGCAGATCTTCGTCGTGCCGTCGGATGGAAGCGCGCCGCCGCGTCCACTTACATCGGGTCATAATGACAGAGCGCCGCGCTGGTCGCCCAGCGGGCGGGAGATCGCTTTCGTCCGGACGCCCGACCCAGTGGATGGGAAATCGAAGCCGTCGCAGATCTATCTGATTTCGATGGAGGGCGGCGAAGCCCGTGCGCTCACCGATGTTCCGAAAGGAGCCGGCACTCCGGTCTGGTCTCCTGATGGACGCACTATCGCGTTCAACTCTACACCCGACACGACTTCGCAGGCGAAAGCTGATTCGGCCAAGAAATCCGCGGACACAACGCAGAAGAAACACGTCAGCGATGTTCGCGTGATCACCCGTGCACAGTATCGCTGGAATGGTGGTGGGTACACGGACGTGACTGCGCACTCTCACATCTGGACGGCGCCGGCATCGTTCACTGCGTCGGGCGGACTTCCGACGGTGAAGCAAATCACTTCCGGCGAGTTCGACGAAGACGAGCCCATATGGTCGCCAGACGGATCGCGCCTCTATTTCACATCCAACCGGCACCCCGAGCCCTATTACGAGACCACGGGCGCGGAGCTCTACTCCGTCCCCGCAAACGCCGGCGCGATCGTGAAAATCGCGAGCATCGACGGGCAAATCGGCTCGATAGCTCTCTCGCCAGATGGCAAGCGGATCGCGTTCACAGGATATCCAAACGACAAACCTCTCCGCTTCTACAATCAGGCGGACCTGTTCATCGTTGATGCGGCGCCGGGCTCACATCCGGTCAATCTCACCAGGGGCTACGACTTCGACATCGAGGGCGGCCTCACCGCCGATCAGCATCCGCCACGCGCCGGCGCGGGCGGTGGAGTTATCTGGAGCCGCGATGGTCGCAATGTTGTCGTCGTAACGACGGAGAATGGTCGCGCGAATCTCAAGCGCTTCTCAACCGCTGACGGAAAAGTCGACTCTGTAACGACCGGCGACCACGATGTGGTTGCTTACGCCGCCACTCCCGACGGCTCGAAAATTGTCGCACTCATCTCGACTCCGACCAACATCGGCGATCTCTTCGTAGCTGATGCCAGCGGCGCTCGCACCGCGCCGCGCCAGATTACTCGTGTCAACGAAGGACTTTTCAGCACGCTCGACCTCAGCGCGCCGGAAGAAATCTGGTATAACAGCTTCGACGGCAAGCGGATTCAGGGCTGGATCCTCAAGCCACCGCATTTCAACGCGTCGAAAAAGTATCCACTCATTCTAGAGATCCATGGCGGGCCGAACGCAGCGTACGGCTACACGTTCACGCACGAATTCGACTGGATGGCGGCCAAGGGTTACGTCGTGCTCTACACCAATCCGCGCGGCAGCACATCCTACGGCGAGGAGTTCGGCAACATCATTCAGTTCCACTATCCGGGCGACGACTACAAAGATCTGATGGCCGGCATCGATGAAGTTCTCAAGCGTGGGTATGTCGATTCGACCCGGATGGGAGTGACCGGAGGAAGCGGTGGAGGAGTACTCACCAACTGGATCGTCACGCACACCAATCGCTTCGCCGCCGCCGTCTCGCAGCGCTCGATTGCCGACTGGTCCGGCTTCTGGTACTCGGCGGACTTTACGCTATTCAATCCCACGTGGTTCTCGGGAGCCCCGTGGGAAAATCCCAAACAGTTCGAAGAGCTATCGCCGATCACCTACATCAAGAACGTACAGACTCCGCTGATGCTGATCGAGGGTGAGTCTGACATGCGCACCCCGCCTGCACTTGGCGGCGAGCAGATGTTCCGCGCGCTCAAGTATCTGCACAAGCCGACGGTGATGGTGAGATTCCCGGACGAAACTCATGAACTTTCGCGTTCGGGGAAGCCGTGGCACCGCGTCGAGCGACTGCGGCACATCGTCGGCTGGTTCGACAAGTATTTGCAGAAGGTACCCACGACGGCGTACGACGTTCGGTAAGTCACCCGGCCGAGGGCCGAAAACTCCAGGCTGAAAACTGCAACTGAACGGGTGCGAGGTGTGAGTGGCACAGATGCCAGTTCCCAGTTCACGACGTCCAGACTTCACTGGCGCCATTCACAGCACAAGCAGTGGCTGACACGCCACGGGGATAAGTCAGGGCGTCGTGAACTGGCGCTCTGGCATCTACGCTACTGACGCCTCTCACCCATTCAGTTGCAGTTTTCAGTTTGTAAGGACCTACTCCGGCTCGTCCTCGACGCCGGCGTGAAGCTTGAGCGTCTTCACGATTTCCAGCAGATCGCTCTCAGTCTGATCGAGCGCCAGCTTGCCACCGTCGGGGTCGATCAGCCCCTTCTCGAGACCGATGGCGATTCTGTTCAGGTGCTTGATCTTCTCGATCATTTTGTCGGTCGCGTTCCGTAGCTTGCCGAAGCGGCGCTTCTCCGACAACGCGCGGTAACAACGCTGCTTCAGCTCGGCTTCGGAGAACTCCTTGGCTGTGTGGACGGCATCCGCCACAGTGATGCCCGGAATTCCGCCATGATCCTGATATGAGATCTCACTCGTCGTATCAGTGAAGCGGAGGCGGCCGACGTGCTCGACCCCATCGTAAACCACGCGAAGGGATACGAAGTACTTCAGGTCGTCCACCGTGATGGTTCCGATCTGATGGTCGCTGCTGGCCGCTGCTGGTTTCATCGTATAGAAGACTGCGGCCATCGCTCTTCTGTAACGAGATCCTGGAGCGACGCACCGAACTCGTGTCGTCTGGCTAAGGTCCCGGTAGCCGTGCGGCAACTCTGTCGCGCGCAGGCAAAATCGAGATAGCTTAGTCGATGGGAAGTCTCCTCACGCCTGAACACCATTTGAGGATCCAATGTCGAGAGTCGCGCAATCGCTCGAAGTGAACAGCTCGCCGGACAGCGTGATGGATTACATCATCGACATCACCAACCACCCGGCGTTCATCGGTCCGCTCAAATCCGTCACCAACATCAAGGGCGACGTGAAGAAGCCCGGAACCACCTGGGACTGGGTTTACAGTCTCGCCGGTGTCGAGCTCGCCGGAAAGGCAGAAACGGTGCGATTCATTCCCGGAAAAGAGTTCGTGTACAAGACGACGACAGGCGCGAAGAGCACCTTCACCTATCGCGCGGATTCCGCTGGCGGGAAGAAAACCAAACTCAGTCTCAACGTCGATTACGAAGTTCCCATCAATGCGCTCGGCAAAATGAAAGCGTCAGTCTTCGAGAAACTCAATGACGCAGAAGGGAAACGGGTGGTCGAGAATCTGAAAGCGCTGCTCGAAGATTGAGATTGAGGCCGGTCCTCCCGTGGATCGTCGCCTACCTGCTGATCCTGCTGGTGTGGGCGCTGATCATTCTCAGACGACCCGGTCCCACGCTTTGGAAAGGCAGATCGCTCGTCGCGGTCAACACGGTTTTCGTACTCATATCTGTGGCCACGATTGTTTGGCGGGGCAGAACCATGAGCGATGGTCAGGGCGGATACTACTGGTGCTGCCTTTCAACAGGACTCATCGTGTTCGACGTCGTCCTCATCGTCGTCGCTCTAGTGATGCGAGAGAAGTGGTTCCTATTTGGTATTAGTCACGACGATACGGTTGTCGCCCTGCAACGCTGCTTTACCCAGACGCGCGCATCTTCGGTTCGCCGCGGCGACGCGTACGCAATCCAATGCGGCGGCGTCGAGATGACCGTGACTATTCGCCCAACCATCGGCAGGATGATGAGCGTCCGATTCATCGGAGGCGTGGACTCGAGAAAAGCAGTGCTCGTCCGCAACCTCTTCTGCAAACAGTTTCACAATTCGTTTCCCACGGCGCGTTTTCGCGCTTGAGCCCGCTATACTCGCATCCCCCCTCGGGTTACGGGCTGCGTTTGGCACCGATTCCGTTCGACTACGTAACGATACGTATCCCCGGCCCAGGCAGGTGGGTGTAGACTGGTGACCATGCAACCATTTTCACGCGCGGGAATACATTCGATCGCCGAGTACCTTCCGGCCGAAGTCGCCAGCGTCGGCGAGCTGCACGAGCGGGGACTGCTGCGCGGATCGCCAGATACCTTGAGATCGTTTGGGTTCGAGACGGTGCACCTTGCCGGCCAAGAATCCAACATCGACATGGCGATCGCGGCCGCGGAAAAAGTGCTGGAGGAGAGCGATATCGACCGTGATGAGATCGGGATGATTCTCTACGCGGCTGCGCTCAACTCGAGCTCGACGTTGTGGGACGGGAACGGCGGCTCTCCGAACGGCTCGGTTCTGCAACTTGAGAGTGTGCCGGACCTGTTCAAGTATCCGGCGTCAATCATTCAAACCGAGCTCGACCTACCTAACGCATCAGTTGTCGGCATCAATCAGCTCGGCTGCGCGTCGATCTTCGCCGCGCTCAGACTGGCGCGCGCACTGATAGTGGCGGAAGACGATTTGAAATCCGTTCTGTGCGTGAGCGCTGACAAGTTTCCGGCAGGCCGTCATCGCGATCTCGCCTACAACCTGGTATCCGATGGTGCCTGTGCTGCGCTCGTCCGCCGCGACAGCGAGAGGAACAGAATTGTCGAGTGCACACAGGTTACCAAGGGCGCGCTCTGGGACAGCGAAGAGATCGAGAACGAGATCATCGCCGCGTATTTCCCGACGGCGAAAACGCTGGTCGAGCGGACGCTCGCGAAGGCGGGACTGAAGATGGACGACATCGCTCTCATCATCCCCCACAACGTTGCGCTCCGCAGCTGGGAGATACTTGGCCGATTGATCGGATGTCCAGCCAATCGGATCTACACCGAGAACATCGCGCGCGTCGGACATACGATCGCATCCGACAATCTGCTCAACCTTCGCTGTGCCACCGAGAGCGGACGCATCGAAAAAGGAGACTATTTGCTGCTCTTCACCTTCGGCTACGGATCGAACTGGGCCTGCATGATTGTCCAGCACTGAGATGAGAGAACAGTCGATCTTCCTGACGGGTGCGACCGGTGCGGTGGGCAGCGAGTTGCTGCGCAACCTCGCGGCGCGCAAGGGACTGACCATCAACGTCCTCGTTCGACGCAATCATAGAGAGCCATGCGAACGGGTGAAGGCGTTGCTCGGCGATCTCGATGTAACGGCGAAGCTCAACGTGCTCGAGGGCGACGTCTGCGCGGGTCCGTCGCTCGGCCTCGATAACGCGGCTGTTGGCTCACTGGAGCGTGAGACCACTCACATCATTCACGCCGCTGGTTCGACGTCGTTCGGCCTAGCCTTGCCTGACGCGCGCGCGGCCAATGTCTGGGGAAGTCGCAACGTTTTGGATTTCGCGCGCGGATGTGCGTCGCTCGAGTGCGGCGCGTTCCTGAGCACCGTTTACGTAAGCGGGAAACGGCGGGGTGACTTCGCCGAGTCGGACTACGGTGACGCGGGGCACGGCTTCGTCAACAGTTACGAGCAGTCGAAGGCTGAAATGGAGGAGATGGTCCGGAAGGCGATGAATCAGCTTCCGCTGATTCTGGTTCGACTCAGCATCGTCGTCGGCGATTCGGCCACCGGCCGAGTGAGCCGCTTCAACGCGATCCACCACGCCATACGGCTTTTCTATGCTGGCCTCGCGCCGATGATTCCCGGTGAGCCAGCAGGGGCGGTTGACATGGTAAGCTCTGACTTTGTCGCCGCCGGAATCCTCCAGCTGCTCGAAAATGCCCCAAGGCCGGGCGTGTTTCATCTCGCCGCCGGTCGGGAATCGTGCAGCAGTCTGGAGGAGCTGATCGATGAGACCATGTCCGCGCTCGCGCGATTCCGCCCCGAATGGCGCAAGCGGTCTGTCGAGAAGCCACTCATCGTCGACCTCGACACCTACGAATTGTTCGTTCGATCAGTGGAGGAGACCGGTAATCCCGTATTGCAGGGTGCGACCAGATCGATTGGCACCTTTGCCTATCAACTCGCCCACCCCAAGGTCTTCGAGACCGAGCGTGCGGCGGCCGCGCTGGCCTGGGGTGGGATCTCGCCACAGCCATCGCGCGCATTCTATCCGCGAGTCATCAAATACTGCCTGGAGAGCAACTGGGGGATGCGGCCATGCTGACCGCCACGGAACTCGAGCAGCGCCTGTTGCGATTCACACGCGAGCGACTCGCGTCACGCGAAGTCGCGCCGACGATCACCGTCGAAACCCGCCTGTTTGAGGATCGGGTAATCGATTCGCTCAAGGTGTTGGAGTTGATCGCGTTCGTTCAGTCGACGCTGGGCAGGAAGATTCCGGATGCACAGATAGTGCTGGCGAACTTCAGATCGATTGCTACGATCGCGCGGGTATTCACCAACGGTGATGCGACGATGCGAGGCGTCCGCTCTCGTCGGCCACGCAGGCACAGCAACAGTAATGCTTCGGCGGTAACTGAGCTGCTTGCGCGTCGCGAGCTGGACCTTACACCCGCCGGTGAACTAGTCATGCGCGGCCACTGTGCCGCGCTCTGCAACTACCTCGACACTACGGTTCGTGGATGGGCACTGGAGCTCGGCGCTTACGAGGAGACTTTTCCGAATGAAATTCCGCTCGCGACTCTGGAGCGCGCGGGTTTCATGTCCGCATTTCCTCAGAAACTGGTGCCGGTTGGCAAGGCCGCCGCAGTCGAGCGCACATCAGTCAACGGCGACAGAGCGCGACCACCGGCCGTCTGCTATCACCACTATCCCACCTACTCGGACACGACGCTCGGCGACCGCGGATCGATCGTGACTGCTGTGGGCCGGTGCTACCGAAATGAATTCGAGGCGAATTCCGCACATCCCACTGAGCGGCTGGCCGCATTCACAATGCGAGAAATAATTGCTGTTGGGAACGAGCGCCTGATCGAGCGACTGCGCAGTGGTTTGATGGAACGTGTTTCGGGTTGGATGAACGAGCTTGGACTCGACGGATTCATCGAGACAGCAACCGATCCGTTTTTCACTAACGAAACCAGAGGGCGAGCGGTGATGCAGCAGCTACTGCCTTTCAAGTACGAGCTGCGACTGCGCGTTGATCCCGGCGGTAGAAGCATCGCTGCCGCCTCGTTCAACAATCACGAGCAACATTTTGGGAGGGCGTTCTCGATACGCCTGGGGTCGGGAGACTACGCCCACACCGGTTGCGTCGCGTTCGGCTGGGAGCGGTGGGTGATCGCTTTTGTCAATCAGCATGGGCCCGACGAAAATCGTTGGCCGCAAATCGTGAGGTCGAGAGATGTCGCACTCGCCGTCTGACCACGTGCCACTTCAGCTGCCGAATCGCACTCGGCGTTCCGAATCGATTCCTCGACGTTTGCTGGCGGAGGGGAAGTATCATCTGCTCCCGGTGTACGCACTGCTCACCACCAGCGATCTTGCGCGCGAGGGCATCAGGAATTCGGGAAGCTTCCGGTTTGCCGACCACATCTACAGAAACGAGCCGAGCGGGCGGTATGGTGTGGGGCGAATGGTGGATCGAGTGCTGCTCAGGCTCAGAGGCACGCGCTCGATGCGCAACCGCTTTTTTCACTCGCGGCGCGAGATTCTGCGCGCGGTGAGGGAGACGAGTGCGGCAGGGGCTGCTGACCAGATCGTAGTGCAGTCGGTGCCGTGCGGCATCGCGCGTGATCTGTTTGAAGTCGCCGAGATCCTGCACAGAGACGAGCCGGCACTGTACGAGAATGTCCGCTTCGTTGGGATCGATCTCGATAATGAACCTCTCGATCTCTCGCGCGAGCTTACAAAAGACCACCCGGCTTTCGACTTTCGCTGTGCCGACGCCCTCAAGGCCGAGTCTTTCCCAGCGGGTGTGGAGATCATCGTCTCCCTTGGCTTCGGCGAATTCCTGTCCGATGGGCTGCTATATGATTTCTACCGGCGCTGTCATTCGTCGCTCAATAACGGTGGCCGCTTCATCACGTCGGCGTCGAGTCGCGATAGAATCTCGGATTATCTCGCCCGCGAGTTGGCGGAGCTATACGCGCATTACCGCTCTTCGGAGCAACTCACCGATCTGCTCAAGTCAGCGGGGTTCGTGAAGATCCAAACCACCCGCGACGAGGTTGGCTTTCAGACTCTTGCCGTCGCGGAGAAAGGAGGGGGAGGGGGAGGGGGACCAT
>Ga0137366_10001942_pt1 | contig 15599 bp, 17 predicted proteins | sample SagtaG_8_FD_104938 | JGI IMG/M metagenome (GOLD analysis project Ga0137366, IMG submission 104938) | Vadose zone soil microbial communities from Sagehorn Ranch, Mendocino, California, USA - Sage1_L_60_16 metaG | ecosystem: Environmental > Terrestrial > Soil > Vadose zone | place: USA...
GGGCGCTGCCAGAATTGCCCGATGAGAAAAAAGCGCGTTTTATACAAAGCTACCACATCACTGCGTACGATGCGGAACGACTGACTCGTGAAAGACGCCTCGCCGACTTCTTTGAGGAGGCTGTAAAAGTTGGCCAGGAGCATGGCATAGATCCGAAAACCATTGCCAATGTTGTGATGAATAAAAAGATAGACATTGATACGACGGTCCCGGCCGAGTTGATCAAGGACATCGTAGCTTCCCGGAGCATCGATGCCATTGACGAGACTGAGCTACAGTCGATCATTCAAGAAGTCATCGCGAGTAATCCGAAAGCGGTCGAAGATTATAAAAAGGAGAAAACGAACGCGGTGATGTTCCTGGTCGGCGCGAGTATGAGAAAACTCAAGGGCAGAGCTTCGGCTGAGAATGTGAAAAAGTTGATTGTAGCGTATCTCGACGCAATGTAACAGCTCTTTGATTTTACGAAATGACCGCCGAAAGGGAAAAAGAGGTATAATACTCTCTCGTATGAACTGTGCGACGAAAGGATATAAAGAGATGGCAATTGACCTGACTGTCATGAGAAAGCGACTTGAAGAGAAGCAGGCTGAACTTCAGCAGCATATCGCGACATTGACTGGAAGTCCCGCGCCCCCCGAAGATGCAATCCAGGCCAGCGATGGCGTTGTAGAGCCGGAAGAAGAGGCGGTGGATCTCCAGGAAACAGACGTGGATCAAGCTATTCTGGACAATGAGAAAGCGTTGCTCACCGAAGTACAACAGGCATTGGCACGCATCGAGAATGGGACATATGGTATGTGTACCAATTGCGGGCAGCCAATCCCCGAAAAACGGCTGGAGGCTATTCCCTGGGCCTCCTTGTGTGTGGCCTGTGAGCCGGAGCCGCGGTCTGAGGGATGAGAACACGGTCTACTCAAAAGCTACTGGATGGGGCACAATACAAAACAGATTTTTCCATCCTTGCGCAAAGATGTGGAGCACAGAGGGTCTGATGATCCCCGTTCCTTGATGGGTGACCTTGAGCGGCATTGTCAATGTAGCTCTCGTTGAAGCGTGTAGATTCCTGAATGTACCATGAAAGTGGGGTGTACGCCCAGAATTTCTCGAAAGAAAGGCTTTCTAACATCCAGAAATAAGAGGTCAGTGGGAAAACTCATCAAGAGAATTTTGCACGTTGACAATGCCTTTGTCAACGTGCGATCAATTGACCATCCGGATCTATATTCAATTGCGGTGCTTTGACATTCTTGAAGATGCACCGATAGCGCGGAGCGTGGAACATCTTGGCGGTCAGCACATCGTTTATGCCCACCAGGCTCAGCGATCGAAAGAGGAAGACAGCAAGCAGCGCCACGATGGGAGAAGCAAGATAATACACCCACTGGTCGCGCCAGAACGCCAGCGAGACAGCGGGGTTGATATGGGCACCACTCAGCTTGCCAAGAGGCGAGATGGCTATGAGCGGTCCGCATCCCGCGAGCATCAGTCCCATAATCAACCGGCGCACGCTCTCATTGGGAAGCACGACTGCCAGCGGTGAGCCTGAGCCAAAATTGAAGGTGACTGCGCTTAAGGCGATAAAGACGAGAAACGCGGTTCCCACCAGTTCTGAGCCGTATTCGGGCCAGTGGAGTCTTGGCCACCAAGAATGCTTCTGCATGCCTCTCTCCCTAGCGTTATAATCCTTGTCCTTGGGTTACTGGTGGCCGTAATGGCCCTTGCCATCATGGCTCTTCGGCTGCGCATTCTGTGTTCTATCTGACCTTCGGTGTCATTCTCGCTATCCTCGTTGTCCAGGGACTGAGTCTCCAAACCGGGGGGAGATCAATGATGAGGCTGGCAAATCTCAAGCCCAACCGCCTATAATCTGCCCAATATCACCTCAAGGGTGTAGTTCTCTAACTTCTTGAGCTCCCGCGGTGAGATTTTCTCGCGGTATACTTCAGCAGGTAGAGATGCCGCCGTTTGATCTACAACAAGAGACAGGGTATCAGCCAGCGTCTCTGACTGCAGCGTCTTTTTATGGCGACGAAGTATCGAAGCCAGGTCTTCACCTGTGTACAGCGAAAGCTGGATGTGGTCCTCGATATTGAATCCAGCCCTCTTACGCATGTCCTGCACATAGTGGGTCAGGTCGCGTACTAGGCCTTCCTCGCGCAATTCAGGTGTAATCGTCGTTTCCAGGGCGACGACATAGCCCCGATCCTCAGCAGCCACGAAGCCAGGACGAGCGGTTGCTACCACCTCTATTTCGTCGGGTGTAAGCTCGATTTGGTGACCATCGATAGTGAAATTTAGCTTGCCCGTCTCGTGCAGCGCCCTCGCTGCTTCTTGTGCTCCATGAGCATCCAGGGCTTTGAATGCCGCCAGGATTTTCTGTACCAATGGGCCATATTTGGGGCCGAGCACCTTCACTTGTGGCTTCAGCGTGTAGGCCAGCATATTACTGTCATCACTCATGAGGTGCAGTTGCTTGATGTTCAACTCTTCAAGTACCTGCCAGGAGAGACGAAGCAGGTCATCTTCCTCATCTCGATCCGCAACACGCACAAACAGTGCGCTGAGTGGCTGACGTACTTTGATCTGCACTTTCTCGCGGGCTGCACGACCAAGACCAACAATGCGCGTCACAAGATGCGTCTCGTTGGTCAACTTTTCGTCGAGCAGTTCCTCATTCACCTTTGGCCAAACGCCCAGGTGAACGCTGAAAGCCGCTTCCCCGTTGACGCTGCGCACCAGGTTCTGATACATCTCTTCCATCGTAAATGGCACGAAGGGGGCGAGCAGCATGACTAAGGTGGTCAAGCATTCATACAAGGTAAGATATGCTGCCACTTTGTCGTTGTCCATCCCAGTCTTCCAGAAACGTTCGCGGCTGCGGCGCAGGTACCAGTTTGATACGCCCTCCAGGAATTCCTGGAGTGCTGCTGCTGGCTTCGAGGTATCGTATCGATCCAGACCGTTGGTAACTTCCCGGATTGTTTGCTGCAACTCGGAGAGAATCCAGCGATCCAGCTCGCTACGCCTTGATACAGGCAACCGGTGGTGCGTGGGATCGAATGCATCGATGTTCGCATAGGTCACAAAGAAACCGTAGACGTTCCAGAGCTTGTCCAGTGCCCTGCGCGCCAGCATCCATTTTTCGCTTAATCGTACGGGAAGGCCCGTCTCCACAGACCCCTCAATATCCTCGTCCGTAGGGATGCGGGGGAAGTTGAGGTTCTGCTCGGGGACGTGGGTGGCGAAGAGCCAGCGCATCGTATCCGAACCGACCCGTTCAGCCGCCTCGTCAAAGATGACGAGGTTGCCCTTTGACTTGTGCATCGGCGTGCCATCTTCACCCAGAAGTGTGCCGTAGCCAAAGAGCGTTTTAAAGGGGGTCGTCCCCTCTAAGACGGTGCTCATCACCAGCAGTGAGTAGAACCAGTTTTTAAACTGGCCTTGGAACGACTCGGTTACAAAGTCGGCGGGGAACCACTGTTCCCAGTACTTCCGATCTGTGCGATATTGAAGCGTCGAAAACGGGACAATGCCTGCATCCAGCCACGGGTTGCCGACGTCTTTGATGCGTGCAACCTCGTTGCCGCACTGTCGGCACTCGATTTTTACCGCGTCCACCCAGGGGCGGTGAGGCGAGTGGCCCTCGAACTCCTCCCAACCTTCTACGGCTCGTTCCTTCAACTCCTGCCTGCTACCGATGACCTCGAATGTGCCGCACTGAGGACATTCGTAGATGGGCAAGGCCAGTCCCCAGTAGCGTTTTTTGGAGATCATCCAATCATCCATATTGCGCAACCAATCCAGTTCGCGCTCCAGGCCAAAGGCTGGAATCCAGGTGGCTTCGCGTACAACATCCATGATTTCATAGCGCAACTGATCCATAGAGATATACCACTCATCGACCAGGCGGAAGATCAGTTCGGTCTTACAACGCCAGCAGATCGGATAGCGGTGCTTGTAGGTCTGCGGGCGGTAGAGCAGCCCTTTTTGGGCGAGGTTCTCTGCAATTTGTTGCCCTACGTCAGCGGCCGTTTGCCCGGTTAGCCAATCGAAGCCTTCCAGGTAGACACCAAATTCGTCTACAGGTGCAATGACCGGCAGATTAAATTCCTTCGAGAGGGCGAAGTCTTCGCGACCGCTGCCAGGAGCGATATGCACGATGCCCGTACCCTCAGTGGCGCTCACTTCTTTCCATGGAATGATCGTATGAACGATACCCTGTTGTGCGGGAAGTTCGTCGAACGGGCCGCGATACTTCCAGCCTACCATGTCGCTCCCCTTTAACGTTTCCACCACATGATATTCTCCCTTGTCGCGCCCCTTCAGTGCTCTTAATAGAGGTAAGAGCGCCTCAGCGAGGTAGTAGTACTCCCCGTCCTGGGCCACTTTCACATACGGCAACTCTGGATGCACCGCGGCAGCAACATTGGCCGTCAGAGTCCATGGAGTAGTAGTCCAGACGAGCAGGTATTCTCCTGGCCGATCTTCTAAAGGAAAGCGCACGTACAGGCTAAGATGGCTGGTTTCTTGGTAATCTTCCGATAATGTTTCCATATTAGAGATGCCGGTGGCACAGCGCGGGCACCAGGTCATCACATCATGTCCTTTGTAGATCAGGCCTCTTTCAAAGCACTCCTTGAGGAATGACCAGATGGTATAATTATTCTCGTCCGAGAGCGTGTAGTAGTTATTACCCCAATCCATCCAGTAACCCAGGCGGATTGATTGTTCGATCAGGCGCTTTGCAAATTTGAAAACGCGCTCCTTGCACCTCTCCACGAATTCAGCGATGCCAAAGGCTTCGATATCGAGCTTGGATTTGAAGCCAAGTTCCTTCTCAACCTCGACCTCAACCCATAAGCCCTGACTGTCAAAGCCGTTCTGATAGCGCTGCTTGTATCCCTGCATGGTGTGGTAGCGCTGGTAGATGTCTTTATAGGTCCTTCCCCAAGCATGGTGAACACCCATCGGGTTATTCGCAGTAATGGGACCATCCAGAAATGAGAACTGTTTATCGCTCTGGTCATTATGATGGAGGTATTGCTGTAGTACATCGTGCTCTCCCCACCACTTTTGGACGGATCGTTCCAGCGCTGGATAATCAACCCGGTCTGCTGCTGTCACCGAGCGGAATACGCTCGTTCTTGCTGACACGAATAGTCTCCTCTTTGTCAGGTTCTTTCTGTAGTGTAAGTCTACTGATCGAATCTCTTGTCATTTGTTTATCTTGCCTTTATTCTCAGTCTTCGTAATTTTATGCCGCCGACTTCTTTTGTGTGATTCACATGGGTCCCGCCATCGGCTTGCAGATCCATACCCACTATTTTGACGATATGCACCCTGTGTGGCGATCAATGCAACCAGAGGATGACCTTTTAGGGTATCAGTTTGGCCATTTGGTCGCTGGAAGTCGCGCTGGCACGACAGGCGTTGGCACAGTCGTTTTCGCCTATCTCGTCGCACATTTCAGCCCAATGGGTGCAGACTTGCGCACATGCCTGCAGGACAGAGCCGTACACCGGCGAGTTGCGTATCAGGAAATGGGCGTTGGTTGCGCACACTTCGGAGCAATCGAGCAGAATGCGAACCGGGTCGGCATAGGTGTGGCCTTTTTGGAGCAGGCTCATGGCTGTATCCAGGCAGACGGCGTGGCTACTGAAGCAGTCCTGAATACAGTCTTCCACCTGGCTGTTCAGTAGGGATTCCTCTGAAGAGTGTTGGTTCATGCTTTGTCCCTCTTTCTTTCGTACGAGGTAGTCAATAGAAGGTTACAAGACGCGTCGTCATCGACTGTATAGAGATAGGATACACTCCATTATGGCACATTGAAACTGGAGCAGGAAAGGACAGACAGACCATGACTGAACAGGATCAGCTTGCGATCCTTCAGCAGGGAAGAGAGGTCTGGAACCAATGGAGGCAGGAGCATCAGTCGATCCAGCCCGATTTCTCCGGGGTGGACTTCACAGGAGCACACCTGGGCCGGGTGAACCTGGCCGGGGCGCGACTGAACGGCGCGGATTTCAGCGGCGCAGACCTCAGGGAAGCGCTGCTGATCAGGGCTGATTTGAGGAAGGCCATCCTGAGCCAGGCTCAACTGGTGCGAGCGGATCTCCAGGGAGCAAACCTCACAGCAGCGATTCTAAGCGACGCCAACCTGAGCGATGCGATCTTAAGCAATGCGTTCTTGAGCGATGCAGACTTCTCTGGCGCTATCCTCACCGGCGCAGAGGTAACCGGGACAGATTTCAGCGGGGTGGACTTCAGCGACGCGGACCTCAGTGGTATAGATTTCAGCAAAGCGAACACTCACGGTGCACGGCTGGGCAAGGCCTATTTCAGCAGGCGCTCTGATATGCTGCTGGATGAAAGCTATCAGCAGAGCTTGCGCGCAGATACTCAGAGACGGCAGGGCAAGCAGCTTGCAGGCTTTGATGTGGAGGATCTAGACGAGCGGGTGCACATGGACTGGGCCAATGAGGAGTAAGGTGTAGCTCCTTTTTACTTCGTTTGAGCTGGTTTTCGAATTTGAGTGGTCAGGCGATGGTACCAGACTTTGACCGCATCCAAAGCGAACACTGAGATTACAGTCAGCGCCAGGAGGATTCCCATTCCCATTGGACAGATAGCGATCAATCTGCTCATGTTGCAGTGTGCTACTTTGTTTTAGAACGAATATTCAAAGTCGCCAGCACAGGGCATCGTGGTGAGGTGGTGTCCGGGCGGAATCGAAGGGGTCGAAGCCGCGATCTGAAGTCACCCCTGGTACCACCTGAGCTCATGCCATGAAGAAGAAAGAGTGAGGACTGAGTCGAATACGCGATCAATGCATGGGGGCTGCTGGGGAGCGGGCTGAAAGTAAAGGAACGGAACCGACGGGCGTCCGATTATCCTCAAGCATACCTGCGTGACAGGCAGACAAGGTCAACCACTTTTACGGTTTGAGAAAACGCCACTTCACTGCTTCTCAATGCTAGTGCAAAAATGGCTCTTTCACTTCTGCTATAAGCAATAGACCCTCTCATTGTATCACGCTGCCGCTTCGCATTCTAACTGCTCAAGCCCTCCTGTGGGCTAAACAACATTGCTGGATGGGGAGCCTGGTTCGGCAGATCGATGCGGAGGCATCTCAAAGCTACGAGCCGCAGGCATGGTATACAATAGAGATATATGACCGCTTCTATGAGGAAAGTAGGAGTGCTTTGCTGACAGCAGACCAGATCATCGCTGACTTGAAACAGCATGCAAACGCCCAGGCTGTCGAGGGCATGGCCAGGTTTGGCATCAGACCTGCCCAGGCTTTGGGCATCTCGATTCCTACCCTACGCAAGATGGCGAAAGAAATAGGGAGGAACCAGGTACTTGCAGTAGCCCTTTGGGTTTCAGGGATTCATGAGGCAAGAATCCTTGCCTCGATGATTACTGAGCTTCAACTCGTCTCCGCCGAGCTGATGGAAGAGTGGGTCAATGATTTCGATGTGTGGGATGTCTGCGACCAGGTATGCGGGAACCTGTTTGAGAAAACGCCCGATGCCTGTCAAAAGGCCACTGAGCGGTGTCAGCAGGAGAAAGAGTTTGTGTCGAGGGCAGGTTTTGTGATGATGGCCGAATTGGCGGTCCATGACAAACAGGCGCAGGATGGTGCATTCGTGCAGTTTTTCCCGCTGATCAAGCGCTATGCAGATGATGAGAGGAAATTTGTGAAAAAAGCCGTCAACTGGGCATTGCGGCAGATCGGGAAATGCAATGGCCACCTTCGCGCATTAGCTCTGAAATGCACCTACGAGATCCACGGCATGGATTCTAAAACGGCTCGCTGGATGGCAAGAGATGCGCTCAAAGCATTACAGGCCAAAGAGATCAAAAACTAACGCGCTTCCCATTTCAGGGAACAGAAAGGAGCACATCTGTGGCAAGGCACGCTCAACCCATCCAGATCGACGCCGTGGTCTTGCAGCAGTACGTAGATGCACTGGGTTCCATTGGCTGGCAAGCTGAGGGCGGTATTATCCGGCCAGTATACAGCGCTGCCTGGGTGCAGGCTCGTGGGCAAGTGGCTGAATGGATGCGCGCGGCGGGACTAGAGGTACAAGGAGATGCCGTGGGCAACCTCTTTGGGAGACTGCGTGGCCGAGATGTTAGCAGGACGATCCTCACCGGCTCTCACCTCGATACGGTGCCGCTGGGAGGCAAGTTCGATGGCGCCCTTGGCATTCTCGCGGGACTGGTGGCGCTGCGGGGCTTACTTGAGCAGGCAGGGCAGCCACGGCGGTCGCTCGAGGTGGCTGCCCTGTGTGAAGAGGAGGGGAGCCGTTTCCCGGCCCACTACTGGGGCACGCGCGGCATGCTGGGCACGATCCGGGCAGATGAACTGGAGCGATTACGTGATGACCAGGGGGTGACTATCTCCGAGGCCATGCGTGGTGCCGATCTGGCACCTCAGCGCTACCGCGCGGCCGCGCGGTAGGACCTGGATGTGTTTATCGAATTGCACATTGAGCAAGGCCGCATCCTCTTTGATGAGCGGATCAACCTGGGGATTGTGCAAGCCATTACTGGCCTGCAGCACCAGCGGGTTACCGTCAAGGGCCAAGCGGACCATGCCGGCACCACGCCGATGGATCAACGGCGCGATGCGCTGCAGGGAGCGGCACAGATGGCCACCGAGATTACCCGGCTGGTTGAGCGGGAAGGGCGGCCAGCCGTGGTAACGCTGGGGAAGTGGGAGGTCAAACCCGGGGCGGTGAATATCATCCCGGACGAGGTGAGCTTTTCCATCGATTTACGACATCCCGAAGAGGAGACCAAGCAACGCCTGGCGGCTGCCATCCGGGCTCGCTGCGAGGCCATTGCCCAGGAGCGAGGGCTTGCGGTTTCAAGCGAGATCACGAGTGATAGCTTGCCCAGCGGCATGGACCCGGCGCTCCAGTCTGTGCTCATTCGGGCAGCAGAGACGTGTGGGGTCAGCTGGAGAGCGATGCCAAGCGGAGCCGGGCATGATAGCCAGGAGATGGCACGACATCTGCCGACGGCCATGCTGTTCGTACCCAGTGTGGAGGGTCGCTCGCATAGCGCCGCCGAAAATACCATTCCGGAAGATGCCGCCCGTGGCGCGACCGTACTCGCTACAGCCCTTTATCAGTTAGCGTACTAGCACAAAAGGGGTTGCTCCTGCGCTGTGCCGCGTGGGCATCCTTATCAGGTACGTCCTTCTTGCAACCGCAACGTTGCGGAGCTCCCTTTTTCAGAGGAATATAAGCAGGAGTCGGGAACCTCGTTTGCACGCTGTTTGGAAAGGCTGTCTAGCTTCTATGGAACCTTCTCGTCCACGGGTGGCGCTCTTGAACGGTGGTGACAACAGCGCCTCCGTCTCGCTACCGTCTCTGCTCGCTGAAGCGGGAAAGTTGGGGGATGTCATGATTCGGCGCGTGTATGGAAACTGGAGTCTGTCCTCCATGCACGCCGGGTAAGAGGTCGCCCCGCGCTATGGTCTCGAACAACGGCATCATGGGAGGACAACCCCAGGCAAGAATGCGACGGATATCGCCCTGGTGGTCGATGCCATGGATATTTTCTACAGTGGCGCGATTGAGCACTTCTGCCTGGTGACGAGCGATAGCTACTACACTCCGCTGGTGCTGCGGCTGCGGTCTGCCGGGTGCCAGGTGCTTGGCATTGGCAAATCGACGACACCTCTCGCCTTGCAAACTGCCTGAACGGAGTTTGTTTCGACTGATCAGCTTCCGTCAAGAGCGGTGCATCCCAGCTGCCGGAACTGCGCAAACTCGTAGCTGCAGGTCTCCAGGCACATGCCGTTGCCGTAAAAGTATACCAGGTACCACGGTCCAGGTGCAGGATGGGAGGGTTTTACAGCGGATGGCTGACCCGCACCGAACAGGAGGCCAACCTGGTAGCCACCGCTGGTCGTGCAGGAAAGAATGGTCGAGCCCTCGTAGGCCCGCACCAGGGCAGCTTCTGTCGTCTTCCCACGGCTTCCGGGGAAGATCAAGGCGGTCTTGAGCTGTGAAAATGGTGATCTTCGGTTCTTCAATCTCATGGTCCTAGGAGAGACTGCCAAGAAAGTTGGTGATGGCGACGTTCACCGCCGTCGGCTCCTCGACGGTCGACGTATGGACAGCGCGAGGGATGATCTCCAGGCGCGAGCCAGCGATCCGCTCGTGCAGGCGCTGGGAGTGGACCACTGGAACGGCGACATCCTCGTCTCCGACAAGAATCAGCGTCGGAACCCGAATCCGGTCGATCTCGCTCTCAATGCCTTTGCGGGTGATGACGCCAGTGGTGGCCCGTGTAATGCCAAGCCGATGGTTTCCGCTCATACGACGTCGCCATTCGCGGCGCTCAAGAGCGCGCGCCGGGTCGGTGAGAAACGTCCGCCCGAACATGACGGGCATCACCCGGTCGACCACCAGGCCCAGTCCAAACCAGCGGGCCACGAACGTGAGTTGCCGGTACTTTGCAACATGCTCGCCCGGCTCTGGATCGGCTGAAGTCTCCAGCAGGATCAACGACCGTAGCAGCTCGGGGTGCCTGGCGGCGACACGCAAGCCGAGAAAGCCTCCCATCGATAGACCGAGAAAGTGGCAGGGCGCGCAGCCGAGTTGTTCGATGAGCGCTACTGCATCCTCGTAGAGGGTCTCCATGTTGTAGCCACTGCGTGTCACCTCGCTCTGACCCTGGCCGCGGAAGTCGAAGGCCACGCAGCGGGAGCGGTCCTTGAGCAGCGCGACCTGGGCATCGAACATGCGACAACTCCACAACAAACCATGGGCAAAGACGATGGTTTCAGGACCTGTGCCATGCTCCTCGTAATAGAGCGCCGCCCCATTCACACGGATGATAGGCATGCTGATTACTCCTTCACGCACAAGCAGCCTCCGCTGTGGCGAGCGATTATAGTGCAACCTCAGATCAAAGAAAACCCGGGGAAAAGCATCGCCAGCGCGAGCCGTGGAACTTGCGACCCAACTTGTCGAAGCATTCGGCAATGAGCCTATGCAGACGCGTTTTATTCCTTCTGACCACCGATCTCGTGGTCCCGAAAAAATGTACGCCAGGGGCCACAGCCGAGCATGAAAGGTTGCATGAGCGCTCGTTCGGCTTGGACGGTGTGGTTCAAGTCGTGGGCTGCCCAGGTGTGCAACATCTCCGCCAGCGTGACGGTACCCAGCGTGGGATGCTGTTTCGTCCGTCCCAGGTCTTCATCCGTCACCTGTTTGAACAGGACAAGGCTCGCTTTTCGAGCGTGTGCGAACGCCGCCACCAGCTGCTCGGGAGACAGTGACTCAGTGCCGGCGTGCGGTTCGTTTGGATCGAAATCGACGAACTCCTGTCCTGCCAAAAAAGCGTGGAAGCGGACAGGAAAAACCAGGCGCTCAGCGTCCAGTAAATGCTGTAAGCAATGGAGCGCTGACCATTCTCCTGTGGCTGGTGGACGAGTCAGCAGATCAATAGGAAGCGTGCTGACCAGCCGCTGCCAACGCTCTGGAGTGGTGGAGAGGACAGCTTGTACATCCGCTAACCAGGTAGTCAATGAACACCTCCTGTTGTCGATCCTTTGCCTGAAGAGGACAGAAATAGCTATCTGTCCTAGAAAAGCTTTTTGGCAGGTCTCTTCCTCTCACCTCAATCATACCCCACAAAACGGATGCCTGGCTACACTACAACCGCACTTTATAAACTGAGTAGTAGCGTTCATTCAATGAGAAAAAACTTCACGATATTCTTCTCGCAATTGTGACATGCTGAAGGGGTAAAACAACCCCTCGAACGTGTCAAAAGCAAGGAGAAAACCGTGAAGCAGAAGCACCATAGCATATCTATTGGGTCAAAGACAACCATTTATCTGGTCTTCGGCCCTGCTGGCACCGAGCTTTCGGTGATGGCCTGGGCTGTGGGTAGCCGATGGGGTATCGAGGAGGAGTTCGAGAATGCCAAAGATCTGGGGTTAGATCAGTATGAAGTGCGCAGTTGGGTGGGCTGGTTTCGCCATGTGACCCTCGTGCTCCTGGTGCTGGCAGTGCTCACCGTGCTGTGCGCGCAGGAACAAGAAGTCCACCCGTTTCTGCGCAAGAGATGGCTCATCAGGTCACTCATCCCCCATCCCGCTGACCGTCCCCGAGGTGCGCCGTCTGCTGGGACGCCTGCTTTTCCCCTTGCCTCGCAGTGCGATGGCTGTGTTGGCCTGGTCCTGGTGGCGGCGAGGCCCTCAGGGCAGGGCACGCGCCTCGCACACAAAACAGCGCCTGAACTCGAGTTAGTCGTTCGTTGGTTCGTTCTCTCAGACCCTTCTCACTCCCAGGTGGTCTGCTGACGGCGTTGCGAGCCTGGCTGGCGACATCCGCCTCTTCATGGCTGCATGGAGCGCTCCCTGTAGTCCCTGCATTCTCCCTGAAAGTGTCCTTGTTGTCCCTGTAGTCCTTATGCTTCCGGCCGGTGTTGTTTCACACAGCACTGACTCCCTCCCTCGAAAGGAGGACTCATGACTGCCATTCCTCAGATGGAGGTCTGGAGACGAAAGTGATGGCTCTGCAAGAGCAGGTGGCCCAACTCACCTTGGAACTCCTTCGCGAGCGCTCTGAGCGGTATGAACGTCGCCTGAGCTCTTTGGAGGCTTTGCTCTCACAGGGCGCATCCCATTTACCCGTCAAGGCAGAGGAGGTGCCGGTCGTTGCTTCCCAAAGCGAGCGCCCCTTCCAGCGATCTCTCCAGCCAGGCGAGCTGCGGGCACGTGCTCGCGTCATCCCACGGGTTGAAATGGGGGCTGCCGGGTCCTATGTGCTCATCTGCCCACACGAAGGGGAGCTGGCTTTCGCCACCGATTCGCTGGAATGGTTTGAGTGGTTCTGTTCTCTCTCCTCGTTCCGCTTTATCGGCCACTCCGGACGTTTTACGGCCTATCGAGAGGGACAGCGCAGCTGGAGAGCCTATCGCACTTTTCATGGTCAGAACTACAAACAGTCTCTCGGCACCACCGATCGTCTGACCGTTGCTCGCTTGGAAGAAGTTGCTGGGATGCTGCAATCTCGCCTGACCTAGCGCTCAAAAGCTGAGCCGTTCTACGGGCTGGCTCCGGGGATGCTTGCTCTTTTTCTCAAAAGTGCGGTTGTAGTGCGTTTAAAACATTAGTCATTCGGGCTAATCTGCTGGAGCAGACTGGGAAGGTCGATTAATCCCCGGTGTGAAGTGATCTTGCCGTCGCTGACCTTGTAGAAGAGGTAGCCGCCGATTTCGATCGGTTTGCCGGATGCAGGCAAGCCGCGAAATGGTCCTGCGTGCGTTCCACGCAATGTCAGACAAACCGCAACCGACTCGTGACCGAGAAACGCTGTCTGCATGAGCAGCAATGCGCGTGCCAGCCCCTCGCGGTTGCGTGGCTCATACGTATAATCATAGTAAGCTGGATCAAGGAATGTATCGAGTGCTTTGAGGTTGTTTCCGTTCCAGACCTCCGTGATAAATCGTGTAATCACATCTTTATTTGCGCTGCTAGACATCATAGCCTCCTGTGGGAGTAGAGAGAAAGGTTCCCGTCAAAGAGAAAGCCCGGCATAATAGTCAGACTGCCTGACTACCCAGGCGGTACACAGCATTTTTCTGAAGATAGTCAAGTTGTTTGACTACTTTTACAATAACAAGAGGAAATAAGAGAATGGAACCCGCACCCGGTTACGACCTGACGCTCCTGCTTCTGCTCGGTTCTCGTACGATGATAGACACCTTGCACGAGCACCTTGCCGCACGTGGCTACGACGATCTCCGTCCTGCGCACGGTTTCGTTTTCCGCCGCCTCGCGCCAGACGGTGCAACTGGGAACGAGCTTGCCGAATTTTTGGTCATGACGAAACAAGCGGCGAGCGAAATGGTGGATTAGCTTGAGCAGCATGGCTACGTCGTGCGCCAGCCACATCCCACGGACCAGCGTGGAAAGATCGGGACCCTCACGCAGCGCGGCTGGAGTTGTATTCGGGAGGCCGAGGCGATCTTGTCCCATCTGGAAGGACAGTGGGCGACAATCATTGGCGCAAAGCGCATGGAAGAGGTAAAGATCGACTTGCGACAACTGGTCACTGTAGCCAACGGCGGATTCTTGCCACAGAAATTTCGCCCGATATGGTAGCACTGTGATCGAGCAATGGCTTTTCGTTACTATTGTTAGGCAGCCTTCCCAGAGAAAAATGCAGTCCTACTTTTTCTCGAAAAGTGCTCGCATCTGCTCATAATCCCAAGCCCCTCCCAAAGCTTGACAAAAGAATATCTACTCAGTATACTTTAACTTAGCGAACGCTCACTAACTTGAAGGGCGCTCAACACACCTCATCAGGTTTTTCACACTTTTTGAGTGAAAGGGTAGAAGACACGTGAATGGTGGAGCTGGCGAACTCCTCAAAGCGGCATCAGGTGAGCGCTTTCGCAATAACATCGTCGTCGGACTATCAGTTAACCAGATGGAAAACGCAAAGGAGATTTGATATGGGAGAAACGATGCAGTGGGCAATCGATGGCCAGCGTGGGCGCATCAATGTTCGAGAGTGGCCTAACGTGCACGCGCAATGGCTAGCAGTGCTGGCGCATGGCTATGGCGAACACATTGGTCGCTATAACCATGTTGCCGAGGCGTTCCGCCAGGCTGGTGCCGCCGTTGTTGGACCAGACCACCAGGGACACGGAACATCTGAGGGCGAACGCGTGGTGATCGAGGACTTCGAGGATGTGTGTACCGATCTGCATACCGTGACGCTGCGAGCCTCAGAAAAGTACCACCATCTTCCTGTTGTTCTCATCGGTCACTCAATGGGAGGGATGATTGCAGCACGCTATGGGCAGCGCTACGGCAACGAACTGGCCGCACTCGTCCTCTCCGGGCCTATGGTAGGAGCACGCGCCCTGGTGGAGCACCTGCTCTCTCACGCGACGCATCGGTGGGGGAAGCTTACGCAAGCGATCCGCTCGTCTGGCACGGCTCCTTCAAACGCCCGATGCTAGCGGCCATGAAACGCGAACTCGACACAATCGACGCCGGGCCATCCTATGGGAATCTCCCGCTGTTGTGGATTCATGGCGAGTTGGACCCGTTGATCCCTGTTGCCTCCACTCGTCCTGTGATTGAATTCCTGCGCGGGACCAGCTTTGAGGAGCATATTTACCCCGGAGCGCAACACGAGGTTTTTAATGAGATAAACCGTGCTGAAGTGCTTGCTGATGTAGTGTCCTTTGTGCAGCGCATGCTATTGTTGAGCGACAATTAAAATTGCCGGCAATTTTAATTGTCGCTCAACAGCGGCTAGCCGAATGTCTTGGAAATGGCCTACCCACGAATTGGGCAACGAGGTTGTAGCGAGTCACGAATGAGGACAGCGCGACCTTTCTTTCCACTGAGCCACGAAGGGCTTGACAAAAAGAAAATATGTGTATATACTCCTAATTATGAACGAACAGCTACATCAACCCAACGCCGCTCAACTGGCTGAGATTGAGGCAACGTGTGCGTGCTCGAATGTGCGCAAGGCAGCACGCGCTGTCACGCAACTCTTTGATGAGGTGCTGCAGCCGACTGGGTTGCGGTCAACCCAGTTCAC
>Ga0137366_10001950_pt1 | contig 15559 bp, 15 predicted proteins | sample SagtaG_8_FD_104938 | JGI IMG/M metagenome (GOLD analysis project Ga0137366, IMG submission 104938) | Vadose zone soil microbial communities from Sagehorn Ranch, Mendocino, California, USA - Sage1_L_60_16 metaG | ecosystem: Environmental > Terrestrial > Soil > Vadose zone | place: USA...
CCAGCGCTTTATCCGATCGAGCGGAGTGCCGACGACTTGCGCGTACGACTCCATCATCAGCACCAGCAAATCTCTGTTCGCGTTCGCCGGATTAAAGGCCACGCGCTCGAACGTCTCGAGAAACGCTTTCTTTGGAAACTCGGCGTAATCCTGTCGGCCGCGCATCGCTTGAAATCCGAAAAGCACGTTGGTCCACGATTCCTTCGTCAAGTAATCGAACTGCGCCCGCCGTCCGCGCGGTCCGTACTTGGTTAGCACCGTTGGAAAATAGGCCGTGTCCTGCGGCATCACCAGCAGCTCGGGATGGCTGTCGAGGAGCGAGATCAGCAGCGTTGTCCCGGATTTCGCCGCGCCCGCAATGAAACAGGCGCGCTCATCGAACGGCAAATTTTCCATCGACATCAACCTAAATCTGGTGGCCTAACCACACAAACCGCCGATCATTTCCTGTAGCCGTCACCCTCTGGCGACGTGGGCGCGTCCCACAGGGACGTGGCTACCAACTTTTGTCATTCCGAGCGGAGTCGAGGAATCTCCAAATATTTCCGACTGCACTCAAAGCGAGAGAATAGTAAGAGATGTCTCGACTTCGCTCGACATGACAACAGAACCGCCCTCCCTCACCAAAACCTCCGTCGCTGAACGCGCCGATACGTTGCTGTCGGAATACCGAGAAATAATAGGAAGCATTCCGCCCGAAGCCGGTTTCGGCGGAGTTTGGGAGAGCGAAATGTTTTTGTTTTACGCGACCGTTCGGCCGTTCGCACCGAAACAGATTCTCGAGTCTGGTCGCGCCCGCGGCAAAAGCACGCTCGTTCTCGCCCATTGCTTTCCCGAGGCGCGCATCGTTAGCGTCGAATACGATCGGCAATCAGAAAACGCCGCCGCGGCTGAAGCGAAACTCAAATCGTGCCCCAACGTTGAGCTGCTTTACGGCGATTCGCGAAAAATTTTGCCGCAACGATTGCAAATCGGCGACGCCGTTTTGATCGACGGTCCGAAAGATTTTCGCGCCCTCAAGTTGGCTGTCGATCTTCTGCGCACCGGGAAACCGAGTACTGTTTTCATTCACGATTTCCCGACCGGCTCGCCGCAGCGAAAATTTGTCGAGCGCAATTTTCCTAAAGCGTTCTTCGGCGACGATCCGCTCTTTCAGCGCTTTCAAAGCTTGGATTCCGAACGCGACCCTCGCCGAAATCCGCAGCGCCGCTACGGAATTTTCGTGTGTCTGCCGCCACGACTGCCAACGCCGTATTTTCTATTGCGACTCCGACTAATGCTTCGCGGCAATCCGTGAATGTTTGATTCAATTCGCGACGCTTATATCGTTCCTCGACTGTGCCGAATCCTTTTTCGAGAAAGCGAAAGATAGTTCGCCAAACTTCTTCGGGTGGTGGGAAAAAATCGACCCGGGTCAAGCTGCGTCCCGGCAGCGATTGGACTAAACGTAATTTCATTACCAGCGTTTGGATTCCGACGCTATTCACAAAACGTTCCGGCGCCCGCGCCCGTCCGCTGTTTCCAAAAGTGCAGCCCGGCCAGATTTGTATTACCTGGATCGGGCACGCCTCTTTTTTGCTTCAAACACACGAGGTCAACGTGCTGATCGACCCGATCTGGTCGATGTGGCTCAGCGTGATCAAGCGATTGAAGGAGCCCGGATTTCACATTCATCATCTCCCGTCGATCGATTTCGTGCTCGTGACCCACGCGCACTTCGATCATCTCGATCGCCGGACGTTGCGCAAAGTCGCGTCCGATCAGCCGATTGTTGTGCCGGTTGGCGTTGGACGCCTGGTGCATCGGCTCGGCTTCAACATCGTCCATGAGCTCGACGAATGGCAGACGATCGAACTCGGCCCGCTCAAAGTCTCACTTACGCCTGCGCGTCATTGGGGCGCGCGCTTTCTTGCTGATACCCATCGCGGCTTTGGCGGTTTCGTAATCGGCGCAAACGGCCGCTCTGTTTTTCATTGCGGCGACAGTGCTTATTTCGAAGGATTCAAAGAGATCGGCGAACGGCACAACATCGAGATCGCGCTTCTGCCGATCGGCGCTTACGATCCGCCGCTCGCGCGCGAAGTGCACATGAATCCGGAACAAGCAGTGCGCGCCTTCAACGAGCTCAAAGCGAAGACGCTCGTGCCGATGCATTACGGCAGTTTCCGTCTCGGTTATGAACCGCTCGAAGAACCGCTCGAGCGTTTGCAGGAATCCGCTCGCGTTCACGGGATCCAAGACAAGGTCCTTGTCATGACCGAAGGAAAACCGGTCGTCCTGTAAGAAAATAATTGTCTCGCCACAGATGGACGCAGATGAAACACAGATTCTTTCTGCGTCTGTGAAAATCCGTGTTAATCAGTGGCCAAATTTTCCCGGCGCAATCATTGCCGGCCTAATCGTTGTCGGGTTCTGCTTCTTTCTCCTTTGGCACGATCCGCTCGTTTTTTGGAATGACGACTACCAATTGTCGGTCTTGCCGGTGTTCGCGGACGTCGCGCGCAGCTGGAATGAAGGTCGTCTGCCGCTGCTCAGCCCGTACTCATGGGTCTGCAGCAATCTCGGGGGCGAATTCCAGTACGGAACGTTTTCAGTTTTTATAAACGCGGCCGTCATTCTGATTTGGAAATTTCCACTCACGTTTTCGCAACAGGCGGCCGCGCTTTCGATCACGCATCTTTTCGTTCTCGCCGCTGGCGCGTTTCTGCTCGCGCGCGATCGCAAACTTTCCGTTTCATTGTCGATCTTCGTCGCACTGATCGCGTCGTTGAACGGCTGGATCGTCTGCTGGGGCGCAACTGATTGGTTCGGCGCGCTCGGCGCATTCGCGTGGTTACCATGGGCGTGGTGGGGGCTCGAACGAGCGTTGGACCGAAAACGAACTCGCTGGAGGTTTCTTTGGCCGGCGCCGTTTGTCTACCTGGTCGTCACCGGCGGTTTTCCCTACACGGTTTTAATGCTCGTGCTCTTGATCACATGGCTGTCGATCAAATCTTTAGTTGAAACGAAAAGTTGGATGTCGATCTCGCCGATGCTGAGCAGCGCCGCACTCGGCTTTGGATTATCAGCGCCAGCCTGGCTGGCGATTTTGGATTACGTCCAAGGTTCCGCGCGCGCGTTGTATGCAAGCGCCGCGCATTGGCAATGGGTCGTCCCGTGGCGCGCTTTGCCTGGATTAATTCTTCCCTGCTGGACGGTAAACTGGGCCGATTTCTCCACACGTTATCTTCCGCACACCGCCACTGAGTTGGCGTGCGGGCTTGTTGCGCCGGCAGCTCTCATCGCCGGATTCATCTGGCGACCGCGGATGCTGGCACGGCGAATGAAATGGGAGCTGATTCTGCTCGCGATTTTGTTGGTGCTCTGCATGGTTCCAACTGCGGGAGTTTTTCGCTGGAGCTTTCGTTGGCTGCCGCTCTTTCATCTCGTGCTCGCACTTTGCGCGGCCCAAGTGCTGCATGTCCGACCAGGCTCGCCCACTGGCTCAACAACAGTCCTGGCGCTGATCGTCGTGACAATTCCGATGTCGATCTTCGGCACGGCGGGTAACTTCGGCCCGACGGTCGCTTGGCTTTACTTTCAGATCGCTGTCATCTGGGCGCTTTGCGAATTATTTTTGCCTGGTATCAGACTGCGCGAATGGGCCCCGCCAGCCGTCACGTTTGCTGTCTTGCTCGCAACTTATTTTTGTATTCCGCCGAATTGCGGTGTGCCGAAATACAGTCTCAGTCAGCAACTGCTCGATCCGGCGCCGCTCGATCGGCAACGCTTATATCTCAGTATCTATCCGGCCGCTGAATCAAATTATCGCGTGGAAAAGAAATCGGCGCCTGTTGGCCAGCTCGTTAGGCCAGGTAGCACATCGCTGTGGGCAGGCCTGCATTTCATCAACGGTTATAGTCCAATTCTCCCGGCCGGCGTCGCGCGCGAATTCGATTTCCGCATTCATGGCGAGATCAATCCGCACCAGGCCGAGTATCTTGTCTGGAGTCAGTCGAATTCGAATGGGCTGCTGGCGCAACTCGGTGTCGATGGAATCGTTGTTGCGTGGGATTCAGGCATCGATCCGGTGCTAGGTCCGGATTGGGAGTTCGTTGCTTCAACCGAAGAGGGTGCTCTTTATCATCGAATCGGTCCGCCGTTGGCGCGTGTTCGCTCAGTCACATCGATCGATTCCAAACCGAACGAGCAATTTGTCGCGGCGACAGTTTCTCAAATCGATGATTCGCGAAATCATGTGGCGGCAGGTGTCGATGTTCCAAGTGGGGGCGCCTCTGCACTTCTGACTTTTTCGCGACCTTTCTTTCATGGTTACGAAGCGCGGCTCGGAAATCAGAAGCTTCAGGTCGATTCTTACCGCGGCTTGTTTCCGATTGTCGAAGTGCCGAGCGGTTTGCACGGAAAGCTCAGTCTCATTTATCGGCCGGCGTGGCTCGTTCTCGGCGCGGGATTGTCGATCTTATCTGCGGCAATTTGGTTGCTTGGATTTCTCGCCGCCGCGCGCGGACGCTTCGGATGAAACGGTTCCTACCGGAAAAAACGACGCTCGCACGCTGCGAATTCGCCGCCGCGACTTTGCTCACGCTCTTTCTGACTTTTTTTGCATCTTCGAATATTGGTGCACGCCGGACCGTTGTGGCGGGACGAAATTAACAGTCTGTACGTCGCAAACACCCAATCCGTTCACGATTTTACAGCCGCGCTCGTATTCAATCCCTTTCCGGCCCTTTTCGCCGCCGTTCTGCGGATTTGGATCGCTCTTGGTTTCGACAACTGGGACAAGCAAATTGCTTGCTTGCTTCGAAGCCACGCTGTTGAAACCGAACGGGTGGCGCTGAACGAAAAGCAATCCATCGATCCGCGCGAGCATGAAGAGGTGTTTGCCTTTTCGGGATGGCGCGCTTAGCCGTTTCCGCGCAGATCAGTTCGCGAACGTAAAAATCTCAACCGGCTGATCGACGCCTTTTACCGCTTGTCGCGGGAGTGAGCCCAATTCAACGGTCCGTTGCAGCGCGTCGCGCGTATCCTTGCTCAGCGGCAACGGTGTACTCAACGTTTTATTCAGCGCTTCAATGCGCTAAGCTTTTCGTCATTTGTCATTCGTGCTTCGTCATTCTCAATACACGTCGCGCTTGTAGCGTTTGTCGGTTTTGAGCTTCTCGACGTAGGCGTTGGCTTCGTCGACTGATTTGCCACCTTGTTCCTGGACGATCTTGCGCAGCGCAGCATCGACATCTTTCGCCATTCGTCGCGCGTCGCCGCAAACAAAGAACTGCGCGCTTTCGCCGTCGATCCATTTCCAAATTTCAGGGGCGTTTTCCAGCATCTTGTGTTGAACGTATATTTTATGCGCTTGATCGCGCGACCACGCGCAGTCCAATCGCGTTAGAAGGCCGTCGCGTGTGAAACGTTCCCAATCTTCTTTGTAGGCGTAATCGCACTTCTCGCGTTGCGATCCGAAGAAGAGCCAGTTTTTTCCTTTCGCGCCGAGGGCCTGTCGCTCCTGCAAAAACGCGCGGAAAGGGGCGATACCCGTGCCCGGTCCAATCATGATCAGCGGCAAGCTCTGATCTTCTGGCATGTGAAAATGTTTCGCCGAACTGGGATAAACCGGCACCGGAACTTTGTCCGCACGCTCGGCTAGAAATGTCGACGCGACACCTTTGCGAACGCGGCCGCGGCTTTCATACTGCACAACATCGACAATCAGGTGCACTTGATTCGGAAAAACGCGCAGGCTCGACGCGACCGAATAAAGCCGGGGCTGCAATTTGGTGAGGAATCCGACAAATTCCTCTGGCTTAACTTTTACTGATGGATGATCGACCAAGAAATCGATTACTTCGGCGCCCCAAAGATAATTTTCGAGATCGTGTTTGCGGTCCGGGCGCAGCAACTCCTTGAGCATCGGCGCAGCCGACGCGCGTTCTGCGATTGCTTTCAAAAATTTTGGTGTCGGCTGAGTGATCGAGTAATCGCGCAACAACGCTTCACGAAACGGCTTCGTCGTTTTCGCTGCCGGCACTGGTTCGTCACCTGTCGTCCCCAGCGCGCGAATGATTTCTTTCACCAAATTCGGGTCGTTGGTCGGATAAACCGCGACCGAGTCGCCCGGTTCAAAATTTAATCCCCAGCCAGTGAGATCGATCTCGAAATGTCGCGTATCCTTTTGCGAGTCAGCGCTGCTCAAGCGTCGATTGACGACGAGTTTCGCGGGAAAAGGATTGGCGCGCGTCCATGGCAAGACGGACGCCGTCGGTTTTGGTGGAGCAGTAAGTTCCGGCATGTCGATCTTCTAGCGGCGATCTGCGCTCGTCGCAAATTTCATCCGCACCTTCGATCATTTTGTGTTGCAGGTACGATTTCTCCGCCGAGTCGATGCGCCCTCAAACTCGACGAGATTAAATACATCCGCGGAAGAAGCTTCGCGAGCGTGTCGATGAGTTCCTGTGGCGTCCCGAGCGAATTGGTTGCGGCGAGCAGCGGCAACTCTACACTCTCGCGGGCGTATTCGAATGCGAGCGAATGCGCTCGAGTATGCCTAACGAATACGAATCGCCGATCGGTCAGCGACCGGAAATTACGGGCGTGGTCATTCCGCCGGCGCTGAGACATGATCCGTATGCCGCGTTCCGCTCGCGCGGGTTTCGTTTTTTCACGAGTGGAAATTTGTTGTCGATCGTCGGCCGACAAATGCTCGCAGTCGCGGTGGAATGGGAAATTTACCGGCGCACGCATTCGGCGACTGCGCTCGGGTTGGTCGGGCTCGTATTCGCGATTCCAATCGTCGGTTTTTCGCTGCCGGCCGGACATCTGGCCGATCGCATCAGTCGCAAAAACATTATTCTCGTCTCTCAAATTTTCAGCTCGGTTACGTCGGCGCTGCTGGCACTGGTTTCCTGGCAACATCTCGCCGTCCCGCAGTTGTCGATCTTGCGGGCGTGCAATCACGGACTGAGCGCGATCGCCGGTGTCTTTGAACAACATCAACAAACATTCCATTTCGACGACGCGTCGATTCCACTCATCTATCTGCTTCTTTTTCTCGGCGCTATAGCGCGAACGTTCTCATGGGCGGCGCGCAGTTCTTTTTTTCCAACCTTGGTGCCGCGCGACGCGTTTTCGAATGCGGTCACCTGGAACAACAGCATTTTTCAAATTGGTTCCGTCGTCGGCCCGGCCATTAGCGGCTTCGTCGTCGCGCGTCGCGGCTTCCCGATTGTTTACGTCATCGACGCGATCACGTCCTTCGCGTTTTTCCTGCTCGCTTTACCGATCCCGCGCGCAAAACAAACGCGCGAACGAGCCGACCAGAGCACGTGGCGGAGTTTGGCCGCCGGAGCAAAATTTGTGTTCAGCAAGAAAGTAATTCTGGCGACGATCACGCTCGATCTTTTTGCTGTGCTGCTAGGCGGCGCCGTTGCTTTGTTACCGATTTTTGCGGATCAAATTCTGCACTGTGGCCCAGTCGGCCTCGGCTGGATGCGCGCCTCGCCTGCAATCGGCGCATTCGCTATGGCGCTGATCGTCGCTTATCTGCCGCCGATGCGAGAAGCGGGCAAAACACTTCTTTGGTGCGTCACCGGATTTGGAATCGCCACTATCGTCTTTGGTTTATCGACAGCGCTCTGGCTCTCTTTGGGAATGTTGTTCGTTGCTGGCGCGCTCGACAGCGTAAGCGTGATCATCCGCGGCTCGATCGTTCAACTGGTGACGCCGGATGAAATGCGCGGCCGCGTTTCGGCCGTGAACAATATTTTCATCGGCACTTCGAACGAATTCGGCGCGCTCGAGTCGGGATTGACCGCGGCGTTGTTCGGTCCGGTGATTTCGGTTGTCGCCGGCGGGATCGGCACTATTCTGGTCGTCGCCGCGTCGGCATTGCGCTGGCCGGAAATTCGCAAGATCGGCGCGCTCGACAGAAATTTGCGCTAAGATCGAGAATCACTCATGAAAATTGCGGCCGCTCAGATTGCCTGCGTGCTCGGCGATTTCAACGCGAACCTGCGCAAGATTAGTGATTTCGCTGCCCTCGCAAAAAAATCGGGCGCAGAGCTCGTCGTGTTTCCGGAGATGGTCGATACCGGCTACTCGATGCCGGTGATTCAAAAATATGCGAGAACGTGGAGTGATGGCGCGGTTTCTGAGCTGCAAAAAATCGCAAAGGAAATTTCAATCACGATTGTTGCCGGAATTTCGGATCGCGATGGCGGGTCCATTTTTAACGCGCAAGTTTTTGTGAGCGCGCAGGGTGAAGTCCTCGCGAAATACCGAAAGACCCATCTCGTGACGGCTGCGCCCCTCGATGAGCGCGTCTGTCTTTTGCCCGGCAATGACTTCGTCAGCTGCAAGGTCCGCAAATTTACAGTTGGGTTGAGCATTTGTTACGACCTGCGTTTTCCGGAAATGGCGCGCACGTTGGTCGTCAAGCACGACGCCAATGTAATCGTCAATTCTTCGGCATGGCCCGTTGTGCGCGCGGAACATCTGCGGATTCTGGCGCTGGCGCGCGCGGTTGAGAACCAAAGCTATTTCATTATCGCCAATCGTGTCGGCACCGACGACGGCGTTACGTTTTGTGGCTCTTCAGTGATTGTCGATCCTTCCGGTGCGATTTTGGCGGCGGCGCCGCCTGATCGCGAGGAACTGATTCAGGCAGAAATATCAGAGCAAGCGATCGCAGACGTGCGCAACCGCGTCCCGGTCTTCGCTCATCGCCGAGGCGAATTGTATAAATTGGGCTGAAACGACCGATGATGGTGGCGGAAGCGATCTAATATTGAATGAAAACAAACCGAGTTTTGCTTGGTCTAACGACCGCGACGCTGGCGATGTTTTGTTTGACCGCAGTTCGCGCCGCCGATAGTTCCACGCCACAACAAGTGTTCGATGGAATGCGCCAGAGTTTCCAAGCAGACAAGGCGAAAGGTGTGCACGCCCGTTATCAATGGGAATTGAGCGGACCGAACGGCGGTCAATGGTGGATCGACGTGAACGACGGCACGTTCAAGATGGGACGCGGCAAGATCGACAATCCAAGCGTGACGTTTATCACCAGCGACAATGATTGGGTCGCGATGTCGAATGGGAAGCTCAAGGGCACGTGGGCATTTATGACCGGCCGCTTGAAGGTTCGCGGCAGTCAATCAGTCGCCCGAAAGCTCGACGAAATTTTCCCTTAGAACTTCGCTTCGACCGCAAGCCTGACGTAAGGCGCCGGATCCGTTTTCACGCTCGCTTCAGCGCGGAAGAAATCGAAATCGCGTCTGAAGGTGCAACCGACGTCGAGCGTGATGTCGAGCGGTTTAAAGTGAGAATAGGTGGCCTGTAGTCCGGCGCGGTCCTCGCTATATTGCACGACCGGGTTGTGGACCTGAAGCTTCCGCGCCGGCGTAATAACATCATCGGTGCGGAAACTTTCATAATAGAGATTGCCGGCGAGCCGAAATTCCCAGTCGTCATTCGGGTTGTAAACGAGCGCCGGCTTCGGGAAAACGCCTTCTAGGCGCAAATGATCGGTAAACAGCCAGATGATTCCGCCGCCCGGCGCCACGATCGGATTCGAATTAATTGCGCCGCCAGCGCCAATCACGGCAAAGATCTTGTCTTTTTTAAGTGGGAACGTGACCCAAACCTTCCACGGGATATCGAACGCGTCGCCATTGGCGTGATTCTCAAAATAGACGCCAGGATCGAGTTCAACTCCAGCGCCGGCATGATCATGGACGATGTATTCGTAGGCGAGAAGCGCATGAATCGTTTGCAAATGGTCGGGCAATCCATTGTCGGTGCCGCCGAAATCAAACCGCTCATATTCAGCTCCCAGGCGCAAATACCAATTGCCCGTAATCAAGAAACGATGGGCGTAGCTGAAGTCGTTATAGAGCGAGTCGCCGTCGCCGAACTTTCCCCGGTAGTCCTTAAAATCGCTGTTTCCAGTATAGACGGTCTCGTAGGCAAAAAGCTCGGTTGAGTTTTTCTTCTCTTCGCTGGGCGAGGGTCCGGGCTGCAACTCCGGGCCAGTTCCGGCCAGGACCGGTGCAATGAGACTGAGGAAGGCGACGGTTAAGGCGAGACGGAGGCTATTCATAAGTTTTTGGCGCGAGCGATGGTTGTCGATCTTGTATTCGGACGCAGTGGTCAGTGTCCGTGTATCTCATTCTGGCTTTCTCAGCAAGCGGCAAATGGAACGTTTGCGGCGCGTCCGGTTTTTTGGCATTTGACCCCGAATGCTTTCGGGGTTGACTGGCGTCCGACTTGCTTTACTGTGCACGGCTCTTTTGTGACAACCCCCCAATTAGCTCTAGCGAACCCGTTTGGCGGAATCGATCACGGTGTGGCCCTCTGGTTTCACGCTCACCTGACACCCACGCTTGTCAGTGTGCTGCGCGGAATCACTGAATTCGGCTCCAGCGAATGGATTGCGATTGTCCTCTCAATCGCGGTCTTGTTTTTCGTTTTTAAGCGCTGGTGGCCGTCGCTTCTGATCATGGTTGTGGCGGTGCCAGGTGGAATGCTCTTGAACGAGTGCGTGAAAATTTTGGTGCACCGGCACCGTCCTTTTGTGGACGGCTGGTTCGTGGATTGGTCGGGCTACAGTTTCGCCAGCGGTCACACCATCGGGGCCACCCTTCTTTATGGGCAACTTGCCCTCTTCATTATTCCGGCGATCAAAAGCCGGCGCGGCCGCGTTTTAGTTTTTTCGGCGACAAGTTTCGTCGTCACCCTCGTCGGTTTTAGTCGGATCGCGCTCGGCGCGCATTATCTAACCGATGTCATCGGTGGGATTTTCTTCGGGATGATGTGGCTGACGCTCTGTTTGTTGATTGCGCGGCCGTTGCGGCGAACGGCGTTGCCGCCGGTCATTGCGAGCGTGCTGCCGGAGACGGAAACGGCGCTCGTGCCAGTTCCAGTGGAAGCGGACGCTCCTGTGGCGTCACTCCAAACTCCCTGATTCTGTACTGTTTCCATCCGGAGACGCCTGCAGGCGCGTTTCGTGTTATCGTCACGATCGCGTTCGGCTCGATCCCGAGCCGATTTGTTTTAAAACATGAAAGTCTCGAGCAGGATTCGTTTAACTTTCTATTCTCTCGCTTTTGCCGGGGCGGCGCTTTTCACATTGCTGCTAATTCGCGAAGGCGCTCCGCAAGTTGGCAAAGCTGTTGCAACGGCTGGTTGGGCCATTCTTGCGGTAATTGCTTACCATTTTCTTGTCCCGGTTTTTCTGGATGCGCTGGCCTGGTGGATTCTATTTCCGAAAATTGAACGGCCGCAATTACGAAGGGTTTATTGGATGCGCTGGATCGGCGAATCCGTCAGCACGCTCGTGCCGTCGGCCGCGGTTGGTGGCGACATTGTTCGCGCACGTTTAGCTGCGATCAGCGGCAGCTCGGTGGCGACAGCTGCCGGGACGGTGCTTGTTGATCTTACACTGGGCGTGTTTACCCAAGCGGCGTTTACGTTGCTTGGAGTCGTGCTGCTAGTAAACATGACGGGTCAGAAGAATTTCGTCGGCCCGACGCTGATTGGAATTATTGTCGGGGTTGCGGCTGTTTGCGGTTTTTATTTTGTCCAACGACTTGGAATGTTCCGGTTCCTCGCGCGAATGATTGCGCGGCTGGCGAATTCCCCAGAGTGGCAGTCGCTTGTTCAGAGTGGCGAGACGCTGGATCAAACCATTCGATCGCTTTATGCGCGACGCCACGCGGTCATCGCTTGTTGCGGCTGGACGATTCTCTCTCTCGTTCTCAATTCCGGGGAAATTTTGATCGCGTTATGGGCGCTGAATCTTCACGCCACGGTGGTGAACGCAATCATTCTGCAAAGCATGGCTTTGACGATTCGCTCAGTCGCGTTCCCGGTCCCCGGCGGATTGGGCGTACAGGAGAGCGGTTATGTTCTGGTTGGCAATCTTTTGGGGATTCCCGGTGAAACGGCTTTTGCCCTGTCTTTGATTGCGAGAGTGCGAGAGCTCGGCTTTGGCATTCCGGGACTGATTGGCTGGCAACTGATTGAAGGCCGGCGTTTGCTACGCGCGCGGGCGGAGCCTGCGTCTTCGTAGAGTTTTAGTTTAGCGATTGCCCGACTTAGACTTGCCAGGCGCTGCTTCACCTTTCCCGGATTGGTGAAATTCGTGCGCACGCCCCACCAGATCCAAGCCAATCCGCCAGGCAGATCGAGCTGCTTCCTGAGCTGAGCAATCACTTTTGCCTCGCCGTACGCGTCCAGAAACGTCATCGAAAATGGCAGCCATTGCCGGCTAGGCACAGTTCCCACCATGTCGAGCAGGAAAACAAGCAAATCGTCCGCTTGGCGCGCAGCTGTTGCGAGCGATTTTTCGTGGACAATTTCGAAGTCAATCAGTCGCGCGCGATTACTGGTCGGATCGTAGATCACATTTTGGCTAGTGCCATCACCGTGCGACCAGCGGCCCCGGAACTCGTCACTCCAAAATTGGTGCGCGCGGCGAAATTCACTGGCTGCGGCCTGCAACATTCGTCGCGTTAGCGTCCCGCGGTTGAGGTGTTCCCATAAACTTTCGCCTGGCAGTTTTTCGAAAATAACGCTCCGGGCGCGGGAAACATAGGCGCGAAAACGATCACCGTTGAGCATCTCGAAGCTGCCGACTTCCCATCGCTGCCAATCTTCTACTTTGCTCCAGAAGCGAATTGGAATTTCGGCCATGCGAAAATAGAGGTTGGTCAGATCCGCCAATTGTTCGCTGTAAATGTTGCGGCGTTTAATTACGACAGCCCGCCCGCGACGAACCTTTTCCGAGATCGAGTTGATCGCGATTGCTTCGACCAGCCTGGTTGCGACGTTGGCCAGTCTGCGCGGAACGAGACTCTCAACCAAAGATGTGCCGTTTCCCAAAATACCCATTCTCGCTTTTTCCTTCGACGGCTTTGATCTCGATCGCTTCAAATCTTTTACCGTCGAAAGGTCAGACTGTGATCGTCTCTCCGACGTTCATTACGTGTAGCTCTGTTTTTACGCCGCGCTTTTTCAATTCCTCGCCGAACGCTTCCGGCGTCCCAGTTAGCACAGAAAACGTGCCGTAGTGCATCGGAATTGCGATACGCGGCCGGACCAGTTTCACCGCCTCCGCCGCGCGAATTGGCCCCATCGTGAAATGGTCGCCGATGCACACCAGCATGATGTCGATCTTGTGAAAGCGCGAAACAAGCGCCATGTCCGAAAACAAATCAGTGTCGCCGGTGTGATAAAAAGTTGGGCCGTTGCGAAGCGCGACGATGAGTCCACTTGGATTGCCGCCGTAAATCGGCGGTGGATTGTCGTCCTTTGTTATGCCCGCGCCGTGCCACGCCGGCACAAATGTCACCGAAACTTCGCCGGCCAGAAGATTGAGCGTGCCGCCGAAGTGGCCGGTGGTCTCGGTGTTCGCCAATTCGTTCGGGTAACCGAGGGCTGTTACCATCGCCGCCGAAAGATCGAATGTCGCAACCAACTTTGCGCCCGTCTTTTTGCCGATTTCGACCGCGTTGCCAACGTGATCGGAATGTCCGTGCGTTACTAGGATAAAATCGACATCTTCCAACGCCGCCAGTTCGTCTTTGCCTTTTTCGAAAACCGGATTGGTCAGCCACGGATCGATTAACAGCACCTTGCCGCCTGGAGTAACGATTTTGAATCCGGACTGGCCATACCAGGTAAGTTGCGTCTTTGGCATCATTGCCACCAAAACGAAAAGACGCGGTTGAGCAAAACATTTTCCTGAGCGAAGAGAGAGATCGCGCATGGCGACACCCGAAGAACATTTGGCGGCAACCGATCCGCGGATGGCCAAACTCGTTGCGCGGTCGTTGCGCTACAATGTTAACCCGGAGCGATTGATCCGGCCGTTCGACGCGCTGGCCGAATCGATCGCCTATCAACAATTAAGCGGAAAAGCTGCCGCAACCATTTGGAAGCGCGTCTGCGCACTCTATCCGCGACGAAAATATCTCGATCCGAAACGAATCTTGGAAACGCCGGATGAAACGCTGCGTGGCGTGGGACTTTCCCGAAATAAAGTTGCTGCGATCAAAGATCTGGCCGCTAAAACGATCGACGGGACCGTGCCGAACGCGCGCGCGTTGGCGAAGATGAGCGACGATGAAATCATCGCCCGATTGATCACGGTCCGCGGGATTGGACGTTGGACAGTCGAGATGCTGCTCCTTTTCGATCTTGGCCGGCCCGATGTCTGGCCGGTGGACGATTACGGAGTGCGCAAAGGATTCGCCAAAACGTTTGGTAAGAGAAAGCTTCCCAAACCGAAACAACTGATGAAGTTCGGCGAAAAATGGCGGCCGCATCGCTCGGTCGCGGCCTGGTATTTCTGGCGCGCACTTGATAACGACGGTCGCGCCTAACAACGTTGACTTTGTCGGCAGCACTCATTAGAACGCCGTTATGGCGATGATTCACGTTAATCGGGGCGCAACAAGTCTGGGCGTATTTCCGGAGGAACAAGTTCGCGAAGGAATTCGCGCCGGCCGCTTCCTTCCAAGCGATCTCGGTTGGCGCGAAGGGATGGCGAGTTGGCAGCCGCTTTCGCAATTTATGGAGTTCGGCGATGACATTGCCGCCGCGCCGGGGCCGACTGCTTCACGTCCTCAAACTCCAACTCCAACTCCTCCAACGATGATCGCTCCGACTGCAGGATCGGCATCGGCCGCATCAGCGCCGCGAAGCGGATTGCCATGGGACGAGCGCCAGAGCAAAGGTTTGTTTCACGCATTCATTGAAACGTTGCAGATGGTCTTGACGCGGCCGAGCGAGGCTTTTACTGCGATGAAACGAGAAGGTGGAGTCGGCGAACCGCTCTTTTACGCCGTTATCGGCGGCAGTTTCGGCGCCGTTTTTGCCCTTGCTTACAATTTCGCGTTTCGAAGTCTCGCCTTATTTCCGACGCGACACACCGCGTTTGATAACATGATCGGCGGTGTTGGATTAATCTTCCTTTTAATTTTGGCGCCGCTTCTCATTGTTATTGGAACTTTTATCGGCGCCGCCATCTATCACGTTTGCTTAATGATTGTCGGCGGCGCGAAGCAATCATTTGAGACGACGTTCAGAGTCATTTGCTTCGGCGGTGGATCGGTCAGTCCGCTCTTGGTAATTCCGTTTTGCGGCGGACTTGTCGTTTTGGTTTGGAAGATCATTCTCTATAGCATCGGCTTTGCTCGCGCGCATGAAACCGATACCGGCCGGGCCGTAGTCGCCGTTCTCCTTCCATTGATCGTTTGCTGCGGCGGCGGATTTTTGCTTCTAATGATGTTCGGGGCGCTCGGAGCGTGGAGCGCGTCCCAGCATTGATTAAACAAGGATGCAGGTTCAATCGCGGCGTCTCGCTCCAGGCGACCTCGACCACGAATTGATCTGGCTGAGCGTGTCGCTTGGATCGCTGGCGATTGCGGCGGCCTGGTTTGCCCTCCGCTTGCCCTGGCCGCACTGCATTTTTTTGGAGATCACCGGACATCCGTGCATGACTTGCGGCGCGACTCGCGCAGCTATCGCCTTTTTCCATCTAGATTTCTGGAGTGCGTGGAAATGG
>Ga0137366_10001955_pt1 | contig 15542 bp, 17 predicted proteins | sample SagtaG_8_FD_104938 | JGI IMG/M metagenome (GOLD analysis project Ga0137366, IMG submission 104938) | Vadose zone soil microbial communities from Sagehorn Ranch, Mendocino, California, USA - Sage1_L_60_16 metaG | ecosystem: Environmental > Terrestrial > Soil > Vadose zone | place: USA...
AAACGTTTCCAGGCCGCAACTTTCTCGTGCTCAAAACTGATTGCATTGTCGAGGGCGTGCACTTTTTATCGGGGGCCAATCCGGTCGATGTCGGCTGGAAAGCAATGATGCGTCCACTCAGCGATTTTGCCGCGACTTCAGCCCTGCCGCAGTTTGCGCTGATTACTCTGATCGCCTCGAAAGAAACGGAGGTCGAATGGGTGAAAGCGCTTTATCGCGGCCTCCGGCGGGCCGCCAAACGGTTTAAAATTAGTATCGTGGGCGGCGAAATGAGCAGCACGCCAGGACCGATTGCCATTTCCGTGAGCATTGTTGGATTTGTTGAAAAAGGCCGGTGGCTATCGCGCCGGGGCGGCAAAGTTGGCGATGATCTTTTTGTTACCGGACGGCTCGGTGGCGCTGTGAAACAAAAACATCTGCAATTCATTCCGCGGATCGTGGAATCGCGATGGCTCACAAAAAACTTCGCCATCCACGCCATGATGGATTTAAGTGATGGGCTCGGCATTGATCTCCCGCGCCTGGCGCGTGCCAGCAATGTCGGATTCAAAATCGAAATGGAGAGTTTACCGCTTTCCCGTGGCGCAAAGATCGGTAGCGCGATCTCGGAAGGCGAAGATTACGAATTGCTGTTCGCTATTTCACGTCGCGACAGAAATCGGCTGGAACGAGAGTGGCGAAGAAAATTTCCGAAATTGCCCCTAACGCGTATCGGGTCTCTCTCGCAACTCTCAACTAACAACTCTCAGCTTCTGCCAAGTGGCTACGTTCATTTCCAACAGCCCAGCTGAAACCGAGGCAATTGGCCGGCAATTCGCTGCGAAAGATGTGGTTGTTGGATCGATTTTGGCACTCAAAGGCGAACTGGGAAGCGGCAAAACTCTTTTCACAAAAGGTCTCGTTGCCGGCCTGGGTAGTGACGCAACAGTCACCAGTCCGACGTTTACCATTGTCCATGAATACCCGGGAGGACTTTTGCCGGTTTATCATTTCGATTTCTTTCGGCTGGAAGATCGGATATCGCTCGCGCGGCTTGGACTCGACGATTACTTTTTCGGCGACGGCGTCTCGATAATTGAATGGGCGGACCGCTTTCCCGAATTCATTCCCGAGCAGGCGCGCTGGATTTTGTTCGAGATAAAGTCGGAAAATCAGCGCGCGATTAGCCTGAAATGAGAATTATTGCGCTCGAACTTTCCACTCCACGCGGGAGCCTCGCCTGGCTGGACGGCGAAGTCGGATTTGTGCGGGAATGGCCAAATGATCGGAAAAATTCCGCTCTATTCTTCGAGAACCTCGACGCTGCCACAAAAAAATTTGGCGTCCCGGAAGTCATTGTCGTTGGACTTGGGCCGGGTTCGTATGCCGGAACGCGTATCGCGATATCAGCTGCGATTGGCTTGCAAATTTCATCGGGCGCGCGCCTGATCGGTTTTCCATCGATCTGCGCAATAGAAAGCGCGGAAGCGGATTATTGCATGATTGGAGATGCGCGCCGGAAATCGTTTTTCTTCGCGCGGATCAGCACGAACGAACTGAGGGAAGGACCCGAGTTGTTTAGCGAAGAAGGACTCAAGAGCAAACTCCTCGCGCTTCGGAATGATATGCCTATCTTTTGTTCTGAATCGCTGCCGCAATTTCCGGGAGCAATGCTCCGTTATCCTTCCGCACGACTGCTGGCCCGACTTGCTCAAGATCCAAATCGAAATTTTAGATTGCCGCCGCTCGAGCCGATGTATTTGCGAGAACCGCATGTTACCATGCCGCGAGCCTCGTAGCCTGTACGCCCAGCGGACATCTTGTCGGCTGCTCCCGGTGAAGCGGAGTGCAACTCCGCCGGCCGCACAGACCACAGATCTATATTCCTGAAGATATATGAACGAAGACTACCGCTGCTGGGCGGAAATCGATCGAAGCGCATTGCGCCACAACGCTAAAGTTGTGCGCGAGCGGATTGGGTCGGCCGAGCTTCTCGCGGTCGTCAAAGCGAATGGTTACGGACATGGAATGGTGGGAGTCGCGCAGGCGCTCGCAGAGGACGCGCAATTGTTTGGCGTCGCGAATCTGGAAGAAGCGACCAGACTGCGCGCAGCGCTTCCGCATCCGATCATCATTCTTGGTCCAGCCCTCCCGCAAGAGAGAGCGATAATCGCAGAGCGCGGTTTCATCCCTTCGATCTCCACCTTTGAGGAAGCCCAAGATTTCGATCGCGTGGCGGCCGGCGCGCAAGTGGCGATCAATTTCAAGGTCGACACCGGCATGGGCCGGATGGGTGTCCCGGAAGGCGAAGCCTTGGAGGTCTTCAAAAAAGCTTCGGGATTGCCTCACATAAAGATTCATAGTGTTTCGACTCATCTGCCAGTGTCGAACGAGGACGCAGAATATACGCGCGACGAGCTTTTACGGTTCGGCAACATCGTGAAGAAATTCCGCGCCGCAGCGCCCGGGAATTTCAAAGCGCATGTGCTGCAAAGCGCGGGCGTCCTCGCTTTCGCCGACCCGCTCTTCGATATCGTGCGCGCGGGCATCATCCTCTACGGGATTTCGCCCCTGCCGGAATTTCAAAGGCTTTTCAAGCCGGCAATGACTTGGAAAACACGAATTGCGCTCGTGCGCGACATGCCGAAAGGGAGCTCCATTAGCTATGGCCGCACGTTCATTACTCCGCAAAAGATGCGCGTCGCCACATTGTCGGCGGGTTACGCCGATGGATATCCACGACATCTTTCCAATCGTGACGCCGCGGTTTTGGTTCGCGGGCAGCGCTGCGCTCTCCTTGGCCGGGTGACGATGGACTTAATGATGATCGACGTGAGCAACACCGACGGTGTGCAAACAGGCGACGAAGTTGTTCTGATGGGGCGCGATGGGAACGAGGAAGTTTCGTGCGCGGAACTGGCCCAGCGCGCCGGAACGATTACATGGGAAATCACTACCAGGATTGGCAGCCGGGTGCGGCGGGTTTATGTATAAAGCGGTTTAACCTTTGCAAGTTTGTAACTATTTAACGGTTCACGCTCTCATGTTCCAAATCATCTTCAACGAATTGAGCGCGGCGGAGATTTCCGCGTTGCCGAAAAAACTACAGCTCGAGTTGCTGGCCGAGTTTCAAATCTTGCCTGAAGACCTGGATCATCTCGACTCAGAGCGGTTTGGCCTGATTCAACGCGAGGGAAAAAAGTTGTATCGCTATCGGGCGAAAGATTACCGGATCTATTTCGAGAAAACCGACGAAGGCATCACCGTCCATCGCGTCCTGCATAAAAACACGTTTCGAGATTTCCTTTTCCGCAGCAAACTGCCGGTCTCGGAGGACGCACAACTGGGCGAGACACGCGAGTTTTGGCAGTTGATCGAGCAAGGCGAGAGAACGCGGAAGGCGTAAGGGCAGCCGTGCGCTTGCTCTCATTGATTATTTGCTTCGCCGTACTGTCGAGTACCGCGAGCGCATGGTCCGGTTGGAATCACAAATACAATGAAGAGAAGCCGATTTCGAGTGAACGTGATTACATCCTGCGGATTTTTGACTTCTACAGCCAAATTCAAAAGAACTTCGAGAAGGAAGGTTTTAGCGGTCGTTCTCGCGATCTACTCGAAGACTATACGAGCGCGATCTTGTTACCGGCGTGCAGCAGTTGTGCGAAGCTGCTTAGTCGCGGGCACGACACAGAGTTAATGTTCGCCTATTTCCGGTTATTGCAGTTCACGCAGCACTCTGCGTCAGAGAGCTTTGGCTCGTATCTCGCCGAGATATTTGTCGCGAATCCGACTCTCGTCGAAAAGGGCTTTCGACGACTCACTGCCAAACAAAAGTGCATTGGCTTCGCTGCGTTGTCCTGGGGATTCGGCAATATGAGGTATGGCAAGCCTGCGACGGCCGCAACGAAACACTTTAAAGAACGCCTAACACGCTTGAGGCCAGCGTGTAAATAATACCTTCACACAGGCGCTGCGGAAATGAAATGCGACGCTCATAGAGCGCGCCGCTACAGGATCACTTCATCAAGAGAACGGAGCGGCTGCGCTTGATCTCGCGGGTGATCCTGCGATGCAGATGCGCAGGCATGCCAGTGACGCGACGCGGAAGAATTTTGCCGCTTTCAGTGACAAATTTTTTCAGCACATCCGGGTTTTTGTAATCGATCGCTTCGATGGCGATGTCGATCCGCCGGCGCGGCATGGTGCGATTCGCGCGGCGAAACGCGGAACGACGTTTGGGAGTCTTGGGTTGCATCCGCAGTTTATTTCGTTTCGCGATGAAGAGTATGCCGCTTCAGGAATGGATTGTATTTCTTTTTCTCGAGCCGATTAGGCGTGCGCGGACTTTTCTTGTTTCGCGAGGTCATGTAACGCGAAGGCGGCTTGCCGAGCGCCTTGGCCTCGGTGCATTCCAGGATAACAATTTCCTGCGCCATTTTTTGTTACTCTTTGGCCTCGGCCGGCGCAACGGCTTCTTCTTCTTCGGCCTCGCCACCTTCCTCCTCGGTCAGTCCAAAGAGCGACGTAACCGATTGCCGGACGCGTGAAGCTTTACTTTGCTTTTCGAGCTGCGATTGGCATTGAACGGTAAAACGCGCGAACGGGATCGCTTCGAGACGCGCACGCGGAATCGGTTTGCCCGACATCTCACAAATGCCGTAGGTGCCGAGCTCGATGCGTTTGAGCGCCTGATCGATTTCGTACAGCGCGTCCTGTTCCTGAGAAAGCAAACTCAATGCGAAATCGCGGTCGTAAGCATCCGATCCGGCATCGGCCTGATGCATTCCAAAAGCCGAAGCTTCGCTGCCTTCAGCCCGCGAGCGGAGCGTATCCTGGGCAACACCGGCCATGGAATCGACCATGGCATCGCGAAGCTGAAGGAGCTTTTCCTTCTGCTTGCGCGTGAAGGGATCGAGTCTGCGCTCCCGGTGATTGTTCCTCATAAGCTCGAGCGGACTGCGCGAAAGATCGGTCCCCCGTTTCAATTTCGGAGATTTTGAAGACCGCTTCGCCGTCTTCGCCGACGCCCGCATGATCTTTTTCCGAGCAGGCTTTTTGGCGGATATCTTGCGCGCCGGTCGCGCTCTGCGCGCAGCGGGCTTTTTAGCAGAACTCTTCTTTTTCTTTGGTTTGGCCATAGCGTAAAAGGCGTCCTTTAGAGCACGCCAGACAGAAAACGGACGCTTAATTAAGAACATTTGGCGGGCCGCGCAAGCGGATTCGGTTAAAAAGTTCGCCTGCGCTTTCGGCGACTCTGATGCTGTAGTGTCCGCTGTCCTCAGCGGACAATCTGCGACCCAAAGCACCCGTGCTGACGACAGCGCACACTAGAGCCATCTTCAGGCGTTGTACCGTGTTTTACGAGCTGGCGCTCGAGTAATGTCGTAGTGCAAATCTCCAGAAGACGCGCGACAACCAAAAAACAATGCTCGATGCGATAACGAGATGCAACATCAGCTGCGTTGGTTGTCCAAGCGATTTAATGAGCAGGCGGGCTGGGATGTTGGCAATAATTACGACGGGAATGACCCAGCCGAAAATCATGCGGAAAATCCGCGGGAAGATCACGTCTGGATAGCGCGCGATATTCAGGAAGTTGAAGTAGCCATATACCAGACCCTGGGCCCGGACGATCCAAAAGCTTACCCCGGCCAGGCCGAGCATAATGGAGTAATGCACAGCGACGCCAAATCCGAGCGCGACCACGTAAAGCAAGATCGACATCGGGGTTGGCACCAGCCCAAGCTGCGATAGCGAAACGCAGACGACTACGCCACCAAGGGCGGCGTTGACGATGCTGTCGAGCGCGAATTGTTTAGTGGAAACAGCAAACTGGCTGTCAATGGGTAAAACGAGCAGCGAATCCAGTTTTCCGGTGCGCACCAATTCGGGGATGTTTGCGACGTTCATAAAAAAGAACGCCTGAAAGAGCTGCGCGATAATCTGGTGAGTGCCGACGAGCAGCACCACTTCCCATTTCGTCCAGTCGCCGATGCGATCGACCTGCCCGAAGATGATGCTGAAGAAAACAATTTGCCCACAAAACCAGAGGATCTCGACAATCATCCAGAGCAGGAAGTTCGCCTTGAAACTCATCTCGCGGATAAGCGAGTTGCGCAGGATGATGGAATAGATTTCGATGTAACGGCGCATCACCTTTTCCTGTCACTTACTTATAGGTGCAGTCAACTACCACTCGCATGAAACGTTTTGTCCCCTGGCTCGCCCTCGTCGTTGCGTTGCTCATTGTCGCGTTTGTCGTCCGGCAGTGCCGCAACGGAGGCGCCGCAAACTATCAGACAGCAACGATAACGCGCGGCCCTATTACGCAGGCCGTCACTGCGACCGGCACATTGAATCCCGTGGTCAACGTTCAGGTGGGCAGTCAGGTTTCAGGAAATATCGCGAAGTTGTTCGTGGATTTTAATTCCCGGGTGAAAGCGGGCCAGGTGGTCGCGCAAATCGATCCGGTGCTTTTTCAGGCCACCGTTACACAGGCGGAGGGCGACCTGGCCAACGCGCAGGCTGCGCTTGAGCTGGCGAAATTGAACGCAACGCGCACCCAGGAATTGTTTGCAAAGAAGACTTCGTCGCAGGCTGATGTCGACCAGGCGATCGCCAATCTTCATCAGGCGGAGGCGAACGTGAAGATCAAACAGGGCGCGTTGGACAAGGCAAAGGCCGATCTCGACCATTGCACCATCACGTCGCCGATCGATGGGGTGGTGATTTCGCGCAGCGTCGACGTTGGTCAGACGGTCGCAGCCAGTTTGCAGGCGCCAGTCATCTTTACGATCGCGAACGATCTAACCAAAATGCAGATCGACGCGAATGTCGCAGAAGCCGATGTAGGCGTCGTGAAGATCAATCAAAACGTCGATTTCACAGTGGACGCTTTTCCCATGCAGACTTTTCAGGGAAAAGTCGTCCAGGTGCGGAACGCGCCGATTACCGTCCAGAACGTCGTGACCTACGACACCGTCATCGGAGTGAGCAATCCGGATTTGAAATTGAAACCAGGGATGACAGCAAATGTGTCAATCATCGTCGCGCACAAGGATGACGTGCTGCAAATCAAGAACGCGGCGCTGCGCTATCGCCCGCCGGATGCGACACCGGTTGAGACAAGACGAACGAGTACGAGCCGGCCGGGACGGCCGGGCGGAGGACGCAGTGGCGCTGGGCAGGAGGGTCGCGCTGAGCGGACGGTTTATGTTTTGCCATCTGGCGCCAGCCGTCCGCGGCCAGTGCAGATTAAAACCGGAATCAGCGACGGGATTACCACCGAAGTGATGGAAGGTCTGAAAGAAGACGATCGCGTGGTCACCGCTGAACTCGCTTCAGCAACTATCGCGCCGTCGCCTCCCACAAATCCCTTCAGTGGTGGACGGCGCCGATTTTGATTTTCAGATGGAAACGCCCGCTTCGGAACGATCGACAGGGAAGAATGGCGAAGTAGTCAGGCTAATCGATGTGCACAAAACATATCGCACTGGCGAAATGGAAGTGCACGCTGTGCGCGGCGTTTCCTTCGAGATCCGGCGCGCTGAATTCGTAGCGCTGATGGGCGCCAGCGGTTCCGGAAAATCCACGCTCATGAATATTCTCGGTTGTCTTGATCGGCCGACTTCGGGTCGCTATCTGCTGGACGGCGCCGATGTTTCGGGCCTGGATCGAGATCGACTCGCCGATATTCGCAACCGCAAAATTGGTTTTGTCTTCCAGAATTTTAATCTACTGCCGCGCACGTCGGCGCGAGAAAATGTCGAGTTGCCGCTTGTTTATAGTAAACAGCGCCTGACCAATGCGCAGCTTCGTGAAAAGGCCGATCTCGTCCTTGGGTCGGTCGGGCTGGCAGGCCGCGAAGATCATCATCCGAGCCAGCTTTCGGGCGGTCAGCAGCAGCGTGTGGCGATTGCCCGCGCACTCGTCAACGAACCCGAAGTGCTGCTAGCAGACGAGCCGACTGGTAACCTCGATAGCCAAACGAGCATCGAGATCATGGCAATTTTTCAGCAACTCAATGAGCGTGGAATTACGGTCATCATGGTGACCCACGAGCAGGACATCGCCGCCTATGCCCAGCGCAACGTGGTTATGCGCGACGGCGTGATCCTGGCTGATCGCGCGCTCTCAGAACGCCTGGATGCGAACAACGCAGCTTCAACAAGATGGTAGGGCGTGACCGCCGGGCGCGCCCGGAAGCATGGGAATGGAGTGACGGAGTAACGGAGTAATGAAAAGATTAGTAAGCACTTTACCACTCCAAGACTCCATTACTCCGCTTCTGCTCGTATGAGAATCGCGCCTACATTTAACGTCGCCTTCCGAGCCCTCCGCAGGAACAAAATGCGTTCGGTCCTGACCGCGCTGGGTATTATTATCGGTGTCGGCGCGGTCATCGCGATGGTGGGAATCGGCAACGGCGCGAAAGCGCAGGTCGAGACGCAGATCGCCAGCCTCGGGCAAAATGTGATCCTCATCTTTTCCGGCAGCACTACTTCGAGTGGGATTCGCACCGGTTGGGGCGGCGCGGGCACTCTCAAAATTGAAGACGCCGAAGCAATTCGGCGCGAAGTGCCGGGCGTCATCGGCGTGAGCGAGGAAGTTGTTTCAACCACGCAAGTGGCTGCCGGAAACCAAAATTGGTTTACACGCATTTACGGCGAGTCGGCAGATTACTTTGATATTCGGCAGTGGCCGTTGGCAGACGGCGCGCCATTTACGCCACAAGACGTGCGCAGCGCGAACAAAGTTTGCGTGATTGGCCGGACGACTGCGACACAAGTTTACGGTAACGAAGATCCCGTTGGCCAGATTTTGCGAATCAAAGAGGTCCCATTCACGATCCTTGGCGTCCTCACGCCCAAGGGATTAAGCACGCAGGGGGTCGATCAGGATGATATCGTGATCATGCCGTACACGAGCGCGATGAAACGCGTGATTGGCGGCACGAACTTGCGCAACATCAACGTGCAAATGGGCGACGGGCAGCAGGTTGAAGCGGCCCAGCAGCAAATTATCTCATTACTTCGACAACGGCATAATATTCGTCCCGGGCGCGACGACGATTTCACCGTACGCAATCAGCAGGAAATCGCGGAGGCTGCCACGGAAACGTCGCGCGTGATGACGGTTTTGTTGGGCGCAATCGCGGGCGTCTCGTTGGTGGTCGGCGGGATCGGTATCATGAATATCATGCTGGTGAGCGTGACCGAACGGACACGCGAAATTGGTGTGCGCATGGCCGTCGGCGCGCACGGCAGCGATATTCTCACACAGTTCTTGATCGAAGCGGTAACGCTCAGTTCCGTCGGCGGCGTGATTGGAATCATCTGTGGCATCGGCGCGTCCAAGATTCTGTCGATCTACGCGCATTGGCCGACGCTCATCTCGATCAGTTCGATCGCGATTGCATTTCTGTTCAGCGCAGCCGTAGGCGTCTTTTTCGGATTTTATCCCGCGCGCAAAGCTGCCGCGCTCGATCCAATCGAAGCGCTGCGTTACGAATAGAACAAATTTTTTAACCACGGATTGCGCCGATTATGAAAAACTCGTAGGGCGCGACCGCCGGGCGCGCCGTCTCCCCCATCCTCGCTGATTTGATTTTTCCAATGCGCGTCCCATTTTGCTAGCTAATGTAAACAGGTTTCGAAAAATTGGTTGCGGACGCAAAGAAGAACATCACCGAGATTTCGCCGCAGGATGCGGCGGCGAAAATTGAAAAGAGCCGAAGCGGTCATCGTCGACGTCCGGGATAAAGATGAATGGGCCGAGGAACACATTCCCGGCGCGATTCACATGAGCCGCGGAACCATCGAGCTCGATATCGAAGAGAAAATCCCCGACACGAGTGCAATGATCATTTGCCATTGCGGCGGAGGCGGTCGCTCCGCGCTTGCTGCCGAGAGCCTGCAAAAAATGGGTTACAAAAACGTCTGCTCCATGGCTAGCGGCTTCAAAGCCTGGAAAGCCGCCGGATTGCCGGCGACACATTAGCGCCGATTCGTTACCTACCCTGCGGCGACCGCGCGATAGCACGACGATGAATGAGTTTTTCTTCCTCTACCTTTGAAGAGGGAGGCTGATAAATCGCGGAGGTATTGAAAAGAAAAGCCCCCGATATTCGAATCCGTACGATTCGTAATCAAAGGTCGTGCTCGATTCTGATCTGGCGCGCGTTTACGGTGTAACGACCAAATGCTTGAACGAGGAACTCCGGCGTAATCGGAAACGCTTTCCGGACGACTTCGCATTCCAAGTTTCGGCTCAAGAAGACAAATCCTAAGGTCGCAAATTGCGACCTTAAAGAGCGAACTAGGGCCAGCATCGGGGGACGCTTTCCTCGATGGTCACGCCGCAAATCACGCACGTGTTGCCCCTGGTAGCCAGGACCGAGCCGCTAGCATAAGGTGCGACCCCGAGATCGAAAGCAACCGGGCGCAATTGGTCACTGGTTCGTCCATCAATCCGATCCATAGCGGCAAAGTAGATCGCACACAGCCGCTCGTCATCGACGAGTTTTTCGCGCGGGTCCCTCGATCAAGACGCGCGCTTTGTGCGCAGATCGTTCAGCTTGCGTTGGTCAAAACTGTGCATGACAAATTGCGTTGGCAATTTCATCGATCCGAGCAACAGGCCCGGCGCAGACGAACAAACGGTGCGATGTCGATTTTGATGATCGACCACCACCATTTGCAAGGTGCCACTGCGATCCCCGACGCCGCTCAACTCAACCTGATCGCGAAATCCAATTAGAGCGTCGCAATCGGGAAGACCCAATTGCGCCGCAATTTCCGGTTGCGGCCGGTTCAATTGGGTACGGTGGATGACGAAGTCTCCAGCCACTATTTCAATCTCGCGCACGTTTTCGGCCACCACCCACCCTTCGATCCACTGGCCCGTGACGAGAAGCCAGCCAGGATGCGCAAGGTGTTTAAATCCTGCCGTCGTCTTGAGAGGAATTTCCAACGGAACTTTTTCCAATGGAACGATTCGGCGCACTAGACGGTGAATGATTTGCGCAGCATAACGCTCCACGATTAGCGGTGCAGTTGTCCGGATCTCCTCGCTACGTTTGGTGAGGGCCCGGATCAGCTCCCGATCATATTGAGATCCCGCCGCAACTCCGCAGACCGTATGCGGAAATTCTCGCGAGCCACAATAAAATATTACCACCGAGGAAAACTCTGCGCCGAGCGCTCGAAACGCTTCTGGCGTGAAACGCCAGTAGTCATTCGGATATCCGTGAATCGGAAAGTGCATCGCAGAGCTGTAGATCACGACCCCGTGATCATTAAGACATCGATGGATTTCGGCCATGGCGCGTATAGGGTCGGTCACGTGCTCCAGCGTATCGGCCAGAATGAATGTGCCCACGGATCCGGTCTCGAACGACAATGCGTGGATGTCTTCGATCCGGTCAACTCCGCTTCCCGTTCGCATATCGCATCCGAGATATCGCTTGCCAGGGAAAAGTGGACGCAGTTCGGCGATTGCCTCCTGCCCCGGTACCTGGAATGCACCGATCTCGACGATCGGCTCAGGACACTCGAGCGTCTGCGCGCAAAGTTTTAGAAATTCACGGACGTGAGGACGCATCGCTTCTCAGGTACTGGATTCGATGATCGTTTTGCCGGTGTCTACTTTACGGCCGAAGAAAATGATCGAAACTAACATAGAGATCAACTGCCAGGGCGTCTCAGGAAATAAGGGCGGCGCTGGACCATTTCGTGTGCTGGCCAGTAGGATTGGTTTCATAAAGTTACACGTTGGCGCTGCCTGTGGACCGCGGAAAATCTCCTGGCATCATCCCCGCAAATCGAAACAACGCTGCATGTCATAAACCTTATAGCCGTTGGACTCGAATAGAGGGTGATCGCGAAACTCGGTCGGCCAGGCATAGGAATCGCCTGGATGAACGATGTACCAGCGAATGCCAGTCTCGCGCACACCGCGCTGCAAGTCCGGAACGTTTCTCGCTTGCTGCAGGCTTTGCAATCTCCGTAGTTGCTCCTGATAAGGGGATTCCCGGAAGGCTTTACTTACTCTCATCCACGATTTAGGCCTGGCCGCGAAAGAACGCCGTTCACCCAATCCCCCCAGGACAAGGAGCTCATCCAAACGCGAGTCCTGCACCACAGCATCGGTAGGAGGCTGACCGCGGATGTAATGCGCGCAATCGACCAGACCGCGATCCACACGTAAACTCGAAAGGGCATCCGCTCCTGACCATTTGCCGCGCTCTAGCCCGGATCCATACCGCACTGGAACTAGCATTAACCCAATAATACTAACGGTCACGGCCCAAGCGGGCAGCTGCGGACGACGTCCTGCCGCCAGCGAAAAAAGGCGTCCCGCAGTAAGCGAGCCCACTAGCCAGTACGCCCAAACGAAGGGCCGATGTATTAATTCGTCTGGATTGCCGAACATCGCATTGCCACTCAGACCAAAAGTCATCAGCAATAGAATAGCTACCGCGGCCACCGAGATTCCCTCAGATGCCTGCCACGTTTTGCGCCACGCCGCCAAAAGCCAAACGAGCGGCGCGATTACCGCGAAAATCCCCAAAGCATTCAGCAAGAGTAAACCGATCGCGTGCGCCAGGTGAGAAGGAAACGGATGACTAGTGCTAAAAACCTGATACCAGCTCTCGACGCTCGTACCGCTAGCCCTTTTTGCCAATATCTTCCAATACCAAGCGCCACCGGAGAAATCGAAGTGGACATCCGGTCCGACGTGGAAACGGTTCGCTAGCGTTAGGAGGGCTACCCCGGCCGCCACACAGACACCGAGAACGAGCCATTGCAAGCGCTTGCGCGGAGGCCAGGCCAGAATAGCAAAAGAAAAAAGTAGCGGAAATGCTGCCGCGAAGACGTGAAGCTTGAAAAGAGCCACCAGGGCGCCCACTAACACCCCCGCTACGATCCAGACACGCCGTCCTTCGCGCATGCCCTGTACGATAAGAATCAGCGCTGTTCCGGCGATTGCAACACCATAGAGACCTCCAGGACCAATGTGTTGGAGCCAGAAATAGCTGTAATAAGGGTGGGCGACATTTAACATAGTGCCGTCCGGTATTAAAAATATACCGACGAGCGCCGCCAGTCCCGCCCCGGGGCCCCAGATCACCCGCCCGAGAGCATAGCTGGCCAATGCGGTAAGAAATGATCCGAATGGTGCCCAGAAACCTACTACCGTGTCATAAGCCGCAACGTGCCCCACCTTAGCTAAACACGAGGCGAGGGAGTAGCTCGCATAATGATACATGATTGCGGGGAAGCCTTTCCACTCATAGTTGCCGACTTGATACAAAGTTTGATTTCCCAAGCTGCGTGCGACGATCGTGGCATGGAAAAAGAAATCTTTCCACGGCTTGAACACGACGCCACCCTCGACCGAGCTCGTTGGCAAAATGAGGTCCTGACACCAACCCGTTGCTGCAGCAAGACTCGCAATTATACTTAGCAGTCCCAAGGCGGAAAGCGGGTCACGCTGATGATATGGGAGAAGTTTCGGAATGCCCGCGACCGCGATCAGAAGAATAATCAGCGCAATCCAGAGTGAGAATGGCACGAAGACCTTCCACGCCATCACTCCGACCGAAACAATGGCGACTCCTAACAGGAAATCTAAGGCGAAGAAGGATGGCAGCCGCACCGCCGCCGTAATGATGCCGCCAGCTCTGAGCAAAACCCACGGCAGCACCAAAAGAAACACCGCGGAACGCAGATTAAAGCTTCCGCTTGCGAGTGTGATCCAGACTGCAAGGGAGGTCGAGATCGCAAGGCAAGCTAACAAACAACGGCTGTCGAAAGGGCGTACGGGTTGTTGCTCTTTCTCGAATTTCCTAGTTCGTTGTTGACTTTCACTCATCGCCAGCCTTCGAGTCTCGCGATTAGCACAGGCTGCCTAGCAGCGAAATGCGCGCACGGCTTCAATTACTGCGCTTGTTCCAAATTGCTCATTCTGGTGAAAAACAGAAAACGCAGCAGGCGATCCGCGAGATCGTCCGTGACGGACAGTCGCCTTCGCCTCCCGCAAACCGCAAACCCATTGCGGGACAGATGCAGCGGCAGATAATGAAATACGGCCAGAATCCCGAGACCTGCGAGATGCGAGACCAAGGCCTGCCTGCTCTTAGAAGAGGGCATGATCACATAAAACATGTGGTAAGTCTGTTCGAATTCAAGTGGGACGATCGGGAGCCGGGCTCCGTTCGTGTCGGCCCAGGAAGCTAGTTCGCGCGCGTAGTTTTCTCAAACCTCACGCCCGCACCGACTAAATCTGGTCGCGGTGTTCCAGCTGTGCGCACGAGAAGACCGCCAGCATGTCCGAAGGCAGATAGCTCGACCCGACATCGACCCAGTTGTACTTGTCGATCTCGCCCCAGAAAAATCGGACCCGATCCGTTCCCTTTTCTCGAAGAATTTCGGCGCGCTGATTAAACTGGCCATCATTGATCAGCAGTGCACCGCCTTCTCCGCATGAGAAGTTTTTCGTCTCGTGAAAACTGAGTGCCGATCGGTAGATCCATCATCGAAAAAAATGAAATATCGGGAAACCAAGTTGTCGTAGTGACAGAAGAAATAAGGCAACATTTTTTTCCTCATTCCAGCAGGTTGCATAGAGGTGGACGCTGCACAATCGAGCCTGATCTTGTCATATCATCCGTTTTAGCGCAAGGATTGCGTCCCCTTGCAAGATTTGCTGTTGTTTGGCACCCAACGATCATGTTTGAGCGGCAACCGATCGCTGACCTGGGGAAATTCGACTGAGATTTGACGGTCCTCTACTGGTTGTACCCGGAGAAACGCGCGAGTTAGCTTTCCAAGGAATGATTTTCAGTGAGAAGAACGGGAACAATGAGGAAGTCTTGACTACTTTCGGCGGCCTCATTATGAAAGTGACCATTCCGCAGCTGCTCCTCGGGTCCCCCTTCCAGAAGCAAAGGCTTTACAGTTCGGCATAGACAATCCTTCACTATTTATACACAGTTCTCACAACGAATGAGCCTGCCAGAACAATCACTCTCGACCGGCGTCCAACGGAAAAACGTGGATGTGTTCGATCGTGATGCCGAGATCAATAAAGGTTACTGCTACACTAAGAGTGTTCGACTAAGTTGTCGACTCGCCACGCAGCGTTCGATGGACGCGATTCTCGCTACAGAGCGTCTATGCAATCGTTCGGTCGTGGATGTTGGTTGCGGCGACGGCTTCTACACAATTCGGTTTTGGGATAGAGCCCAACCAAAATCAATGATCGGCCTTGACCCTGCGGGTCACGCCATCGCGGTCGCGAATACAAATAAGGAAAAACGCCCAGTGCAATTTCTCGTCGGCAATGCCCACCAACTGCCGTTCCGGAACAACAGCTTCGACGTTGCACTTGTCCAAAGCATTTTGCACCATGACGACAACCCGAAGGATGTCATCCGCGAAGCATTTCGTGTTGCGCCCGAGATTGTCATCCACGAGCCAAACGGAAATAATTTGGGTCTCAAGGTCATTGAAAAGCTTTCCCGCTACCATCGAGAGCACAATGAAAAATCCTATACTTCC
>Ga0137366_10001960_pt1 | contig 15531 bp, 10 predicted proteins | sample SagtaG_8_FD_104938 | JGI IMG/M metagenome (GOLD analysis project Ga0137366, IMG submission 104938) | Vadose zone soil microbial communities from Sagehorn Ranch, Mendocino, California, USA - Sage1_L_60_16 metaG | ecosystem: Environmental > Terrestrial > Soil > Vadose zone | place: USA...
GTTAGCCCTAGAACTGCTGGTCTGGAACCGCTGGTCTGGCGTTGGAGCTGTCCCTGAATCGGTCGCCGGTCGCGCGGCTCACCGTCAGACCGACGGCGGCTTGATGATGACAAGACCGTCAGCCGGCGGCGGCCGATGTTGCGGAGCCGATGCGGAATGCTGCCCTGGAAGGTCGCGGCATCGCCGGCCCGCAGGTCGATGACCGCGTCGCTGAACTCGAGCGCGCCACGCCCGGTGATCACGACCAGGCATTCCTCGCGGGCATGGCTGAGCAGCTCGCGAGCCGAGTCCTGGCCTGGATCCATGCTGACTTCCATGACTTCCAGCTGGCCTTGCACCGACGGGCTCAGCAGCTGGTAGCGCGCCCCTGACCACGGCCTGCCGATGGTAATCCGGTCCGTGTGCCAGACTACCTTGACCGCCTCTGACTCGACCGGCAGAAATAACCTGAATACCGGTATCTCAAGCGATGCGGCTAGCTTGCGCAGGGTGGCTACTGAGGGCTGGACGGCGCCCGATTCGATCTGGCTGATCGCGGCGGCACTGACTCCAACCTTGCGGGCGAGCGAGGCGATGGTCATCCGCCGCCGCTCGCGCTGGCGCGTACCGCGCTGCCGAGGTCCGCTGAGTCGTGTCTGACGCCAGCGCGAGCAGTGTCCTCGACCATAGATGGCCTTCTGGCCCACCTGCAGGCCCAGCAAGAGCATCGCGACCAGGGCGCGCCGGATCGAACAAGCGTAGGTTCGGCAACTGCAAGCGCTGCCCGGGGCAGCCGAAGCCGCGAGCGCAGCGGCTCCAGGCTCGTCTGCCGCGCCGTGCCCGGCGCCATCAACGGCAAGAGGGACTGACGTGCACAAGCAAGACCACAGGGACCGCGCAATCCCGGCCGCCGTCATCGTGGTGGTGTTCTTCGTCGCGATCCTGGTCGCCGCGCTGATCTGGCTGGCGGCGAGCTGAGGCGGCCACCTGATCAAGGGTGAGCGCCTGGTCGTTGTCACCACGGCCCTTACTTTTGACGACTCATGCCGGCCGGCATTTCCGGCCGGAGTGCCAGTGCGGGCGCGGCGGCACCCACCACGGCATCGCCTGGCCGGTACGGGTCTCCTGCGTGCTGGCCGCGCCGCCGGGCGGCCCACCCGGGACCGCGCGAGGACTGCAAGAGGTACCGGCCCAGCGGGGCACGGGTCATCCTCCAGGCTGCCAGCCGCGGCGGGCGGCGCCTCAGACTCCGCTACCTCGGCGCCGTCAAGGACAACGCCTGGCTCAAGCACCGCGCCGACGCCGTAGCTGTCTGGTATGCGGCCGGCCGGATCGCACATGACCAGGCCTGCCGCGCGCGAGCTCGGCGAGTCCGGCGCGTATTCGCCTGATCCAGTTGCAGGCATTGCCGTGGCCGCTAATGATCCGCATGCACAGCGCGGGCGATGCCGACCACTCGTGGCGCTCTCACATGTTGCGTGCACGGCTCCGGAAGGGGCAGCCGCGTACTCCTTTGACCTGGGCAAACGTGCTTGATCGGAGTCATGGCGGGGCGTCACCGGGGTTAGCGGGGCCGGTCTGCTGCCGGGCACTGCGGGGCTGCCGGCGGCGTCCGGCCGCCTGTCTAGGTGATCGTGGCCGCGGTCATGCGCCCGGCCGGACAGGACGTCCCCCCCGGGGCGGGTTCTCCGGAGCCCTGCGATGACGCCTGGTGTGCCGGCCGAAGGAACCCGGCGAGTGCCGATCCCCACGCCCGCGCCCGGTCGCGTTCCCCCGCACTCGGCGGCCCCAGCATGTTCTCCACCAGAAACCCCTCCGGGCGGGTGATCACCTCATAGCCGTGGTCTTCCAGGCTCCGCGCGATAAGCCGGGCGGCGCTGCCGGGGAACAAGGTGGTCAGCCTGGTATCGAACGCCGCCGCCCGGCGGCGACCTGGCGCCTGGGCAGGGCCGCCAGCCACTCCCGCACCCCGGGACCGGCCGGGTGTTTCCCCGCCGCCTGGCGGGGACGGCGCCCGCCGGCCCGCTCCTGATACTGGCGCACTATGCGCCGGCTGCGCTGCGAGCTCATCCCCAGAAAGTGCGTCGGCCCGCCCACCACGAGCAGATCCACCTGGCCGAGGGCGGGCCCGGCATCCACCACCGGCCTGCAGTCCACCGCCGCGCCCGGTGCCGCGGCCCGCAGGCCTTCCGCGACCGCCTCGGCTACCTCCCGGGTGCTGCCGAACAAGCTCTCATACACCACGGTGGCTCGCATCACGGGTCACTCCATTCCGTGAGCCTTCTCCCCGGGAGCAGGAAGAGAACAGGTACTCCTACCCGCTGGCCCGCGTGCTACACACCATGACCACGTGCCGAGCCTGGGACGGGTGCGGGCTTCCCCGGCGGGACTCGGCCGGCGGCGGCGCCGCTAGCTGCCCGGCCTCCCCGGCCAGTAACGCCGCCAGATGGGGATGTGCCGGACGCTGCCCCGAGCAGCGAGCGCCGTCATCTCAGGGTCGCGCAACGCTGCGACCTGGCGAAGGAGCCGACCAGAGCACGGGCCGCCTGGCGGCCCAGGCCTGGATCCATGCCGATGGTCCACCCGCGAATATCTGGCGCGTCAATGAGCCGGTGCAGGCGCCTGAAGTCGAACGCACATGCGGGCCGCTGCGGGCGCGTTCACGTTCCCGGGTCTGGGCGGGTTGCGGCTTTGTGACTGCCGAGCGTGATACCGGGTCCAGCCTGATGAGGGATCGCCTGATGCGCCGCCCTTCTGCCACCGACAAGGATCCGCCATCGGGGCCGCCGCCCCGGTGACCACGTTCGATCCGCGCTGACCCGCTTTCGGCCCCGGTCAAGACAGGCACGCGCCGCCGCATATCAGCGGCCCGTCCGGGCATCAGGAGCCGGCAGCCTCGCTGGCCGCCTGCAGCGCGGTCACCGCCGCATCGGCAGCCGCCCGTGCGGTCAGCGCGCTGGTGTGGGCCCGGTCGATGTCGCCAAGGGCGACGCAGTCGAACGCCACCCGGGCGTCATGCGCCGCCGCCTCAAGCTCCCGCGCAACAGCAAACGCGCAGCGGCGACCACGTGGACCGGCTGCGACTATCTGTGGAGTCCGAGGCCGCCGCGGTCGATGGCCAGGACGACTCGCTGCCACCCCGGTCGGTACAGCGGGGCTGGGGGGCGGCCGGGGCCGGGGCGGGGCCGGTCATGGACAGGCGACGTGTCGCGTATTTACTATGGCCGAAGCCCTGCGGCTGTGGTCGAGGGACTTAGGGAGATGGCATTCCTTGCTATGGAGTGCGGCTGAACTGGCGAAACGCACACCCAGTGCGACGTGGACGACGCCGGAGCCCCCCTTCTCTTGGCCGCGATGCCTCCCTCACTCGCGAGGCCTCCTTGACTGGCGAGGTTGCCGCTGGGCCGCCAGGGCACCGCCCGATAACGGACCCCGCCTCCGCCGCCGCATGAGGGTTGCGCGGAGGCCCTCCAATCGTGCCTGAGGAAGGGAGGCGATAAGAGGTCAGGAAACCGTGTGGAACCCGGAGCTGATCCAATCGAACTGGAGGGATCATGCGATCACGGCTCCTGGTCGCGCTGACGGGCACCGCCGCATTAATGGCGGGCGTCATCGCGGCTACCTCTCCCGCAGTTGCCACATCCGGCACCCCGCCGGCCATCCCCGGCACGTCCAGCAACTTCCAGCTGGTAGGCCGCAATCCGCTGTACCACCGGGGGATGAACGCGGCGCCAGCGATTTTCGGAAACTACCTTTACGTCGGCAACCGCAGCGACGGCTCCAGCACCTGCCCTGATGGCAGCACCGGGTGCACTCACGTGCACCCAGGCATATTGATCCTCAACATCGCCGACCCCAGCCAGCCCGACATCGTCGGGGAGATCGGGCCCCCGTTCGCGGGCAACGTCGGCATCACCACCCGTGAGCTGCGGGTGTGGCCGCAGCAGAAGCTGCTGATGGTGATGACCTTCCGGTGCAGCCACGTGATCCACGCCTGCCCGGCGGGCAACGACACCCAGTTCCCGTTCAACTTCGAGTTCTTCGACCTCACCGACCCGGTGCACCCCAGGTTCATCGAGAGTTATGTGCCGACCTCGGCAGCCGGGCTGAAGGTGAAACCGCACGAGATGTTCTTGTGGACCGATCCCAACAACGCCAACCGCGCGCTGCTGTGGATCTCCACGCCCACCATTTCAGCGGACCCCGCCATCCCGAACATGATGGTCGTGGACATCAGCCAGGTGCCCGGCGGAGGCCCGGTAAAGGAAGTTGCCGAAGGCAACTGGAACGACCTGTATCCGGGAACCGGCCAGACCAACTATCCCTTCGACCCGACCAGCCCAACCGGGTGCGGGCCCTACGACTGCAACCTGATCACCCACTCCATGGCACCCACCGTCGACGGGAAGACCACCTTCCTGGCGCAAGAGGCCGGGCAGTTCCTGGTGCTGGACACCAGTTCGGTGGTCAACGCGCCCAGCCCGCCCACCTCGGTCATCGATCTGCATAATGACCTGCTCACCGACCCGGTGAACCGGCCGGTGTGGGAGCAGACGCCGCTCGACCCGGCCGCCGTCCCGGCCAATTGCTTCAAGACGTGCCCGAACGGGCACTCGGCGGTCCCCATCCCGGGCACGCATTACGCCCTGACCACCGACGAGGTCTATGGCACCTTCACCGACCCGAGCTTCGGCTGCCCGTGGGGGTGGGTGCGGATCATCGACGTCGCCGACCCCGCGCATCCCACGATCGTGGGCGAGTACAAGATCGCCGAGGACCAGCCGTCGTTCTGCGGCAGCACCCGCGACGACGCGCTCACCGAGCAATTCACGAGCTATTCCTCCCACAACCCCACCGTGCTGCCCGACCTCGCCCTCGTGGACTGGCACTCGGGCGGGATACAGGCCATCAACCTGTCGGACCCGGCCAACCCGGCCCAGGCCGGCTTCTTCTTGCCCAAGCCGCTGAACAAGGTGGCGCTGGAGGACCCGGCGCTGAGCCGCGGGCCCAACAAGGTGGTGTTCTGGAGCTACCCGATCATCCGAAACGGGCTGATCTACGCCATCGACATCCGCAACGGCCTGTACGTGCTCCGGTACACCGGCCCCCACGCCAGCGAAGTCGCCGGCATCTCATTCCTCGAAGGGAACTCCAACCTCGGCGACGCCGCGAGGCTCGCCGCTCCCTAACCTCATTCAGGACCGGGAGGGGCGGTGCGCCGACGCCTCGGCGCACCGCCCTGCGGCGCGCACCGCCGTCCAGGCGCCGCGCCCGTGCGCTCGGAGCTGGTGGACGGCATCAACCGGATTTTGCGCTACGTCACGTGGGCGATCCCGCCGGTGGCCGTGCTGCTGGTCATCAGCCAGATCCACGGCCGTCAGGCGGTGCGGGAGGCCGCCAGCGGGACGGTCGCGGCGCTGGTCGGCATGGTCCCCCAGGGACTGGTGCTGCTGACCAGTGTCGCCTTCGGCGTGGCCGCGGTCACGCTCGCCCGGCGCCGGGTGCTGGTGCAGCAGCTTCCCGCGGTCGAGGGCCTGGCCCGGGTGGACGTGGTGTGCCTGGACAAGACCGGCACCCTCACCGACGGCACCATCGCGTTCGGCAGCCTGATCCGGCTCGACGGCCAGGCGCCGGCCGAGGCGGCGCTGGGGGCGCTGGCCGGCGACGAGAACCGCAACGCGACGCTGGCCGCGATCGGGCAGGTCTTCTCGCCGCCGGGCGGGTGGCCGCGGCAGGCAGCCGTGCCGTTCTCGTCGGCGCGCAAGTGGAGCGCGGCCAGCTTCGCCGGCCACGGCACCTGGGTGCCGGGGGCACCCGAGATCGTGCTGCCCGGCGGCCAGCGGGACCAGCTGTCGCAGGCCGCCGGGCTGGCCGCCAGCGGCCGGCGCGTCCTGGTGCTGGCGCGCGCCGCGGGCCCGGTGGACGGCGAGTGGCTCCCGCAGGGCCTGCGGGCGGCGGCCTTCGTCCTGCTCACCGAGCGGCTGAGATCCGACGCCGCACAGACCATCGCCTACTTCGCGGCGCAGGGCGTGGCGCTGAAAGTGATCTCCGGGGACAGCCCGCTCACCGTCAGCGCCGTCGCGGCGCGCGCCGGCCTGCCCCACGCCGGCAGGCCGGCCGATGCGCGGGATCTGCCCGAGGACCCCGGCGCGCTCGGCGCCCTGCTGGAGGAGCGCTCGGTCTTCGGCCGGGTCACCCCGCAGCAGAAACAGGCGATGGTCACCGCCCTGCAGGCCCGCGGCCACACGGTGGCGATGACCGGCGACGGCGTCAACGACGTGCTGGCGCTCAAGCTCGCCGATATCGGCATCGCCATGGGCTCGGGCGCGCCGGCGACCAAGGCGGTCGCCGAACTGGTGCTGCTCGACAGCCGGTTCGCCACCCTGCCCGGCGTCGTCGCCGAAGGCCGCCGGGTGACGGCCAACATCGAACGCGTCGCCAACTTGTTCATCACCAAGACGGTCTGGGCGACGCTGCTGGCGGTAGCCGTCGGCGTCGCGCTGCTGCCCTACCCGTTCCTGCCCCGCCACCTCACGATCATCGACACCCTGGCCATCGGCGTGCCGGCCTTCTTCCTCGCGCGCGCGCCGAACACGCGCCGCTACCTGCCCGGGTTCACCGGCCGGGTGCTGCGCTTCGCCATCCCGGCCGGCAGCATCATCGCCGCGGCCACACTCGCCGCCTACGCCCTGGCCCGGGCGCGCGGCCTGCCGCTGGTCCAGCAGCGCACCGCCGCCACCCTGGTCACCCTCATCCTCAGCCTGTGCGTGCTGATCCTGCTCGCCGCCCCGCTGACCTGGCGCAAGATCGTCCTAGTAGGCGCGGTACTGGCCGGCTTCGCGCTGCTGTTCCCGGTACCCGCGGTGCGCCGCTTCTACGCGCTGCAACTACCGCGCAGCGGGCTCGGCGCCACGCTGGCCGTCGCCGCACTAGGCGCCGCCGCGCTCGCGGTCTTCTGGGTCCTCTCCCGCCGGCGTGGCCGCGGACCGCCCCCGGTGGTCCGCGGGTGACGGCCGGAAGGTGAGCCCGGACCCGGGGCCCTCACGGGCACCGCCACGGCGAGACATCCTGGAAATGAAGTCCCGGCACAGGCTCGTGCTCGTCGTTCACCGCCCCGGGCGCGGTGCCGCACCCGGCGCGGCGCATCAGCCGGGCCACCCGCTGACACCCGTGCCGGCGGCCGCGGCGGCGCGGATCCGCGCGAGTCCACGGCGGCCCTTGGTGCCCGGCCCGCCCCCTGGAACCGCGGTCGGTCAGGTGCTGGCCCTCGGTCAGATGGCGAAGCGGATGATGCTGGCGGCGCCGAGGGCGAGGCAGTAGATGGCGAATGGGGTGAGGGTGCGGGTCTGGAAGTAGCGCAGCAGGAACCGCACTGAGAGGTAGGCGGTGATGGCGGTGACCACGACGCCGAGCAGGATCTGGCCGTGGATGTGCGCGCCGGCGGTTCCGGCCAGGGAGGGGAGCTTGAGGACCCCGGCGGCCAGGATCGGGGGGGTGGCGAGCAGGAACGCGAACCGGGCGGCGTCTTCGTGGTCCAGGCCGCGCCACAGGCCGCCGGCCATGGTGACCCCCGAGCGGCTGATCCCGGCGAACAGGGCGGTGATCTGCAGCAGCCCGACGTAGAGGCTGTCGCGGAACGACAGCCGGGCGATCCGGGCGTCCGAGGTCTGGGCGGCGCGGATCTCGGCCAGCTGCCGGCCTCCTGCCCGCTTGGCGTGCGCGCCCGGCGGGTTGCCTGCCTGGGCTGAGACGGGCTCGGCTGGCACCTGGCCCGGCGGCCTGGCCCGGCGGAGCCGCTCGGCGGCCAGCAGCACCAGCCCGTTGATGAACAGGAACACCGCGGCGGCGGCGGGCTTGGCGAAGATGGTCCGGAAGGTGTGCTCCAGGGCGACGCCGGTGAGCCCGACCGGGATGGTGGCCAGCACGATCATCCAGGCCAGCCGCTCGTCGGTGCCCTCGATGGCCAGGTGCCGTTCGCGCAGGGCGCGGAGCAGGCTGGCGAGCAGCCCGCGGATGATCCGCGCCCAGTCGGCGCGGAAGAACCACAGTAGGGCCAGCGCGGTGGCGCAGTGCAGGGCCACGATGTAGGCCAGGTAGAACGATGTCTCGCTGCTGGCCTGGGAGGACTGGGTGACCAGGGTCTGCCAGCTGCCGCCGATCCAGGCGGGGATGAGCACGGAGTGGCCCAGGCTGGAGACCGGGAACAGCTCGGTCACGCCCTGCACGAGGGCGATCACGAACGCCTGCAGGTACGACATGGCGGATCCTCAAGGGTCTCGTGCCGCGCGCGGCCGGCCCCGGCCTGGGCGAAGGCGCGGCTGGGGCGGGTTCGTACGGACAGCTTGTGCGCTGGATTACCATCGGGGCTGTAGCACGCGTTACGCCGTGCTGCGAACATGGAGACTAGCAGGCCGCCGGCGTTGACGTGGGCGGCTGGCTCAGGCCGGTGATGGGAGTGCGGGCATGTTGTCATCAGTTGCTGCCGGGGCCGGTGTGCTGCTGGCCGGCGCGGTGATCGCCGGGGTCTTGCTGGCCGGGATGGCGTTCGCCGGGGCGTGGTGGCTGCGGCGCAGGGCCGCCCGCCGCCTGGAAGCCATGGGCCAGGCCGTGGCGGGGCGGGCCCGCCAGGGCGCAGCCGGGGCCGCCAGCGCGGGGGCCCGGTGGCTGTGGTCACGGCCGCTGCCCGATCGCCGCTGGATCTCGGCTGGCCGGGCCCGGCGGCAGCTGTGGCGGGCGGTGAGCGCGGCCGAGCACGCCGTGGCGGCGGCCCGTGACGGCGGCGCACCGGTCGGTGACCTGGACGCCTTGTGCGGGCGCCTACGCCAGGCCGCGGGCGATGCCGGCCGTTCACTTGCCATCGCGGGGCGGGGCACGGGCGGCCGGCGGCGAGCTGGGGCCCGCCTCATCCCAGGTCACGGGCCTGATCTCGGCGGCCGGCCAGATCCAGGGCGCCGCGGCCGCGGCGCTGGCCTGGAGGTCGCGGCCTGCGGTGAGCAGCCTGGCGGACGACGTGCGCCGCGAAGAGGCAGCGCTGGCGGCCGGGATGGCGAGCGCCGCAGGCCCGTCCGGGCCCCGGGAAGCGAGGGGTGTGAGCCTGCCGGAGGTGAGGTGAGCCGGTGTCCTGGCGGGTGATCACCTACCGTCTTCCCCCCGAGCCGTCCCGCCACCGGGTGGCGGTCTGGCGCGAGCTGCGCCGGCTCGGTGCCGTTGCGCTGCAGCAAGGCACCTGGGCGCTGCCGGAGGGCGAGCGCTTCGACGGCGGGTTCGCCCAGGTGATCGAGGCCATCAAGACCGCGGGCGGCCAGCCGGTGGTGCTCGCGGTCGCCGACGATGAAGCCAGCCAATCCCAGTTGGAGGCCCTGTTCACCGAGCAGCGCGAGGCCGAATGGGGCGAGTTCGTGGGCGACTGCGGCAAGTTTGAGGCCGAGCTGGCCGGCGAAGTCGCCAAGGGCAAGCTGACCCTCGCCGAGCTGGATGAGGAGGAGGAAAGCCTGGAGCGGCTGCGCCGCTGGTACCGCACGATCCGGGCCCGGGACCTGTTCGGCGCCCCGAGCGCCCCGGACGCCGAACGGCGGCTGAAGGAGTGCGCCGAGGCCCTCGAGCGCTTCGCCGAGCAGGTCTACCAGGCCCGCGAACAACCCGCGGGGGGTCCCGGGTGAACATCAGCCACCTCATCACTGCCTACGGCTACCTGGCGCTGTTCGCCCTGGTGGGCGGGGAAAGCCTGGGCATCCCGCTGCCCGGCGAGACCGCGTTGATCACCGCGGGTGTCTACGCCGGGCACACCCACCGGCTGTCGCCGTGGCTGATCTTCGCCGTCGCCACCGCGGGCGCGATCATCGGGGACAACATCGGCTACTGGATCGGCGACAAGGGCGGCTACCGGCTGGCCCGCCGGTACGGGCACAAAGTACGGCTGGATGAGCGGAAGCTGAAGATCGCCCGGTACCTGTTCGACACCCACGGCGGGAAGGTCGTGTTCTTCGGCCGGTTCGTCTCCGTCCTGCGCACCTACGCGGCGTTCCTGGCCGGCACCAGCAAGATGCGCTGGCGGAAGTTCCTGGCCGCCAACGCCTCCGGCGGGATCCTATGGGCGGCCATCTTCACGCTGGCCGCCTACCTGGCCGGCAGCGCCCTGCAGCGGGCGTCGGGCACGATCACCTGGGTGCTCTCCGGCGCCGCGGTTGTCACTATCGCCGGCATGCTGCTGCTGGTCCGGCGCCAGACCGGCCGGCTCGCGGTCCGCGCCGAGGCGGCCTACCCCGGGCCGCTGGAATGAGCAGGCGGCGGTCGTGAACCCCTCCCCGCCCCATCTGCGGCCGTGATGGCGGGCGCTGAGACCGGCAACAGCCCGCCGACCGCGCCTGCTGCGGTGACACCGCTGCCGGGCGAGGACGAGGCGTGCTGGCATGCCCTGGACGCCTGGGCGGTGCTGGCGCGCCTGGAGTCCGGCCCGGCCGGGCTGGCCGATTCGGAGCACGCGCGGCGGCTGGCTGCGTGCGGCACGAACCTCCCGGAAGGCCCGCGCAGGCGGGAACCGTGGTGGGAGGAGCTGGGCGAGTGGTTCACCGAGCCGCTGCAGCTGCTGCTGGCCGCGGTGGCGGTGCTATCGGCGGTGTTCGGGGAGCTACGAGACGCGATCGCGATCGCCGCGGTCATCGCCGCGGTCGCGGTCACCGAGACGATCACCGAAATGCGGGCGGCCCGGGCGATCGAGGCACTGCGGGCGATGACCGCGCCCACCGCCCGGCTCCAGCGCGAGGGCTGGACCACAGAAGTCCCAGCGGCCAGCCTCGCGCCCGGCGACGTGGTGGCGGTGGAGGCCGGAGACATCGCGCCCGCCGACGCCCGGGTGCTGGAAGCCCGGGGGCTGCGGGCAGACGAGTCCACGCTGACCGGCGAGGCCGAGCCGGTGGGCAAGAGCGAGCAGCCAGTCCCCGCAGGGACCGGGCTGGCGGGGCGGTCCAGCCTGCTGCACGCCGGGACCGCGGTCGCCGCTGGGGAGGGCACCGCGGTCGTCGTGGCCACCGGCCAGGCGACCGAGCTGGGCAAGCTGGGCAAGCTGGCCGCGGAAACCCGCGAGCCGCCGACGCCGCTGCAATCGGCGATGTCGCAGCTGGCCCGCGCCGTGCTGGTGGCGGCGATCGCCGCCAGCGTGCTGGTGCCCGCGGTGGGCCTGGCCGCCGGGCAGCCGTGGCGTGACATGCTGCTCGCGGGCCTGACGGTCGCGTTCGCCACCGTCCCGGAGGAGCTGCCGATCCTGATCACGCTGCTGCTTGCCCTCGGCGGCCGGCAGCTGGCCCGGCAGGGGGCGCTGCTGCGCCGGCTGCGGGCCGGGGAAACCCTGGGCGCGGTCACGACCGTGGTCACCGACAAGACCGGCACTCTGACCGAGAACCGGCTCCGGCTGGCCGCCATCAGCGGGGACCGCCGCGCCGTCCTGGCCACCGCGGTGGCCAGCCAGCCGCAGCAGCAAACCCGCCGCGAGCCCATGGAAACCGAGGTCGCCCAGGCCGCCGCCGAAGACGGCATCACACCCGGCGGGGATGAGATCGCGGTGTTCCCGTTCGACCCCGCCCGCAAGCTGGTCTCCCGCGCCCGGCACACCAGCGACGGAGGGATCATCCTGGCGGTGTCCGGCGCCCCGGAAGCCGTCCTGGAACGCTCCACCCTCGACCCAGCGGCCCGGGCCGGCGTGACGGTCACGCTGGCCCAGCTGACCGTGCAGGGGCTGCGGGTCATCGGCTTCGGCCGCCGCCGCCTCGCCGAGGTGCCCACCGGCCGGGACGCCGCCGAACGCGAGCTGGACTACGTGGGGCTGGCCGCGTTCACCGACCCCCTCCGCGGTGGCGTGCCCGCCGCGATCACCGCGCTCACCGCCGCTGGGGTGTCCACCATCGTGGTCACCGGCGACCACCCCGCCACCGCCGCCGCGGTCGCCGCCCAGGCCGGGCTCCCCCCCGGCCAGGTCCTCCCCAGCGGCGACGCCGACGCCATGCCCGACGCCGAGCTGGAGCCCCGGCTGCGGCACGGAGCGGTGATCGCCCGCGCCACCCCCGCCCTCAAGCACCGCACCGTTCAGCTGCTCCAGCGGCGCGGCGAGATCGTCGCGGTCACCGGCGACGGCGCCAACGACGCGCCCGCCCTGGCCGCCGCCAACGTCGGCATCGCGCTGGGCCGCCACGGCGCCGACCTGGCCCGCGCCGCCGCCGGGATGATCCTCACCGACGACGCCTACCCCACCGTGACCGCCGCCATCGCCAAAGGCCGCAACATCACCGCCCAGCTGCGCCGCGCCGTCGCCTTCTACCTCGGCGCCAAGCTCGCCCTGGTCACCATCCTGGTCGCCGCGCTCGCCGCCGGCCTGCCGATCGTGTTCCAGCCGGTGCAGATCGTGCTGCTCGAGCTATTCATGGACCTCGGCGCCTCGGCCGCGTTCGTCGCCGAACCCGCCGCCCCCGGCGCCATGCACCGCCCGCCCCGCCCGCCCGGCACCGGATTCCTCGACGCCAGCGTCCTCGCCGCCATCACGACCACCGCGGTCACCCTCGCCGTGCTGCCCGCCTACCTGCTGCTCGCCCACGCTGGCGCCACCACCGGCCAAGCCCGCGCCGCCGCGGTTCTGGCCTGGCTGGCTGCCCACGCCCTGATCGCCTGGATGCTGCGCGCCCAGCCCGCCCTGCCCTGGCGGGCCAACCCCGCCTTCCCCGCCTGGGTGCTCGCCGCCATCGCGACCGGGACCCTGCTCACCCTCACCCCCGCCAGCCAGCTCCTCCACCTGCAAACCCTGCCGCTGCGCTGGCTGCCCGCCATCGCAGGGCTCGTCGTGATCGCCACGCTCGCTGCCAGGGCCGCAACCCGCAGGCCGCTGCTCGCCCAGCGGCTGTAACCCCGGGACCCCGAGGCCGATACGGCCCCGGGCGACGCGCCGCCCATCGGCCTCCTCCCCCGCGAGACAGCACCCTGGCGCTCCTACCGGCTGACCCGATGACCCAAGCGCGAGACGAGGAAGCCAGCGCCTCGCCCAGGAAGTCCAGCATGCGCACGGTCATACCTGTAACCGCTGGCCATGCCCTGGGACAGGACAACGATTGCCGCCGCGTGGGCCAGGGTCCTTCGAGTAGCGGGAACAGTTCCCCCATGGGTGACTCTATGGGGGCCGGGCGTGAGGCCGGACCCCCTAATGGGCACATGGCAAGCCACCGCTTCGGACCCCCCGGGCGTCGGAGTCCTCAGGGAAGATCGCGGGGCGTGCCGCCGGCAGATCGATGCCTGTCCAGGACTGAGCACATGGATGCGTTGGTGCAGAGAGGCGGGATCTGTAAGGCGTGGCTGGTGCCGGGTGACCCGCACCGTAGACCGGGGCTTGATCCTCATGATGAGATCCGGGCCCCGGCGCCAGCCGCCGCTGCAACGTGGTCTTCGCGACACGCCGGGCCGGGTGCGGGAATCCCGGCTCCGGTGCCGGTATGGGTGGTCGTGGCCTGAGCCACCCGCGGGATGGACCCCTCACGCTGACGGGAGCCGCCGAGCTCCAGCCAGGACCGGGGCCCTGCGGGCAGCTGGGGTCACGAACGGCTGATCGGATGGCGGTGCCTCAGAGCCCTTCCATTAGGGAGCGTGCGTGACCTTGCGCGGCCTGGCCAGCGCCAGGAGCGTCACTGACAGCGAGGAGAGGAGAGCGTATGGACGTGTTCTGCGGGATCGACTGGGCCGAAGACCACCACGACATCGCCCTGGCCGGGCGGGACGGGCAGCTGCTGGCCCGCCGCCGGATCAGCGACGACGCGGCCGGGCTGGCCGCGCTGACCGGCCTGCTCGCCGAGCACGGCGACAACGCCGAAGATCCCATTCCCGTGGCGATCGAGACCCCGCGCGGGCTGCTGACCGCCTGCCTGCGCGCCACCGGCCGCCCGGTCTATCCCATCAACCCGATGGCCGTGGCCCGCTACCGGGACCGGCATTCGGTCGCGGGCCGCAAGTCCGACCACGGCGATGCCGTCGTGCTGGCCAACATATTGCGCACCGACGCCCACGCGCACCGGCCGCTGCCCGCCGGCTCCGAGCTCGCCCAGGCGATCGCGGTGCTGGCCCGCGCCCAGCAAGACGCGGTGTGGGCGCGCACCGGCGCGCACAACAAGCTGCGCTCCCATCTGCGCGAGTACTACCCCGCCTTTCTGGCCGCCTTCGCCGACGCCCGCGGCGGCATCACCCGCCCCGACGCCCGGGTCATCCTGGCCGCCGCCCCCGACCCGGCCGCCGCCGCCCGGCTCACCCTCGCCCAGCTGCGCGCCTTGCTGCGCAAGGCCGGCCGCCAGCGCGGCATCGACCCCGAGGCCGCCCGGCTGCGCGAAGCCTTCCGTGCCCCGCAGATGCGCCAGCTGCCCCTGGTCGAAGATGCGATGGGCCGCCAGGCCCTGGCCTTGCTGCGCCAGCTCGACGCCGCCTGCGCCGCCGCCAGCGACCTCGAGCACGCCACCACCGAGTCTTTTAACCAGCACCCGGACGCCGGGATCATCACCAGCTTCCCAGGGCTCGGCCCGCTCACCGGCGCCCGGGTGCTCGCCGAGACCGGAGACGATCGGTCCCGCTTCCAGGATGCCAAAGGACTCAAGGCCTACGCCGGCGCCGCCCCGATCACCCGCGCCAGCGGCAAAACCCGGGCCGTCGTGCACCGCCGCGTCAAAAACCAGCGCCTGGCCGCCGCCGGATACACCTGGGCATTCGCCGCCCTGACCGCCTCACCCGGCGCCCGCGCCCACTACGACCGGCGCAAAGCCGACGGCGACCGGCACGCAGCCGCCCAGCGCAACCTCTTCGGACGCCTGCTCGGCTGCCTGCACCACTGCCTGGCCACCGGCCAGCACTACGACGAAACCACCGCATTCCCCAACGCGACCGGGAAACTTCCCCAAGCAGCTTGACAACTTAACCGCATCGGATGTCTTTCCTGCTCAGCCCGGTAGCGCGATGCTCCGGGTGACATACGAGCTCGGAAAGGAGGCCGGCAATGTCTGTTTACGTCGGGATCGACGTGCACCGCAAGCGCTCTCAGGTGGCAGTCATCAACCAGGATGGCGAGGTGCTCGCCAACCGGAATGTGCCCAACGGGGTGGAGCCGATCCTGAAGGTGATCGGCGGCTTGCCGCCGGGCACTCCGGCCGCGTTCGAGGCCGCGTTCGGCACGACCTGGCTGGCGGGACTGCTGGAGGATTACGGGTTCGCCCCGCACCTGGTCCATGCGCTGCGGTGCAAGGCGATCGCCTCGGCCCGGTTGAAGAACGACAAGGCCGGCGCCGCGATCTTGGCGCAGCTGCTGCGGGCGGACCTGCTGCCGGAGGCGTGGATCGCCCCGCCGCCGGTGCGGGCGCTGCGGGCGCTGCTGCGGCACCGGGTGGCGCTGGTGCGGCTGCGGACCCTGCTGCGCAACCGGATCCACGCCATCGTCGCCGACTATGGCCATGACCGGCCGGCCGGCGGGTACTGGACCGGCCCGGGCCGGGCCTGGCTCGCCGCCCTTGAACTGCCCGCGGTCTCCCGCGAGCTGGTCGA
>Ga0137366_10001964_pt1 | contig 15524 bp, 17 predicted proteins | sample SagtaG_8_FD_104938 | JGI IMG/M metagenome (GOLD analysis project Ga0137366, IMG submission 104938) | Vadose zone soil microbial communities from Sagehorn Ranch, Mendocino, California, USA - Sage1_L_60_16 metaG | ecosystem: Environmental > Terrestrial > Soil > Vadose zone | place: USA...
CTCATTCAGTTTACTGATATTGGCAAAGAGCGGTTCCCAGCTTTTCATTGGGTACAGACTCAAGCATTTCTCGAAGCCCCTGTTAATAACAAAGCGATCGTCCTCCTTTTCAGGCAACTGTTTCCTGATGCCAGCCGGAAGAAGAAAACGCCCCTTTATGTCTAAAGTAGCCTCGAATTCGCCGAGAAAGCCTATCATTATCAGGGATTTGAATCAACTTCTAATAAATTGACACAAAATAACACTTTTTCCCACTTGAAAAACAAATTTTTCACTTTTTATTTTTTCCACAAGTATCTTTTGTCTGTAATTAGCCACTGCATTGCATTTTGTTGATTTAAAAAAATATTCAACTAAAATTGACCTGAATTAACTGTGGATTGCTGTGGGAAACCTGTGGATTGCATAAATTCATGAGAAATAAGAAGCAATTGCTTACTTCAATAATTACAGGTTTTACTTTATACTATGATGACAGTTGGCTATTCAGGAACTCCTTTGATCAAAAAACTTGGTATAAAACCAGAACACAAACTGCTTTTAATAAATAAACCGGATGACTATTTTGAATTACTTGAAGTTGATGTGAGCGCGCAGTTATGTAAAAAGAATGAAGCACCTGATCTAATTCATCTTTTTGTAAAAAATAATAAAGAGTTTGTGATTGAAATGAAAAAATTAAAGTCGATTATAAAGAAAAATTCAAATATCATTATCTGGGTCTCCTGGTATAAAAAATCGGCGGGAATTGCAACAGATGTTACCGAAGATGTGATCAGGAACCATGCGTTAAAGAATAGCCTCGTTGATGTAAAAGTTTGCGCAGTAAGTAAAATTTGGAGCGGGTTGAAACTTATTGTGCCGTTAAAACTCAGATAGAGAAATTATTTATTGAAACAACAGTTTGTTGTGCTATGCATCCAAAGAGCTTATCTATAAAAGATTACACCTATTATCTTCCGGAAGATCGAATTGCCAAATATCCTTTGCCGGAAAGAGATGCTTCAAAACTTCTTATTTATAATAATGGAAAAATAACCGAAGACATCTACAAAAATTTAGACAAATATCTTCCTCCACATTCTTTGCTTGTTTTTAACGATACGAAAGTAATGGAAGCAAGAATATTATTTCAAAAACCAACGGGTGGTGTGATCGAAATTTTTTGTCTCGAACCGGATGAACAATATTCAGATATCATGGAAGGTATGATGCAAAGAAGCATTGTGTTTTGGCAATGCATGATTGGCGGCGCTTCCAAGTGGAAACATGGCCAGGTGTTAAAAAAGAAAATAAAAACAGTTTTAAAAGAAGTTAGTCTGGAGGCAAGGTATGTTGATAAGAAAACCGATTCTTTTGTCATAGAATTTTTATGGAATGATGACTCCCTGAGTTTTGCAGAGGTCTTGCATCATGCAGGAGCCATTCCATTGCCACCCTATATAAAAAGAGAAGCGGACAAATCTGATGCAGAAAGATATCAAACCATCTATGCTCATACGGAAGGTTCGGTGGCAGCACCAACCGCGGGGCTGCATTTCACAGCCGAAATTTTTAAAAAAATAAAAGCAAAAAATATTCAAACTGATTTTCTAACCCTCCATGTGGGCGCGGGGACATTCAAGCCGGTTAAGAGTGAAAATCTGGAAGGTCATCAGATACATGCCGAGTTCATCACCATTTCAAAAAAGACAATTCAAAACATTCTGCAACACTTATCCGAAAATATTATCCCGGTTGGCACCACTTCTCTTCGCACCATTGAAACCATTTATTGGCTGGGAGTAAAAATAGGATCCGGCGAAAAAAATAATTTAACGATTGCCCAGTGGGAGCCATATGACCTAAATAAAAATATTCCTGTTGAACAAGCTCTTCAAACTTTGCTTGATTTTATGAATGGAAAAAATCTGGAACGGTTAATAACGAAAACACAGTTAATGATTGCACCTTCTTATCAAATAAAAATTGCAAATGCCCTGATCACTAATTTCCATCAACCGCAGTCAACATTACTTTTACTGATAGCTGCATTAATTGGAAATGATTGGAGAAAAGTGTATGACTATGCTCTGAAAAATAATTTTCGTTTTCTTAGTTATGGAGATGGTTGCTTATTTTGGATTAACCGATCTATGCCGGAACAGGAGAAATGACGGGTTGGTGTTGAAGTTTTTTCAAGGGAAATTCTAAAGTAAATGTGCTGCCCTTGCCTAACACGCTATCCACTTTTATTTCACCACCATGCGCCTCGACCATTGTCTTTACATAGCTTAAGCCCAGGCCAAATCCTTTTACATTGTGAATATTCCCGGTATGAGCCCGATAAAACTTTTCAAATACTCTTTTGACTGTTTCTTTATTCATGCCAATGCCATTGTCTTCTATCGTAATCACAAAGCTTTTGGCCGTTGATTGCGTAGTAATTTTAATGATAGGGGGTTGATCGTCTTTTGAATATTTGATCGCATTATCGATCAGGTTAATAATCAGGTTGGAAAAATGAACTTCATCAGCATCTATAAAATCATTTTCTGCGTTTAGTAAAAGTTCGGCTCTGCCATTTTTTTCTTCTAATTGTAACGAAAAATTTTCTACCACATCTTTGATCGCCTGGTGAGCATGAAGAGGCCGCAATAGCAATTGAACTTCTTGCTTATCTAACAGGGCAGCTTTCAAAATCGTTTCAACCTGCCGGTTCATCCTCTTATTCTCTTCTTTTATAATGGTACTGAAATAGCTCATCTTTTCTTTATCACTCACCACCTTTTCATTCCGTAAGGCATCTACCGCAAGTGATATGGTTGCCAAAGGGGTCTTAAACTCATGCGTCATGTTATTGATAAAATCATTTTTTATCTCACTTAATTTTTTTTGTCGCAGCATGGTCCTTACCGTAAGATAAAATGCTGTCATGATCAGTAGTGTAAAAACGATCGCTGAAATGATCGGCAACCATAGAGATTCAAAAACGAGGCTTTGATAATTTATTGCAATAACGATCAATATTTCATTGGGAGAAAGATTTTCTGTTTCACTTCCGCTTGGTGAATTAAGTGGATAAATAACAGAATAGTTTTTAGGGCTGTTTTCATTATAAACATTTACAAAATTCTTCGATTGTTTTTCCATAATGCCGGCACCAGTCGCTGTTGCTATTCCAAATTCAAATTCTATATTATCCAGCTCGTAAGTATGAAATTCTTTCCTGATGATTTCACTGATCTGGTTAGCACTCAGTCGCTGTCCAATAGTATTTGGCCGCAAATATTCAAGAGAATAATCGCCGGGCATTAAGCTGGGGAATGTTTTACCATCAAGATTATAATTTGCTTTATGCTGGACAAGATTGGTCGCGGCCAGGGCTACTCCATCCTGTATGCGATGCCTTACCTGCTCTTGCCTCAGGAGCACCATATTTTTCAACCACAAAAGCTGAATAACAATTATGCCTACCAGCGATAAACTGATCAAGCCGATTATAATGGGAAAAATTTTCTTCACTCCGGTTGTTTACTCTCGAAAGATAATATGTTTTTACAAACGGTAAAAATCCTGCAAATTTAATATTCATAATCCGGGCCAGAGTTATAGTCAGAATAAAATCTGCATTTTAACACAGGTTTAGACTATTCCAATCTTTGTTTGCATTATCAGATAGTTCAATTAATGTTTATTTCGTTTAAACGGCACAACTTTGGGTAAAATAAATTTTAGAGGTAAATTGTATGTATGATTGACCCTGCTTCAGGTATATTACTCATTTCTGATCCATTTTTAAAAGATCCCAATTTCATGAGAACGGTGGTTTTTTTGTGTGACCACCAGGACCAGGGTAGCTTTGGTTTTGTACTTAACAGGAAATACGAAAACACCATTGATGAATTAATACCCGAGCTGGAGGGCCACAAAATCCCCTTGTTCTACGGAGGCCCGGTACAAATGGATACTATACACTTTTTACATCAATATTCTGAAGAAATTCCCGGTGGCCAGGAGGTAATGAAAGGGATCTATTGGGGAGGTGATTTTGATAAAGTAGTAGACATGGTAAAAAATAATGAGATCGATGAAAATAAAATCCGATTTTTTATTGGTTACTCCGGCTGGAGTGATGGACAACTTAAGAATGAATTGGAAGAAAAATCCTGGCTTACCGTAAAGGCAACCCGTAAATTAGTTTTTCATCGCGATTATAAAGAACTCTGGAAAGATTCGCTGAAACAACTTGGCGGAGATTATGAAATCATGATCAATTTCCCGATCGATCCTCAACTTAATTAATTTCCTTCTGATTCAAATTAAATTTATTCTTAGTTTTCATCCTTAATTCAGTTGCATGAAAAAATTATTGCTGGTATTAATTTTTGCAGTCTCTTTATTTTCCTGCAAAGAAAAACAAAACAAGATACGTGTGCTCGTATTTTCAAAGACCACCGGGTTTCGTCATTCTTCTATTCCAAATGGCAAGGCTGCCATCCAAAAATTAGGATGGGAAAATAATTTTGAAGTCGACACCACAGAAGATGCCGGCTATTTTACTGAGGAAAATTTAAAAAAATACGCCGCCATTGTTTTTCTGAATACTACCGGGGATGTGTTAAACAATCAACAGGAAATTGCCATGGAACGATTTATCCAGGCTGGTGGTGGATTTGTCGGCATTCATTCGGCAACTGATACAGAATATGATTGGATCTGGTACGCAAATATGATCGGCGGTCAGTTTGTAAGTCATCCTGCCATTCAATCGGCGAAGATCCAGGTTGTTGACAGGACAAATATTTCTACTCAACATCTTCCGGAGGTTTGGAACAGAACTGACGAATGGTATAATTTTAAAAGATTGAATAAAGAGGTGAAAGTGCTATTGAAGATTGATGAGAAATCCTACCAGGGTGGAACGTTGGGTGATGATCATCCAATGGCATGGTATCATGATTATGATGGTGGCCGTGCTTTTTACACGGAGTTAGGTCATGTAGAAGAGTCATATTCCGACTCTTTGTATTTAAAACATATCCTGGGTGGAATTAAATATGCAATAGGAAATAATCAACTGGACTATTCAAAAGTAAAATCGCAATATCCGCCTGATGAAACCAAATTCACCAAAACAGTTTTAAGCCAGGGAGAATTTTTTGAGCCAACAGAGATGACCATTCTTCCCAATCTTGATGTTTTGATCGTTCAACGCCGGGGTGAAATATTACTTTACAAAAACGATATACAGAAAATAAAACCTGCAGGTTTTTTGAATGTTTATTGGCATACGAAGAAAGATTCTACTGTAAATGCAGAAGAGGGTCTTTTAGGAGTTTGCAAGGATCCCAACTTTGCAAAAAATCATTGGGTGTATATTTTTTATTCGCCTGCCGATACTTCTGTGAATCGTTTGTCAAGATTTGAATTAAAGAATGATACGATCGATAGCAAATCAGAAAAAACAGTTCTCCAATTTTATTCGCAAAGAGAAATATGTTGTCATACCGGTGGTTCCATCGCTTTTGGATCAGATGGCTTGTTGTATTTATCCACGGGTGATAATTCAACGCCATTTGATGAGCCACACCAGAAGTATGTCAATCATGGCTTCGCACCACTTGATGATCGTCCCCGTCATGAAAAATATGATTCCAGGAGAACAGCAGGTAATTCCAATGACCTTCGGGGAAAAATTATTCGCATTCGGATAAAAGAAGATGGCAGTTATGAAATCCCTGAGGGAAATCTTTTTGCAAAAGGTGAGCCCAAAACCAAACCTGAAATTTACGTAATGGGTAACCGTAATCCTTATCGCATTTCCGTTGATCAAAAAAATAATTTTTTGTATTGGGGCGAAGTCGGGCCCGATTCAAATGTAGATAGTTTTGACACACGAGGTCCGAGAGGATACGATGAAATAAACCAGGCTCGCAAGGCAGGATATTTTGGATGGCCATTGTTTATCGGTAATAATTACGCATATCACCAGTACGATTACAACACGGGTAAATCGGGGGCCTTGTATGACTCTGCAAAGCCAATCAATAATTCAAAAAATAATACAGGAATCACAGATTTACCAAAAGCACAACCCGCATTTATCTGGTACCCTTACGAGGCTTCCCACGATTTTCCTGAAGTAAGTACCGGCGGGAGAACTGCTATGGCCGGCCCGGTTTTTTATAGTGATATCTATTCTTCCGAAACAAGATTACCTGATTATTATAATGGCAAATTCTTTATTTACGAATGGATGCGAAACTGGATCATGGCTGTAACCCTGCAATCCAATGGAGATTTTTATAAAATGGAACCATTTATGTTTGCAACAAAATTTGCTGCACCTATTGACATGGAATTAGGACCTGATGGAAAATTGTACATACTTGAATACGGCACAGGATGGTATCATAAAAATAAAGATGCAGGCCTGTCAAGAATTGATTTTAAGAAATAGCCAGGCATAGAAGTCATATGGTTCATATAAGTCAAAGTAGTGTTTGTTTTCGTTTCCTTTTTGCGTAGAAATAATCGATTAACAGAACAACGATCAGTATAACCAAACCGAAAAATTCTCTTGTTTCCTCTATCCAAGGTTGTTCAGCTTTCATCGTGCCTGCAATATTTGCCGCATGATGTTTGGTCATCCAATCCCAAACTCCATTTTCATCAAAAAACTTGTAGATAGCATACACGGCATAAGCGGCAATACCTAAAAGATAAGCTCCAGGAAAATATTTATTGCGGAATGCAAGCCAGCAAAGAACAGCCGCATATAAATAAATAGGCATCCAGACATAAGGATCAGGATCATTGTATTGCAATGCTGCAAAAAAAATAAATACGATGCAGAAAAAAATGTTGAAGATTTTCATTTTATGAGGAGGTTGAGATTTATTCCTCTACAGTCATTGCTCCTTCTACAAGTACAGTTACTCTATTATTGAGTACTTCAACAAAGCCCCCCTGTATATCAAAAAAAGAAAAATGATTTTGTTTGTCTTTCAAAACTTTTACACGTCCGGCTTTTAATGCACTTACTAATGGCGCATGCTTTTCTAATACCTCAAAACTGCCACTGACGCCTGGCATTTGCACGCCATACACTTCGCCACTAAAGAGTTTTTTTTCCGGAGTTAATATTTCGAGGTTCATGGTGTTGAGTATTTAGTACTGAGTATTCAGTACTTAGATTTTACTCTTCATCTTTAAAAGAATTATAAAATGTCAAAATCATTCTGTAGATCTGCAAACCTTCATCAATTAGTGATTCATAAATTTCCTTAGCAAGATATTTAACCCTGAAAGCAAGTTCAACCTGGGTTTGTACCTCGTTTATTGATCCCATTGAAATTTCAAGGAATCGTTTAAACTGCTTGTTTGTTCCTCTTCCTGCTCCTTCTGAAATGTTACTCGGAACAGAAACTACGCAACTTCTAATCTGGGCGGTTAATCCATACTTTTCTTCTTTAGGAAAATCTGCACTGATATTATAAATCTTCACCACAAAATCCATTGATCTCTGCCATATTCGTAGCTCCCTATAGTTGTGCATGCCCATAAAGTGAATGTCTTAATACTTAATACTAAGTACTTAGTACTAACCTTACCCTTGTGCCTGCGCCAGTATTTTCTTTCCTTTGTCAATGGCATCATCAATAGAACCTACGAGGTTGAAAGCTGCTTCAGGATATTCGTCTACCTCACCATCCATGATCATGTTAAATCCACGAATCGTTTCTTCAATAGGAACCAACACTCCTTTCAATCCGGTAAATGCCTCAGCCACATGGAAAGGCTGGGATAAGAAACGTTGCACTCTTCTTGCACGGGAAACAGTTAGTTTATCTTCATCACTTAATTCATCCAGGCCAAGAATGGCAATAATGTCCTGTAATTCCTTATAACGTTGCAAAGTTAATTTCACCCTGTTGGCGCAATCATAATGCGCATCGCCCACCACCTGCGGCATCAAGATCCTTGAAGTGGAATCAAGTGGATCCACAGCGGGGTAAATTCCGAGGTCTGCAATTTTCCTGCTTAATACAGTCGTGGCATCGAGGTGAGCAAAGGTTGTTGCCGGAGCCGGATCAGTTAAATCATCCGCAGGAACATACACAGCCTGCACTGATGTGATAGATCCATTTTTTGTTGATGTAATTCTTTCCTGCATGATTCCCATTTCAGTGGCAAGCGTTGGTTGATATCCTACCGCCGAAGGCATACGACCTAACAGAGCAGATACCTCAGAACCGGCTTGTGTAAAACGAAAAATATTATCCACGAAAAAAAGAATATCACGGCCTTTTCCCTGCCCGTCCCCATCACGAAAATATTCTGCAATCGTTAACCCACTCAATGCCACTCTTGCACGTGCACCGGGTGGTTCATTCATCTGGCCAAAAATAAATGTGGCTTTTGATTCTGATAATTCTTTCAGGTTCACTTTACTTAAATCCCATCCCCCTTGTTCCATGCTGTGCTTGAAATCGTCGCCATATTTCATAATGCCCGCTTCGATCATTTCGCGTAACAAGTCATTTCCTTCGCGGGTTCTTTCACCTACACCTGCAAATACAGAAAGTCCACCATAACTTTTTGCGATATTGTTGATGAGCTCCTGGATGATAACTGTTTTACCCACACCAGCGCCACCAAACAAACCAACTTTACCACCTTTGGCATAAGGCTCGATCAGGTCAATTACTTTAATACCAGTATATAAAATTTCGGTAGTTGTGGAAAGATTTTCAAATATCGGCGGCATCCCGTGAATAGGGCGTCCGCCTTTTTTTGATACAGCAGGCAGACCATCGATCGGGTCACCGGTTACATTAAACAAACGTCCTTTTATATCGTCGCCAACAGGCATGGCAATCGCAATTCCCGTATCAACTACTTCAGTGCCACGCATCAGGCCTTCCGTTCCATCCATTGCAATACAACGGACACTATCTTCACCAAGATGTTGCTGTACTTCCAGCACCAGCGTGTCACCATTCTCACGTTTTAATTCAAGAGCATTATAAATTTCAGGGAGCTTGCCTTCAAACTGCACATCGATCACCGCTCCAATTACTTGTTTTACCTTACCAACTTTTGCCATATCGATATTTTAAAGGAGGTGTTTTCAGGCCGCAAAGGTAAGGGTCAGGAAGGAATGTTCAAATTGAAAATATGCAAATCTAAAAACGGTGGAAAACATTTATGCGGCCAGCTTTTGAGCCTTGCTAATGTTCCAGACAAGGAGTTTGAAGGCATTAAAAAAGGATGGAATGATTATTACTGGAAAACCTGGAAAAATATTTTTCATTTAGCAGAAAAAATAAATTTTTCTTTGTCCGAATTGAAAAACTCCATTCGTCATTTAGTATAGCAATATTTTACTTTAAAAAAATTATATTATGAAAGAGTATCTCTTACTGTTCCGGGGAGGCGATGCCCGCCGAATTGACGCACAAAAAGATCCCGCAAAATGGCAGGCCCATATGATGAAGTGGAAAACATGGATGGAAGACCTTGGTAAATCGGGAAAGTTTATTTCCGGCAAGCCACTTGACCAGGATGGGTCAGTTATCAATGGTTCTAAAAAGAGCGTTACTGACGGGCCTTTTACAGAAGGGAAAGAAATTGTTGGTGGCTACTTAATGATAAAGGCGAGCGATATGAAAGAAGCAGTGGAACTATCAAAAGGATGCCCTTTGCTTGAACATGAAGGCTCAGTTGAAGTGAGAGAGGTACAGGAACTTTCTCTCTAAGAAATATATTTTTTAATAGTTAAAAACAAAAATCATGGAAAAATTCATGCTTATTTTTCAAGGCGGTATGTCACCCGATAAAAGTCCTGAATTAATGCAGACGCAGATGGGAAAATGGATGGCCTGGATTGACAAGCTAAATAGTGCCGGAAAATATGTTGCCGGCGAGCCACTTTTGCCGGGCGGTAAATTAATAACGGGCAAAAAGAAAACAGTCACTGATGGACCTTATACCGAAGGTAAAGAGGTAGTAGGCGGCTTTTTTTTAATTAATGCTGAGGATATGAATGAGGCGGTTAAGATCTGCGATGATTATCCCGATTATGAGTATGGTGGCAGCATACAGGTTAGACAGGTAATGAAGATTGAAGTTCCCGCATGAAGACGGGAACTGCTTTTAACAAATAAGTCATTTAAAAAAACAAATTATGAAAAAGATATTTCTTTTGGCGGGGTTATCTATCCTTTTAAGCTTTACGGTCGCATCGGATCCGGTCACCGAAAAAGAAAGAAAAGAAGCGCTCAGCTATTTCAAAGAAACACAGAAAGCCCTTGCTGATGAAATAAGAGGATTGAGTGAAAATCAGCTTAACTGGAAACCCGCAGACAGTGTGTGGAGTGTTGCCGAATGCGTTGAGCATATCGCACTATCAGAAAAAAATATTTTTGATATGGCAATGAGCAGCCTGAAAGGGAATGCCGATTCATCAAAGAGATCCCAGTTGAAATTTGATGATGAAGCTGTTAAAAAGTTTATCACCGACAGATCATTCAAAGTAAAAACCCGGGAAGGATTCATTCCCACCGGGCAATTTGGCAATACCGAAAAAACATTGGCCGTTTTCAATGAAAGACGCGAAGCCCTGATTAACTATATGAAGAATACACAGGACGATTTGCGTAACCATTTTGCAGAAATGCCATTCGGTCTTTTGGATACTTACCAGATGTTGATCTTTCTGAGCGGTCATACCAGGCGCCATACTTTACAAATAGCCGAATTGAAATCACTTCCAGGTTTTCCGAAGGCTTGAACCCTTTGAAAAGCACGGGAGATAACAACTAAATTGCACCAAAACTCTTTGTGCAATCAGCAGAAACAATTCATACAACCATTGACCATCTTTTCCGGCATGAATCGGGAAAGATGGTTTCTGTATTGTCAAGACTACTCGGACTTCAGAATATAGAAACAGCACAGGATATAGTCCAGGATACATTGTTGAAAGCTATGAATACATGGGGATATAAGGGCATCCCCGATAATCCCTCTGCCTGGTTGTACAGGGTGGCGAAAAATAAAGCCATTGATTTTTTACGCAGGCAAAAAAAATTTCAAGAGATCAGTCCGCAGTATGCCTACCTGGTTCAATCTGAATACAGCCTGACTTCAACAGTACATAATTTGTTCCTCGAAAACGAAATACAAGATAGCCAGCTGCGAATGATGTTTGCCTGCTGTCATCCTTCGATCTCTGAAGAATCTCAAATTGCTTTAACATTAAAGACTCTTTGCGGGTTAAGCATAAATGAGATTTCAAAAGCCTTTCTGACAAACGAGGAAACGATCAGCAAAAGGATTTACCGCGCAAGGGAAAGGATCCAGTCGGAAAAAATTGAACTGGATGTGCCGGATATGGATGAATTACCAAAAAGATTAGATGCAGTTTTGAAATCGCTGTACCTGCTCTTCAATGAGGGCTACAATTCGTCCCACCCGGAAAAACTGATCCGTGAAGATCTTTGTGAAGAGGCGATGCGGCTTTGTCATTTACTGACACAGCATTCACTAACCGCTTATCCGCGAAGCAAAGCTTTGCTTTCATTAATGTGTTTTCAATCATCAAGACTAAATGCAAGATTAGGTGACAAAGGCAATATCATCTTATTAAAATATCAGGATCGAAACAAATGGAACAGAGCCCTTATTCAAAGTGGGTTTAATTATCTTGATGAAGCAGCAGAACCTTTCGAAGTCTCCTCCTATCATTTTGAAGCGGCCATTGCTTCATTGCATGCGGCCGCACCTTCGTTTGAGCAAACAGATTGGAAAAGTATTTATCATCTGTATGAATTGCTCTATAAAGAGCAGTCCAGTCCTGTTGTAGCAATGAATAAAGCCATCGCTTCGGCTTACGCCGTCAGTAAACAAAATGCGCTTGCGGAGTTGAAAGAAATAAAAGGATTGGAAAAATATTACCTCTATCATACTTCGATCGGTGATATCTATTATGAATTGCATAATAAACAGGAAGCCAAAAGATCATACGAAACAGCCCTGCACCTTACCACTTCCCAGCAGGAACAACAACTGCTTATGAGCAAGATCGGTAGTTGTGAGACTGCACAATAATTTCCCCAATTATCAGGGCACAGCTTTTGCACATTTTGATTCATGAAAAGCTTTTTTTGGATTGCATGGATATGCCTTATGATTTCTTCCTGTGCCAACGAGGTCGATAACCAGGATGAGCAGGGACCAGGTACCGGCAAAGCAGCAAAAACTATCAGCAGCCGGGATCTCAGCATAAATTCGTCCAACTCGTACAGCGATCTTTTTTTAGACAGTATGACAATGGAAAATTTTATTTCACAAAAAAAAGTCGCGGATTCTATTGCAAATCGTATCCGCAGCTTTTACAATACACGCAATTACCAGTTCGCCTGGTTTACCAGCGAGGGGCTTACCGAAGAGGCAAGAGGTTTCTGGAATCTTCACGATTATGCGACTACTTATGATAAGGATTCTTCATTAAAAGATAAAGCGCTGCAGAAACAAATGGATGCCCTGACAGCAGAAGATACTCTTTCTGTAAATGGACATGAAAAGAAAATCATTAACGCCGAACTCACACTCACCGAACATTTCATTAAATATATTTTGCATTACTATGAAAAAGGAGTTGTGAAAAGAAAGGAAATGGAACGTTTTATTCCTCAAAAAAAAGAAGACCCTTTAAAGCTTGCCGATTCACTCATCACTAAAAAACACAAAGACGATAAATATTTTGAAGATGTGAATCCTTCTTACAAAGCGTTAAAAGAGCAGCTGGCTAAGTATGAAGCAATAGCAAAAAACGGGGGCTGGCCTCAAATTAATATGACAAAAAAAACATTAAAAAAAGGAATATCTTCTCCCGAAGTCATTTTGATAAAAAAAATATTGCGGTCAACGGGAGACCTGACGGGTAATGATTCAAGCCAGGTTTTTGATGATAGCCTGCAAACGGCCGTTAAAAATTTTCAATCGCGATTTGGTTATACTGCCAATGGAGTAATTAATGCTGATGTTATCAGGGAGATGAATGTTCCGGTTGTAAAAAGACTGGAACAAATATTAATGAACATGGACCGGATGAGATGGATGACTACAGAATCAGAAGGGAATCTCATTGTGGTCAATATTCCCGAATTCGTATTGCATGTCTACGAGAGAAATGAAAAGGTGTTCGATATGGATGTGGTAGTAGGCAAGGAAGGACATAACACCATGATGTTTAACGGCGATCTGAACCAGATTGTTTTTTGTCCTTATTGGAATGTACCATCAAGCATTGTTAAAAAAGAAATATTGCCGGAAGTGGACAAGCACCCCGATTACCTGGTCAAACAAAACATGGAGATAACAGGAAAGGATGAGGACGGATTACCTGTTATCCGCCAGAAACCGGGCGATAAAAATGCACTGGGCAAAGTAAAATTCTTATTCCCCAATAGTTTTAATATTTATTTTCATGATACTCCTGCAAAAACTTTGTTTGAAAAAGATAAGCGGGCTTACAGCCATGGATGCATTCGTTTAAAAGAGCCTGAAAAAATGGCGAACTATGTTTTGCGAAATCAACCCGAATGGACGCCGGAAAAAATTGATGAAGCCATGAATAGAGGAGAGCAAAAATTTGTAAAGGTAAAAAATCCTATTCCTGTTATTGTTACTTACTATACCGCCTGGGTTGATGAAAATGGCAAACTAAATTTCCGCGAAGATATTTATGGACATGATGAGAATCTCTCAACGAAGATGTTTTTTTAGCGCAAACACAGTTAGCCATAACTTATACTATTCCTCATCTTCGCTACATTTGTAAGCTTGAAAAATTACAAATGCAACTCATCGAAGTCACCAATAAAGAAACAGTCAAAGAGTTTATTGAAGTAAATGTTTTGATCAATAAAAATGATCCAAACTATATTCGGCCACTTGATAAGGATATCAACTGGGTTTTTGATCGAAAGAAGAACAAGGCTTTTCGTTTTGGTGAAGCAAAAAGATGGATTTTGAAAAATAATGAGGAAAAATTGGTCGGAAGAATTGCTGCATTCGTCAACAAAAAATATAAAACAAAGGGTGATGAAGGACCAGTAGGAGGGATCGGTTTTTTTGATTGCATTGATGATCAAAATGCAGCTGACATGCTTTTTGATGTGGCAAAACACTGGTTATTGCAAAAAGGTATGTATGCGATGGATGGACCTATCAATTTTGGAGAAAGAGACAGGTGGTGGGGTCTACTGGTAGAAGGATTTCAGCCGCCTGTGTATTGTCTTAATTATAATCCGCTTTATTACCGGCAATTATTCGAAAACTATGGTTTTCAAAATTTCTTTAACCAGTTTTGCTTTGGCTATGATCCTCCAAAAAAAATGAACGATAAAACGTTTGCACGTCATGCGGCTTTGGAAAAAGATCCCGGGTATAAAGCCGTACATATAAAGAAAAATAACCTGGAAAAATTTGCTGTCGATTTTACCACTATTTACAATAAAGCCTGGGCAGGGCATGGTGGGTTGAAACAGTTGAATGAAAAAGTGGTGATGAGTAGGTTCAGAGCAATGAAGCCGGTGATGGATGAAAGAGTTGATTGGTTTGTTTATTATAATGAGCAGCCTATCGCTATGTGGATCAATCTGCCGGATTTGAATCAGTGGTTTAAATATTTAAACGGCAAATTTGATCTTTGGCACAAACTAAAATTTTTCTGGATCAAAAGAACAAAAAAATGTAACAAATTCACCGGAATAATTTTCGGTATTGTGCCGGAATTCCAGGGAAAGGGAGTCGATTCATACATGATAACAGAAGGCGCAAAGATCATTCAAAACGGACCTATCTATGAAGAATATGAAATGCAATGGATCGGCGATTTCAATCCAAAAATGATTAATCTGGCAGAAAATTTTGGAGAATCCTTTCGTACACGAAGGCTGATCACGTACCGTTATTTATTTGACAGAACAAAAGAATTTAGAAGACATCCTATACTTATGTAAAAGTTTTTAGCCCTAAGTACTGGAAATCTAATTTTCCAGAAGGCTGAAATGGTTAAATTTGTCTGAATCAGTTATTAAAAACTAAGAATTCAGAACTTTAGAATTTTACATGGATAAATTCATTGTTTCAGCAAGAAAATACAGGCCACAGACTTTTGATACGGTTATCGGGCAGGAGCATATTACTACCACATTAAGAAATGCGATCAGGAATAATCAGCTCGCTCATGCTTTCCTCTTTTGTGGCCCTAGAGGTGTTGGGAAAACAACTTGTGCAAGAATTTTGGCGAAAACGATCAACTGTGAAAACAGGACTGCTGATGGCGAAGCCTGCAATGTATGCAACTCCTGCATTTCATTTAATGAAGGTATTTCTCTCAATATTCATGAACTGGATGCTGCCAGCAACAATTCAGTAGATGATATTAGGACACTTGTTGACCAGGTTCGGTTTGCCCCACAAGCTGGTAAATACAAGGTATATATTATTGATGAGGTGCACATGCTCTC
>Ga0137366_10001970_pt1 | contig 15507 bp, 13 predicted proteins | sample SagtaG_8_FD_104938 | JGI IMG/M metagenome (GOLD analysis project Ga0137366, IMG submission 104938) | Vadose zone soil microbial communities from Sagehorn Ranch, Mendocino, California, USA - Sage1_L_60_16 metaG | ecosystem: Environmental > Terrestrial > Soil > Vadose zone | place: USA...
CAGTACGTCTCACCCAGCTGGCCCAGGGTGAAGCCGGTGTGGAACGACCACGTGTTGTTGAACGTGGTGTGCGTGTTGGTGTTGAACGCGCGCTCCTCCGGCAGGCCGGCGCTGGTCCAGTACTGCCACCAGTTGAAGTTCCACTGGAAGCGCTGGGTCAGGGCGCGGCGCTTGCGGTCGAAGAAACCCACCCAGGTGCTCCAGGACTGCTGGTCGGCGCGCTGCAGGTAGCCCAGATCGTTGATCTCGAATCCGGGGGAGCGGCGCTGATAACTGGTCTGGCCGATCACGTTGCCGCTGACCTTGCTGAACTGGAGCTCCTCGGCGTCGCCCGCCAGCGAAGTCCGCGTCGAGTCGTACCGCCGCGCGTCGGGCCGCCGGTAGTAATGCGCCGCGTCGCGTTGTGTGAGGGCGATCGCCGAGTCGGTTCCCGCGACCCGGCTCAAGTCCACGGAGCCCGAGATCTCGTAACGCCCGCCGGGGAAGCGGTGACGAAAATCCATGGCGCCGACGTAGGCGCTGCGGCGCAGATAGGGGGACGTAAAGGCATCGTTGTCGCGATTCACGGCGGTGACGATGCCGCCGATGCTCGACTCGCCGCCGCGCAGGTCCTGCCGCAGCCGCACGACGCCGTAGTTAGTGGTCGGCTCGATCGTCGCGCCGCCAACGCCCGTGACGTGTTGCGTCACGGCGTCGAGCGCACCGATCGTCAGCCCACCCGGCAGCCGTCCGGTGAGCTTCCCCGCGCCGAGGATGCGGGTAAAGGCGGCCGAAGTGGTGTCGTTGTAGGTGCCCGCCAGCTCAGGCGCGCGCCCGATGCGCCGGCTGTAGACCAACCCTTCGCCGCCGCAGTTCACCTGGTTGCAGTTGACGTCGAACCGGAACAGGCCCCGGCCCGCGACGAAGAACGGGCGCTGCTCGGTGAAGAACGTCTCGAAGGCGCTGAGGTTCAAGACCGCGGGATCGGCCTCCACCTGCCCGAAGTCGGGGTTTAGCGTGGCGTCAAGCGTGAGGTTCGAGGCGACGCGGTACTTCACGTCGCCGCCCGCGGCCAGGTCCTGCGTGCGACCGATCCCCGTAGTGGTGAACTGCGACACGTTCTTGGTCACGACGTAGGGGGCGGCCTCGAGCCGGCGCGGTGCCTCGAGGTCGTCGAACCCGGGGACCTCCCCAAACTGCGACACGAACCCCGCCTTGGACTGACGGAACAGGGGCCAGCTCACGCGCTGGGAGTAGCGATACAGATCGCGATCGATCGTCAGGCCGAAGGTGTGCTGCTTCTGCCGCCCGTAGCGCAGCTGTGACAGCGGAATGCGGAACTCGGCGGTCCAGCCGAGCGAATCCCGCCGTGTCGCCACGTCCCACACGGCGTCCCAGGCGAAGTCTTCGTTGCCGTCGTTGTAGACTTGCGCGTCGAGCTTTACGCCCGACGGGTTGACGCCGAACTCATACCCGGTGCGGCGATCGTGATACGAATCCAAGAACAGCCAGATCATGTCGGAAGGCGTGAAGTAGTCGCGCCGCGCGAGCACTGTGATGATGCTGTCGGGGTGCGCATCGAAGGCGCGGACGAACACGTACAGGTTGCCTGCGTCGTACGCGATTTTCGCTTCGGTTGGGAGCTTGGGCGGTCCGCCCTCGCTGGGCCGCCATTCTTGAAATCCGGTGATCGGGAGGGCCTCCCGCCACACAACATCGTCGTCGCGCCCGTCGATGACGGGTGGCTGGGCGGCGCGCGTGGCCCTGGTCGGGAGCGGCGGCTGGTCGGGTGGGTGGCGTGGCGACCGCGGATCGGGAGCCTGGCTGGCGAGCGTGACGGCGGCGAGGAGCGGCAAGCCGAGCAGCATGGACACCCTAGGGAGGTTTCCAAGGTTAGATGACGGGACCTCGAAAAGGGTTGTTTCAGGTGTAGATTCGGGAAGAAAACCCCATGCCCCGTGTCATCTGGTTCGCGACGCTCGGCGCGCTGCTTGGAAGCGCACGCGCCGGCGCGCAGCTATGCACCGGTGCTCCCTCGTTTCGACGGCCCGTCCAGGTGTCTGTCGGGACGCTCTTCAACACGGACGCCAAATCCCTTGTCGTTGGGCTCGCCGTAGGGAGTCGCGGTGTGTTCGGGGAGGGCCAGCTCGGGACGTCGTACTACGATGCCCTCGACGGCTCATCGTTCAACTTCGGAGCCGGCGTGGGCTATCAGCTGACACTCGACCAGCAGGCGAGGGCGCAGGTATGCCCGATGCTCGCGGTCGCATTCGTGAGCGGCCCAAGGAACATCCGGCAGAGCGGGAACGATTACAGCGAGCGCGATGTCGAGCTCGGCCTCGCTGCCGGAGTGGTCGCGCTGCGTTCCAAGCAGGTGCAGCTCGTGCCCACGGCGTCGATCGCGTACGCGCATGCCAGTGGCAAGCTGACGAACGGGCTCGGGGTCGGCACGACGTACCCGGCGTCGTTCGGGGTCGTCGGACTCGGCGTGGGTGTGGAGTTCAGTCGGCAGGTGAGCCTGATACCGGTCGCCGCCATTCCGTTCTCCGTACGAGGGGCCCACACGTCGTACGGGATCACGGTCGCCGTGAATCTGAGCAGCGCGCACTGAAAACGGGTACAGTCTAGGCAGGGTACCAGTTCTTCTCCCAGGCATGCGCCTCGAGCTGGGCGAGCATGCCCGGCGTCAGCTGCCCCTTCTCCACCGCCGCGACGTTTTGTCGCACGTGAGCCGCGCGACGCATCCCGGGAATTACCGTCGATACGTGAGGTGACGAAAGGCAGAATCGCAGCGCCAGCTCCGGCAGCGTCTGGACTTGGTCATCCAGGAGGCGCGCCAGAGCCTGTCCCCTCCGTTCGGCCTCGGCACGACGGTCACCGCTGAAGTACTCCGCTCGCCAGTCGCCGGCGGGAAAGACCGTGTCGGATCGAATCTGACCGGTGAGCGCGCCTTCGTCGAACGGGACGCGCACGATCACACCGAGCGGCTTCGTCGACGCGAGCTCGAACAACGCTGTTTCAGGTGAGCGATCGTAAATGTTGTAGATCACCTGGGCGGTCTCGAAGATCGGATTCTCGAGGATCCGCAGCGCGGTCTCGGGCGCATGGTCATTGATCGAGATCCCCCAATGCAGGACCTTCCCTTGCTGCTTGAGGCGCACGATCCGGTCGTAGGACGCCTCCCATTCCGGATCGTCCAGCCAGGCGTCGTGCCACACATGCAGTTGTTGCAGCGCCAAGGCCTCGACGCCAAGGTTCTTGAGTGATCGCTCCGTACACTTCGCGAGATGCCGGGCGGGAAACACGTCTGCCAGAGGCTTGCTCGCCTTCCCCGGCCATTCATTGTTGTGCGGCGGCACCTTGGTGGCGACGACGACGCGACCGGCGCGGATGTCCCCTTTCAGCACTTCGCCGATCAGGCGTTCGCTATGTCCGGTGCCGTACGCCAATGCGGTATCGAAGAACGTGATCCCGCGGTCGACGGCTTCGCGCAAGGCTTCCCGTGCGGTGCCGTCAGCGACGCCGCGCCACATATCGGCGCCCAGTCCCCAGCCGCCAAGCCCTAGTTCGCTGACGACGTAGCCCGTCGTGCCGAGCGATCGAGTCTTCAGAGTCACGGGTTTAAGAGTACCGATCCTGCGTGCCTTGCGTCAGGACCATCGAAAATGGTAGATTGATGGTATCCAGTAATACTGAGTATGAGTGTCATGGCCCTGGCCCGAATTTCCATCACCCTGCCCCGCGACGTGCTGACGGCCGCCGATCGGCGGGCGCGCGCGCTCGACCGATCCCGCAGCTGGCTGATCGTGGAGGCACTGCGGACATATCTGGCGACGCCTGCCGGCTCCGCAAGTGCTGGAGTACGGGAGTCCGACACGCCCGTGTACGCCGTGCGGGAGGTCGCGGACGCCCGCCGGCAGCACCTCGCGGCGGATCTCAAACGCTCTCCGGCGGAGCGGCTCCAACGAGCCGAGCAGCTGACCCGTCTAGCCCGCCAGGTCAGGCCCCGGCGGGGCCGGCGGCAGCAGGTGATCGGCTTCGCCTCCTACGAGGATTTCTACGAATGGAAGAAGGCGCGCCTCGCCGGGGGGTAACCCCGCGCGTCATCGCCGCGCAGGTGTGTGCGGCGCTCAACCGGTCAGGGGCGAAATACCTCGTGATCGGCGGGGTGGCGTGCATCCTGCACGGCTACGCGCGCACCACGGAGGACGTGGACATCCTGATCGAGCGCACGGAGGCCAACGCCGGGCGGGTGCTGGCGGCGCTCGCGCGGGTGGGGTATGGCTTCGCGGTCGAGTGGGCGGCGGCCGAGATCCTGAAGCGCCCCATTACGGTGATCGGGGACGACCCCGCGGTGGACGTCTTCACCGTCGCGTGGAAGGTGAAGTACGAGCAAGCGGCGCCGCGCGCGGAGGTGGTGGACGTCGAGGGCGTGCGCATTCCGCTGATCGCGCTCGACGACTTGATCGAAACCAAGCGCACCGGCCGGCTGCAGGACGCGGCCGACATCGAGGTGTTGGAGGAGATCAAGCGGCTGAGGGGCTAGCCGGGCGGCAGCTCGGCGGCGTCGTTCGGACGACACTCGCCCGGGCCTTATCAGGCCGTCCCCTAGGTGTTCCCGCCACCGATCCGGGGCTTTCCCCGGCTTCTTTCGCTGTGGCGGCGACGGCACATTGCTCCACATGGCTCATCGCGCGCCGTTCGCCCGTCCCCCGGTGGTGCTGGTCGCCAACGCTGTCGGCACCTGGCTCAGCCAGGCGCTCGCCGGCCTGCTCAAGCCGCGGGGTTATCGCGTCCACTTCGCGGGGAGTGGGCGTGAGCTGCTGGAGCGCGCGCCGGTGGTCCGACCCGACATCGTCGTGCTCGACACAGACCTCCCGGATCTCGACGGCGTCGTCGTGTGTCGCACGTTGCGTCAGAATCGCGCGGCGTGGGACATGCCGGTCATGATGATCACCGCCCTGCCCGCGACCGAGGTGCAGCGCCGCGCCGCGCTCGAGGCGGGCGCGTGGGATTACTTGAGCCTCGTGCTGAGCCCGGAGGAGCTGACCTTGAAGCTCGACGCCATGGCCCGGCTCAAGCTCGACCTGGACCGCGCGCTGGAGGGAAGCCCCGTGGACCCGACGAGCGGGCTGTACACGCGGCGCGGGCTCGAGCGACGCGCCCGCGAGCTGACCGCGGACGCGTTCCGCCGGCGCGCGCCGCTCGCCTGCGTGGCGTTCGGCATCGAGCCGGACCCGAAGGGCGCGGCGGCGCGCGGCGCCGCGCTGCCCGGTGCCGTCGCCTACGCCGCCACGGTCCTGCAGGCGAGCGGGCGCGCATCGGACGCGATCGGCGACTTGAGTGAGGGAGCATTCGCGGTGCTCGCGCCTGCCACTCCCCCTGAGCACGCCTTGAAGATGGCGCGGCGGCTGTCGCTGGTGATCGAGACGGCCGGACCTCGACCCGCCGGCGTGCCGCCGCTACGCGTGCACGCCGGGTACGACGCCGCGGCGAACGTGCACGAGACGCCCATCGAGCCTCGGAGTCTGCTCGAGCACGCCGGCACCGCGCTCGACCAGGCGCGCGCCGCGGGACCGGGAGAACGGATTCGGGCGTACCGGGGGTAGTCAGCAAAGGCTCCTCAGTTTCTCCACCAGCTTCACCATCGCCCACGTGTCGCGCTCGCAGTAGTCGAGCAGCTCCCGGCGCACGCGATCGCGCTCCTGCCGCGGGATCTTGTCCGCCACGAACAGCAGCCGGGCGATCTCCACGCTCGCCACCCGGCCGTCCACGATCACCAGATCGTCGTAGGTCAGCTCGGGGACGAGGGGCGTGAGGATGTACTTCAGGCTGAAGCTTCCTTTGAAATCGGGGTGGTACACGCAGTTCTTCACCACCGGGTGGAGATCGATCAGTTTCGCCTCGAGCGCCGCGAGCTCGGCCGAGAGCTCGGGCACCGCTCGTTGCAGCTCCCGAATGCGGGTTTTCTCGAACGGCGTGTACATCACCACACGCTCTGCCTTGGCGGTGGCGCGCACCATCGCCGCGGCCAGCCGAGGGCGCGCGTCTTCCGGCCCTTCCGCCAGGAACGCCGCGTGCGTGTAGCTGCCGTCCGGCTGGCGCTCGTGATAGCTGAACTGGGCGGCGGCCTGCTGCCACGGGGCCATGCCGGGCCAGACGGGGATCGCACGGGCGATCGTCTCGAAGTCGAGGAAGCCCAGCCGGCCGGCCTCACCCCCTGTCCCCCTCTCCGCAGCTGCGGAGTCCTCACCCCCTGTCCCCCTCTCCCTCCGGGAGAGGGGGGACGCAAAGGGGGCCAACTCGGCCGCGAGCGTGGGCTCGACGATGACACGCTGCTCGGCCATTGCCTTGAGCTGGCGCCGCTGCGTGAAGTTGAGCTTCTCTTTCGCCGGCAAGTCCCCGATGGACGTGATGCCGCGCGCGAGGTACGCCGCGGTGCGTTTCGGCCCGACGCCGGCGAGGTGCCGGATATGATCCGGCGCGTCGGACCAGCAGCGGCCCATGAACGGACACTCCCGCGGCTCGAAGCAGTGCAGGCCGACCGGGACGTCGGGGAGCGGCCCCGCGAGCATCTCCCGTTGTCGCGCGATCTCGTCCGGGACCTGGGGGAGAAACGCGATCACGGGACCGGTCACATCGGTACGAGCGAACAGGTCGCCCGTCGCCGGATGCCGGAACTCCTTGTTCAGGTGCAGCACGGCGGCGGCCGTGATCTCAACGCCGCAGGCCGCGGCGACGCGGGCCTGGATCGCCACGTCGGGGATGTGCTCGTCCTTGGCCGAGCTGGACGACTTCACCTCGGTGAGACGATACCCGTCGTTTGTCTTCTCGAGCACATCGATCGCCACGAACGTCTCGTCGGCGATGAACGTCGCCTCGAATACCGCCGGGGCGCCCGCGTCGAGCGCTGCTCGCGTCGCGGCGACGCGCGCGGCGCCGGCGTGGTGCGGTAGGTCGATCAGCACGCCGCCGGGGTAGCGCGTCCGGGCCGCTTCACCCACCTGGCGGCCCTGGTCGAACAAATCTTGCAAGACCTTGTCGGGCTGGAGCTCGAGCGCATCCGGCTCGTGCACCTCCCACCAGAGCTTCTTGTGGCACTGGAGGCCGGAGGTGAAGCGGGACTTGGAGAGGCGGTATGGCACCGCGGTCAACGTTGCGCAGCCCCCGCCGCGGAAGCTAGTCCTCACCCCCCTTACCCCCTCTCCCTTCGGGAGAGGGGGAGCCCTGTACCACTTCCCGGGAACGCGTGCGGATACCGCAACAACATGCGCCCTGGCGCAGTGTTCCGGTTCGGGCACCGGGAACTCGCAGTGCCAGTATGGGCTCTATGGATCCACTCCGGCGTGTCCCGCCCGGCCGGAAGTTTACGCAAGCGCGCGAGCTGCGACGCGCGGCGACGTCCACCGTGGTCGCTGCTGCGGAATCGGGGCGTCCTGGGCCTCAAATTTCGGCGCCAACACGTGGTGCATGGGTTCATCGTTCACTTCTACGGCGCCACCGAGCGGCTGGTGGTCGAGCTTGAGGGCGCGCCGCACGCGGGGAGGGAACGACGGGCGTACGATGCCGCGCGTGCGGCAACCCTCGAAGCTGCGGGCTATCGAGTGATCCGCATTGCGAACCGCGATGTGACACGCGACCACCTCGCAGCGCTGCTGAGCGGGGCGCTCGGAGATCGCGCCTCGTTCCCCCTCTCCCGTAGGGAGAGGGGGACAGGGGGTGAGGACTAACGCACGGGAGAGGGGGACCGGGGGTGAGGACTAACGCACGGGAGAGGGGGACCGGGGGTGAGACCAACGCGCGGGAGAGGGGGACAAGGGGTGAGACTAACGCAGGTTGACGTATGTCTTGCCCTCGACTCCACCCGGGACATATTGGATCGAAACTCGAGACGGCAGGTGGACGGTGAGCCCCACGGTGACGAGCAGGACGCGGCGCGAGTGGTTGCGGATGATGGCGGCGATGGGCGCCGGCGCGCTGGTAGAGGGGCTCTTTTCCCGCGACATCGCGCGCGCGGCGACCGGTCGGGTCCCGCAGCAGCCGACCGCGCCCCCGCAGGATCCCGTGGCGGCGTTTCGTGCGCGGATCGGCGCCATCCCGATACAGGCTCAGCCGCTCGCCGAGAACCTCACCCTGCTCGCCGGTCCCGGCGGCAACGTGGTGGTGCTACACGGCTCCGACGGCCTGGTCGTGGTGGACACGTTCGTGTCACCCGCATGGCCCAGGTTCCAGGAATCACTCAAGGGCCTAGGGGCCGGGCCCGTGAAGTTCGTGATCAATACGCACTGGCACTTCGACCACACCGACAACAACGCGCCGCTCCGCGCTGGCGGTGCAACGGTGGTGGCGCACGAGAACACCAGGGTGCGGATGACCCAGCCGCACCACCTCGCCGTGTACGAGCTCGACCTCCCGCCGTCACCCGCCGCCGCCCTGCCCCAGCGAGTCTTCCAGGACGGCTACAAGCTGGAGGCGAACGGCGAGCGACTGGCGGTGACGCACGTCCCCCCGGCGCACACGGACAGCGACGTCGCCGTGCGGTTCGAAAAGGCCAACGTGCTGCACACGGGCGATGTCTTTTTCAACGGGTTTTATCCCTACATCGACGGCTCCACCGGCGGCCGCGTCGACGGCATGATCGCGGCGGCGGACCGCCTGCTGGGCCTCGCGGACTCGGACACCAAGGTCGTCCCGGGCCACGGCCCGCTCGGCACCAAGGCCGAGCTCGCGAAGTATCGCGACATGCTGTCCAGGGCCGCGGACCGGGTACGGAAACTCAAGGCGTCCGGGAAATCGGTGGAGGACGCCATCGCCGCCAAACCCTTCGCCGATCTCGAGGCCGACTGGGGCAAGGGGCGTCTCAACGGTGACACCTTCGTCAAGGTCGTCTACTTGACTCTGTAGCTCAGCGGGCCTCGATGGTGCCGTGCATCGAGGGGTGGATGTGGCAGGTGTACGTGTACGTGCCGGCCGTCGCGAACGTTCGCGTGATCGACACATTCGCGTTGTTGCCCGCGATGTCGGCGGGCGCGCCCGTCTGCTGCGTGAAGAAGACGTTGTGCGGCACCGACCCAAACGCGAACGTCACGGTTTCGCCGACGTTCACGGGGAGCGTGCCGGGTGTGAAGGTCAGGGACGGCGTGGCGGCGACCGTATTGCCCGCGGGGGGCGGTCCGGCGGTGCCGCCGTAGCTGCCACCGCATGCCATCGCCAGCAATGCGGCGGTCAGGGTGGCCAGGACGAGTCCAGTCTTGCGCGTAAACATGTGTGTCTCCATTTGGCTGTGAGCCGATCAACCTAGGGCTGATCCGCCACACGGTCTTGATCGAGACGAGCGCGCAGTATTGAAGGTCCCTGCCCAGCAGAATTCTTCAAACCGGTTCGTTCGCTACATTCTCCCAAGTATGGATCCGCTTTCCGACCTGCTGCGCGTTGTCCGCCTCGATGGCGCGTATTTCTACGCGGTCCAAGCGGCGGGGCCCTGGACCGTCGAAACCGTGGCCGCCAGAGAGCTCTCGCCCCGGATCATGCCGGCCGCGGAGCATCTGATCTCGTATCACATCGTGACCGACGGCCGCTGTTACGGCGGCGTGATCGGGGAGGAGCTGGTCGAGCTCGTCCCGGGCGACGTGATCGTGTTCCCTCACGGAGACGCCCACGTGATGTCGAGTGGGCGAGACGTGCGGATCGGTGAGGACGTGCAGCGCGCCCCCCAACCCCAGTTTCCCTTCACCGTTTTCCTCGGGCAGCAGGCCCAACCGGGTGCATCGCTCGTATGCGGCTTCTTGGGCTGCGACCGCCGGCCGTTCAACCCCTTACTCGCAGCGCTCCCCCACCGCATCCACATGCGGGGCATGTCGAGCGGGTGGCTCAGCGGATTCACCCGCCAGGTGACCGAAGAATCCCGACTCGGCCACGCCGGCGCGGCGAGTGTCCTCACCCGACTGGCCGAGGTGATGTTCATCGAGGTGCTGCGTCGCTACCTCGACCACCTGCCGCCGGAACAGACCGGCTGGCTCGCCGGCCTGCGTGATGAAGTGGTCGGCCGCGTGTTGACGCTGCTCCACGGACGACCCAGTCATCCGTGGACGCTCGCCGAGCTGGCCCGGGAGGCGGCCGCTTCCCGCACCAACCTGGCCAAGCGGTTCGCGCTCCTGGTCGGTCAGCCGCCGATGCAGTATCTCACCCAATGGCGGATGCAGGTCGCCGCCAACCTCCTGGCCCAGAGTGGCACCAAGGTCGCCGCGATCGGCACGGAGGTGGGTTACGACTCCGAGGCCGCGTTCAGCCGGGCGTTCAAGAAGGCGACCGGGTTCGCGCCCGGGGCCTGGCGCGAGGTACGTCGCAGCGCCCAGTCGTAGTCCCTCCATTCGTCGGAATCAAGACACGCCGGAGCAGGAAGTCAGGACGACCAGTCATTGGCGGATACGCCGTGGCCAGCGAGATATCCCGACGTCCCAGCGGGACACGCTCACCGCCTAACGATGTGTCCGGAACGGGTGAGGAAGGCGTCTTGCGGGAGACAAAGAGGAGCCGTCGTTGTTCACTGAGCATGCGCGCGGGAGTGGGCCGTTGCGCCGTTTCACTCACCTTGGACGGAGGTTGTGACGTGCGGCACACGGCATGGATCCTGGCAACTGCGGCGCTCGGTGCCTGCTCCGACGGCACGTTGCCGTCGACCCCGCCCCCACCGCCGCCACCGACCACCGTTGCGGTCGCGTACTGCGCCGGCCTCGAGCCGACCTGGGTGGCGTTCCAGGACGGCGACGCGGCGTGGACGCAGGCGCAGCCGACTGTGAGCGGATCCAACAAGACCTTCCGCCACGAGTTCGCGGCCGAGCGGGGCGCGATTGCGACGCTGTCCCGGGTCGGCGGCAACATGACCGTTCTCTCGGTGCTGTACGGCACCCCGGTGGAGCTCGTGACGGCAGGTGACACGAATCCACGTGACTGCGGTCCAGGGACGGCAATAACCTTGCTCGGGACGGTTGCCGCGCTCGACACGAATGAAACTGCGTTCGTCAGCGCGTCCTTCAATTCTCGCGTGCGCGTGAGCGTAGACAGAACCTTCGAGCTCAAGGGACTGGCCAGCGGTCCGCGTGATCTGCTCGCCACGCGCACCACACGAACCGACGGTAGCGATGTCATTACCCGCCTCATCCTGCGGCGGGGCGTCGACGTGCCCGATAGCACCACGCTCCCCGTGCTCGACTTCGCGTCAGCCGAAGCGTTCGCGCCAGCCGTCGCGAATGTCTCCCTCGATGGCCTGGGCGCGGAGGTCGCGGCGTCCGGCACTCGGCTCCTGACAAACCACGACGAGCTCGCAGTGAGCCTGATGAACGGTCTGACGACCGATGTGACGCGCCCCTACGTTGCGCTGCCGGAGAGTCAGCTGCTCGCGAGCGATCTACAGATTCTCGCCGCCAGCGTAAACGCCGCGACCACCGGGAGTGCCCGCAGCGCGACGCTCTATTTCCGCACGCCCACCGACCGCACCCTCACGCTCGGCGCACCGCTCATACCGCCGACGTTCAGCACCGTCGCGAGCGCGCCGGCGCTGCGGCTGCGAGCACACTTCGTCCCGCAGAGCGAATACGATCGATCCGCGGTCGTCTCGTATCAGCAGGGCACCACAACGTTTGTGGCCATCTCGATGACGGCCACGTACGCCGCCCTCACCGAGACCGGGTACGACCTCGTCATTCCCGATCTCTCCGGCGCGGCCGGCTTCGACCCGGCGTGGTCGCTCCACCCGGGCGCGACCGTGTTGTGGACCGCAGTGCGGATTGGGGGGACGCTTGGGTTGGGCCGGGATGCGGTGCCGAGCGACGGAGCGACGCGACGGGGGGTGACCGCGACTGGTGCTTTATGAGAGTCTCGATCCTGGTTCTGCTGGCGGTGGTCGGCGCCACGCCCGGCCTGACGCAAACCCCCAGTCATGGCTCGTGGCGCGACGCAGTGCGGCAGCTGCGCACGGCCCCCAAAGCGCGTCTCACGCGCCGCAGCGCCCACGCCACGTCGATCGTCGCCGAGAGCGAGCCCAACAACACCGTACCCACGGCCGACAGTGTGGCGTTCGGCGACCAGGCCACCGGCGTCGTGAATCCGGCGGGCGACGTCGACACCTGGTTCGTGGACCTGACCGCCGGACAGTTTCTCAGCGTGGACGTGGATGCCGCTCAAGTCGGATCGCCCCTCGACCCGACGCTCGAGCTCATCGCGCCCGACGGGACGACGTCGCTCGCGTTCAACGACGATTTCGACGGGTTCGACAGCCGCATCTCCTACCGCGTCCCCCAGAGCGGCCGCTACTACGTGCTGATTCGCGCGTTCGGGGCCACGGGAGGCCCGGGACTCACGTACGTCATCAACTTCGGCAAGGTCATCTGCCCTGTGGTGGGGACGGAGCAGGAGCCCAACGACACCCCGGGCACGGCTGCACCGGTCGCGATCGGCGACTCCGGCTCGGGCGAGATCTGCCCGCATGACGATAATCCGACGGGGGACGTGGACTATTGGGCCTTTACCGCCCGGGCAGGAACGACCATCGAGCTCGACGTCGACGCCGCCGCCCTCGGACTATTCGTCGACCCGGTCATCGCCCTCTATGCGAGCGACGGCACGACACAGCTCGCGTTCAACGACGACCAGGACGGAGCCGACAGTCGCCTCCAGTACTCGATCATCACGACGGGGACCTACTATGCGACCGTCGCCGATGCCGCCGGCAGTGGCAACCCGTTCCCATACATCTTCCACTTTCGCTCCATCACCCCGGGACCGGGCGACCCGATCACGGTGCGTGCCGAGGGCCTGGGCCGTCCCCTCGGCCTCGCGGTAGGGAGCACGGGAGACCTGTTCGCCGGCGACTTGACCGGGAATCGCATCGTGCGCGTCTCCGGCCAGGGCGTCGTGACGACCTTCGCGCCGGGGATCCCCAGCCCGTTCGGCCTCGCGTTCGACGCGTTCGGCCGCCTCCTGGTGGCGTCGGGGGACGGTGCCGTGTACCGCGTCACGCCGCAAGGCCAGGCCACGCGCTTCATCACCGACGCGGGCGCCCCCTTCTGGATCGCTGTGGCCCCCGACGGCCGCATCTGGCTGACCGACCTGTCCGATCGTTCGCTGCGGCGCTACAGCTCGACGGGTCAGTTCGAGGCACGGTTCGACGCCATCAGCGTGGGCGGCTCCGGACCCGGGCCGCTGGCCATCGGGCCGTCGGGCGAGCCGTACTTCTCGCAGGGCGCCGAGATCTGGAAACTCACGAACGGTGAGCTGCGGCGGGTGCTGGGCAGCGCATTCATAATCTGGGCGTTCGCGTTCGATGTGGCCGGCAACATCTACGCTCCCGCGCCCGTCGCCGGGCGCATCCAACTGTTCGATGCGACGGGCGCGATCGTGGCCGATACCTTCGCGATTGGGCCGGACGCCCCACAGGCGGTGGCGTTCGGGCGCGACGCGACAGGCGCCACGGTGGCGCGGTTGTTCGCCACCGATACGCGGGTGGGCCGGGTGTTCGAAGTAAACCCGGCCGGCGTGGCACACCCCGGGCAACCGGTGGGATACGTGGCACCGCGGGTCCCGCTCGACGTCGCGGCCGCGAGCCTGCTAGGCGGAGGCGGCTTGAGCGCGGCCGACTTGCAATACCTCGACGCGCTCGGCAACCACAATGGTCGCTATGACGTCGGAGACTTCGAGGCGTACTTGAGAACCGTGGGCGGCCTGCCGGGGGCCGGGAGCAATCGATGAGCCGCTCCCGCTGGATCTTCGCGATGGTAGCCGCCCTTGTGGCCGGCGCGGCCTGCTCGGACAACCCGACCGGCGGCAGCGCGCGGGCCGGCACGCTGAGCCTGCGCCTGACCACGCCTCACGCCGATGACGGTGCCATGACGTTCCAGGTGAGCGGCCCACCGATCGACAACGCCACGGTCGCCAACGCGTCGCTCCGCCTGTTCACCCGGCGCGAGACCGGCTCGACGGTTATCGGGGTTGTGGTGGGCGCCCTCGCCAACGGGGCCGTGGTCACGCTGCACGTGCCCGACGTGGGCGCCGCGCCTGGATACAGCGCAACGGTGCTCGAGGTGGCGGATCGTCAGGACGCACTCCGCGCCTCCCTCGCGGGCTACACGCTGGATGTGTCCGGAACGGGTGAGGAAGCGGTTTTGCGGGAGACAGAGAGGAGCGTTCGTTGTTTGAGCAGAATATGCTGACACCCTTGAAGGCGCCGGCCACTCAAAGCGTCCTGTTGCAGTCCATCATCTCCGGTGGGCGCGTGACGCGGCGCGACAGCGTGCCCGCCACGCTCACGACCCAGGCCCTCGATTGGCCCGGCGTCCTCGTGGAAGCCGGGAAGAACGATGTCGCGGCGGTCGACGACGTCGTCGGGGATCGGCACTACGTCTCGCTCAACGTCGACACGCAGCCGCTGACGCTCGAGGTGAAGGGATCGACCGGCTTTAGGGCGTTCACGATCCCCCCGCTGAGTGCCTGGGTGAGTCCGGGCCACGACCCGCTCACGATGCGTCTGAACAGCGCCCTTCGCTATCTCCGTGTGGCGATAGATACGGCGCACCTCGGTCGCCTGATGGCGCCGTCGCCCGATGACGTCCAGCCGGTGCGGCTGCGACGCACGTACGGCGTCGCGGCGCCGCAAATCGCCCGGCTGATGCTGACGCTCCGGGACGGGGCGGACAGCCGCAATCCCGGCGGCCTGGCCGTCGTCGAGGCGGTGACGACCGCGCTGGGTCACCTCCTGGTGAGGCACGCGGGCGTGGAGCGGGCTAGGCCGCTGCGCGTGCGGGGAGGACTTTCGGGGGTGGCCAGGCGCTGCGTGCTGGAGCTGATCGACGCCCGATTGGATGCCCGCTTGACGGTCGACATGCTGGCCCGGGAGGTCGGCCTGTCGCCGGCGCACTTTGCGCGCGCGTTCAAGGAGACGATAGGCCAGGCGCCCCACCAGTATCTGCTGGGGCTACGGCTCGAGCGCGCACGGCGGCTGCTCGAGCTGTGCGGTGCCGACCTGTCGGACATCGCACAGCGCACGGGCTTCGCCGACCAGGCTCACCTCACCCGCCTCTTCAAGCGGGCCTACCGCGTCACACCGGGGGCCCTGATGCGGCAGTGGCAGTGCTGAGGCTCATTCACCAAAGGGAGAGACAGATGCGCAGGATGAGATGGATCGGGCTGGCGACGCTGGCGATACTAACCGCCTGCAACGACGATCAGGCCACGGCGCCCGCTCCGGTGCCACCCGAGGCGACGGTGTTCAGCGCCACCGGCAGGATCGGCGCCACGGTGAATGGATTCAGAGCTATCCTGGGCACGGCCAACGGTGGGATCGCCGGCGAGCAGCCGGCCGGGCGGCGCGAGATCAACTGGGACGGCGCCGCCGCCATCCCGTTCAACAACCGCAACGACTTCCCGGCGGATTTCTTCAACACCACCGTGAAGGCGGGGGCGGTGTTCACCACGCCGGGCACCGGGTTCCGGAACGACTCCACCCTGTTCAGCGAGGTCAACCCGACCTACGCC
>Ga0137366_10001989_pt1 | contig 15459 bp, 10 predicted proteins | sample SagtaG_8_FD_104938 | JGI IMG/M metagenome (GOLD analysis project Ga0137366, IMG submission 104938) | Vadose zone soil microbial communities from Sagehorn Ranch, Mendocino, California, USA - Sage1_L_60_16 metaG | ecosystem: Environmental > Terrestrial > Soil > Vadose zone | place: USA...
CGGATGTAGGGCCAGAAGTGCTTGGTGATCATGCCCGCCATCTCTCTGAGCGACATGAATCGCCCATCCGTTGTCGGCCATTTATCCGAGTCGATGTCGCAGGTGAACGGATTTTCGGGGAAGCAGTCATACCGCGCCAGCCATCCCTTGCGAGTGGTGTGCGGCATGGGACGGAACCCCCTGATGATCGGAATATCGGTTTCGTCCAGCACCCCGATGCTATAACTCGGCCAACGCATCACCTCACGCACGATGCCGACGATCAGAGTCGCGGTCGCAATCATGAGTGGCGCGTCGGGAGTAAAGTCGGCGGTAACCTCGATCCGATCACCGCGCGGTCTGACACCGATTCCTGTGGAGCGCCGATTCGCCGCGAGGATCATCACCGGAACGGGAAGAATGTGGGCCAGCAGATAGGCGAGCTCCTCGACGGTTCTTCTCGAGCCTTGCTCCAGCGGCGGAACCTCGAATGAGATGTTGTAGTGGGTGCTGAAGCCGGCGAGCTGAACATCGGCGTCGTGTGCCTGCTCCCACGCATCAAGCTCCTGCCGCACGAACAGGATTGCTTCCCACAGGGAGCGGCCGGCGCGCGCGGCGCATCCGCGTTCGATCTCGATTACTGGAGTGGCGACCTCTATCACTCCGGTATCGAAGTACACCGCTCCCCCCGTGGGCAGATGATACGACCTGCCCTTCCGGTGCATCATCTTCTCGCGGATGATCTTGCGCGGGCTGCCGAAGATGTTTTCCGGCTTGACCTGCACCCCATCCATGATCACGGCGAATTCTGCTTCCATGCCGATCGCCGCGAGCTGGATCCGCTCGAGAGTGGATGTCTTGTTCTCCGGTCCTTTCTTCTTCTTCTGCGCCATTCTCTTCTATTACCTAAAGTCCTTCAATTTCATTGACTGCGTGCTGAAACAACTTCGTCAACTTTTCACATCCCGCGGTACCGACAGGACATAGCCGAGGTCGAGGTGAAGGTGATCTTCCGCATAACCCGTTGGAGCTCCGTATGGCCGCGTCCAGATACCGGGTAGCGTCTCACGCGCGATCAGGCTGAATCGCTCGATCGCGTTTCTGTTGTCCAGGTAGGTGTCGCCAATTCTGTAAATGTTGGCGGCGGTTCCCCAGGCATGCGGAGTCGCGTTTTTCGAGAACCGGTGGGAAGGCGAGCGATACCCCCCATTCGCCGAAATATGCACCAGCGTCCCCACCGCCTCTCGGAACCTCTCCAAGCATACAGCCAGGAGCGTAATTGCGCACGGAACGTACCGGGGGAACGTCCGCAAAGGCGCGGCCTCCCGGACGTCAACCTGGATGAACTCCCAGAGCAGGAAATGGGTCGCTAACTCGACTTTCATCGCCGAGTCCCAGGACGGGATCTCATAAAAATACCGGGGGAGCTGGCGCGGAAAGCCGTTGAGGTCGTTCCATTCCTCTCCCGGCCTCAGCGCCTTTCGATAGTCCGGCGGCAGGCTGAGCCCGTCAACGACCCGAAGGGGAAACGTCGGTGACTCATTCAAGCCGGCATTCTCGGCGAAGCGGGTGGAGGCGCTCATTCATCCAGTGGGTCGAGGGTGAGATACTCGTATATGCTATGCGAGATCGCAGCGATCGTCCGGGAACGGCCGGCAACGGCTGGGTCCCACTCAGTGAGTATTACAAGCACGTAAGGTTTCCGTTTAGGCAGATAGACGACGCCAGCATCGTGCGCGACGGTCGAGATTTCGCCGGTTTTGTGAGCGACCCGTGCGACCTTCGGAAGCCGGGCGGGAATGCCCTGGTTGAACTCCTGGCCGTGCAGGATGTCCATCATCCGTCGCGACAGGCCAGGTGAGAATGCTTTTCCCTCCGCCAACATCACCAGAATTTTGAGCAGTCCATCAGCGGTCACCATGTTGTTGATGCGCTTCTCGAAAGCGAGCTCGTCCTCGACGCCCCGCCTGAGCTCGATTCCCTTGTCGAGGTGCAGCTCTTTCAGGGTCTCGTTCACGGCCTCGGTCCCCATCACTCCAAGAAGCAGATTCGTGGCAAGGTTGCTCGACGTCGTGATCATGTGATACGCGAGCTCATCGACACGCATCATCTTCCCGATCGCGTTGTGTACCGCCGAGTTCGAATCGCGACCCGATTCGACACGAAATGGAATGTTCTCGACGCAGCTAAGGAAGCGATTGCGAACGTGGCACCGGGAGTGGGGCAGGAGCTCGCCGCGATCGATCGCGGCGAACCCACCGAGAAGTATGGGTACCTTGATGGTGCTTGCGGCGTGAAACCAGCGATCAGCGTGGTAGTGCAGCTCGAGTCCGGTTTCGAAATCACGCAGTGCGACGGCTATAGCTGTCGCGCCCGACTCCTTTTCGATCTTCTCGATCTGGTGTCGCAGCGTGCGCTCGCGTGGCGTGATTGCAGTCGCGCCTATCACAGGCGCTTCCTTCTTGGTCATCGCGGAGCTCAGGAATATGCTACGCGAGGATCCGCTTTGGCGTAGGCGAGATCGGTGAGAAGATTCACCAGGACGAAGACAACACTGAGGAACAAAACGGAGCCCTGAATCGCCGGCAGATCGCGCCGCGTGATCGCGTTCACGACGTAGCGTCCGAGCCCTGGCCAGCTGAAGATCGTCTCGGTGAGAATGCTGCCGGTGAGGTAGTAGCCGAAGTCGAGGCCGAGGACTGTGATGATCGGGATGAGCGCATTTCTCAGCGCGTGACGCGTGATCACGACGCGTTCCCTCAATCCCTTTGCGCGCGCAGTGCGGACGTAGTCGCCGCCGAGTACGTCGAGCATCGCGGATCTTGTCACGCGGGCGAGAAACGCGATCGAGCGTGATCCGAGCGCGAATGCCGGAAGAATGAGGTACTTGATTCCGCCGTAGCCCGAGGGCGGAAGCCACTTGAGCATTACCGCGAACACGAGGATGAGAATGAGTCCCACCCAATACACTGGGAAGGAGATTCCGAGATACGCGACACCGAGTCCAAGCCGATCGAACCAGCCACCGGGATTTCGCGCGCTCAGCACTCCAAGCGTGATGCCGAGGACGGATGCGAGCAGCATGGCAGATCCAGCGAGCAGGAGGGTCTTCGGAAATCTCTCGCGAATGTCCCTGATGATAGGCCGCTGCGTGATGTAGGAGTTGCCGAAGTCGCCACGCAGCACACCGCCGGTGTAATGGGCGAATTGGCTGAGTAAAGGCTCGTCCAGGCGTAACTCTTTTCTCAGTCGCGCGATTGTCTCAGGATCCGCCCGTTCGCCCACCATCTCCTGCACAGGATCACCGGGAGCGACATAGAGCAGCAGGAAAACCACCACCACGACTCCGAAAAGTGTTGGAATCGCGAGCAGCAGTCTCCGGACGATGAATGCAAACACTTTTTACTTGCTGATGGTTACATCGGTCCAGCGCTGGCCGTTGAACACGGCGGGAACGGTGAAGCCCTTGATCCAGCGCTGCACTGCATAGACATCCTTATAGAAGAAGAGGTAGATAATGGGTGCATCATTGAATTCGAGCTGATCGGCCTGGGTATATAGCGCATTGCGCTTTGACTCGTCCTGCTCGCGATGCGCCTGATCGATCAGGGCGTCGAATTTGGGGTTGGAGTAGAACGACACGTTGCCGCCCGGCCCCTTGTTCTTGCTGTAAAGAAGTGGATACAGAAAGTTCTCCGCGTCCGGATAGTCCGCCCACCACTCCTTGACGTAGAGGTCGGACGCTCCCTTGCGAGCAGCCTCGCGCACCGAAGATGCATCGCGCTGAACAATCTTCGCCCGGATTCCCGCTTCGGCCAGATTAGCCTGAATCGCCTGCGAGAGGCGAGGAGACTGGTCGGTTGTAGCGGCCCACAGCTCGACGTCGATTCCGTTCGGATGTCCAGCCGCAGCGAGCAGCTGCTTTGCCTTGGCGACATCATGCGGGTATGCTTTGCGACTGCCATCGAACCCTGGCAGGATTCGCGGAATAACGCCAGTCGCAACATCGCCGCGGCCGGCCATCACCACGCTCAGGATCGTGTTCACATCGGTTGCGTAATTGAGCGCCTGTCGCACGCGAACGTCGCTCAAGGGTCCCCGCGTCACGTTTATCGCTACGTACCAGAAGCGGAGCGCCGGCGCGGAATTGAGAAGTTTTTTCTTCTCTGGATCCGCCTCCCACGACTTTCCTGCTTCGTCCGGAACGGTGAGCACGTCGACGTTGCCTGCCTCGAATTCAGCAGTGGCAGTGCTCATCTCCGGAATGATGCGCGCCATCAGCGAATCGGTTTTCGGCGCGCCGTCGAAATAGTCAGGATTCTTTGCAAACCGCAGGTAATCGTCGTGCCGCCATTCGACGAACTTCCACGGGCCAGTGCCGATTGGCTTCTGGCCGAAGTCGGCGGACGGATTATCGGGCACGATGGAAGTCACTGGCATTGCCAGCAGCTTGGGGAAGATCGCGAACGGCTCTTTGAGCGTGATCACGACCGTCGTGTCGTTGGGAGCGGCAATCCCACTTATCGCCTGAGCCTTACTTCCGGCGAAATCTTCGGCGCCCTTAATTGGAAAAAGTGGCCAACCGCGCCCGCCCTTCGTCTTTGGATCGAGGACACGCTGGAATGTGGCGACGACGTTCTTCGCGGCGAACGGACGTCCGTCGTGGAACTTGACTCCGCTTCGAAGATGGAACGTGTAAGTGATTCCGTCGGCGCTTAGGTCCCACGATTTGGCGAGACCGGGGACAACTTTCGCGTCGGGCGTGAAGCGCGTCAGTCCATCGAAGATGTAGGCGACGGCGCGTCCGGTCGGGACATCAGTGGAGAGCGCCGGATCCATCGATCTCGGATCGTAGGTGTCGCGCGAGTCGATGATGGTTTTGCGGGAAGGAGCAGCAGATTCACCACCACCACCACAGCTGAGAATCGCGGGTAATACGAGGAGGAATAGTCGCCGCATGGTGTGCTCTGACGGTTGACATGAAGGGGCGAAATACGAGAACTTTCGCGCACCCGAAATAGGCCTCATCGTGAGCGCAGAATACTATTATCGCCGCCATCTTGGCGCCAAGGATCTGCTGCCAGCCATTGGCGTCGGCGTCGCTGCCGGTTTGGCCGGGTTTTACATTGTGCAACTCTTAATCCAGCGGACACCTCTCGTCCCACAGGGCGAGCTGCCGCGGGCGCCGACGACTCCTCCGAAACGAATGCTTGGCGATCGCACCGAGCCGGAGACAGAGACACACTACGCTCGCGAGTTGCCGCCCGGACAGCCGCCAGGCGCTCGCGCGCTGAAAGAGTGAGCGGTACCCGGGTTCGCCTCGGGATCTATACCGCACTGGGGTTCTTCGCAGCGTTTCTCGGGGTGACGGATGTTCGCGCGCAGGACATCGAATGCCAGCGCGGCGACCTCGAGGTCATGCGTCTCGTCTTCGAGGGAAACAAGGCTTTCTCGGACGCCGAGCTCGCCAAAACCATCGTCACGACCCCCTCGGCGTGGGCAAGGCGTTACCTCCACCTTCCTTTCACGGTCAAACATTGTCTGGACCGGAATGAGCTTCCAAACGACAGGGCTCGGCTGATAATCTTTTATCGCCGTCGGGGGTATCCACGAGTGACTGTCGATACCGTCGTCAAGACTCTGGCTCCCGGGGCGGTAGAGGTCAGGTTCAATATTAACGAGGGGCCGCCGATGATACTGAGGTCCTTCGTGGTGCGCGGACTCGATTCGGTTCCGGAAAAAGGGCGGATCGTCCGCGGTCTTCCTGTGCGCGAGGGCGGGAGATTCGACCGCTTCGCGATTGATGCTGCGGCCGACACCGTCCGCCAGCGCCTGCACAACAATGGATACCCAAGAGGTGAGGCGGTCAATCGCTTCATTGTGAACGACAGCGCGCTGAGCGCATGGGACACGCTTTACGTGACGCCCGGACCAAGAACGAGGATTGGAGCAATCAAGATCAACGTGACACCGCTCGCTGGAAAGAAGCAGCAGATACCGACAAAGGTGGTGCGTCGGATCATGAGTCTCGACTCGGGAAGGCTTTTCCGCGAGGACGAGATCGTCGACGCGCAGCGCGCCCTATATCAGACCGAGGCGTATCAGCACGTATCGATCACTCCAGATTCAGGTGCTGACACGCTGATCACGCTCTACACGAATCTGGCCGAGGCTCCGATGCACGCAGCTCGAGTGGGGGCCGGCTATGGCACACTCGATTGCTTTCGTATCACTGGTGAGTTCATCGACTACAACTTTCTGAGTGGGGCTCGTCGTCTTGATTTCAACACCCGCGTCTCGAAGATCGGAATAGGGAGACCGCTCGACGGTGCGCCGGGCCTGTGTCCCGCAGCGAGAAAAGACGTGTTCAGCAACCGGTTGAATTACTACGCCGGTGCGACGTTGAGGCAGCCTGTCTTTCTCGGACTCCGAACAGTTCCGACGATAACGCTCTACACACAGCGCATATCGGAGTACAACGCATATCTGAGAACGACGGCAATCGGAGGCGTCGCGTCGGTCATCTGGCGCGGACTCACCAGAACGCCAGTGACTCTCAGCTACTCGATGGACCTCGGTCGAACGGAAGCGCAGCCGGCCCTTTTTTGCGCGGTGTTCAACCTGTGCGAGGAAGCAGAGCGCGTCAGAATCCAGCGGACGCAGCAGCTCGCAGTGTTGAGTCTCGCAGCGACCCGCGACAACTCGAACAATTTGTTGTCGCCAACGCGTGGGTCGATCATCCGGCTGGAGGCGCGCCATTCATCGCCGGTGATCCTTTCGAACAAGGATCTTCAGTTCAATAAGCTGGTCGGTGACGCGTCGCGGTACGTTAATGCCGGTGGCGGAAACGTCCTTGCTTTCCGTATACGAGGTGGAACCGTATTCGGTCGCAACGTCGCGTCGGCAACAGGATTCATTCCGCCGCAAGAGCGGTTGTACGCCGGCGGCCCGACCACGGTCCGTGGCTTCTCGCAAAATGAGCTGGGCTCGCTGATCTACATTGCGCGTGGAACGCCTGGGTATCAGGAGTACATCTCGACGGACGTACGCACGGGACTCCAGGACACGGTCATTCTAGCGAAGGATACGATCGGGTTCCGGCGAGTGGTGCCAGTAGGCGGAAACTCACTTGCCGTAGGCAACGTCGAGCTGCGACTCAGAAGCCCATTTCTGCCGGAGCTGCTGCAGCTCACGGTGTTCACGGACGCGGGAGAAGTGTGGAACCGTGGACGGTCGCAGATCAAAGAGGTCAAGCTCAAGGTTACACCCGGGATTCAGCTGACAGCTTTTTCACCGGTGGGCCCGGTGCGTCTCGCAGTCGGGTACAATCCCTACCGGCGCCCCAAAGGTCCCCTGTATTATGAGGCGACCGAGTTGGCTGACGCCCCACTGCTCTGCGTGAGTCCGTTCAACTTTTTTCCGACGCACTTTACCCGCGATGCGGTAACAGGGACTGTCACGAAAATCGACCAGGAAGTCCCGTCCACAGGTTGTCCCTCTAGCTACCAGCCGCCCAAGGACAACCGCTTCCGCAGCAAGCTCACCTTCAGCTTCGCGATCGGGCAGGCGTTCTAGCATCCCATGACCCGCCGTCTCCGCATCGCGATCGGGAGCGCCATCATCCTGGTGGGGCTCATACTGATCGTCATCCTCAGCTTCGTCAGCGTCACGCACACGAGCCTCGGCCAGGAGCGCCTGCGCCGAATGGTCTCGACGCTGCTCGAGGGAAAGGTGAAGGGCAAGGTCTACCTTGGTCGCATCAGCGGCGGGCTTTTGAGCGGCGTGACGATCGACTCCGTCGAGATACGAGACGATGAGGATTCAGTTTTCTTCGCGTCGGGACCGATCACTGTCGCGTATGATCCACGCGATCTATTTGACCGCCGAATTCTTCTCAGCTATCTCGAGGCCGATCATCCGGTCGTGCATCTGCGTCAGCACGAGAACGGAGACTGGAACTGGCGGCGCATATTCCCGGCAAGCGTCGAGAAGCAAAAGCGGAACGAGCGTGGCTTCGGACAATATATCGTTGTCGATTCGTCGGTGGTCCGCGACGCCAGCTTTACGCTCACGCTGCCCTGGCATCCGTCTGATACTCTTCGCGGAGCGAAGCTCGATAGCGCGATCAGATACGAGCTGACTCGAGCCGATCACGAGATCCGTCGCACCCGGGAAGGATTCGCTCGCACCTGGAGATGGACCCAGCTTCAGGCGAATCTAGGACTCGCGCGCATCGCGGATCCCGATACCATCGGCCGGCTGGTCAGGCTCAGAAAACTCAGTGTTGGAGAATCGGATCCGCCTTTCAAGTTTCGAAACGTCTCCGGCACGATGCTACACTTCGGCGATTCTGTCTTCGTCGATAGCGATCACTTCGATCTTCCCGGCTCGACGGGAAAGGCGCATGGAAGTGTGGTGTGGGGCAGCAATCTGCCGGTGCGCTACTATGTCCATGTCGTCGGCGACTCAGTGTCGCTGGCCGACGTCGCGTGGGTCTATCCGACTCTGCCGACTACCGGCAGCGGGAAGATGGAGCTCGACATCCGCAGCGAGCGCAACCCAAAGTATCTCGATTACATCCTGACCAACATGGATGTCAGGACGACACGCTCGCATCTGCTCGGGCAGATGACCTTCGGCACTGGCGGACCCGTCCTCGCGGTCAAGAACGTCGAGCTGCAGGCTGCGCCGGTCAATTTCGATTTGCTGCGCACGCTGAACGGCAAACCGTTTCCCTATGATTGGCAGGGAAACCTTACCGGAACCGTGCGTGCTTCCGGCGGACCACTAAACCATTTCAAGGTCGAGCAATCCGCGCTGATTTTCGAGGATGCAAACGTGCCTGGCGCCGTTACGGAAGCACGGGGCGAAGGCGAGCTCGACATCCTCTTTCCGGCGTTCACGGCATTCCACGACTTCAACGTCGATGTTGCGACGCTCGATCTGCGGACGCTTCAATACCTGAATCCGCTGTTTCCTAAAATCAAGGGGACGATATCGGGAACAGCGACGCTCGACTCCTCATGGCTCGACGTCCGCTTCAGTAATGCGGATCTCTACCATCATGATGCGAATCAGCCCGTTTCCCACGTAACTGGCAACGGGCGCGTGACGTGGGGCGAGAAGTATCTCACGTATGATCTCGCTCTCCAGGCGCAACCGCTGTCTTTCACCGCGCTGTCGCACTCGTACCCGCTGCTACCGCTACGCGGGAGCTACGCGGGCCCTGTGCAGGTGAAGGGCACTTCTCCAAATCTGCTGGTGAATACGACGCTAACGGGTCCGGCAGGCACCTTCGGCTATAACGGTCTCGTCGACGCGGATCCTGTCGAATATGGCGCACGTGGGCGCGCGACTTCTACCGCGCTCAATCTGCGAACACTGCTCGACAACAATCAGCTTCCGCACACGCAGCTCACCGGTCAGTACGATCTCGACCTGCGCGGCGAGAACCTGGCGACTCTTACCGGACGCGCTGTTGCTTCGATCGAGAAATCGACGCTCGCCGGATTTCGCGTCGATCCGTCCGTCGCCCGCCTCCACTTCGGAAGCGGCGTGGCAACCGTCGATACACTGGCCCTCAACGCCGCGGGACTCAAGGCAGCAGCATCAGGCACTTTTGGGCTGACAGGTGCTCATACCGAATCGCTCAAATTCTCCGCCGCGATGGAATCTCTGTCGCGACTGCGTGCGCTCGTGCCGTCGCTCGCCGACGTATCGCAGCTCGATTCGCTGCGCGGAAGCGGAGAGCTGACTGGCGAGCTGACCGGAAGCGCTGAACATCTTTCGCTCAACGGAATCATAACAGCGAACGATGTGCGACTCGGCACGCGCAGCGTGGAGAGCGTGCGTGGGACGGTTCTGCTCGCTGACATGACGAAACAGGCGAGCGGGTCATTGATATTGGGCGCCGACACTGTGGCCCTTGGACCTGTTGGCTTCAACAACATCAGGGCGTCAGTTGCGCTCGCATCACCGACGTCCGGACACTTCAGCGCATCGCTGCTCAGTCAGAGCGGTGTTCAGACGGACCTGTCGGGCAACATTACCCGCAGCAGAGACACGACTGTCCTCAGACTCGACAGCGCCGCGGTCGTCGTCGATGCAGAAAACCGCTACCGACTCCGCTCACCGAGCCGCGTCGCGTTCTCGAAGGGATTTCTCGCTCTCGATTCTCTGATCCTTCAGCATAGCAGCAATGCGAAACTGATCGTCGAGAACCTGCGATTGAAGGGTGACTCGATCGGAGGCCACATCCGCACCGATAGCGTCGACATGCGACTCTTTCGAGCCTTCGTCCCCGGACTCGTCGATGCGCGAGGAGCGATCGTAGCCGACGTCGACATCCGCGGCAACATCAAACAGCCGAGACTTTTCGGACAGATCTCGCTTGCCGATGGCAGTGCTGCGTTCTCCAATCTTGGAACGCGCTTCAACCGGATTCGGGCCGACATCGCGCTGTCAGGTGACACCGTGCACATCAAACAGATCTCCGCGGAGACTGTGAAGGAGCGGCGTGGCTCGGTGAGGGTGGAAGGCACCGTGAGCTTCGAGCACTACGACAATCCATCGTTCTCTCTCGTTGCGAACGCGTCGAACTTCCACGCCATCGACAAGCCCGGACTTGCAGCGCTCGACATCTCGACTGGACCGCCGGTAACGCTGACGGGATCGACGCTCGATGCGGTGATGCGCGGGACCGTGCGTGTAGAGCGGGGAACGATCTACATCCCCGAAGTCATAAAGAAGAGGATCATTGATCTCAGCGATCCGGAGTTTCAAAGCACGGTTGATACGTTGCTCGCCCAAAATCGCGAGGTGATGCCGCGCGCGCCAAAGGCCGTGGCGAGAAATCTGAGACTGGAGAACGTCGCGGTTGACATCGGATCCGATGTCTGGCTGCGGTCATCCGAAGCGAACATCAAGCTCGGTGGATCGCTCAACGTGACGCTCGCTCCGCCGAATCCGGGAGAGCCGCCACGGCTTGCGCTCGAGGGGACACTCGGCGCCGACAAAGGGACGTACAGACTGAATCTCGTCGAGCCGTTCATCCAGCCGACGTTCGATGTGCAAAGCGGAACGCTGACGTTTTACGGAACTCCGGATCTTAATCCGGGACTCAACATCAGCGCGATTCACACCGTTCGTCAGCCTCGACAGAGCGCGAATGGACGAGATGTCAGAGTCGAGGTCGACATCACGGGCACGCTCGCTCGGCCACAGCTGGCGCTGAAGAATCCCGACAACCTGCCGCTCTCCGAGAGCGACTTGCTCAGTTATCTGGTGACTGGCGAGCCGGCGGTGGGACTCGACAACACTTCAACTCAGGTGGCCAGCCTCGGGGTACGCACGATCGCGAACATCTTCACCAACGCAATTCCGAAGAGCGTTATCGATATCCTCGAGGTACAGACGGCGACACCGGGCGCCGATGCAACGTCAGCGAACGCGAACAATCCGTCATACTATAGCCTTCTCAACACACGCGCTGTGCTCGGCAAGCAAATCGGCAGCCGGTGGTTCCTCGGGCTCAGCACCGGACTTTGCTTCGTGAATCCGAGCGCATTCAAGGAAAATCTTGGTCTTCAGCTGGAGTACAGAATCAGCTCGGTGTACAGCGCGCAGGCGGCAATCGAGCCTGGATCCAGCAATACCCGATGCGACAAGGGGACGGCTCCATCCTTTACTCCAACCCAGACACCCTCACAGCTAGGGTTCGACCTTTTCCGGAACTGGCGTTTCTAAAAGCAGGTTGACTCGTCAAGTAGTGCGATTTCAGTTTCCTGCATGACCATCCAACCGCGAAAGTGATGGCGAAGAATCTGCGCGAAAAGGACCTGATGATGTGTCGCTCCTGCGGAAACGAGGAGCGCGCGTCCGAAGGCTATCCGTGTGCCGACTGCGGAACCTTCGTCTGCATCATTTGCAACTTTCGCGGAGTCACTCTCTGCAAATCATGCCGAGCGAAACGACCCGAGCCGCCACTAGCGCCGACGCCGACCAAAATCGATTGGCCGGAGCATTGAGCGAAAGCGTCACAGCCATCGCCGCAATCGCGCCGATGCTGTGCGAGCCAGACGTACGAACAACGCAGGTATCGCAGCTTCTTCACGGCCATATAGCAGAAGTAGTGGAGCGAAATGGACTGTGGCTCCACGTGAGAGGCGCGGATGGTTATCCCGGCTGGGTTCATCAGGGATACGTCGTCACGATGCCAGATCCGGTTCCTCCGCCGGCGCAGACTGGATGGGATGATCCGCGGCCACTTTCGCTCGGCTGCACCGTACGCGACGAGCACGGTGCAACGCGAAAATTGCCGCTGGGCGCGCTCATCACCGATGGTCAGGAACGTTCCGCCGGGCTGGCGATGACGCTCGAGGAACGGCGAAATGCATTTCCGCCAGAGGCTGACTCCATCACCGCATCGGCGATGACCTTCTTCGAGGGCACATCGTACGAGTGGGGCGGTGTGACGCCGTGGGGATGCGACTGCTCCGGAATCGTATCGAGCTCGTTCCACCTGCACGGAGTGCACGTTCCGCGCGACGCGTGGATGCAGGCGGTGACGGGCAAGCCAGTCGAATCGATGCGCGATCTTCGGCCGGCGGATCTACTGTTTTTTTCAGACGAGCCCGATGGAAAGATCACGCATGTGGCGATCTCGCTTGGCGGAACGAGAGTGGTGCATCAAGCCCTCGGCCGCGGCGGCCACGCCGTCGACGATCTCACCAGCGGAGATGAGTACACCGATTTGCTGCTACAACGGTACCGGTTTGCTCGGAGAGTTCTCGCAGCAGCACTTAGCTGACCATGCCGTTGGGCGCGCCGCCAACCATAGGATGGGCGGGCCCGTTAACGAACAACCGAGCGGCAGCCGTCGGTTGCTCATCGAGCGTGACTTGCATCGTGTATTGCCCGGCCATGTTGAGCGGAAGATCCACGACCGCGATTATCGGCAGATCAACCTCGAAGACCGGATTCGGCGCTGGCGCGACGTTCATCTCGCCGGTCGATGACCAGAGCTCTTCCTCGAGTGGACTCAGCCAGCGGAAAGTGAGTTTGTGGGTCCCGACATCGTCGCCGTTGGCCTTGAGACGGACGATAAAGTGTGTGCGAGGATGAATCGTCGGTAGACCCGCCACCTGCACCGCATCGAAGACGCCGAGGACGTTGAGCTTTCCTTCCTGCGAAAGGTTGGCGGCGTCGGCGAAAACGGCGAAGGAGATGTGCATGCAGCAAAGTAGCCGCGCTGCGCGTTCGTCGGCTAGCTTTCGGCGATGACAGAAACGGTAACCCGTCCGGCGGCAGAAATCGTCGAAAATCCGCCAGTCGTGGGCACTTCCGCGCAGCGCGCCTTCGGACTGACCGACGTCCTCCTTATCACCATGGCGATGATCTGGGGGATCAACTTCGTGGTGACGAAGTACGCCACCCGCGTCTTCAGTCCGATCGCCTTCACGGGTCTCAGAGTTGGAACGGCGGCGATATGTCTGGTGCTGTTTGCGTTCCTCAGCGGTCGTGCGCTGCTCGAGAGACGGGATCGAATTAACCTGCTGCTACTCGGAGTCCTGGGGAACGGCTTATATCAGCTTTTTTTCATTCACGGCGTAGCGCGGACGCGCGCCGGAAATGCTTCGCTGATAGTCGGCGCGGCACCGGCGTTCATTGCTCTTGCTGCGCGCGCGCGGGGAATGGAGCGCGTGAAGGCCAGGACACTCCTGGGAATTGGCCTGTCAGTGATCGGCGTAGCTTTCGTCATCATTGGAAGTGCGAAGCCGTCGCACGGCCAGCCCACGCTACTCGGATCTTTGCTGGTCTTCAGCGGTGTTCTCTGTTGGACGCTTTATACCATCCTGCTCGAGCCTTTTGCCAAGCGAATCGATGTCGTTCAGCTGTCGGCTACCACGATGGTCGGTGGCGCAATCCCTCTAGCTATTGCTTCGACTCCGGCGCTAATCGCCACCAACTGGGCTGCTGTGAGCGTTGGTGGCTGGTTCGCGCTGTTTTACTCGAGTGTCATCTCGATGGTTGTCGCCTATCTGTTCTGGTATCGCGGACTGCGCGTTCTTGGACCAACGCGAACCGCCGTCTACTCGAATCTCCAGCCGATTGTCGCATTGCTTGTCGCCTGGGCATTTCTCAGTGAGACGCCCACGATCTTTCAGGGTGTGGGCGCGGCGACGATCATCGCCGGAGTTTTTCTGACGCGCACATGAGACTAGTCCTGTTCGACATCGACGGCACGCTACTCAACTCCGGCGGGCTCGGACGCGCATCGATGCAGCGGGCTCTGGGAATGGTCTTTGGCTCGCCCGGCAATCCGGCGTACCGCTACGATGGCAAAACCGACAAGCAGATCGTGCGCGACGTCATGCGTCTCGAGGGTCACTCCGACGAGCACATCGATTCGCGGATGGAAAAGCTGATCGAGCTTTATCTCGAGGGCCTTCGCACTGGCGCGAAGAGCGGCAAGTTCAACGTGCGCCCGCTCGAGGGTGTCCCGGAGCTGCTCGATACGCTCGAGGCGCGCGAAGACGTCGTACTAGGTTTGCTTACTGGCAACGTCGAACCCGGCGCGCGAACCAAGCTCAGTGCGGCCGGGATCAATCCCGACCGCTTTCGAGTGAATGCATTCGGGTCCGATCACGAGCATCGCCCGGAGCTTCCGGCAATAGCGCAAAGACGCGCAAGCGAGACGCTTGGGCTCGACATCGCCGGCGATCGTCTGATCGTGATTGGCGACACTCCCGCCGACATCGAGTGCGGCCGCGCCCTCGGCGCAAGGGCGATCGGAGTCGCGAGCGGACACTATACCGTCGAACAACTCGAGGCCCACAATCCTTACGCTGTTTTTCCGTCGCTAAAGAACACGCAGCGGGTGCTTGAGACGATCCTGAATGCGTGAGGTCGAGCTCAAAGCGGTTGTTGACGACCTGGCCGCGCGCCGACAAAAAATCGAAGCCGCGGGAGCAGCGCTCTCGTTCGAGGGAAGGATGTCGGACAGACGCTACGACTTTGCTTCGCGCGAATTATCCGCGCGCGACGAAGTTCTGAGAACTCGTCGTTACCAGAGCCCGAACTCTACCAAGACGCACCTCGACTGGAAGGGTCCGAGCGAGTTGCGGGATGTCTACAAGGTGAGGGAAGAGATCGCCACGCCGGTCGAGGACTTCGAGTCACTCGAGAAGATCATCGAGAAACTGGGATTGGAACTCACGTGGGAGATCGATCGCGAGATTGCGCAGTACCAGTTCCGCGGCGCCACGATTCGCTTCGAGTCGTACCCGCGGATGGATGTGCTGGTCGAAGTGGAGGGGGAGCCGGCGGCGATCGAAGAAGCGATCGACGCGCTCGGTCTTCCGCGCGGAACCTTTACGAGCGAGCGATTGGCGGAATTTGTCGGGCACTTCGAGCAGAGGACCGGGGTCAGGGCTGCCGTTAGTGATCGCGAGATGAGGGGCGATTACGGATTAAGAGATC
>Ga0137366_10001996_pt1 | contig 15437 bp, 13 predicted proteins | sample SagtaG_8_FD_104938 | JGI IMG/M metagenome (GOLD analysis project Ga0137366, IMG submission 104938) | Vadose zone soil microbial communities from Sagehorn Ranch, Mendocino, California, USA - Sage1_L_60_16 metaG | ecosystem: Environmental > Terrestrial > Soil > Vadose zone | place: USA...
CCGCGGGCGAGGCCACGGTCGGCCGCCCACCACGGCATGCGCTCGCGCGCCACCGACGCGAGATCGGAGAAGACCCCGATGGCGACGACCCCCGCGATGCGCGTGTCGTCGCGCGCGGCGGCGAGGAGGGCGACCGCGCCGCCCGCCGACAGGCCGACCACGACCGCCCGCTGGATGTCGAGCGCCTCGAGCGCCCGCACCAGATCGCGCCGCTCCCAGTAGCCGTACGTGCTCGCGTCGCCTCCCGAGAGCCCGTGCGCGCGCAGGTCGTAGGCGAGGACGTCCCAGCCGCGCGGCACGAGGTGCGCGATCACGGGTCCCGCCGCGGAGCGGTTGTTCGACGCCCCGTGCAGGAAGACGACGGTCCCGCGGCGCGGCGCGGCCGCGTGGAAGAGCCAACCGCGCAGGTGGACCCCGTCGCTCTCGAAGTCCACGTCCTCGTGCGGAAGCGGGGGCGGGGGCGACGGGGCGATCCGGTCCGGGTGCAGGAGCGCGTGCGCGACGAGCTTGGCCGGGATGCACCCGCCCAGCAGGAGCACGGCCGTCGCCGCCGCCATCACGAGGAAGATGGATCGAGGAGGCCGGCAGGGGCGCATCGTCGAGCTTGAGGGTATACATCGCGCCATGCGCCGGATCTGCGTCTTCTGCGGCTCATCCCCGGGCGTGAACCCGGCTTACCTCGCCGCGGCGCGGGCGCTCGGTGAGCTCCTCGCGAGGCGCGGCCTCGGCCTCGTCTACGGCGGCGCGAGCGTCGGGCTCATGGGAGCGGTCGCGGACGCGGCGCTCTCGGCCGGCGGCGAGGTCACGGGCGTGCTCCCCGAGGCCCTCCAGGCGCGCGAGCTGGCTCACCCGCGCCTGACGCGGCTCGAGATCGTGGGCTCGATGCACGAGCGGAAGGCGCGCATGGCGGAGCTCGCGGACGCCTTCGTGGCGCTGCCCGGGGGGATGGGCACCCTCGAGGAGCTGGCCGAGATCCTGACCTGGGGCCAGCTCGGGCTCCACCGGAAGGCGTGTGGGCTCCTCGACGTCGCCGGATACTGGCGCCCCCTGGTCGCCTTCTTCGACCACGCGGTCGAGGAGCGCTTCCTCAGGCCCGAGCACCGCGCGCTGCTCCTCGTCGCGCGAGAGCCGCCGGCGCTCCTCGACGCGCTCGCGAGCTACGTGCCGGCCGCGAGGGAGAAGTGGATCGACCGCGGTCAGAGCTGAAGCGCGCCCGCAGCGGGGAAGCGGCCGCGGTGCCGTCAGTTCGAGCCGAGGTAACGCAGCAGCCTGTGGTGGTGCACGGAGAGGCCCACGAGCGCCAGGTGCTGCCCGCCCGCTGTCTCTCGCGCGAGCCGACCCACGGCCGAGTCGTCGATCATCCGGACCTGGCGGAAGTCCACGGTCACCGGAACGGGGCCGAGCTCGACGAGCGTCTCGTGCAGCCGATCCGCCGCCGCGCAGTCGAACGCGCCGTCCAAGGCGACCACGGCTCTGCCACCTTTTTGCGCATCGATCGTCATGGCGAAATCCCTCGGCGATGGTCCTCTCACCGCGCGTGCCGTGAAAGCCTCGTTCGGGCGTACCTCGCTGGGTTTGTGAGTCCCAGGATCCAGTGTGGGACGCGTCTGGGAGAAGGCTGCGGCGTCTCGCCGCCCCCGTCAGGAGTGTCCCGGGCGTGCCGCCCGCGCCATCTTCGCCGTGCGAAGAAAGGACGTCGATCCATGGCCATGAAGCTCATCCAGGGCGGGAAGGTCACGGTGATGGTGGCGAACGTGGAGCGCGCGGTGCGCTTCTACACGCAGGCGCTGGGCCTCACGCTCGGCTCGCGCCAGGGCGATCGCTACGCCGAGGTCGCAGCGCCGGGGCTCACGCTCGCGCTCCTCGAGAGCGAGCTCCCGGCGGCGCCGCGCGGTCCGGTCCCGGTCCACTGCTCGATCGGCTTCCAGGTGGAGCGGCTGGAGGGGGCGATGCTCGTCCTCCACGAGCGCGGGGTCCGGTTCGCGCCGGACGTCGCGGAGGGCGAGCGGGAGCGGATCGCCTACTTCACGGACGACGACGGGACGCCGCTCTTCCTCACGGAGGAGAAGGCGAGCGCGCCGCCGTCGCCGGTCAACCCAGCCTGACATGGCGCAGGCGCAGCGCGTTCGCGATCACCGTGACGCTCGAGGAGCTCATGGCCGCGCTCGCGATCATGGGCGAGAGCAGGGGTTCCCTCACCCAGAGTAGTTTCGGTTCCCTCACCCAGAGTAGTTTCGGTTCCCTCACCCAGAGTAGGTTTGCCCCTTACCCAGAGTAATTTGTGAATTGCTCCAGGTCAGGCAGGGCTCGGACCTGACGCGTCGAAATTACTCTGGGTTGGTGAGCCGAACGACTCTGGGTCAGGAGCCGCAGGAGCCGCCGTCAGGAGCCGCCCGTTTCAATGACTCTGGGTCAGGAAAGTCCTGGCGCACGTCGATCCGGGTGAAATGTGCGGCCGGGCGTTGCTCGCACGCGCGACTCGGCGCTGCGCGCGCACGCCTCCAGCCCGCCCACGCGATGCGATGACGGCGTCGCGGCGGCGAGGGCGACGACGGCCCCGGCCATGCTATAAACCGCCGCCTTGTCCGCCGAGATCCTCGTCGTCGCCACCGAGGCGAGCGCCGACCTGCACGCTGCGCGCGTGCTGGAGGAGCTGCGCCAGCTCCGGCCCGGCCTGGTCGCCTTCGGCATGGGTGGCGCGAAGCTGCGCGAGGCGGGGCTCGACTCGCTCCGGCAGGCCGAGGAGATGTCCGTCATGGGCATCTCCGAGGTCCTCCCGAAGATCCCCGTCATCCTCGGGATCATGCGCGAGCTCGAGGCCGCCGCCGCAGCGCGCCGGCCCTCCGTCGCGCTCCTCGTCGACTCGCCCGACTTCAACCTGCGGCTCGCGGTGAAGCTGAAGCGGCTCGGCGTGAAGGTGGTCTACTACGTCTCGCCCTCGGTCTGGGCCTGGCGCCGCGGGCGGGTGAAGACGATCGCCCGGGTCGTGGACCGGATGCTCTGCATCCTCCCTTTCGAGGAGCGCTTCTACGAGAACACCGGCGTCTCGGCCCGCTTCGTCGGCCACCCCTTCGCCGAGCGGCCGCGCCCGGAGGCGCCGTCCACCTATCGGGCGTCGCTCGGCATCGCGCAGGACCGCACCACGATCGCGCTCCTCCCAGGGAGCCGCCGCTCCGAGGTGAAGCGCATCTTCCCGCCCATGCTGCAGGCCGCCGAGCGGATCCGCGCGAAGCATCCGGATGCGCAGTTCATCGTGCCCGTCGCGCCGACCCTCGCCGAGGACGTGCTCGCGCCCTACCTCGCGCGCCATGCGACGCTCGACGTCACGCTCGCGGCCGGGCGCGCCGAGGCCGCGATGGGGGCCGCGGACGCCGCCCTCGTGAAGAGCGGGACCTCCGTCCTGGAGGCCGCGCTCATGCTGCGGCCGATGGTGGTCGTGTACCGCCTCTCCTGGCTGAGCTACCTCGTCGGGCGGCTCTTCGTCCGCCTGGCCCACTTCGCGCTCGTGAACCTCCTCGCCGGCCGCACGCTCGTCCCCGAGCTCCTCCAGCGGCAGGCGACCCCGGAGCGCATGGCCGCCGAGATCGAGCGCCTGCTCGAGGACGGCCCCGCGCGCGCCGAGCAGCTGCGCGGCCTCGAGGAGGTCCGCGCGTCGCTCGGCACGCCCGGCGCGCCCCGGCGCGTCGCGGAGGAGCTCGCGAGGAGGCTCGACCCGTGACCCAGGACCCCCGGAGCCCGCGCCGCGCGCTCGTCTGTCTCCCGACCTACGACGAGAAGGAGAACGTCGGGCCCATCACGCAGGCGATCCTCGAGGCCACCCCCGACGTGGACGTCCTCGTCATCGACGACAACTCGCCCGACGGCACGGGCCAGCTCGCCGACGCGATCGCGGCGCGCGAGCCGCGGGTGAAGGTGCTCCACCGCGCGGGCAAGGAGGGCCTCGGGAAGGCCTACCTGGCGGGCTTCGCCTGGGCGCTCGCGCGCGACTACGCGCTCGTCCTCGAGATGGACGCGGACTTCTCGCACAACCCGCGCTACCTGCCGCGCATGCTCGAGCTGGCGCGGGAGGCCGAGCTCGTGCTCGGCTCGCGCAACGTGAAGGGCGGCGGCACCGTCAACTGGGGCATCGGGCGCAAGCTCCTGTCGCGCGGCGGCTCCTTCTACGCGCGCACCCTCCTCGGGCTGCGCGTGCGCGATCTCACCGGCGGCTTCAAGTGCTTCCGGCGGGAGGTGCTCGAGGCCATCGACCTCGCGTCGGTGCAGTGCTCCGGGTACGCCTTCCAGATCGAGCTCACCTACCGCGCCGTGAAGAAGGGGTTCCGCGTCGCGGAGCTGCCCATCATCTTCGAGGATCGCCGCGTCGGACACTCCAAGATGTCGCGGCGGATCGTGCTGGAAGCGATCGGAAAGGTGTGGTCCATTCGGCGGAGCGGCTTCCCCGGGACCCCTTGAACCGAGAGCTCCTCAGCTTCGCCCTGGCTGCCTTCTCCGCGGTGTTCGTGGTGGTGGACCCGTTCGCCGCCGTCCCCTTCTTCCTCGCCATGACGAGCGGCGACGCCGCCGACAGGAAGCGCGAGACGGCGCGGCGCGCGGCGGTGGCGGCCGGGCTCGTCCTCGCGGTGTTCGCGCTCACGGGCGCGCTCGTCTTCAAGCTGCTCGGGATCAGCCTGGGCGCGTTCAAGATCGCGGGCGGCGTGCTGCTCCTCATCATGGCGGTGGACATGCTGCGCACGCGCCCCTCCGAGGCGCGCATCACGCCGGGCGAGGTCGAGTCGGGGCGCGTCAAGGAGGACGTCGCCATCGTGCCGCTCGCCATGCCCCTCCTCGCGGGCCCGGGCTCCATCGCGACGGTGGTGGTGCTCATGGGGCGCGCCCGCTCCGCCCACGTCTGGCACGGGGCCATCGTGCTGGCCGCCATCGCCGTCACGGCGGCCGCCGCCTATCTCGTCCTGGCCGGCGCGGCGCGCGTCGACCGCGTGCTCGGGAAGACCGGCCTCAACATCCTCGAGCGCGCCTCGGGCCTCCTCCTGGCCGCGATCGCCATCCAGTTCATGCTCGACGGGCTCGCCGAGTCGCTCCCCGGCGCGCTGCTGAACCGCTTCTAAATTCAGTCCGCCTGCGCGGCCGCGCTGGCCGCCGCGGGCTCCGCCGAGGCCGCCAGGGCCACGCCGGCCAGCAGGACGACTCCGCCCGCGACCTGGACCGGCGACGGCCACTCGCCCAGCACCGGGATGGCGACGATCGTCGAGACGACCGGCTCCGCCAGGATCGCGACCGCCACGAAGGGCGCCGAGAGCCACCGGAGCGACCAGTTGAGGAGCGAGTGGCCGAGGAGCTGCGGGAAGAGGGCGAGCGCGAGGAGTGCCGTCCACGTCCGCGCGCCGAACCCGTGCAGCGGGGCGCCTGCGACCGCCGCCAGCAGGGCGAGCGCGAGCGCCGCCACCGGGTAGACGACGCCCACGTACGCGCCGAGCGACAGGCGAGCGCGCACGCGGCGGCCCAGGACGAAGTAGACCGCGGCGAAGATCGCCCCGGCGAGCGCGAGGAGGTCGCCGGCGATCGCGTCCCGGCCGACCGCGAGGTCGCCGCCCGCCATGCCTGCGCCGCCGAGCACCGCCAGCGCGATGCCGCCCGCCGCGCGCCCCCCGACGCGCTCGCCGAGCGCGACGCGCGCCAGCAGGGCCACCCAGACCGGCTGCGTCGTGACGAGCGCGACCGAGCTCGCGACCGACGTGAGCCGCAGGGACGCGATCCAGGTGGCGAAGTGCACCGCCAGCGCGAGCCCGGCGCCCGCGAGCAGGGCGCGCGCCCGCCCGTCGAGGGCGGCGAGCTCCGCGCGCCTGAACGCGAGGGCGAGCGCCCCGGTCACCGCGGCGGCGAGCGCGAGCCGCCACGTCGCGATGGCGAGCGGCGGCGCGTCGGCGAGGCGGACCAGGATGGCGGCGCAGGAGACGGCGAGCACGCCGCCTGCGAGTCCTGCGTGGAGGCGCGTGGGCCGGCGCATGCGCCGCGTTCTACCGCGGCCGAGGGAGTCCTGGCGAAGATCGCGCGCCTTCTGCGATGATGCCGACTTTCTGCCTCGCCGAGGGGTGAACCGCCATGAGCTCCACCGACGCCTTCAGACGGGCGCGCGACTACCTCCAGCAGCACCGCGACGACTACGACGCCGCCTACCGCGGCTTCGCCTGGCCGGTCCTCGATCGCTTCAACTGGGCCGTGGACTGGTTCGACGTCCTCGCCGAGGGGAACCGGCACACCGCGCTCCACATCGTGGAGGACGACGGGTGCGAGGTGAAGCTGTCGTACGCCGAGCTCGCCGAGCGCTCGAATCGCGTGGCCGTCTTCCTGCGCCGGATGGGCATCGAGCGGGGGCATCGCGTGCTCATGATGCTCCCGAACTCGGTCCCGATCTGGGAGGTCATGCTCGGCGCGATGAAGCTCGGCGCCGTCATCATCCCGGCGACCTCGCTCCTCACGCCCGAGGACCTGCGCGACCGCCTCGACCGCGGCCGGGTGAAGCACGTCATCACCGACCCGACGGGCGCGGAGAAGCTGCGCGCGCTCGACACGGGCTTCTCGAAGGTGGTCGTCGGCGAGAAGGTCCCCGGGTGGACGCCCTACGACGAGGCGTACGACGAGAGCAGCGTCTTCCTGGCGAAGGGCGACACGCACCCGAACGACCCGGTGCTCCTGTACTTCACCTCCGGCACGACCGCGAAGCCGAAGCTCGTGCTCCACACGCACGCGAGCTATCCGGTCGGCCACCTCTCCACGATGTACTGGCTCGGCGTCCGCGAGGGCGACGTGCACATGAACATCAGCTCGCCGGGGTGGGGGAAGCACGCCTGGTCGAACTTCTACGCGCCGTTCAACGCCGGCGCGACCGTGTTCGTGCACAACTACGCCCGCTTCAGCCCGAGGCGCACGCTCGAGGTGCTCGCCCGCCACGAGATCACGACGATGTGCGCGCCGCCCACCGTGTGGCGCTTCCTCATCCTCGAGGACCTCTCCGCGCACCAGGTGAAGCTGCGCGAGGCGCTCAGCGCCGGCGAGCCGCTCAACCCCGAGGTGATCGACCGCGTGCAGAAGGCGTGGGGGATCGCGATCCGCGACGGCTATGGCCAGACGGAGACCACCTGCCAGATCGGCAACTCGCCCGGACAGAAGATGAAGCCCGGCTCGATGGGCCGCCCCATGCCCGGCTTCCGGGTCGCGCTCCTCGACGCGAGCGGCAACGAGGCCGCCGAGGGCGAGATCGCGCTCGCGCTCGAGCCTCGCCCCATGGGGCTCATGGCCGGCTATCTCGACGACCCGACGCTGACGGAGCACGCGACGCGCGGCGGCTACTACCGGACCGGCGACGTCGCCGCGCGGGACGACGAGGGGTACATCACCTACGTCGGGCGCGGGGACGACGTCTTCAAGAGCTCCGACTACCGCATCAGCCCGTTCGAGCTGGAGAGCGCGCTCATCGAGCACGAGTCCATCGCGGAGGCGGCGGTCGTCCCGAGCCCCGACCCGGTCCGTGGCGTCGTGCCGAAGGCGTTCCTCATCCTGAAGCCCGGGCAGCCGCCCTCGCGCGACCTCGCGCTCGACATCTTCCGGTTCGTCCGCCGACGGCTCGCGCCGTACAAGCGCGTGCGCCGCCTCGAGTTCTCGGACCTGCCGAAGACCGTCTCCGGCAAGATCCGCCGCGTCGAGCTGAGGACCGCCGAGGGGGCGAGCCGGAGCGGCGCTCGTCGGGCCGGGGAGTTCTGGCAGGACGACTTCCCGGAGCTGAAGGACGGCAGGTAGACCTTTCACCCACCGTCCCGCAGCTCGCACGACAGTGCGAGTTTTGTTGAGGATATCTGGCGAGCGTGGGAGACTCCGCCCGCCTCCCCGGATGGGGCGCGGCGCGGCGGGCCCTCGGCTCGCCGCCCACTCTCCGGCCGGGTGAGGTGGCCAGTCTCGACGGCCAACCACTTCATCGGAGGAATCGTGATGCGCTTCGAAAAGATCCTGACCCGCGCCGCCCTGGCGGCGGCGCTGTGCCTGGGCGGTCGCGCCCAGGCCCAGTCGTCGAAGTCGGTCGCCCTGCCGCCGCCCCCCGTCGCGTTGCAGGCCGTCGCTCCCGCGCCCGCGCCCGCTCCGGCGCCGGCGCACGTGTCCGACAGCGAGGCGGTCAGCGGCCACCTCGGCGTCGGCTTCTACGGCCAGCAGCCCTTCACGCTCATCGGCCCGACGGACGCCGGCACCGCGTCGGTGAAGCTGAGCGTGACGAACCTCGGCGTGCGCTACTGGTTGCCCAGCGCGCCTCCCGGCGGCCTCTTCAAGGAGTGGGGCCTCGATCTCGGCGTCGGGCTCCTCCTCTCGGGCGGCAGCGCCACGGCCACGCAGGGCGCCACGACGGTCACCGTCGATGCGCCTGGCGCGGGTGGGTTCGGCCTCCACGCCGGCCTGCCGCTCGTGCTCGCCCGCGGCCAGCACGTCGCCTTCGAGCTCGTGCCCGCCATCGACTTCGTCCACGTCGGCTCGACCGTCAAGGCCGCGAACGCGGGCTCGGACCTCGACCTCACGGGGAACTTCTTCTCGCTCGGCGCCTCGGCCGGCTTCGAGATGTTCTTCGGGTTCCTCGGCATCCCGCAGCTCGCGCTCGAGGCGAACGTCGGCGTCGGCTTCAACTACGCGCGGACGAGCTTCTCGACGACGCCGAACGGCGTCAAGGTCGAGGGCGCGGAGTCCGCCTGGGCCTTCGGCACGACCAAGGGCAACGACCCGTGGGACTTCGTCCGCGGCTCGCTCGCGGCCCGCTACTACTTCTAGCCGCCGCTCGGCAGCACCAGTTCTGGCGCCCGTCCGGTCCTCCGGGCGGGCGCGTCCATTTTCGGCGGCATGCGAGCGCGCGGGAGCCCGCTCCGGCCCCCGTCGGGAGGCCACTCCACCGCGTCCCCTGTGCGGGCGGATTGCGTGATATTGGGTTACGAGTCTGCGGTTCATGCTCGCCGGCAGTCCCGTCGGCGCGAGGCGGTTCTCTTTCTCCGGGAGAGCGTCACCCATGCCCAGGACCATCAGGACCTTCTCCATCACCGGCGCCGACGGGGCGGGCAAGACCGCCCTCGTCGAGGCTTTCCTGCGCCTCGTGGACGCGAAGCGCGCGAGCCCGGAGGGCTCCACCTCGCGCCTCGACGCGGAGCCGGAGGAGAAGAAGCGCAACTTCACGCTGAGCATCCACCCGGAGAGCTTCGAGGACGGCGACCGCACCTTCCACGCGCTCGACACGCCCGGGTTCGCCTCCTTCCTCGCCGAGGTGGACTGGGCGCTGCGGGTCACCGACGGCGCGCTCCTCGCCATCTCCGCGGCCGACGGCGCGCACAACCACGCGGAGCGCCACTTCGACGTTCTCGCCGAGTCGAGGGTGCCCGCGATCGCGGTCGTGGGGCGCATCGACCACGAGCGCGCCGACTTCGCGAAGGTGCTGGCGGACATCGAGAGCTCGCTCAAGGTGAAGCCGCTCCCGCTCCAGCTCCCCATCGGCCAGGGCACGGGCGTGAAGGGGCTCGTCGACGTCCTCGCGCAGAAGGCGCACGTCTACGACAAGGCCTTCGCCAAGTGGACGGAGCAGGAGGTCCCGGCCGGGATGAAGGCCGAGGTCGAGGCGGCGCGCACCGCCGCCATCGAGGCCGCCGCGGAGTCGGACGACGAGCTCCTCGGCAAGTACCTCGAGGGCGGCTCGCTCGGGGACGACGAGATCGTGCGCGGCCTCGCCATCGGCGCCGCCCAGCAGAAGTTCCTGCCGGTGGTCGTCGCCGCGCCGAAGCCCGGCATCGGCGTCCGCGAGCTGCTCGAGCTCGTCGTGAAGCTCTTCCCCGGGCCGGAGTCACGCAAGCTCGAGGCGAAGAACCTGCACGGCGACGGGGTGGTCGTCGATGCCGCGCCACAGGCGCCCTTCGTCGGCCAGGTGTTCCGGACGACCATCGACCACTTCGCCGGGCGCGTCGACTACGTGCGGATCTTCGCGGGCGCGCTCCGGCCCGACGCGGTGCTCATGAACCCGCGGACGCGGACCGAGGAGCGCATCTCGCACTTCTACAAGACGGACGGCGCGCAGAACGCCGAGGTGAAGGAGGCGGGGCCGGGCGACATCGTCGTGCTGATGAAGCTCAAGGACGCGCACACCGGCGACACCCTCTGCGACCGCGAGACGCCGGTCGTCCTCCCCGAGTTCCCGCCGCCCAACCGGCCGGTCGCCTTCGCGGTGCACACGAAGAACGCCGACGACAAGGCGGCGGCCGCGCTCCACAAGCTCATCGAGGAGGACCCGTCGCTCGAGCTGGCGCGCTCGCCCGACACCGGCGAGATGCTGCTCCGGGGGATGGGGCAGGCGCACATCGAGGTGACGGTCGAGCGCGTGAAGCGCAAGCACGGCGTGGACATCACGCTCTCGCCGCCGACGCCCGCCTACCTCGAGACCATCACCGCCAGCTCCAAGGCGCAGGGCAAGTTCAAGCGCCAGACCGGCGGCCACGGGCAGTACGGCGACGCGCACGTCGAGCTCCACCCGAAGCCGCGCGGGGAGGGCTTCGAGTTCGAGGACGCGATCGTCGGCGGCACCATCCCGCGCCAGTTCATCCCGTCGGTGGAGAAGGGCATCCGGAACTCGCTCGGCTCCGGGCCGCTCGCCGGCTACCCCGTGGTGGACTTCAAGGCGAAGCTCGTCTTCGGCAGCTACCACGACGTGGACAGCTCCGACATGGCCTTCCAGGTGGCGGGCTCGATGGCGTTCAAGAAGGCCGTCATCGAGGCGCGGCCCATCCTGCTCGAGCCGGTCATGAAGCTCGAGGTGCGCGTGCCGGAGGAGTACGTCGGCACCGTCATGGGCGACCTCAACAGCCGGCGCGCCAAGGTGCAGGGGATGGAGCCCCTCCCGCGCGGCGTCCTCATCCGCGCGCTCTGCCCGCACGCAGAGGCCATGAGCTACGACGCGGAGCTGCGCTCGCTCACCCAGGGCGTCGGCTACTTCACGATGGAGCACTCGCACTACGACCCGGTCCCCCCGCCCATCGCGCAGAAGATCATCGAGAGGCGGCGCGCCGACGGGAAGGTGAAGGGCGTGGAGGAGTAGGCCCCGGTTCGTCTCGCGCGCACTCCGCGGAACGCCCACAGCGCTGTAACAATGGTTCGTCGTTACGCGAGCGCAGCGAGCGCGCCGGGGCGCCGCCGGAAAAGCGGCGAACGCCGCGCCGGCGGCGCACGGGACCCGGCCAGCCAGGAGGGGCCCCGACGAGCTTTGCTCGTCGGGGAGGGGGCGCAGCCCCTTTGAGACGAAGCTGACGTAGGATGCCCCCGCGTTGAGCGCCTATCTCCGACTCCTCCGCTTCGCGGCGCCGTACAAGGCCCGCTTCCTGGGCGCGCTCGCGTGCATGGTCGTCCTCGCGCTCTCGACGGCCGCCTACGTGAACCTGCTCGGCCCGGTGCTCGAGTTCCTCTTCACCGGGCGCGCCCAGGCGGTGGCCAGCCTGGGCAAGTTCCTCCCGGCTTCCCTCGATCTCGCGGGGTGGCTCCAGCGCGTCGAGCGCGAGCACGTGCTCGCGGTCCTGCCCTTCGTGATCACGGCGGTCGCGCTCGTGAAGGGCGTCGCCTACTTCGGGCAGTTCTACCTGATGGGCATGGTGTCGCAGCGCGTCATCGCCGACCTGCGCACCACCATGTTCGACCACATGCTCGGCCTCAGCCCGAGCTTCTTCGCGAAGCGCCACTCCGGCGACCTGATGAGCCGCTTCTCGGCCGACGTTCAGTCGGTCGAGACCGCCGTCTCGTACGCGGTGTCGAGCTACATCCGCGACGGCCTCACCATCGTCGTGATGCTCGTGAACTGCTTCGTCCTCGACTGGCGCCTCTCGCTCATGGCTTTCGTCGCGGTCCCCGTGACGCTCCTCCCCATCGTGCGCTTCGCGAAGCGCCTGAAGCGCGTCACGCAGCAGTCGCAGTCGACGCTCGGGCGCATCTCGGAGCTCGTCCAGGAGGCGCTCGGGGGGATGCGCGTCGTGCAGGCGTTCGGGATGGAGCGCTGGGAGTCGGAGCGCTTCCGGGAGGAGAACCGCCGCTGGATCCGCATCATGCGGAAGAGCTTCCTCGTGCGCGCGCTCTCCTCGCCGCTCATGGAGAGCATGGCGGCCGTCGGGCTCTCGCTCGCCATCTGGTGGGTGGGCGGGCGCATCCTGCGCGGCGAGCTCGACGCGGGGAAGTTCTTCTCGTTCGTCGCCGCCATCCTCCTCCTCTACACGCCGGTGAAGCAGCTCGGGAAGGTGGGCCAGATCGCGCTCCAGGGCGGCGCCTCGGCGGAGCGCCTCTTCGAGATCCTCGACGCGCGCACCGCCGTCCCGGACACCGGGGCGAGCGCGCTCGCGCCCTTCGCCCGCGAGATCCGGCTCGAGGACGTCTCGTTCGCGTACGGCGACGCGCCGGTGCTGCAGGGCGTGAACCTGTCGCTGCGCAAGGGCGAGGTGGTCGCGCTCGTCGGCTCGTCCGGCGGCGGCAAGACGACGCTCGCGAACCTCCTGCCGCGCTTCTGGGACGTCTCGGCGGGGCGCATCACGGTGGACGGCGTGGACCTCCGCGAGGTCACGCTCGCCTCGCTGCGGGCGCAGCTCGCGGTGGTGAACCAGGAGACGGTCCTCTTCAACGACAGCGTGCGCGCCAACATCGCCTACGGCCGGCCGGACCTGTCGAGCGAAGAGGTCGAGCGCGCCGCGCGGATGGCGCACGCCCACGAGTTCATCTCGGCGATGCCCGAAGGCTACGACACGCGCGTCGGCGAGAAGGGCGTGCTGCTCTCGGGCGGCCAGCGCCAGCGCATCGCCATCGCGCGCGCCTTCCTCAAGAACGCGCCCATCCTGCTGCTCGACGAGGCGACGAGCGCCCTCGACGCCGAGAGCGAGCGGGAGGTTCAGCGCGCGCTCGAGGAGCTCATGGGGTTCGGCGCGCCTGGCGGATCGCGGACGACGCTCGTCATCGCGCACCGCCTCTCCACCATCCGCCACGCCGATCGGATCGTCGTCCTCGCCGGCGGCCGGGTCGTCGAGACGGGGCGCCACGAGGAGCTGCTCGAGCGCCGGGGCGAGTACGCCCGCCTCTACCGTATCTTCGAGGGCGGCGCCGCGGGCGAGCGGAAGGTCGCGGCGGGATAGCGATGCACCTCCTCTACGCGCTCGCCAGCTACGCCGCGTTCCTGGCGCTCCTGCCGGTGCTCCTCTTCCACCCGAAGCTCAGGCACGGGACGCTCTTCCGGCTCGGGTTCTACCGCCGCTCCTTCGATCGCGGCCGCGGGTCGCCGCGCATCTGGCTCCACGGCGCGAGCGCCGGCGATCTCCTGTCCCTCCAGCCGATGATGGCGGAGCTGAAGCGGCGGATGCCGGGCTGCTGCATCGTGGTGACCACCATCACCAACAGCGGCCTCGCGATGGCGCGCAAGAAGCTCGCCGAGGCGGACGTGGTCCTGTACGCCCCGTACGACCTGCCGCTCGCGACGCGCCGGGCGGTGCGGCGGCTCGCGCCCGACCTGCTCGTCCTCGAGTACACCGAGATCTGGCCCAACCTCATCCGCGCCGCGAGGAGCGCCGGCGCGCGGATCGCCCTCACGAACGGCCGCTTCAGCCCCGAGAAGCTGTCGCGCTACCGCGCCTTCTTCCGCGCCATCGGCAACCCGCTCCAGGCGATCGACCTCTTCCTCATGCGCTCCGACGAGGAGGCCGAGCGCGTGCTCTCGCTCGGCGCCGCGCCCGATCGCGTCTGGGTGACGGGGAACACCAAGTTCGACGCGCTCCTGCTCGAGCCCGACCCCGGCCGCGCCGACGCGCTGCGCGCCGAGATGGGCCTCGACCCGGCCGCTCCCGTCTTCATGGCGGGCTCGACGCACGAGGGGGAGGAGGAGCTCCTGCTCGCCGTCTACAAGGGCCTCCTCGCGCGCTCGCCGCGGCTCCAGCTCGTCATCGCGCCGCGCTACGTCGAGCGCGCCGGGCGGATCATGGCCCTCGCCGCCGAGGGGGGTCTCTCGGTGCGCCTCCGCAGCGGCGGCGCCCGCGCCGGGAGCGCCCAGGTGACCGTCCTCGACACGATCGGCGAGCTCGCGACCGCATACCGCCTCGCGACGCTCGTCTTCGTCGGGGGGAGCTTCGTGCGGCGCGGCGGCCAGAACGTCCTCGAGCCGGCGGGGCAGGGGCGCCCCGTCCTCTTCGGACCGCACATGGACAACTTCAAGGACAGTCTCCAAGTCCTGGTGGGCCGCGGCGGGATCCAGGTGGCCACGCCGGAGCAGCTGCACAAGGTGGCGCAGGAGCTGCTCGCCCGTCCCGACAAGATCGCGGAGCTGGGCGAGCTGGCGCGGCAGGCGGTCTCGCAGATCCGTGGCGCGAGCGGGCGCAACGTGGACCACATGCTGCGGCTGCTCCCGCGCGCGAGGCCGCTCGACGCGGGCGGCGCCGACGCGGGGAGCACCGCGAGGGTGAGCGCGCCGTGACGAAGATCCTCGTCGTGCGCTACAGCGCGCTCGGCGACGTCGTCCTCGCGACGAGCGTCCTCGATCCGCTGCTCGAGCGCTTCCCCGGGGCACGCATCGAGTGGGTGACGGACCCGCTGTACGCGCCGCTCCTCGAGGGCCTGCCGCAGCTCGCGGCCGTGCACGGGCTGACCCGGGAAGGCGCGGGCGCGGCGATCGGCCTCCGCGAGCGGCTGCGGCGCCGCTTCGACCTCGCCATCGACCTCCAGCACAAGGTGCGGAGCCGGCTCATCGCGCGCGCGGCGGCGCCGGAGCGCGTCACCTTCCGCCGGCGCACCCCCCGGCGCGCGCTCCTCGCGCTGCTGGGCTCCGATCCGCCGCTCGCGCGGGCCCACGCGACCGAGCTCTACGCCGAGGCGCTCGCGCCGCTCGGCGTGGAGGGGCCCGGTCCGCTCCGCATCCACCTCTCGCGCCAGGCCCAGGCGCTCGCGGCCGACGCCCTCGCGCGCGCGCGGCCGCCGATCGTCGCCATCGCGCCGGGCGCGCGCTGGGCGACCAAGCGCTGGCCGCCGGAGCGCTTCGCCGAGGTGGCGGACGCCCTCGCGGCCGAGGGCGCGAGCATCGTGCTCGCGGGCGGTCCCGCCGACCGCGACGCCTTCGCCGCCGTGCGCGCGACCCTGCACGCGCCAGTGGCCGCGGACCTCTCGCCGCTCCCGATCGACGCCCTCGCCGCGGCGCTCGCCCGCGTGCAGCTCCTCGTCGCGTGCGATTCGGGGCCGGTGCACCTCGCCTCGGCGGTCGGGACGCCCGCGCTGGCGCTCTTCGGCCCGACCTCCACCGTCCGCTGGGGACCGCCGGCGCCCGGCCGCGCGGTCTCGCTCGGGCTCGCCTGCTCGCCGTGCTCGAATCACGGCGGCGAGCTGTGCCCGCAGGGGCACCACCGCTGCCTCGCCGACCTCGC
>Ga0137366_10001998_pt1 | contig 15436 bp, 15 predicted proteins | sample SagtaG_8_FD_104938 | JGI IMG/M metagenome (GOLD analysis project Ga0137366, IMG submission 104938) | Vadose zone soil microbial communities from Sagehorn Ranch, Mendocino, California, USA - Sage1_L_60_16 metaG | ecosystem: Environmental > Terrestrial > Soil > Vadose zone | place: USA...
GAACGCGCGCTTGTGGTCCTGGGCCGAGGCGAGCGGGATCGCGATCTCGCCGTCGCACAGCGCGAAGAACGAGGCTTCCTCGCCGACGAGAAATTCCTCGACGACGATCTCCGCGCCGGCCGCGCCGAGCCCGCCCGAGACCATCATGTCGATCGCGGCCTCCGCCGCCTCGACGCTCTCCGCCACGACCACGCCCTTGCCGGCGGCAAGGCCGTCGGCCTTGATCACGATCGGCGCCCCCTTGTCGCGGACATAGGCCTTGGCGGGCGCCGCGGCGGTGAAGCGCTGATATGCGGCGGTCGGGATCCCGTGCGCGCGGCACAGGTCCTTGGCGAAGGCCTTCGAGCCTTCGAGCCGCGCCGCGGCCCGCCGCGGCCCGAACGCCTTGATGCCGGCCGCTTCGAGATCGTCGACGATCCCGGTCACCAGCGGCCCTTCGGGCCCCACCACGACGAAATCGACCTGCCGCGTCTTGCAAAAATTGACCACCGCGGCATGGTCGGCCGAATCGAGCGCGACAAGCTCGGCGTCCCGGGCGATCCCGGCGTTCCCCGGGGCGCAATAGAGCCGGTCGACGAGCGGACTATTCGCGATCTTCCAAGCCAGCGCATGCTCGCGCCCGCCGGAGCCGAGCAGAAGCAGGTTCATAGAACGCCTATGCGGCCGGGTGGCGGGCGCTGGTGTAGCATGGGGCCGAAAGCCCGCAACAGACGAGCTAGCAATGAGCGAAGCGGCCCGCCTCAACCTTGTGGAATTCACCGTCTCCGAGCTCGCGGCGGCGCTCAAGCGCACGGTCGAGGACGCCTACGCCTACGTGCGCGTGCGCGGGGAGATCTCGGGCTTTCGCGGCCAGCATGCGTCCGGCCATTGCTATTTCGCCCTCAAGGACGAAGGCGCCAAGATCGAGGCGGTGGTCTGGAAAAGCGCGTTCGCCCGGATGCGCATCAAGCCCGAGGAGGGCCTCGAGGTCATTGCGACCGGGCGGCTCACCACCTATCCGGGCCGCTCGACCTACCAGATCGTGATCGAGGCGCTGGAACCCGCGGGGCTCGGCGCCCTGATGGCGTTGCTCGAGCAGCGCAAGAAAAAGCTCGCCGCCGAGGGCCTGTTCGACGAGGCCCGCAAGCAGCTCATCCCCTTCCTGCCCAACCGGATCGGCGTGGTCACTTCGGCGAGCGGCGCGGTGATCCGCGATATTCTGCACCGGCTCGGCGAGCGCTTCCCGCGACCGGTGCTCCTTTGGCCGGTTCGGGTTCAGGGGGAGGGCTCCGCGGCGGAGATCGCGGCGGCGATCGAGGGGTTCAATGCGCTGCCGGAATCCGGGCCGATCTCGCGCCCGGATCTCATCATCGTCGCCCGCGGCGGCGGCTCGCTCGAGGATCTATGGTCGTTCAACGAGGAGATCGTGGTGCGGGCGGCCGCCGCGAGCCTGATCCCGCTGATTTCCGCCGTGGGTCACGAGACCGATGTCACCCTGATCGATTTCGCCGCCGACCGGCGCGCGCCGACCCCGACGGCGGCCGCCGAAATGGCGGTCCCGGTCCGGGTCGAGCTCGCCATCCAAGTCGGGGATCTCGGTCGGCGCAATCTCGCGTGCTGGCGGCGCGGCATCGAGACGAAGCGCCGCGAGCTTCGCGGCTTGATCCGGGCATGGCCGAGTGCCGAGACCTTGCTTTCGCTGCCGCGGCAGCGGGTCGATGCGGCCGCCGAGCGGCTGCCGCGCGCGCTCAATGCCAATGCGCAGATCCACTGGACGCGCTATTCGCGGGTTTGCGTGCGCCTCACGCCGCAGATGTTGCGCACTCGGCTCGTGCGTGACGCCGAGCGGCTGCGGACGCTCGCGGAGCGAAAAACGCGCGCGGCGAGCGTTTTCTCCGAGCGCCGGCAGGAACGGCTACAGGGGCTCTCCGCGCGTCTGCAGGTGGCGCTTCGCTCCAACCGTGAGGCACATCGCCAGCGCATCGGCCGCGACCGCGAACGCGTGGCCGCCCTGATCGATCGCGCCGGCCGCGCCCTCGACGCGGTGCTGGACCGCCGTATCGCGGCATTGGAGCGCGCAGGCCAGTTGCTCGCGGCGCTTTCGTATCAGGGCGTGCTGGCGCGCGGCTTTGCTCTGGTGCGGGGCCCGGAAGGCCAGCCGCTGCGGGCGGCCGCCGCGGTAAGCCCGGGGCTGAAGCTCGATATCGAGTTCGCCGACGGACATGTCGGGGCCGTCGCCGAGACCCGTCAGACCCGTTCGGTCCCTGCCGCGACCCCGAGACCGCGGCGCCGCCGACGGATGGGGAGCCCCGACCAGGGAAATCTGTTCGGATCTTGATCGACCGGGGCGCGGGCGATGCTCTCGCTCGCGCGCGACTTCCGCGACGCCGATCCGCTCACTATGTTGAAGCTTGACGGCCAGAGCCGGGAAGCGAGGATCGGCCTTGCACGATTCTCGCCTGGTCAGGCGGCGATCGGGACCGATTTGCCGGAATGGAGGACGGACGTGCTGAACCGGTATGATCGACCCGGTCCCATGGCGGGCGAGGCCGAAGTGAAATTCCTCGACGGTGATTTCCGCATCGTCAAGCCGGGCAGTTTCGTACGTTGCGCGGTCACCGGCGTTCCGATCCCCCTCGAGGAGCTCAAATATTGGGACGTCGAGCTGCAGGAAGCCTACGCGAACCCCGAAGCGGTGCTCAAACGCCATTTCCCCGAGGCTCAGAAAGGGCGCAAAGCCTCGAGTTCCTGATTCCATAGCATGGCTCGGCGGAGCCGAGCGCCTGTTCATAATCCTAGATTTCTGACGGCTGACAGCACCAGGCGTTCGAACTCGGCCTCCCGGTCGAGCACCAATGCGACCGGAACGGGGTGCGCGCGCGCCGCGAGCTCCGCGACGCGGGGGTCGCCGCACATCCTCGCCAGATCCTTCTCCGTCGTCACCGGTACGAGGCCATGCCGATCCGCCTCGGCGAGGAGCCGCGCCGCATTGCTGGCGCTGAAGCGATGATGATCGGCAAAGGCGCGGGAACCGCCGACGCGCATTCCCGCGGCAATGAGCATCGCGAAGAATTTCTGCGGATCCGCAATGCCGGAAAATGCGAGCACCTCCTTGCCGGCAAGCGCTGCGAGCGCCCGCGCGTCCGGCTCGAGCCGGCCGCGGAACACTGGGATTCCCACCGCCTCGGCTTTCGCGAGGACCGCGGCGGCTGCGGTAATTTCTCCGACCGCGATCAGGGCCTGCGCCCGGTCGAGCTGGATTTCGAGCGGCGCGCGCAATGGGCCCGCCGGGAACACGCGGCCATTGCCGATACCGCGACGCCCGTCGACGACGAGAACGGAGAAGTCCTTGGCGAGCGAGGGATTTTGGAATCCGTCGTCCATGACGATGACGCTCGCCCCGCGTTCGCGCGCGAGGTCGGCTCCGGCCGGCCGGGCTCTCGCCACGACGGTGGGAGCGTTGCGTGCGAGCAGCAGCGGCTCATCGCCGACATCGACAGCGCGGTGTCGACCCGGATCGACGATGAGCGGGCCGCGAGAGGAGCCGCCGTAGCCGCGACTGAGAAAGACCGGACGCTCGCCGGCTTCGTTGAGGAAGCGGCCGATCGCGAGCGCGGCCGGCGTCTTGCCAGCGCCGCCCAAGGTCGGATTGCCGACGCAGATCACGGGCACCCCGGCCGAGCTCCCGGGCCGGCGCATGCGAGCTGCCGCGGCCCAGCCGTAGAGGCCGGCCAAGGGCGCAAGCAACGCGGACGCAATCCCGGTTTCCTGCCAGAACGCCGGGGCGCGCAAGTTAGGTTTGCTCCAGGCGAAGCTGCATCAGATACGGCTCGAGCGCGGCGAGGGTGCGCTCCAGTGCTCCGCCGAGCAGATCCACGGTGCGAAGCGCGGCGTCCGACACCCTTGTGCGTTCCGCCGCATCGGTCAGCCAGGCGCCGAGCCGGACGGTGAGTTTGCCGACGTCGGTGACCCGCTCGGCGCCGCGCGCCTTATCGAGCGCCGCGTAGATCTCGGTGAAATTCCACACATGCGGCCCGTGCAGGATAGCGGCTCCGAGCTTGGCGGCTTCGATCGGATTCTGGCCGCCGTGGCGCACCAGCGAGCCGCCGATGAAGACGATCGGCGCCAAGCGGTAGAGCAGCCCGAGCTCGCCCATGGTATCGGCGACATAGACGTCGGTAGCGCGGTTCGGGAGCTGACCCGACGAGCGCAGCGCCGCAGACAAGCCGGCAAGCCGCGCAATGTCGAGAATTCCCCGCCCGCGCTCGGGATGGCGCGGGGCCAGAATGGTGACGAGCCCCGGGAAGCTGCGGCGCAAGCGCAGATGCGCATCGATGACCAGCGTCTCCTCGCCGGGATGGGTCGATGCCGCGGCAATCAGCGGGCGGCCGGCGATGGCGCCCTGCATCGCGGTCAGCTTTTGTTCGTCGACCGGCGGCGCGGGGACGTCGAGTTTGAGATTGCCGGTCACGTTGACCCGGGGAGCGCCGAGATGCGCATAACGCTCGGCGTCGAGCCCGGATTGCGCCAGACAGAGATCGAAACGCCGGAGCAGCGTGGCGATCGTGGTCGGCGCATAGCGCCAACGGTAGAACGATTGCTCGGAGAGCCGGGCATTGACGAGGATCAGCGGGATGCCGCGGCCGGTGCTCTCGATGATCAGATTCGGCCAAAGGTCGGATTCGGAGAACAGCGCCAGATTGGGCCGCCAATGCTCGAGGAAGCGGATGATGAACTTCGGCGTGTCGATGGGAATAAACTGATGGATGACCCCCGGCGGTAGCCGTCGCTCGGCGAGCTTGGCCGAGGTCACGGTGCCGGAGGTCATCAGCACGGCAAAGCCCTTCGCGCGCAGGTGCTCGACGAGCGGCATCAGCGAGAGCATCTCGCCGACGCTGGCGCCATGCGTCCAGACCAGCGGCCCCGACGGTCGCGCGACCGCGGTCTCGCCGCGGCGCTCGCCGATCCGCACCGGGTGCTCCTTGCCGCGCTTGAGTCGCTTGGCGAGCAGGATGGAGGTGAGCGGCGTTGCGGCGGCCGCCAGTCGGCGATAGCCCCGCAACGTCAGCGGCAGGCGCTCAGGCACGATGCCGATCCTTTCGGGACTGATCGGCCAGCGCATAGGCTCGCGCGGTAACGAAGTTCATCTCGGCTTCGACCTCGCGGCGAGCGCGCTCCAGAACGGCATCGTCGGCGTCCGGCGGAACCCGGATCGCTTTGCCGCCCACCATCCCGCCGCGACTGAACGGCAGGTTGATCGCGGAGCGATCCCAATTGTCGAGCTCGATGCGGCGGCTCGTGGCCACCGCGATGGGGAAGATCGGCCGCCCGGATTCGCGCGCCAGCATCACGATGCCGAGCCCCACGACTCGCGAAACCTTCGGCACGTCCGCGGTGAGCGCGACGCTATAGCCTTGCGCGAGCGCGTCGAGCATTTCGCGGAAAGCGCCGACGCCGCCTTTGCGATCGAAACGGCCGCCCGAGCCTCGGATCGTCGCGATTCCCAGCCGCTGCGCCGCGATGGCGTTGATCTCGCCGTCGCGGTGACGCGAGACCAGCACCTTGACGCGATGTGCCTCCCGCTTGATGAAGGGCGCCATGAAATGCTGCCCGTGCCACATCGCAAGGATCGCCGGCAGATCCGGTTCGACCTTCTCGTAGATGTTGGCAGGCTCGAGCTCGAACCGCGAGGTCTTCCACACCAGCCGCAAATAATAGGCCGCGAGCGTCCCGAGCGTCACCTGGATGACACGCTCCCGGCCGCCACGCTTCTGCAACAAGAACATGATCGTGAGACTTCCGCGCAATCAAGGCTTCGAAGCCGGGGCGCTCGCGCCCGGGTCGAGCAAGCGGTGGAGATGAGCGATGAAATATCGCGTCTGGGCATGGTCGACCGTCTGCTGCGCCTTGGCCTTCCATGCCGCATAGGCGGTGGCGTAGTTCGGATAGATGCCGACGATATCGAGTTTATCCGGGTCCTTGAATACGACGTCGCCGAGCCGCTCGAGCTCGCCGCCGAACACGAGGTGAAGCAATTGCCGCGAGCGAATCTCCTCCGCCATGTCCGATCCTCCGCTGCCCGAAGGAATGTTCACGCGAATTCGCGCTTGCGAGTTTCGACGAGACCGAGCAATGCGCGATGCCGGCTACGGCCCGCGGCGACCAGGGCTTCGTGCGCCGGGTCGGCTCGATTGTAGGTGAGTATTCGTCCCCCGATATCGGTCAACGCACCGCCTGCTTCGTGCACCAAAAGGTCGGCCGCCGCAAGGTCCCAATCGTTGCTCGACCGCCCCGCGAACGCAACATCGAGCGCGCCCTGGGCGACGCGCGCCAGCCGCAGCGCGAGCGAATGAATTTTCGGCACCGTCTCGATGCCGGGGACCACGGCGGCAAGCTGCTCGAGATGGCGGCGCGGGCCGGCGACGCGGGCACCTTCGAGCTTGCTCCCCTCGCTCGCCCGGATCGCGGTACCGTTCAGGCTTGCGCCACCTCCGGCGACGGCCATGAACAATGCCTGTTCGGTCGGAGCAAAGATCACGCCGAGGAGCGGGCGGCCGTCGTCCACGAGCGCCACCGCGATGCTCCAATCGGGAATGCCGCCGATATAGGCGCGCGTGCCGTCGATCGGATCGACGATCCACACCCGCCTTGCCGCGAGCCGGTCCGGATCATCGCCGCTCTCCTCGGAGCGCCAGCCGTAATCCGGCGCGGCGGCGGCGAGGCGCTCCCGGAGCAGGCGGTCGACGGCGATATCGGCTTCGCAAACCGGGGAGGTGCCGTTCTTGGTCCAGGTCTTGAGCTCTCGCCCGAACATGTCGAGCGCGAGCGCGCCCGCCTCGCGCACCGCGTCGATGAGATTTCGGGAGAGAGCGCTCGGTTCCGCGAGCGGATCAATGGCCGGCAACGGTCATCCCTTCCAGGCGCAGCGTGGGCGCGTTGGTGCCGTAACGGAAGATGAGATCGTTGGCGGGCTCGAGCGTGCGAAACATCTCGATCAGGTCCCCCGCGATGGTCACCTCGCTCACCGGATAGGTGATTTCCCCGTTCTCGATCCAGAACCCGGCCGCGCCGCGACTGTAATCGCCGGTCACGAAATTGACCCCCATCCCGATCAGGTCGGTGACGTAGAAGCCTTGGCGGATTCCGCCGATCAGCGCTTGCGGCGTTTGCGGGCCGGGCTCGAGATAGAGATTGGTCGCGCCCGGGGAGGGCGCGGACGATACCCCGCGCTGGGCATGGCCGGTCGTGACTTGTCCGAGCTCGCGTGCGGTGGCGGCGTCGAGCAGCCAGGATTTCAGCACGCCGTCGTCGACGAGCGCCATCGGCTGGCCGCCGACGCCCTCGGCATCGAACGGCCGTGACCGCAATCCGCGCCGCCGCAGCGGATCATCCATGATGCGAATGCCGGGGCGGAACAATTGCTCGCCGAGCTTGTCCTGGAGAAAGCTGGTATGGCGCGCGATGGCCGCGCCGTTGATCGCCGAGCCGAGGTGGGAAACCAGCGAGCCGGCCACCCGCGGATCGAACACGATCGGCACTCGGCCGCTGGGGACCTTGCGCGGATTGACGCGCTTGACCGCCCGCTCGCCGGCATTGCGGCCGATCGTGGCGGCGTCGTCGAGGTCGCTCGCGTGCAGCGCCGACGAAAAATCGTAATCGCGCTCCATCGCCGTGCCTTCGCCGGCGATCGCCGTCATCGCCAGCGAATGGTGGGAGCCCAGGTACGCGCCGGAGAAGCCATCGCTGGTCACCAGCACCATGCCGCCGATTCCCGCGGCCGCCGCCGCGCCCGCCGATTTGGTCACGCCCTGGATCGATACCGCCGCGGCTTCGGCCTCGAGCGCCAGCCCTTCCAGGCGCGAGACGCTGGGCAGCTCCGGGTCGACGAGATCGAGATCGGGAATTTGCTTGGCGAGCCGCTCGCGATCGGCGAGGCCCGCGAACGGGTCCTCCGAGGCCACGCGCGCCATCGCCACCGCGCGTTCGGCGAGGCCCGCGATGGCGGTCTCGGTGAGGTCGTTGGTGGAGACGACCGCTTGGCGATGCCCGACCAGCACCCGCAGGCCGAGGTCGTCGGCCTCGGCGCGCTCGCTCTCCTCGACCGCGCCCTCCCGCACCTCGACCGAAAGCGACGCGGAGCGGACCGCGACCGCATCGGCGGCGTCGGCGCCGCCCCGCCGTGCGGCTTCGACCAGCCGTTGGGCGAGATCGACGAGAGCGGATTGGTCGAGCAAGGAGGACATGATGGGAATGTTCGGTCTAGAGAGCGGAGCCGGCTTCGGCAAGGCTTCAAATGTGGCCGAGACCCGCGCGGTTCAAGGCGCTCGCCACCATGCGCTCCGGCAGCGCCGCCGACCGAGCGCGAATTCGCGTTTCGGCGATGCTTTTTTCTGCTGCATCCTGCAGATGCATCCTATTCCCCGTCGAGGTGCGCCGGCTTTGCTTCGAACGATGTGATCTTGAGCCATGCAACGCGCGGCGGGCGCGTCGCATCGGCCCCGACGCTCCGAACCATTGCGCCGGGCCTTTACGGATCCCGGCAAGCTCTCGTCAATCATTCCGCGCAAGGCGGCGTCAATCATGTGCGCGGAAAGCCGTTCCGATACCTGCTCTTAACCAGGCTTTTTAAGCCGATTCCGACGCCGCTGCGGCATGCTCGCATCAAAGCCCGGGCACGAAGACCCGGGACAGGGAGCGCATCTTGAGGCGTCAACGGCAGTTCGGCGGGACCATGCCTGCCGGGTCGAGCCGCGCTGTGCGGCTCGACCCGCTCGCGCTTCCGGTCCGCTTCGCGGCAATCGATGCTGCAGCGGACGAGCGGATGCGCTGGATCGAGCTCGATCGCGAACGTGTCGTGCTGCGCCGTGCGGTGCGCGGCATTCCCATGGCGATCAAGGTTCCGGTCAACGCCTTCCTGGGCGTGGCGCTGCATCTCGTTGCCTCCGAGGCAGGCGAGTGCGTCGCGCTTTCGCTCGCGCATCGCGATCCCGCCCTGAGCGTGCCGCTGTTTTCCGAAAGCGGCAGCGACGACGTGATCGCGGAATGGCAGCTGTGGGCGCGCACGTTGCGTTTGCCGCTGCTCGTGGCGGATCGGGGCGGCAATCTTCGCGAGCCGTTCGAGCGCATGGGCGGTGTGCGGATCGAGCCGGTTTGCCCGCGCCGGCGTCGGCGCAATGTCATCAAGGCGCGCCGGCCCTCGATTTTTCTGCGTCGCGCGCGCCCCCCGCGCAATGGTGAGCCGCCGGTGCATCGCGGCGAGCGCGAGATCATCGCGCGAGAGTAGCCCTCACGGCCATTGCCGCATCAGCGCATCGAGCACGATCGCGGCGAACAGCAGCAGGCCGGCGTCGCGGTTCGATTTGAACACGGTGAGGCATAGCGCCGGGTCGGCAATGTCGAGGCGGCGGATCTGCCAGCCAAGATGCGCGGCGAACAGCGCGACCCCCGCCGCGAATACGACGCCGGCTCCCGCCAAAAATCCGGCAAGGCCGATCAGCAGCACGGCTGCGGCATAGAACGCGGCGAGCGCCGGCTTGGTCCGCTCGCCGAACAGCAGCGCGGTCGACTTGATGCCGATGAGCGCGTCATCCTCGCGGTCCTGGTGCGCGTAGATCGTGTCGTACCCGATCACCCAGGCGATGGTCCCGGCGTAGAGCACCAGCGCCGTCGCATCGAGCCGGCCGAGGGCCGCCGCCCATCCCATCAGCGCGCCCCAGGAGAAGGCGAGGCCCAATCCGATCTGCGGCCAATAGGTAACCCGCTTGAGCAACGGATAGACCGCCACGATCGCGAGCGAAGCAATGCCCAGCGCGATGGTGAAAGCGTTGAACTGAACGAGGACGGCAAGTCCGACCAGCGCTTGCAGCACCAGAAAGCCGCGTGCGGCGGTGACGCTGACGTCGCCGGACGGAATGGGACGGGAGCGCGTGCGCTCGACCAGCCGGTCGAGATCGCGGTCGACGAGGTCGTTCCAGGTGCATCCGGCCCCGCGCATCACCAATGTGCCGAGCGCGAACAGCAGCAGGTGCCACGGATTGGGAACCGCCGCGCCGGCATGTTCGGCCGCGAGCGCAGCCGACCACCAACACGGCAACAGCAAGAGCCACGAGCCGATCGGCCGGTCGGCGCGGGCGAGCCGCAGGTAGGGGCGGGCCCAGGCGGGAGCGCGGCGATCGACCCAGTTTCCGGTCGAATCGGCGACCCGTCCCGCCGCGCTCATCTCTTCAGGGGATTGCCGCTGAGCGAATCCAGCGTGCCGGCGCCGGTCGTCGTGGTTTCGGGCGTGGGAATGGCGCGCATGCCGAGCGCGTCGCCGAGGCCGGGCCCGCGCCGGGCTTCGTTTTGCGCGCCCGACGCCGCGGCGCAGACCTTCTCCTTGGTCTCGAGCGTCTTGCCATGATTGCCCTTGGTCACGGTGACGATCTGGGCCGGAATCCCGCAGGTGCTGGCGTTCTTTTCCATGAATTTCACCACCTTCGCCTCGGATTCGATGAATCGGACGAACAGCTGGCAAATCTCCTGCGGGGGCGCATGTTTTGCGGCTGCAGCCTTGATGGCCGCCCCCCGCTTCTCGGTCTCGATGCGCAACGGCGTGAACTCCGCCATGCAGGGCGGCGCTTGGGGCGGCGCTTGGCCGGGGAAGCCTCCCGGCATGACGCCGGCCCCCGGGTTCTGGCCGGGGAATCCTCCCGGGCTTGGCCCCGGGAATGTTCCCGCGCCTTGGCTCGGAAAGGGGCTCGGGCTCTGGCCCGGCGTCGGCCCCACCACCATTTGCGCCATCGAGCCGCTCGCGGATCCGAGCATCAGCATGACGGCAAGGCAGGCGACGCGAACGGGCGCCATTGCGAATCCCTCTGGGTATTGTTCGACCTTACCGGACTACGAGCCCGGCTAACAGCCTGATGATTCCGGCAGCAACGCGGCAATTTGGCCGGACTAGCGCCCCCGCGCGGGCGCTCGCTTCCCCGGCCTTGGCCGGGTAAAGGAGGCCCATGCCCCGCTACGATTTCCGCACGCCGCGGCTGTTCCTGGAGGAGCCGATCGAGCCCGGCCTCAGCCCCGAGCTTTCCCGCGCGCAGGCGAATTATCTCGTCAACGTGCTGCGCCTCTCGGACGGCGAGCCGGTGCTCGTCTTCAACGGCCGCGACGGGGAATGGCGGGCGCATGTTCGCTCCGGCAAGAAAACCGTGGCGCTGGACGTGCTGGAACAAACCCGGCCGCAAACGACTGGCGGCGACCTCGAATATCTGTTTGCTCCGCTCAAGCACGCGCGGCTCGACTACATGGTGCAGAAGGCAGTTGAACTCGGCGCCTCGCGGCTGTGCCCGGTGCTCACGCGCCACACCCAGAGTAGGCGCGTGAACCTCGAGCGAATGCGCGCGAACGCCATCGAGGCGGTCGAGCAATGCGGCATCCTGAACCTGCCGGAAATCGCCGAGCCGATGACGCTCGACGAATTGGTCGCCGGCTGGACCCCGACGCGGCTACTGGTGTTTTGCGACGAGGATGCACAGACCGCCGACCCCGTCGCGGCGCTCGCTCCGGCGCGCTCGGGCGGACTCACGGGAGCGCTGCCGGTGAGCCTCCTGATCGGGCCGGAAGGCGGTTTTGCCGAGGAGGAGCGCAAGGCGCTCTCCAAGTTGCCGAACGTGATCCGGCTCGCGCTCGGTCCGCGCATTCTGCGCGCCGACACCGCTGCCGTCGCGGCGCTCGCGCTCATTCAGGCCGCACTGGGGGATTGGCGCTGAAGGCGCAAATCATTCGACGAGACTATGTCGGCCGCATTCCGTGCTAAGCCTCGCGTTCCTTCAAATCTTGCGGGGGCGGATCGAGCATGTCTGAATCGCAATTTCCCGGTGAGGGCATTGTTTGGCGCGGCTGGAACGACGAAACCCTCGAGCTGATTCAGCAAAAAGGTCTTCCGGTTCTGCTGTTCGTGGCCGATCCCAACGCGTTCGCCTGGCCGTTTCTCAAAGCCGTGTTTAAGGCTATGCCCGCGAACGCCAAGCTGCGCGGGCTTCTGCACGAGCGCTATCCGGCGCTGTTCCTCGAGGCGGATGCCCTGCCGGAAGAACTGAAGCTGCTGGGCGCCGGCGATCGCTACCACATCGCGGTGCTCTCGCCCGCTGGGCTGACCCCGATGATCACCATCGATCCGGTGCACGGCGCGCCGACCGAGGTGGTGGCCGAGATCGCGCGGATCCTGGAGCGGCTCGATGAGGTATGGCGCGATTGAGCCGCTGTGATACCGGGCCTCCAGCCTCCAAGTTGACGTCTCCCGGCAGAACTCGACAAATCCGCGTCCAGGCGGTCAGATTGGCCGAGTTCCCGCACCGAGGTCCATTCCAGCATGCCCGCTAAGCCCAACAAGCGCGCAAAGCCCCGCCGCCCGCTCGAGGGCGTGCGCATCATCGACATGTCGACCGTGCTGATGGGGCCGTTCGCGACCCAGATCCTCGGCGACTACGGCGCGGACGTGATCAAGATCGAGCCGCCTGCGGGCGACGTCATGCGCACCGGCGGCCCGATGCGCAGTCCCGGCATGGGTTCGGTCTACCTGCAGGTCAATCGCAACAAGCGCAGCGTGGTGCTCGACGTGAAGAAGCCGGCCGGGCGGCAAGCCGTGCTGAAACTGTGCGAGAACGCCGACGTCTTCGTACATAATATCCGGCCCGCGGCGATGCGAAGGCTCAAGCTCGGCGCCTCCGACGTGCGCGCGGCCAATCCGGCCATGATCTATGTGAGCCTGATGGGTTACGGCGAGCGCGGGCCCTACGCGGGCCGGCCGGCCTATGACGATCTCATCCAGGGCATCACCGGGATTCCCTGGCTGATCGGCAGCATCGGCGGCGGCGAGCCGCGCTATGTGCCGCTGACGATCGCAGATCGCATCGTCGGGCTCAACGCGGTCCACGTCATTCTCGCGGCCTTGATCGAGCGCGAGCGCACCGGCGAGGGCCAGTCGATCGAGCTGCCGATGTTCGAGACCATGGCGCAGTTCGTGCTCGTCGATCACATGGCGGGACGCGGCTACGAGCCGGCGATGGGCGCTCCCGGCTACAGCCGCTTGCTGGCGCCCGACCGGCGCCCCTATCACACCAGCGACGGCTACGTGTGCGTGCTGGTCTATACCGACCGGCATTTTGCCGCGTTCTTCCGCGCCATCGGCCGCGCCGAGGAATTCGCCGCCGATCCGCGCTTTGCCGATCACGCGACCCGCGCCCGGCATTATCCGGAGATCTACGCGATCCTCGCCGACATCTTCCGAACGAGAACGACGGTCGAATGGCTGAAGCTGTTGCGCGAGGCCGACATCCCCTGCGTGCCGCTCAACGATCTCGATCATCTGATCGACGATCCGCATCTGGCCGCCGTCGGCCTGTTCGAGGACATGGACCATCCGAGCGAAGGCAAGATCCGGCTTGCCGGAATTTCCAGCCGATGGAGCCGCGCGGGCCCGGGCATCGACCGGCATCCGCCGCGGCTCGGCGAGCACAGCGTCGAAGTCCTGCGCGAGGCCGGGTATTCGCAGGCCGACATCCGCCAATTGTGCCGGGAGGGCGCCGCGGTCGACGCGGGCGCCGCCGCGGATCGCCGCGGCGAAGCCGAAGCGGCGAAAGCCCCGCCGCTGTGACGGGCCAGGTAGCCCGGATGGAGCGCAGCGAAATCCGGGATCGCCGCTCCCTCATTACGCTTCGCTCCATGCGGGCTACGCGATGGTGGGCGATGAGAAGCGAGGAAACGCCATGGATCAGCAGGACGTGATCATCGTCGGTGCCGGCAATGCGGCGCTCTGCGCGGCGCTCGCCGCGCGCGAAGCGGGCGCGCGCGTGAGCGTGCTCGAGCGCGCGCCGTTCGCCGAACGCGGCGGCAATTCGACTTTCACGGCGGGCGCGATCCGCGTCGCCTATAATTCCGTCGACGATCTCGTCGCGCTCGTTCCCGATCTCTCGGACGAGGAGAAGCGCACCACGGATTTCGGCACCTACGCCGAGGACCAATATTTCGACGACATGGCGCGCGTGACCCAGCATCGCGGCGATCCGGATCTGGTCGAGCTTTTGGTGCGCCGGAGCCATGCGACGCTCAAATGGCTGCGCGGCAAGGGGGTGCGCTTCGTGCCGATCTACGGCCGGCAGGCCTTCAAGGTCGGCGGCAAGTTCAAGTTCTGGGGCGGACTGACCGTCGAGGCCTCGGGTGGCGGACCGGGCCTCGTCGAGGCCCTGCACAAAGCGGCGGAGCGCGAAGGCATCGAGGTGCTCTACGAGGCCCGCGCGGTCGCGCTGCTGGCGGACGATCGCGGCGTTCACGGCGTGCGCGTGCGCCACGAAGGCAAGACCCGCGAGCTCGCCGCCAAATCCGTGATCCTCGCCTGCGGCGGCTTCGAGGCCAACGCGGAATGGCGCACGCGCTATCTCGGACCGAACTGGGATCTCGCCAAGGTGCGCGGCACCCGGTTCAACACCGGCGACGGCATCCGCATGGCGCTCGAGATCGGCGCGCAGCCGTGCGGCAATTGGTCGGGCTGCCACGCGGTCGGCTGGGACCGCAACGCGCCGGAGTTCGGCGATCTCGCGGTCGGCGATCAGTTCCAGAAGCATTCCTATCCGTTCGGCATCATGGTCAACGCGCGCGGCGAGCGCTTCGTCGACGAGGGCGCCGATTTCCGCAATTACACCTACGCCAAATACGGCCGCGTGGTGCTCGAGCAGCCGGGGCAATTCGCCTGGCAGATCTTCGACCAGAAGGTCGCGCATCTGTTGCGCGACGAGTACCGCATCCGGCAGGTCACCAAGGTTCGGGCCGACAGCATCGAGCAATTGGCCGAGCGGCTCGACGACGTCGATCGGCCGGCGTTTCTGCGCACGATCGCCGAGTTCAATCGCGCGGTGCGGCAGGACATTTCGTTCAATCCCAACATCAAGGACGGGCGCGCCGCGGCGGGGCTGCAGATCCCGAAGAGCAATTGGGCGAACACGATCGACACGCCGCCGTTCCTGGGGTTTGCGGTGACCTGCGGGATCACCTTCACGTTCGGGGGGCTCAAGATCACCACCGACGCGCAGGTGGTCGACACCGACGGCGCGCCGATGCCCGGCCTCTACGCCGCCGGCGAGCTCGTCGGCGGCCTGTTTTATTTCAACTATCCGGGCGGCACCGGGCTGATGTCGGGCGCGGTGTTCGGCAAGATCGCGGGCGCCTCCGCCGCGCTTGCCGCCAAGCGCACCCCCGCCGCGGCGGCGTCGTGAAAAAATGAGTCGGTGTTTTCTCCGGCCTTGAACGCATTGCCGTGACCCCCTCCCTAACCCTCCCCCTTTCAGGGGGAGGGAAGCGCGCGAGGCACACTTCTTCCTCCCCCTGCAAGGGGGAGGATTGAGGAGGGGGACACTTGATTGATCGCTGAGGATAGCGGGGCACGTCGATGACCAAACAAACCACCATCGGCTTCATCGGGCTC
>Ga0137366_10002005_pt1 | contig 15415 bp, 15 predicted proteins | sample SagtaG_8_FD_104938 | JGI IMG/M metagenome (GOLD analysis project Ga0137366, IMG submission 104938) | Vadose zone soil microbial communities from Sagehorn Ranch, Mendocino, California, USA - Sage1_L_60_16 metaG | ecosystem: Environmental > Terrestrial > Soil > Vadose zone | place: USA...
CCGACGAACAGGCCCCAGCCGAGCACGTGCAGCAGGGCGACGAACCCGAACATGCCGCCGAGCTTGCCCCACTCCCTCGGGGTGAACAGCGCCAGCGCCCTGGCCAGTGGCGGCTGCGTGGTGGGGTGGGGCGGGGCGTCGACGGCCATGCGCTTCCTTTCCTGCTCCCGACGGCGACCCGGCTATAGTTGCATGTCAATTGCAACTGAGCAAGAGTTGTACGACCATCCCTCCCGCAGCAGCGACGGGCCGGCCGCTGAGGGTAGCCTTGACGCCGCCTGACCAGCGGACGAGGGAGGAGGCCCGATGCGCTACCTGGTGCGGCACGGCCATGCCGGCGACAAGCACCTGTGGGCCGGGGCCGACGACGACCGTCCGCTGTCGAGCACCGGTCAACGCGAGGCCCGAGGATTGGTCGCCCTGCTCGCCGGCTATTCGGTGGACAAGATCGTATCCAGCCCCGCGCTGCGCTGCGCGCAGACGGTGCAGCCCCTGGCCGAGCAGCGCGGCCTGGTGGTCCGCACCGACGTCGCGCTGTCCGTCGACGCCGACCTCGAGCGCGCGGTCGCGCTGCTGCTGGACTCCAGCGGCGCCAACGTGGTGCTGTGCACGCACGGGGAGCTGATCCGACCGCTGCTGGGCCGGCTCCTCGAGTTCGGCGCGCCGCTGAGCGACGAGCTGATCTGGCCGAAAGGGTCGGTGTGGGCGCTGGAGGCGGTCGATGGCACGATCACCAGGGCGACCTACCTGCCGCCGCGCCGGATCGAACACTGACCCCGACCACACCCTCGCACAGTGCAGCCGAGCCGCCCGCGGAGGAGGCGCGACATGCGCGAACCAGACGCCGATTGGAACCGTCGCGAGCGCCAGGAAAGCGAGCTGCAGCGGCTCGACCGCAACTTCAACGAGCTGCTCCAGGAGCTGCGCGTCGCCCAGACGGGCGTGCAGATCCTGTTCGCGTTCCTGCTCACACTGGCCTTCACCCAGCGCTTCGGTGAGGTCACCGGCTTCCAGGGTGGTCTGTACTACGGCACCCTGGTGGCCGCCGCGCTGGCGACCAGCCTGCTGATCGCGCCGGTCTCGCTGCACCGGCTGCTGTTCCGGCGCCACCAGAAGGGGCGGGTGGTCATCGCCGCCAACCGGCTGGCCGTGGGCGGCCTGGTCGCCCTGTGGCTCGCGCTGGTCGGGGTGCTGTGGTTCATCACCGACGTGCTCTACGGGCACGTGCCCGGCGCGGCGGCGGCGGTGGTCAGCGCGCTCTGGTTCGGCGCCCTGTGGTTCGCGATGCCACTGGTCTGGATCGGCCAGCGTCGTCCCAGCCGCGAGCTACCCGAGGAGCCCGAGCCGGCCGACAGGCGCGGCCGCCCCGGTGGCATGGGCGATTGACGTCCTGACAGGTGGGTAGAACCGCTGCTACCTCCAATCGCACCGAACAGGACCGGTCCATGCGGCTCGAGCTGGCGGTTTCGTTGCCCCACGAACGACGGTCCGTGCCGATCGCGCGGCACGTCGTCCGCGCCGCCATGGCCAACCTCGGCGTCACGCCGACCTGCGTCCACGACATCGAGGTCGCCCTGAGCGAGGCCTGCACCAACGTGCTGGAGCACGCCGGCGCGCCGGACGAGTACGAGGTGCGCCTCCAGGTCGACGACGACCGCTGCGTCCTGCGGGTCGTCGACGTCGGCGAGCGGCCCGGCCGCCTGGTGCTGGAGATGCCCGCCGAGCCTCCGGACGGCGAGGTCGAGCGCGGCCGCGGCCTGGTGCTGATGCGCGCGCTGGTCGACCGGGTCGGGTTCGCCCCGCTCGAGGAGCGCGGCACCGTGGTCTCGCTGGAGAAGCGCCTCGACTACACCGACCCGGGCGTTTAGTTCGAGACCCCAGCTCGACCTCGGTCCTGGCCGCCCACCACGGCCAGCGGCTCGCCCGCGAGGCGATCTTCCCGCTGGTCGTCGGCCAGGCCGCCGCGATCCGCCGCGAGCAGATGGAACTGGAGAAGCTGGCGCTACCGTAGGCCCCGAGGAGGCGAGTGCGATGGTCGCGATTGGTGAGCTGGCCGATCGGTACGTCGAGGAGATGGCGGCGCTGGACCCGTGCGCGGCCGCGGAGATGGGCGTGGCCGGCCACGACGCGGAGCTGACCGACTACGGCCCCGACGGCGTGGCCAGCCGAGCGGCGCTGCTCCGCGGGACGCTCTCCCAGCTCGGGCCCGCGCCAGAGGCCGCCGCGGCCGAGCCGGTCGAGGTCACGGTGATGCGCGAGCGGCTGGGAGCCGAGCTGGCGCTGTATGACGCCGGCCTGCGGCTGGGCGAGGTGAACGTCCTGGACGGGTCGCTCCAGCAGCTACGCCTGGTCTTCGACCTGATGGACACCGGCAGCGAAGCCGCCTGGGAGAACCTGGCGGCGCGGCTGCGGCGCCTGCCGGCGGCGCTGGACCGCCACCGCGAGGGGATCCTGCGAGCCGCGGCCGACGGCCACGTGGCCGCGTTGCGGCAGGTGGAGCGCAGCGCCGACCAGTGCGCGCTGTGGACCGGCTCGTTCAGCGAGCTGCCCGCCGACTACGGCGACGGCCCGCTGCGCCAGGAGCTGGAGCGCGGCGCGGCCCGGGTCAACCAGGCCTTGGAGGGCTTCGTGCGCTTCCTCCGCGAGGAGCTGGCGCCGATCGCTCCCAGCGCCGACGCGGCCGGTCGGGAACAGTACGCGCTGTGGGCGGCCTACTACACCGGCGCACGCCTGGACCTGGACGAGACCTACGCCTGGGGCTGGGACGAGCTTGGACGCATCCGCGCCGAGCTGGCCGAGGTCGCCGAGCGGCTGGCGCCGGGCGAGTCGCCGGGCGCGGTCGCCGAACGGCTCAACCACGATCCCGCCTACCTGGTCACCGGCGTGGACCGGTTCCGCGGCTGGATGCAGGAGCTGGCCGACCGCACCCTCGACGCGCTCGCCGGCGTCCACTTCGACGTGCCGGGGGTGCTTCGCCGGCTGGAGTGCCGCATCAGCCCGCCCGGCAGCGGCGGGGTGTATTACACCCGCCCGTCGGAGGACTTCTCCAGACCGGGCCGCGTCTGGTGGAGCGTGCCGGACGGGATGGAGGAGTTCTCGACCTGGCGGGCGGCCACCACCATCTTCCACGAGGGCGCGCCCGGCCATCACCTCCAGCTCGGCCACATGGTCTACCGGGCGGACCGGCTCAATCGCTACCAGCGGCTGGCCTGCAGGGTCGCCGGCCACAGTGAGGGCTGGGCGCTCTACGCGGAACGGCTGATGGCGGAGCTGGGCTACCTCGACGATCCCGGGGAGCGCATGGGCATGCTCCAGGCGCAGGCGTTCCGGGCCGCGCGCGTGGTGATGGACATCGGCATGCACCTGGAGCTGGCGATCCCGAAGGGCGCCGGCTTCCACGAGGGCGAGCGCTGGACGCCGGCGCTCGGCCGCGCGCTGCTGCGCGAGTGCATGATCGACGACCAGTCGTTCCTCGACTTCGAGATCGACCGCTACCTCGGCCGGCCCGGTCAGGCGATCTCCTACAAGGTCGGCGAGCGGGTCTGGCTGGACGTCCGCGAGGCGGCGCGCCGCCGGCGCGCGGACGGCTTCGACCTGCGCGCCTTCCATGCCATGGCCCTGGACATGGGCCCGATGGGCCTGGACACCCTACGCGAGCGCCTGGCCGAGGGAGCGGGCGGGTGACGGAGCGCGTCGCGGGCGGGGAGAGCCGCGCGACCGTCCTGGTGGCGCTGGCGATCAACCTGCTGATCGCCGTGGCCAAGGGGGCCGCCGCGCTGCTCACCGGTTCCAGCGCGCTGCTGGCCGAGTCGGCCCACTCGGTGGCCGACACCGGCAACGAGGCGTTCCTGCTGGTCGCGCTGCGGCGCAGCCGGCGCCCCGCCGACCAGACGCACCCGTTCGGCTACGGCGCCGAGCGCTTCTACTGGTCGTTGCTGGCGGCCATCGGGATCTTCGTGGCCGGCGGCGTGGCCGCCATCTACGAAGGCCTGCGTAACCTGGGGCACCCCGAGCCGCTGGTCCGGCCGCTGGTCGCTTACGGCGTGCTGGTGGTCTCGCTGGCGCTGGAGGCGACCTCCTGGCTCACCGCCTACCGCCAGCTCAGCGGCGAGTCCCGCGGGCGCGGGCTGCCGCTGGGTGCCTACATACGGCGCACCACCGACCCCACCCCGACCACCGTCTTCTATGAGGACAGCGCCGCCGTGGTCGGCATCGGCTTCGCGCTGGTCGGGGTGGCGCTGCACCAGCTCACCGGCTCGGCGATGCCGGACGCGCTGGCCAGCATCGCCATCGGCGTGCTGCTGGTGGTGGTCGCGGTGCGGCTGGCCAGCCGCGAGCGCGAGCTGCTCACCAACCAGTCCGCGTCGCCCGCGGTGGTCGCCGCCATCCGCCAGCGCCTCGAGTCCACGCCGGGGGTGCGCACCGTGCCACGCCTGGAGGTGCTGGTCATCGGCCCGAACACCCTGCTGGTCACCGGCGAGGTCGGCGTCGGCGAGCCCGTCGGCGCGGGGGCGGACGGCGACGAGGAGGTCACCACGCTGCTCGCCCGCCTGCGCGACCAGCTCCGCTCCCGGCCAGGCGTCGCCGAGGTCTACCTGACCCCCGTCCCCGCCGCCGACCCCCGCTCCCAGGACCGCGGCACCCCCTGAGGCGGGGTGATGCCCGGGGGAGCCCGGCGGCGCCCGGGCGCCCGCCACCGGACCCCGTGACACGTCCTCGGCCATATTGGTATAAAAGTTAGACCGAACTCCCCTGGAATCGAGGAGCGGACATGGCCAAGGCGGGCAGGGTCTTCCTTCGCGGCATGACCTCGGAGACCTACGGGCTCAAGGAATTCCGGCGCCGGCAGCTCGACGCCCCGCGGGTTCGCGACGACACCGTGGTGGTCGACGACGGCAAGGTGGCGCACTCGGGCGATTCGGCCGAGTCCCGGACCTGGTGGCGCATGGGCCCTGGCGACGACCCGTTCCTGACCCAGTCCCTCCAGGTCCATTTCGTGCTGCTGCCGCCGCACTCCTCCAACCACGGCCACGGTCATCAGAACGAGGCCGCCTTCTACATCCTCGAGGGCGCCGGCTACGAGATCCACGACGGCCAGCGCTACGACTGGTCAACCGACGACCTGGTGCTGGTGCACACCGATTCGGTGCACCGCCACTTCAACCCCTACGACCAGCCGGCGCTGGCGCTGGTGCTCAAGGCCAAGTGCGCCTGGATGTACCTCGGCCTGATCCAGCAGGGCCGCAGCGGCCCCGTCGATGACGAGGACGCCTTCGGGCCGCCCACCGACTGGTCGCAGCTCTGGAGCGACGGCGTCGAGCAGCGCAAGAAGGTGGTCAAGCCGGACGACACCGTCTGGGAGCGGACGCCGCTGGGACGCGTCCGGGTGATCAACTCGCCGAGCCGCACCGACGTGCGCAACCACAGCGTCGACGTGATGGAGCTGGAGATCCCGGCGGGCAGCCGCTCCGGCCGCCGCTGGCACATGGCCGACGAGGTGCTGTACGTGCGCTCGGGCTCCGGCTACAGCCTGCACTGGGAGGTCCAGGCCGAGATCGCCGACCGCTACCACGCCCGCATCGCCAAGCAGCCGACCCGCCACCAGATCAAGCCCGGCGACACCCTCTACGTCCCGCAGAACACGGTGGCGCAGCACTTCGCGGCGGACGGCGCGCCGCTGCGGCTGCTGTCGGCGCAGAACCGGCTGTTCAAGCTGCTCGGCTACGACAAGGTCGTCTACCTGGAGCACGCTCCCAGCGACGACGTCGAGGCCAAGGCGGTCCAGGTTGCGCGCTAGCGCCCCGTGAGGAGGGTCGACCGCGACCTGGCCGCCTCCGCCATTTCCCAGATGGGCGTGCGCACCCCGAGGAGCGCGGTGACGCGATCGCGGCGACCGGCACCTTCCGCGCCGCGGCCCTGTTCGCTTCGCCGCTGGCCGTGGCGGGCATGCTGTCCGGCATCACCCTGACCCCGGCGATGCTGCTCGCCGGGCTGCTGATCACCCTGCCGGCGCTGACCACCCGGCGGCTGCGGCACGCACCCGAACCAATCGGATCCACCGTGGAGGGAGGCGCCTCGTGACGGCACCGGAGAAGCACGGCACGGACATCTGGAAGGACGCCGAGTTCGCGCGGAGGTGGGCCGCCACGGACGGGCTCGCCGATCTGCTCGCGCTGCCCCGCGCGATCACCGCCGCGCTGGTCGCCCAGGACCGCCCGGGGGCCAAGCTGGTGGTGGACGTCGGCAGCGGCCCCGGCGCCTACCTGGAGGCCTTCCTCGAGGCGCTGCCGGACTGCTCGGGCTTGTGGCTGGACGCTTCCGAGGCCATGCTGGAGCAGGCCCGCCGGCGGCTGGAGCGCTTCGGCGACCGGGTCGACTTCCGGATCGGCGACATGGGCGACCTGCACGCGGCCGGCCTGCCCAGCGGCGTGGACGCGCTGGTCAGCTCGCGGGCGCTGCACCACCTCGACCGCGACGGGCTGGCGGGGTTCTACCGGCAGGCGGCGGGGTACCTGGCGCCGGGCGGCTGGCTGGCCAACCTCGACCACACCGGGCCCGAGGACGTCTGGGACCGGCGCTTCCGGGCTGTCCGCAAGCGCTTCATCGGGCCCGACAACGACCGGGGCAAGCACCCGCACGACTACCCGTTCAGGTCCGTGCGCGACCATCTCGACGGCCTGGCCGCGGCCGGCTTCGACGACGTCGAGGTCGCCTGGAAGGCCTTCTACACCTGCCTGTTCGTGGCCAGGAAGGCCGGCTGAGGTCAGCCCTCGGCCGGGACGATCACCACGCTGGACGGCTCCACCCGCAGGTAGACCTCGCGGCCGGGCTCGATCGACACGGTCGGGTTGCTGCGCACCCGCAGCTTGTACTTGCCGACGCCGACCACGTGGTCGGTCGAGTCGCCGAGGAAGGCCCGGGTCAGCACGCTGCCGCGCCACTCGTTGCGGGCGGTCGGCGCGCGCGAGTCGGTCGACAGCTCCATACTCTCCGGCCGGATCGACAGCAGCACCTCGGTGCCGGCCGGCAAGCTGGTGCCGTCGCTCGACCACAGCGCGCCCTCGCTGGTCTCCACGCACAGGCAGCCCTTGCTGACCGAGGCGGTGGTGCCCTGGACGAAGTTCGAGACGCCGATGAACTCGGCGACGAACCGGTTGGCCGGCCTGGTATAGATCTCGCGCGGCTTGCCGATCTGGACGATCCTGCCGGCGCGCATCACCGCGATCCTGCTTGACAGCACCAGCGCCTCGGCCTGGTCGTGGGTGACGTAGACCGCCGTCAGGCCGAGCTCGCGCTGGAGCCGCTTGAGCTCGAAGCGCATCGCCTCACGGAGCTTGGCATCCAGGTTGGACAGCGGCTCGTCCAGCAGCAGGAGCTGCGGCTCGGTGACCAGCGCCCGCGCGAGCGCCAGCCGCTGCTGCTGGCCGCCGGACAGCTTGGTCGCCTGCCGGTCGGCGAACTCGGCGAGCCCGACCGCCTCGAGCACGCGCTGGACCCGCTCGCCCAGCTCGGTCCTGCCAAGGCGCTGCCTGCGCGGCACCACCTCGAGCGGGAACGAGACGTTGCGGAACACGCTCATGTGCGGCCAGATCGCGTAGCTCTGGAAGACCATGCCGAGCCCGCGCCGGTTGGCGGGCACGTTGACGCGCTCGTCGTGGTGGAACAGCAGCCTGTCGCGCAGGCGGATGACCCCGGCATCGGGCCGCTCCAGGCCGGCGATCGAGCGCAGCGTGGTCGTCTTGCCGCAGCCCGACGGCCCGAGCAGGGTGAACAGCGAGCCCTCCTCGACCTCGAAGCTCACCCCGTCGACGGCGTTCTCCGACTGCTCCCCAGCCCGGGACCGCTGCTGCCTGAGCGCTCGCGAGCGGCGCCCCGGCCCGTAGCTCTTGACAAGTCCCTCGACGGTCAGCATCGGCATCCTCTATCTGTGTCGTGGCCGGTTAGGGCGGCACAGGCGCTCTTGGGGGGCCGTGGGGGGAGCGAGCTCCCCCCACATGGATCTGGGACTTGGATGAGAGCACGTTCCCTTGCAGGCATCAGACTCACCGCGACGAATCATCTACGCCGAAGCGCGCACCCAGGCGGTAGGCGACCAGGACCAGCAGCACCAGGATGGCCACCATGCACACGCCGATGGCGGCCAGCGTGGTGAACTGCCCGTTCTCGAACTGCTCCCAGATCAGGATGGACAGGACCTCTTTGCCCGGGCTGTACAGCAGGATGCTGGAGGACAGCTCCCGGAAGGAGACCACCAGGATGTAGACCCAGCCGGCGAGGATGCCGCTGGAGGCCAGCGGCAGCAGCACGCGCCGGAAGGTCTGCCACCAGGACGCGCCGCAGACGTGCGCCGACTCCTCCAGCTCGCCGGAGGTCTGCGACATCGCCGCGCTGGCGTAGCGCATGCCGTAGGGCAGGTAGCGCGTCGCGTAGGCGATCAGCAGGATCCACAGGGTCCCGTAGATCGGCAGCGCGGTCCGCAGGTACACGAACGACAACGCCAGGCCGAGCACCAGGCCCGGCACCACCAGCGGGGTGAAGGCGACCACGTCGAGCAGCCGCCTGCCCATGGCCCTGGTGCGCACGACCACCCAGGAGCACACCGCGGTCAGGAACATCACCACGGTCGCCGCGCCGACGCCCAGCACCACCGAGTTCCGTAGCGCCGTGATGGCCAGCGGCGTGTGCAGCACGGACCGGTAGTTGGCCAGCGACATGGTCCGCAGCGAATCGAGCGAGGGCGCGGAGTAGAACCTCAGCAGCGACGCGTACACCAGCACCGCGACCGGCAGCACCACCGCGACCGCGAAGAACAGCACCACCAGCGCCCCCACCAGCGGGCGCGCGCGGCCCAGCTCCATCGGCCGCGGCCGGAAGGCCTTGCCGGTCACGGTCTGGTAGCTGCGGGCGTTGCGGGACAGCCAGCCGCTGGCGGCGACCCCCGCGACCGCGAAGGCCAGCAGGCCGAGCGCGTACGCCCCGGCGGCGCCGTAGTCGATCGGGAACTGCCGCAGCACGAAGTAGATGCGGCTGGTGAACACGTAGATGCCGTTCTGGAGGCCGAGCAGCCCCGGCACCTCGAAGCTCTCCAGCGACTGCACGAACATCAGCAGGATCGCCGAGACGATCGCCGGGCGCACCAGCGGCATGGTGATCCGCCGCAGCAGCAGGTGCCTCGGCGCGCCGGCCATCAGCGCGGCCTCCTCCAGCGACGGGTCCATGCTGCGGAAGGCCGCCCCCATGAGCAGGAAGGCGATCGGAGCCAGGTGCAGGCCCTGGACCCAGATCATGCCCCACATGCTGAAGGTGTTGAACAGTCCGTGACCCAGGATCGGTTCGAACAGGACCACGTTGATCAGGCCGATCCTGGGGTCGGCGAGGAAGATCCAGGCCGCCGCGTAGAGGATCCCGGGGATGATCAGCGGCACCAGCGAGGCCGCGAAGAACAGGCCCTTCAGCGGCGCGTCGGTGCGCACCTGGACGTAGGCGAGCAGGGTGCCGATCGCCAGTGCCAGCGCGCCGGAGCCGACCGCGAACTCCAGCGAGTTGAGCATCATCCGCCCGGCCTGCGAGCTGGCGGAGTAGGCGCGGGTGAAGGCGCCGATCGACAGCCCGGCGGGCCCGGTGAAGGTGTCGTGCAGCAGGTAGACGAGCGGCACCACCGCCAGGTAGCCGACGATCACCAGCGCGCCGCCCACGAGCAGGGTCCGCGGGGTCGCCAGCTCACGGGCGACCTGCGCCAGCCGTCTGCCCGTCGGTCGCAGCGCCAGCGCCCGGCGCTTCGGCGCGCTGGTGATCGCCATGGGTCAGTCGCCGCCGATCTGCTCGAGGCCGCGGAGCAGCTGGTCGTAGCGATCGTCCCAGGTCTTGCTGTCCTGGGTGAGCCCCTGGACGTCGTAGGGCTCCAGGGTCACGCCCTGCAGCGAGTTGTCGCCGGCGATCTTGACCGACGGTGTCAGGCCGAGGCTGACCAGCAGCTTCTGGCCGTCGCTGAGCATCCAGTCGCTGAACAGCCAGGCGGCGGCCGGGTGCTTGGCGCCCTTCATCAGGGCCACGCCCTGCGGGCGGGCGAAGCCGATGGTGTGCGCGATCCCGTCGGCGCTGCGGAAGGCGACCGGCGCGCCCTTGTCGGCGGTGTTCTGGGTGATGTAGCTGTAGTTCATGCCGTCGACCGCCGTCTGGCCGGCGCCGAGCAGCTCGGCCATGACGGTGTGGCCCTTGGCCACGTTGGCGTTGGCCACGATCCGCTTCCACAGGTCGTCGACCTGCGCCTGGGTCTTGCCGTGGCGCAGCCAGGACTTGGTGACGTTCTCGTACCAGTCGGAGTCGGTCAGCTCCAGCGTCAGCTTGCCCTTGAAGCGCGGGTCGGCGAGGTCCTCCCAGCTCCGCGGCTCCTGGCCCGGCTTGATCAGCTTGGTGTTCCAGGCCGGCAGCATGATGTTCAGCCGGTCGGCCAGCCAACCCGGGAAGCGCCCGGACTCCGGCACGCTGGCGAACGCGGCGCCGCGGTAGTCGGCGAGCACGCCCTGCTTGGAGAGCTGCCCCATCTCGCCGAAGTTGGTCTCGACGGCGTCGTTGCCGGTGCGGTTGGCCGAGGTCTCCTGGAGCACCCGCTGGAGCACGGTCTCGGAGTTGGCGCGGAAGACGTTCGTCTTCACGCCGGTCTGCTGCTCGAAGGCCTGCTTGACCTCGGCGGCCACATCATCCGTCAGCGAGGTGTACAGCTCCAGCGTGCCCTCTTTCTTGGCCTGCGCGATCGCCTGGGCGCGCTGCTGGTTCGCCGGCAGCCCGTTGAGCTGCTGGTAGACCTTCTCGGCGGCGGTGCCGGCGGCGGAGCCGCCACCACTGGCACCTCCGCTGGTCACGGACTTGCCGCAGGCGCTGAGCGCCAGGGCGACGACGACGGCGAGCGTCCCCACCATCGCCCTTCCGGCGCGAGTCATCTCGGATCACCCCTTCGTCGGGAGCGCGGGAGCTATCCCTGGGCCTGAGGAGCGCCGCGAATCAGGCTGTCGTAGGCGTCGCTCCAATGCTTGCTGTCCTTGACGAGCAGGTCCTGCGGCATGTCGAAGACCTCGGTGCCGGCCGGGATCGGGTCGGTGAAGCCCGGCACGTTGGTCTGGGCCGGGATGCGGAAGGCCTTGGCGATCTCCTTCTGGCCGTCGGTCAGCACCCAGTCCATCCACAGCAGCGCGGCCGCCGGATGCTTGGCCTGCAGCATGAGCCCCGCGCCGTTGGGGCGCAGGATGACCGGGGCCAGGATCGGCCGGAAGGCGACCGGCGCGCCGTCCTTGTGGGCGGCCTTGTCGACCGTGTGGCTGTAGATCGAGAGCGCCACCGAGAACTGGCCGGCCGACAGCAGCTCGCCCATGACGGTGTGGCCCTTGACCACCTTGGCGTTGGCCACCAGCCGCTTGAAGAGGTCGTCGGCCTGCGCGTCGCTCATGCCCTTCTTGGTGGTCAGGTAGGTGTGCAGCGCCATGTACCAGTCGAAGTCGCTCAGCTCCATGGCCAGCTTGCCCTTCCACTTCGGGTCGGCAAGGTCCTCGAAGCTCTTGGGCTCCTGTCCCGCGGGGACGAGCTTGGTGTTCCAGCCGACCACGAAGGCGTTGAAGCGCGTGGCGGTCCAGCCCGGGAACAGCGCGTCCTTGCGGAGGCTGTCGCGGATCGGGCTCTGGTAGGGGGCGAGCACGCCCTGGGAGTTCAGGGCGTCGAGCTCGAAGTCGTCGGTGTCGACCACGTCGGCGGCCAGCCGCCTGGCCTGCGACTCCTGCTGGACCCGCTGGAGGACCGTCTCGGAGTTGGCGCGGAAGGCGTTGACCTTGATGCCCGGGTACGCCTTCTCGAAGCCCTTGACCAGGTCATCGATGTCGGTGTTGGAGGTGTAGATGCTGACCGCGCCCTCGGTTTTGGCGTCGGCCAGCAGCTTCTGGGTCCGGTCCGAGCCAGTCAGGCTCGAGTACTTCGCGAAGGGACCGGCATTGGCGTTGCCGCCGCTGCTGGGCGCCTGCGTCGTTGGCGAGGTGCCACAGCCGGCGAGCATGAGCGCGGCGGTGGCCAGAACGATGAGAAGACCTCGGCTCTTCATCGAACGTCTCCCGGAACTGTTCGGTGGGGTGATCTCGGCGCGGGTCCCCGTTCCATTCGGGGGGGAGCTCGCTCCCCCCCGAACCCCCCCAAGGGCGCCTGTGCCATGGGGACCGTGGTCGTGCCAGGTTCCCGGCCTTGGATCAGCGGCCCACCGGTGCGGGGTTGGCGTCGGCGATGGACTCGACCGCTCCCTCCTCCTCGGCCGCGGCCACCAGCCGCAGCGCGTCCTCGAGCGTGAGCTGCACGGCGTGGCGCTCGATCTGGTGCAGGCGCATGGTGCGCAGCAGGCCAGTGTCCTGGATGGCCAGGTAGCGCGCGGTGTCGTCGCGGTCGAGGTTGAAGTGCTGGTGCCAGGCCCAGCGCGGCGGCGACAGCAGCATGCCCTCGGACCAGTCGACGCGGGTGACCGGGTCGTCGTCGTAGTTGACCAGCGTGAAGCCGGTGCCCTTGACGATGTAGAGGTACGCCTCGGTGGTGTGGCGGTGGCGGGCGGACCAGCCGCCCGGCTTCAGCTCGGAGACGTGGGCGGAGAGGATCTCGTTGCCGGCCAGGTCGAACCACAGGCCCCGGTTGTTGCGCCAGGGCCGCTCCGGCACCTCCATGTCCCTGAGGTTGTGCGCGACGACCAGGCCCTCGATCGGTGGGTGCTGGCGGTTGAACTCGTCCCGTGCGGCGATCTCAGACGCCGACCGGTTCCGCTTCTCGTTGGCGAGCACACCGAACTGGTAATCCTTGCGCACCATTGCCTCCTTGCCTGTGGTCGTCGGTCGGAGGGGCGGGGAGCTCGGGCGTGCGTGGATGGAACCACCGGAATGGTATAACAGTAAACCATTATGATCATTAGCTGTTCAAGTGGGGTGTCGGCGCGCCATCGAGCTTCGCCACGTGGTACCGCCAGACGGCCTCGTCGTTGAAGGCCGAGCCCAGGTCCGGCAGGTCGGCCACGTCCTCGGCCGGGATCTCGGGCGCGGCGCGGCGCAGGCGCGCCAGCTCCAGGGTCACGCTCGCCAGCGCGTTGAGGTCGAGCGCCCTCACGACCGCCTGCACCACCGTCTCCCCCGCCACGGTGATGCCGTGGCCGCGCAGCACGCACACCGGGCTGTCCCCCATCGCCGCCAGCATCTCGGCGGCCAGCTCCGGCCGGCGGATCAGTACCGACCGCGGGTAGACGGGCACGCCGTCCAGCGCCATGCGCATCGCCGGGATGTTGTAGGCGCCGAACACCGGCCGCAGCGGCAGGTCGGTGATCCCGCACAGCAGCACCGCCGGCGGGTGGGCGTGGACGACCGCGCCCATCTCCGGGCGGGCGCGCAGCAGCTCGCCGTGGATCGGTAGCTCGTTCGGCACGGCCCAGCCGCCCTCCAGCTCGCCGTTGCGCCCGTCGAGGTCGACCAGCCGGATGTCCTGGCTGGTGGTGAACTGCAGCCCGTGCTCCCGCGGCCCGCGGCAGCGGATCAGCATGCGGTCGCCAACGCGCGCGCTCACGTGGCCGAGGATGCCCTCCACCAGGCCCTCGGCCGCCAGCACCCGGCACGCCGTGGCCACCTGCTCGCGCAGCTCCTCCAGGTTCACCGCCGCGTCTCTTCGCCGACGCCGGCGGCATCGTGCAGGCGGAACAGCCGCGCGGCGTTGCCGCCCAGCACGCGGTCGCGGCCGGCCTGGTCGAGGCCGAGCCGCTCCGGGGCGTCGAAGGGGCGGGTGTCCTCCATGGTGAAGGGGCAGTCGCTGCCGGCGAGCACGCGATCGTCGCCGACCAGCTCCAGCAGGTAGCGGGTGGGCGGGTCGTCGAACACCACGGTGTCGTAGTGGAACCAGCGCAGCAGCTCGGCGGGGGAGCGTCGCTGCAGCTCGCGGAGGCGTGGCCAGCGCTGGAAGCCGGCGGCCATGCGCGCGTACTGGTAGGGGAGGAAGCCGCCGCCGTGGACCAGCACCACCTGAAGGTCCGGATGGCGCTCTGGCACGCCGGCGGCCAGCAGCGACCCCGCCGCCAGGGTGGTCTCGAAGGGGTTGCCGACCAGGTTGACCATGAAGTGCTCCGCCAGGCGCGGCGGCGGCTTGAACTCGCCGGGGTGCAACACCAGCGGCAGGCGCAGCCGCTCCGCCGCCCGCCACAGCCATTCCAGGTCGCTCCGCGCCAGGGTGCCGTGCTCCGGGTTGGCGGCCAGCATCCCGCCGACCGCGCCGGCGGCCGCCGCCCGCTCCAGCTCCTGACCGGCGCGCGCGCCGTCCAGGTCGGGCAGGGCCGCCAGCCAGCGCGAGTGGCCGCTTGCGCCGGTCGCGGCGGCCAGCTCCTCGTTCAGCACGCGGCACCAGGCCTGCTGCAACGCCGGCTCGTCCGGCGCCTTGACCATGTCGATCCACGGACCCACCAGCGAGAGCCCGATCCCCCTCCGCTGCTGGCGCCGGCGGTGGAGCTCCAGGTCGCGCAGCTCCGGCGGCGCACCGCGACCGGCGCCCCGCGGTCCGTGCACCGCCAGGCGGATCTCGTCGGCGCCCTCCACCCGCTCCGCGCGCATCCCCGCCGGCACGCGCTCGAAGGCGCGCTCGGGGACGAGGTGCGCGTGGACGTCGACCACCGGTGGGGCGTCAGGGGACGATGCTGACATGGATGGCCTCGCGGTCCGGACGGGCGCCCGCAATGATTGGCTGCCGACCGATGATGCTAGTCTGGTAATCGCCGACGGCCGAGATCTCCGACTCGCTCGACCATGCCGTCTCCCTGGACTCCGTGGCAACAGAGGGCCCGCCAGAGGTCTATTGATCATACCATCAGGCGGTTGGCGAACCTCCGTCAACCGGACACGAGGGAGCCGTTATGAGTCGCTCTCGCCCGTTGAGCGAGACCGCGGGCGCCAAGCGGCCCGGGGGCGCAGCCGGCCGCGCCGGCACCGGCCGCGCCGAGGGTGGCGAGGCGTCCGCCGGCCTGTTCAACCGCATCAACCCGGGGCGCATCTCCGGGATCATCGTCGACCAGATCCGCGTGCTCATGCGGCAGGGCCAGCTCCAGCCGGGCGACCGGCTGCCGGCCGAGCGCGAGCTGTGCGAGCACTTCGGCGTCAGTCGCGTCACCGTCCGCGAGGCGTTGCGCGTCCTCGAGGCCAACGGCCTGGTGGAGATCCGCGTCGGCGCCCGCGGCGGCGCGTTCGTGCGCTCGCCCTCCAAGGAACGGGTCGGCGAGGGGATCCTCGACTACCTGACGATGTCCTCGGTGACCTCCGGCAACGTCACCGAGCTGCGCATGGTGCTGGAGCTCGGGATCATCCCGCTGGTCTGCGAGCGCGCCACCGAGGAGGACATCGAGGACCTGCTGGCGCTCTGCCACCGCGCC
>Ga0137366_10002006_pt1 | contig 15414 bp, 20 predicted proteins | sample SagtaG_8_FD_104938 | JGI IMG/M metagenome (GOLD analysis project Ga0137366, IMG submission 104938) | Vadose zone soil microbial communities from Sagehorn Ranch, Mendocino, California, USA - Sage1_L_60_16 metaG | ecosystem: Environmental > Terrestrial > Soil > Vadose zone | place: USA...
CCGGGTCATGAAGGCGGTCGAAGAGTCGCGGTCGTCATCGCAGCGGCTCGCCGTTGCAGAAAACCTCGACCCGATCCCCGAATTCATGGCGCAGCGCGCCGAGCAGGCGGGTTTCCGTGTTCCGTACGCTCGGCGGTTTACCGCTGCCCAACGCGCCGAGAGCGAACGCGACCTCGCCTGTTTTTTCGTCGATCTGCGCCCAGGCCCCCGCCTCGGCGCGATCCAGCGCGTCGGTGACGACCCTGAGAATTTGCGCGGAGCTCAGCTTCGGATCTTTGGACGCCACGCGATAGTCGGAGCTGACAACGTTTTCGCAGGCGGCGAGGAGAAGGCAGATGACGGCGATAAGTCTGGCGTATGAAATCATGAGCGGCCTCGCCTGTTCCGGTGGTTGAGCGCCAGGTTAGGCGATACTCGGAAACCTTGGCGCGAATGCCTCGTGTTGAACACGGGTGGCGTTGACCATATAAGACACGGCGTGATAAAGCCCCGCCAGCATGATCAATTCCACCAACTGGTCCGGTGCAAAGCGCGCGGACAGCTCTTCCCATAACGCATCATCCACTCGATTTGTGTCGTGAAGTTGATCGGCCAGGTGAATCACCAGCCGGTCTTCGAGGCTCCAGCACGTATCGTCGGCGCTGCCGTGCACGGTGGAGTGGATTTGCGCCGGAGTCCACTGCGCCTTGGCGCCGAAGCTTGCGATGTGGACACCCCACTCGTATTCGGCGCCGCAGCGCGCGCAGGTGCGCAAGATCATCAGCTCGCGGCTGCGCAGCGAGATGCTGCCTCGGTCCAGCAGGCTGCCGGCCATCATGCGCTGCAGGACGCGCGGATTGCGCGCCACCGTTCGGAACAGGAGCAGCGGCGGAGCGCCACGCATGAGCTTGTCGAATTCCGCCTGCACGTCCGGCGGATAGGGGGGATCGATGGGGGCAATGCGGAGCGCGGGCATGGCGGTATCTCGATTTGCTGATTCGATTTTTTGCTCTGCCATGATACGCCCAGCCGCTCCCGAGTCGCCCAACGTCGTCCTCAACCGCGCGCCGTCTGCGGCGCGTCCGCTTGTTGAGCGGCGTGGTAGTGCGCGTGTACCTGGACCGCCTTACCCGAGGAATTGACGATCACCGTGTCGACCACGGTGGCCCCTGTTTCGCGCGAGTAGTACACAGTGTAGCCGTTGACGCCAACGAGAACGTCAACCAGCGTGAATCGAACGTGTGCCCCGAACATCTCAAGCCCGCGACGGAAATGCTCGCGCAACGCGGACTTGCCACGAAGGGCCCCAGAGGGCTCACCGTAGAATGAGGTCCTGATTCAGACCGCACAGCGCTACCAACGTTTGAATGCCGGGAGCCAGGAGACCCGTCGGCGGTCCGATGGCAAAGATATGCTCACCGGCAAATGCGGCAGTCGCAAGCCCGGGGAGGAACCCGACAATAGTTGTAGGGAAAACCCTTCAGCAATGGCAATTCTGACAACGAGCTTGCGCGCAGTGGAATCGACGTACGCTACCCGAGGGACGGTGAACTTCACGCTGCGTTTGGTTTCTTGATCATGTCTCTCGCTTCTTCGACCTTGCCTAGGACATCCTTCGCGTAACGATAAAACAGATCACCTTTCGTCGTTGGTTTCACTCCTCGGCGAAGACGGACGAACAGGGTTGCCCCGAGGTCTTCCTCTAGCCGTCTGATTCTGAAAGAAACATTTGATTGCACGGTGGCAAGCGAAATGCTCGCACGCATGAAGCTGTTCGCTTCATACACCGTAACAAAGTATTTGAGGTCCTTGAGTTCCAAAACGACCTCCGTTGCCAACTGCTCTTCGCAGCTACCAAACAACACAGCGCAGCTACCAAGCAACACAGCTATCAAGAATTCTGATGTTGTTGAATCTCTAAGCTATCACAACATTTCATTTTACAGCAGCTTATGACACTGGTATTTTTTTCAGTGTGAAATATATGCGGTTTTAAAAGTATGTGACCCAAAGCGACACCGTGCTTACGCTCACCTTGAACGCCTTGGCCATGGAACGCAGCGCCTCGCCTGCGCGCGCGCGCCGTACCATCTCCCGATGCCTTTTTTCAACGGAAGGGTTTTCGCCATGATTATCCTCAATCCCAAAACAGTTACGGTACCTCAGGTGTTCGGCGAACGCTGAGACTTGCCCGACTACGGCTCACGAGGTAAGCGTGGATCACGGACGTCGAAGCCTGACAGCTTTGCTGGAACAACGCGTCACCCGCCGCGGCCATGTTCCGTTTATTGTGTGCCCGCAGGGCGCGGAGGTGCGAACCCTCACCTTCGGCGAACTTCATCATGTAGCCTTGGCGAACATCCGTCGCATTCGCGCCATGGCCGATGTGGGCGACAGAGTTTTGCTCGCGATCAACGACCCGATTGATTTTGTAGAGGCGTTTTTTTCCGTCATCTACGCCGGCGCCATTCCTGTGCCCATTCCTGCCCCGGCCCCGCGACGGGCGAGTTCGTTGCAGCAACTCGCTGCCGTCGCGGCGCATAGCGGCGCAAAGCTTGCACTGGTTAGTCACGAACTGCTCGGCGACCTGCACATGCACGCGACACAACACGCCGCGCTGTCCGATATCCGATTTCTTCCTGTATTCGAAATCCGGTCGCCGTTTCCGGATGACGAGGCCGCGCCCTATCTCGCGGGCCCAGACAGCGTGGCATTCCTGCAATTTACTTCCGGATCCACGAGCGCGCCGAAAGGGGTAATGGTCACCCACGGCAACATCCTGCACAACCAAGCGCTGATACAGCGCTGTTTCAGGCATTCCGAGCAAACAGTATTTGCGGGATGGTTGCCGCTTTATCACGACATGGGCTTGATTGGAAACGTTCTGCAACCGCTGTTCTTGGGCATCACGAGCGTGCTTCTGTCGCCGATGGCCTTTATGGAAAGACCGGCCCATTTGCTGCGCGTCATTTCGGATTACCGTGCAACGACATGCGGCATGCCGAACTTCGGCTATGCCCACTGTGTTCAGCGGGTACGAAACGACGAACTGACGGGGGTGGACCTAAGTTCATGGAGCATCGCTTACAACGGTTCGGAACCGGTCCGGGCCGAGACTATGCGCACGTTCGCGGAACGGTTCGATGCGTACGGATTTCACAAACGGGCGTTCTACCCTTGTTATGGCATGGCGGAAGCGACACTGTTTGTGACCGGATGGTCCCAAGGCGCGCCCTGGATCGAAAAATCGCTCGACCCTGTCGCGCTCGTCAAGCACGCGGTTTTACCATCAACGAGTGACGACGCAATTTCCGTGGTGTCTAGCGGCTATCTAAACGACGGCCACGACATCAGGATTATCGACCCCGACACGCATGTTGTTTGCCGTGAGAATCAGGTAGGCGAAATCTGGGTGGCCGGTCCCAGCGTCGCGCAAGGTTACTGGGGAGCACCCGATAAGACACGGGAAACCTTTCAGGCGTATCTCGCGACGAACGAAGGACCATTCCTGCGTACTGGCGATCTCGGCTTTATCGAGAACGGGCGGCTATATGTCACCGGCCGACTCAAAGACCTCATTATTGTGCGGGGGAAAAATCATTACCCGGAGGATATCGAGGCGACCATCGCGGGGTGCTGCGCCGCCTTCGTGCCCAACGGCACAGCCGCTTTCGACCTGGATATGCAGGATGCAGAGCGTGTGGTGATCGTACAGGAGATCACGCGCAAACACGCGTTGCGTCCCGATGAACCGCGATGGCGCACCCTGGTGAAGGATGCAGTGGCAAGACAACACCAGCTCGCCGTAAGTGACGTCAAATTCGTCCTTCCCAAAACAATTCCGCGCACCAGCAGCGGAAAAATACAGCGGTACAAATGCCGTGCGCTTTATCTCAATGCTGGACTAGCACTTATCGAACAGAGGCAGGCCAAGGCCAAACTGGCCGACACCCTACCAATCGCCTAGGAGGTACCATGCCATTCGTACAGCACGATGCATCCGTCCGCGCCGATCCTGCGATGAACCTGCAGGAGCGCGCGAAGTTGACCATCAGGAGTTCCTATCTGGAAGTACCGAGACTTATTCACGCCAGTCTGATCCTGATTCTACCGACCGTGGGAATGGTGGCCGCAATCGTTTTAGCTGCTCAGCATGGCATTTCCACAGTCGATCTCTGGCTGTTTTTTTCCATGTACGCAATTGCCTTTATCGGCATCACCGTAGGCTACCACCGTCACTTCACGCACCGGTCGTTCAAGACTTACCCATTCATCCGTTTCCTGTTGGGAGTGTTCGGTTCGACCGCCTGCCAGGGTCCTGTCAATTACTGGGTGAGCAACCACCGGCGCCATCACCGGTTCACCGACAAACAGGGGGACGTTCACTCGCCCTACATTCACGGGCAACATGAACTGCACGGCTGGAGGCGCTTTTGGCATTCGCACATCGGTTGGACGTTTTCCCATGAAATATCAAATACGGCGGTCGCGGCGCCAGATCTGATCAAGGATCCAGTCGTGCGCCAGATCAACGCCACCTATTACGTGTGGGTGGTACTCAGTTTTCTGGTTCCCGCGCTGATCGGCTGGTTGGCGACCCGCTCCGCGGGGGGTGCGTTCAGCGGATTTTTATGGGGCGGCTTGGTGCGCTTGTTTGTGACTTACCACTCCATCCACGCGATTACCTCGCTTGCCCACATGTGGGGCTATCAGAAATACGGGAGCGACAACCAAAGTCGCAACAACTTCTGGTTATCCATCCCGACCTGGGGAGAGTCCTGGCACAACAACCATCACGCATTTCCGGGCTCCGCCATGTTCGGATTGCATTGGTGGCAGATCGATCTTGGCGGCTACGCTATTTGCTTGCTCCGGTCTCTAGGCCTGGCCTGGGATGTAAGAGTCCCCTCGACCGAAATCCAAAATGGAAATCCCTAATTTATCGCCTCCCAGACAAGGAGTCGTCATGTCCATTACCAGCGCGCAAGAGATTCAATCTTGGTTGACAGACTACATCGCGAACCTGATGCGGGTTTCGCCGGATGAGATTCAGCCCGACAATGAGTTCACGAGCTTCGGCATCGATTCCGCCACCGCAGTCGGCTTATCTATAGATCTCGGCGACTGGCTTGGTATCAAAATCGATCCAACGCTCGTATACGACCATCCGACCATCGAAGCCGTCAGCGAACACATCGCCGCCATGCTGACCCGTCGCGGCGCCGTCGCCGAAGGCGCGGCGAGCTCTTAAAGTAGCGGATCAAATCAGAAACACCGTACGCGGTGAGTTCGCTGGCTGTCATCGGACGACACATGTCGTGACCCGCTCTGGCTGGCGCTGTTCGATGCCGCTGGGTTGCGGCCGCCGCAATCGCTCGCTCTTTCTTTTATAGATTGCGAATATGACCACCGCAGAAGTTAGCCTTTCGGACGCCGGCGCCTCCGCGAGTGCCATTCAACATCACTACGACCTCAGTAACGACTTTTACGCACTGTGGCTGGACGAAACGCACACCTATTCGTGCGCCCTTTGGCAAGCGGGAGATACGCTAGAGATAGCCCAAAGAAGGAAGATTGATTACCACGCACAGAATTGCGAGGCGCGCCTCGGCGGGACCTACTTGGATATTGGTTGCGGCTGGGGCGGCACCTTGTTCCGGCTGATTCGGCGCCACCATGCCGGTAAGGCTGTCGGCTTGACGCTGAGCAAAGCGCAGACGCGCTACATCGAACAGATCGCGGAACCGGGGATCGAGGTATGGGTTCAGGGCTGGCAGGACTATACGACGGCCGTTGAGTTCGACGGAATCATCTCCATCGGTGCCTTCGAACACTTCGCCAAACCAAATTTGTCCGATGACGAGATGGTGGATGTATACCGGGGTTTTTTTAGGAAATGCCGCAGCTGGCTCAAGCCGAACTGCTCGCTGTCGCTGCAAACGATCGCCTATGGGCGCGCCACGCGCCGCGACATCAACCGTTTCATTCTGGAAGAGATCTTTCCAGAATCGGACTTGCCGACCCTGTCTCAGATCGTGCGGGCATCTGATGGACTCTTCGAACTTGTGTCGTTGCGCAACGACCGGCAACACTATGCTGACACCTTCCGCCATTGGTCCGCACGGCTGAGTGCGCGGCGCGCCGAAGCAGTCCGCTTGGTTGGGGAGGATAAGGTGCGCAACTATCAAAAATATCAAGCGCTATTCACCATCGGCTTTCACACTGGTGCGATGGACCTGTATCGCATCCACCTGCGTCGCATCGGCAAATGAATTCATTGGAAGCCGCGGATACCGTTCGGGATTTCTGAGCATATTGCCGAAAACGGCGGCGTTTCGTCCTATCACTTGCGTCGGTATGTCTTTATATGGAAGCGAACGCGCCATGAGCTATGACATCGCTATCATTGGCATGAGTTGCCAATTTCCGGGTGCGGACAATCCGCGCGCGTACTGGGATCTTCTGTTCCAATCTAGAAGCGCCATTACGGAAGTACCACCCTCGCGCTGGGATGTTGCGCGGTTCTATGACCCCGATCCAAGCGTACCGGGCAAAGTGAATACCAAGTGGGGCGGCTTTTTAGCCCAGCCGGGCGGCTGCGATCATGCCTTCTTCAATTTGTCCGCCGACGAGGCCGTGTACGTGGACCCGCAGCAGCGGCTGATCCTGGAGCTCGGTTGGGAAGCGCTTGAAGACGCGGGGATTCCTCCCGACTCGCTTAAAGGCAGTCGCACTGGTGTATATGTGGGCATATCGCACAATGATTATGAACGCATCATCTATCGCGACTACCGACGCATCACACAATACCATGGCACCGGCTCCTACCAATCGGTCGCCGCGAATCGTCTCTCCTATTTCCTAAACCTGACGGGCCCCAGCGTCGCCGTGGATACTGCGTGCGCCTCCGCTTTGACCGCCATTCACATGGCCTGCAACACACTACGCGCAGAGAACCTGCCGCTGGCATTGGTCGGGGCCGTCACTCTCCACCTCACTCCCGACGAGACCATAGGGCTAACCAAGGGGCGCATGCTGTCCGGTTCTGGCCTGTGCAAATCGTTCGACGCGGGGGCCGATGGCTACGTGCGCGGGGAAGGCGGCGGTGTTTTGGTATTGAAGCGTCTTGAAGATGCGCTGCGCGACGGGGATCGGGTTTACGGCGTGGTCAAAGGCGGGGCGATCAACCATAACGGTCGCAGCAACGGTCTGTCAGCGCCGAGCGTGTCTGCGCTGCGCGCGGTTATGGAGCAAGGACTCCAATCGGCGGGGGCGATGCCCGAGGAGGTCTCCTTCCTGGAAGCTTACGGTAGTGGCACGCTTCTGGGTGATCAAATCGAATTGAAGGCCATCAGGGAAGTCTACGATAAGTCATCACCTGAACCGTTATGGCTTGGCTGTGTAAAGGCCAACATCGGCCACCTGGAACCCGCTTCCGGCATGGCCAGCGTCATAAAGGTGCTGCTGGCGATGCGGCACGGTTGCATCCCCGCGAATCTACACTTCAAGGGAACCAGCACATCGGAGGATACCTCGATATCCCGGCTGCATATCCCGACCACAACCACACCGTGGCAGACGACCTCGAGCAGGCGCCTCGCCGCCGTCACCGCCCGCGGTTTCGGCGGCGCCAACGCCCACCTCCTCCTCGAATCCCCGCCGCCAGAACCGGCTTCAGTGCCGGTGACTTCGGATGGCGTGCTTTTGTGCTTGTCCGCGCGCGAGGAACCGGCGCTGCGCGCGTTGTTGCGGGCCTATCTCGAAGTGCTCGCGACGCCGGCGGCGGCGCTGGCCGATATCTGTTATACCGCGTGCGCCGGCCGCAACCATTTCGGATGGCGCGCGGCGTTTGTCGGCCGGGACCGTGAGGCCTTATATGAACAGCTGGCCGCCGCGTTGCGGCAAGACACAGTTGGCCGCCGCGCGGCCAGGCCGCCTAGCCTGGCTTTGTGGTTTGGCGGTTCTGTGTCCAGGGGCGTGGCGGATGCTCTCAGTGCGCACCATGCGGTTTTTCGTGAGGCCTTCGCCGAATGTCAGGTGCTGGCGGGGACGGCGCCAGGGGCCTGGGCTAACTTTGCCGCGCAATATGCGCTCGCTCGCTTGTTGCTCGCGATCGGTGTGACGCCGACGGCGCTTGGTGGCGAGGGATCCGGCCGTTTAGTGGTGGGTGTGCTCTCGGGCGCAGTGTCGCTCGAAGACGCCGTCGCGTTGCACGCCGACCCCCGCTGTGGGGTAGTCTCTCGGCCATCGACTCTGCCACTGCTCGCCGCCAACGGAACGGTGCTGTCCAAGCAGGCCGGGTACGATGGCGCGTATTTTCGGGCGGAGTCGCCATCGGGCGAGGCACTGCCTGCGAGCCACGTTCTGCTCATGATCGGGACATGCGTCGCGCCGGTTGGCGAGCCGTTCCATCGCTTGTTCGCCGACGCCAACGCCGATGCTTCCTACGAGGATTTGCTATGCGCCCTTCAGGCGTTGTATCAGCTCGGCGTGAAGATCAATTGGACCCACTGGTATGCACCGCGAAAACACCGCAAGGTGTCGTTGCCGGGGTATCCGTTTCAGCGCAAGGAGATGTGGTTCAAACTGGAACCGGATGGCGAACCAACGGCCACTTCCGGAATGTGTCAAGAACTTTGAAACACCGATTGAGGGGAATTTAGTGTCGAACGTTGAGGTTCCCCTGGGGCCTTCGGCGTCGGTAGGTTGATGCCGACCTGTGTTGGCAGTGCGGGAGGTGTGGGCGCTCGGCCCCTGAAGTGCCTCGGAATCGGAAAATGTCGGAGTGCTGTTCTGGCCCAAGGCGGGTTCCCTTTTGAGGGGAGATGGTCCAGAATACCGGCAGGCTCTTCTTCCCCCGGTCAATGAATAACGAAGGTTGATGAGCCGCTAGGCGCGTTTTGCTGCCCATCGGCATCTCCTGCCGAATCTTTCTCAGCACATGCCCTGTGCCGGGCGCCTGTTAGTCTGCGTCCTGACAGATGGTGAAAACCCTCTGTCAGACTTTGACGGCCGAATTCGAAGGCTTCAATTCTCTCCACCATCGTAGGAGCACCACAGTGCGCTGCCACGAAGTCTCGAGTGCTACACAGCCGATCAGAATCAAAACATCTGATGGTTATTGCTTATCAGGTATGCTGTTCATACCGCCATCCACGGCGCCGACCCGGCTTATTGTCATTAGCGCGGCTACTGGTGTACCTCAGCAATTTTATGCGGCATATGCTCAACATCTTTCCACGCTAGGCTGCGCAGTCGTAACCTATGATTACCGTGGCGTCGGACAATCCCGGCCGAGTTCGTTGCGGGGGTTCAAGGCATCATTGAGAGATTGGGTGAATGATATTGGAGATGTGATTCGATACTCCGAGGAGAAATTTCCAGGCCTCTCAATCTGTTTGTTGGGGCACAGCGTTGGGGGAATCGTTTCGCTGTTTGCTCCGCAAGCCTCACAAGTGGACCGCATCGTTACCGTTGGAGCGCAAACGGCGTATTGGAAGGATTGGCCGCTGACGCACCGCTTGCAACGCTTCGCGATGTGGCATATCGTTTTTCCGGCCGCAACACGGATTGCAGGCTACTTCCCTGGGCGTCGGCTTAGACTAGGAGAAGATTTGCCGGCGCCTTTCGCACTGGAATGGGCGAGGTCCTGGCGTCACCCCGATCAATTAACTTCTGACCTGAAAACCGAGCGACTCAGGAAGCGCGAATGCAATGTCATAGCGGTGGGAATTACGGACGACACCATTGGTACCGAGAAAGCGCTTCGCCGACTACACGATCTAGTACCAACTCAGCGTCTCGCCTACCACTGGATTAGACCGAGCGGCCACAATTCCAAAAAAATAGGCCATTTTGACGTGTTTCGTTCCTTTCATGCAGCTAGTCTCTGGCACGAGTTGGATGATGTTGTAGTCGCAAGATGATCGCTGTATTTTCGGTTCTAGTTCTATTGAGGTACTCCCAAGGCTGTCGGGCTCGATGTACAGCGTCTTCACCCCGATCTGCTTCAGCCAGTCCCGGATAACAGGGCTATCGCTTCTACCATCATTTCCCTATCGGGTCATGAAGGCGGTCGAAGAGTCGCGGCCGTCATCGCAGCGGCTCGCCGTTGCAAAAAACCTCGACCCGATCCCCGAATTCATAGCGCAGCGCGCCGAGCAGGCGGGTTTCCGTGTTCCGGACGCTCGGCGGTTTGCCGCTGCCCAACGCCCCGAGAGCGAACGCGACCTCGCCTGTTTTTTCGTCGATCTGCGCCCAGGCCCCCGCCTCGGCGCGATCCAGCGCGTCGGTGACGACCCTGAGAATTTGCGCGGAGCTCAGCTGCGGGTCCCTGGACGCCACGCGATAGTCGAAGCCGACGACGTTCCCGCAGGCGGCGAGGAGAAGGCAGATGACGGCGATAAGTCTGGCGTACGAAATCATGAGCCGCCTCGCCTGTTCTCTTTCCGCACGACGAGCTTCAATCCCGACCAGACTTCGTCGACCGCGCAGACCTTGACATCGACCAGCCCCATCGGCAGCGCCACCTCTCTTATCGTGTCTTCCGTGATGTCGGTGGGCACTTTAGACGATTTTTTCGGCCAGGACACCCAGATCGTTCCGTCCTCTCTCAGGTTCTTCAGAGAATCCCGGAGCGCCGCAGCCAGCCGGGCCCTTTCGGTGCAGAAAATATGGACGATGTCGGTCTCGCCGTCGATTTTCCGCACCACCCGCGCTCCCTCGGGGAACGGGGCTGAGAGCTCCAAATAGTTTTTCGGCGCGCCCGAGAGAAAGAGCTTGCTGCCCTCCTTGATTCCGAGCTTCTTCGCAAGCGGAGTGCCCGAGTATCCGGCCATGATCGGGTTGTCAGGCGGCGACTGCGAACACGCCCAGATTACCTCCCGCAAAAAAGCGCTTTGTCATCGCGCTTCGTTCGCGAGTGCCGAGCCATCCCTCAAGGCCGCCGGTACCCATGAATTCCCGGTAATTCTCATAGTGTGCCGGATTGATGCGACCGACCTGTCTTTCGTCTTTGTCGATAAACCGGCCAATGAGTCGGCTATGCCATTTCGAGTCCTTCGGGATGGTGAAATCGAGCGCAATCAACAGCCCCCCGGGCCTAACAGCGTGGCGCATAGTCTCCCATACGGACTCGCGTAGAGGAGGTTCCATCTCGTGCAACGCGAGGCTTACTGCCGCCGCGTCGAATGCGGCGGCGTACGGCATTTGAGATGCGTCGCAGAGCACGAAACGGGCGCCGCGATGTTTCGTCTTCGCACGGGTGAGCATTGTCGGAGAGGAATCCACGCCGGTGACCTCAAAACCCGCCCGCGAAAGGCGACAGGTCAGGCAACCGGAGCCGCAGCAGACATCGAGCACTGTATGTGCGCCGCTGTTCTTTAACGTTTGCAAGATGGCAGTTCTAGCGCGATAGAGAAAAAGCCCTTGCACTTGCTCTGCGATCGGCAGAACTTTCCTCAACGGCTCGTAGAAATCTGGTCGACTGCTCGTGTTGTTTGTTTCGGCGCCATGACTCATGCAGATTCCTTATCATGCGGCCACTGTTTATCGAGATCCTGTGTCGGCTAAACGATTGCGTCCGTCTTCAGCGGTGGGTTAAGCGACCCTCGGAAAGCTTGGCGCAAACGCCTCGTGTTGAACACCAATGGCGTTAACCATGAATGACACCGCGTGGTACAGCCCCGCCAGCATGATCAATTCTATCAATTGGTCCACAGAAAACTGCGCGGACACCTCTTCCCATAGAGTGTCATCCACTCGGTTTGTGTCGTGAAGTTGATCGGCCAGGCGAATCACCAGCCGGTCTTCGAGGCTCCAGCACGCATCGTCGGCGCTGCCGTATACAGTGGAGTACGTTTGTGCAGGAGTCCACTGCGCCTTGGCGCCGAAGCTTGCGACGTGGACACCCCACTCGTATTCGGCGCCGCAGCGCGCGCAGGTGCGCAAGATCATCAGCTCGCGGCTGCGCAGCGAGATGCTGCCGCGATCGAGCAGGCTGCCAGCCATCATGCGTTGCAGGACGCGCGGATTGCGCGCCACCGTACGGAACAGGAGCAGCGGCGGAGCGCCTCGCATGAGCTTGTCGAACTCCGCTTGAACGTCCGGTGAGTACGGGGGATCGATGGGTGCAATGCGGGGCGCGGGCATGGCGATGCTTCGATTCGCTTCTTCGATTTTTTGCTCCGGCATGGTACTCCCGGCAGATCCGGAGTTGCTCATCGTCCGCGGCAAGGCGCACCGCCAAGCAGGCGGAGGAGCGCCGCTTGCCTGGCCTCGCATTCGGTCCGGTGCTTATGTGTCCTTACAGCTTGCGCGCCTGTTCCCACATATGCTCCTTCCCCACCGAGCGGAACCATGCATCGAACTGCGAACGGTACTGCTCGAATGGCTCTGCAAGTTCGGTGCGCGGGTCTTCGCTCAGCGCGTAAGCCATTCCCTCGATGAACCACTCGGGGCCGCGGTGAAGCCGATACATCCCGAGACGTTCATTCTGGAGATGATGGATGAATTCGTGGCGCACGTAGTAGGGTTTCCACGCGCGCGGGCCGAATACGGTGCCCAAGGGCCCCGTGGTTTTCGCGGTGGACCGGCCGAGTCCGAAGGACTGAGCGCATGCCTCTGATTCGCAAAAGACCACATGCGGCCTTGACTCGAATCGGCCGACATTTGCTTCGACAAACTGAATTGCTTCGTCGTAAAGCTGCGCCGCGTCCCGGCTGCGGGACAGAGCGTCGGTGCAGACGTCATTCGTGACGCACGAGACGCCCGCGAGCGAAGGGGCAAGCAGCCGCACCGGCTTGTAGAACGCCCAGGCGGCAAACGGGACGCATAACAGAGCGACCAATGCGACGCGCTTCAGGAGGGTTGGCTCAAGACGCATACGCGCGAAATGCCCGTCGGCCGGCCGGGGGAGAAGCCCAGGGCCGCGGGAGCGTTCGACTCCGACGGACCGACTCGAGAAACTCACGTTCACGGCTTAAAGAAGGTTTCTCCAGTTGAACCAGCATCTTGAAGTTGGGCGGCTGCTTCATGAGCTCTACCACTTGAGCGTCAATGGTAGGACAGGTCGTAAATCTGCGCTGCTGCCGGAGCACCGGCCGAGCAAAACACGATCAGGTGGTCAAGTTCGACCGAGATTGCCTCCGCTTTTCAAGAAACACCAGCAATAGGTTCGCCGACAATCGTTCGTTGCGTGAGGAACGGTAACCAAGCCTCTCGTACAGCCGGATATTGCCCTCACTCTTGCTCCCGGTGAATAGCTCGAACTTGGCCGCCTCCGGAAACATCGACTCGATAGTTTGCATTAAACGGCTTCCGAGACCCTGGCGTTGGTATTGGGGATGAACCATCAAACGTCCGATAGAGCAGACGCCTTCCCGCTGGATCGCTCGAACGGAACCGACCATCAGTTCGCCGCGACACGCTTTGAGAATCTTCATCTCGGCGAACTCGGCGCGCAATTCGGCTAGGGTTTGGGTGAGCGGCGGTATCGACCAATCATTGTATAGGACCGCCTCCGTCTGATATGCGAGCTTCTGCAGTTCCAGAATCGCCGGCGCGTCGTCGATCGTTGCCGATATGATTTCCATGTATTTGTCCGCCCGAACGATCGGCTGGAGCACGCCTTGGTCAGCTGCCTTGGATATCGTGGCGCATCAGCACCTCGCCGGGCTCGACCCGCTGCTTCGCGTGCTGCTCTGGCGAAGCGGGGGAGAAACCCAGGCGCTCAAGCAAGCGCATAGAGCGGAGGTTTCCGCGCTTGAGCACAGCCGACAGGCAGCGCACCTGGTAGTGCTCGACAAGCTCGGAAATCATAGCTTGGACAGCTTGGTGCGCGAGGCCGCGACCCCAGTAAGCGCTGGACAACTCGTAGGCGATAGCTGCATGGCCGTCGGGGCGCACCGTTGCTTGAACATAACCGATAAGCTCGGAAATTGGAACGCGGATGACCCAATTGAGCCACTGTTCCTGACCGTCGGCAGACAGCCTTGACTCGAGCTTCGTAAACCGCGCGCGTAACCATTCGAGAGACGGCGGCGGCTCGTTTTCGAACTCGTAGATCGCCGGGTCACCGAGGACCGCGAACATTTCTTCGGCGTGCGTCGCGGCCTGCGGCTCGAGCGTGAGGCTGGCCGTCTTGATGATGTGCATACGCGCTCAACTAATGAAAGGGACTTCCCCTAAACGCGTTCGTTCCTTCGCTTGATTGACGGCGGCGGAACCTACTCCGGCTCGCCGGGAAACTGCGCGGCGCCTTCGGGAAGGACGATCCCCGGGAGCATGCGTAATGTCCAAATGTGGACGGCCCGCCGAAGATCGACCGGCTCGTCCAATGAGCCGCCCTTTACGCTGATCGTCTCCGCGGCGCCGCGCCGTTGATGCCACAAGCGGGATCCACAGTCGGGGCAGAAAGCGCATTCCAGCGTGTGCCCGGTGTCGGTTGCGCGTGACCAGAACTTCGGCGTGCCTCGCGTCAAGCGAAACGCCGCACGCGGCACGATGACCGATATGCCGAAAGCGGAGGCCGCCTGCTTCCGACATTCTTTGCAATGGCATACATACAGTTCCAGCACGCTGCCGGAAAGCTCATAGCGGATGGAGCCGCATTGGCAACCGCCGTGCGAAACGCTGTCACTCATCCGCTTCCTCCAACCTATCTCGCCGATCCATCTTGCCCAGGCCCCTTGTTATGCGACTTCATTGAGCACATCGCCGACAAAGATGGTGCCGGTAGACAGGACGTCGGCTCGGAGCCCGGCTCTATGCAAGAATTTCGCTACCACCGATGCTGTGGAGAGGCCTGTTGATTCTAGATTTGCACCCAGGGTCGCGCACGGCTCGCACAGCTGGACGCCACGGAACCGAACCGTTCCGACAGTGAATTCTTTTCCGACAAGACGGGACAAGCGAACACCGCGGGTAACAACGTTTCGTCGTGTGCTCAGGAGACTGATGGAGCTATTGTTCTCCAGGTTGAAGCGTTCGATCTCCTCGGCCTCGATGAACGTAATGTCTTGGCCCGGGTGCTTCTCCGCGACGCCGAAGTAGCGGTCGCCTTCGATGCCGGCCCGGGCGACAACGCGGGCGCCTTGAGCCTGCTCCAGTTTTCCGCCTGCTTCACGGGCTATGCAGATCAGCTCAACGCACATAGGCATGTGCTCCAGGCGCATAACGTTCGCGCCCACGCGCGGGCGCACGAGATTGCTGACCGAAGTGCGACGCTTCTCGCCCGTGGCGGTGGGGCGTGGTGTTAGGCGTCATTGTTTGCTTGCTGCCAGCCGCAAACCGAGAAAGATAAAAAGCGCCCCAGAGACTCGCGACAGACCTTGAAGCGCACGCGGGCGATTGGCAAAGAAACTCCGCACACGCGACGCACCGAGAGCCAAAACGAGACACCAAACGGTTCCGGTCGTAAGAAAAGTAAACCCCAGG
>Ga0137366_10002011_pt1 | contig 15394 bp, 8 predicted proteins | sample SagtaG_8_FD_104938 | JGI IMG/M metagenome (GOLD analysis project Ga0137366, IMG submission 104938) | Vadose zone soil microbial communities from Sagehorn Ranch, Mendocino, California, USA - Sage1_L_60_16 metaG | ecosystem: Environmental > Terrestrial > Soil > Vadose zone | place: USA: California...
CGCCAAGCGCATTCGCTCGAGCGCGTGCTTGCTCAAGCGAAACATCGGGCTTGAGGCGGCCAATAACATTCAGATAGTAAGGCCCCTGGCGCTGGACCACCTGCTCGTCCGGATAAACCAACGGGACCCATACATCGGCCGGTTCGCCGAGATGAAGACTCGCGTGCGGGAATTGAAAACTCTGAGGCATCACACCAACGACCGTATAGTCCTGATCGTTCATACTTAAATGTTGGCCCAGGGTGCTCGCCCTGCCGCCAAAACGACGCTGCCAGAATCCGTAGCTGAGAACTACTACGTTGTCATGGCCCGCTTGATTTTCATCCTGGGCCAATGCCCTGCCCTGTTCAGCTTGCGCTCCCAGCAGGGGAAACAAATTTGCCGTAACACGGGCGCCCACGAGGCGTTCGGCCTGGTCGTCTCCGGTCAGATTAAGACTTTGATTGTCAAATGCCGCGACCTGTTCGAAGATCTGACTCTGTGCGCGATAATCTTCGTACTCAGCTGCCTTGGCATTCAGTCGCTCGATGTTAAGCTTCAGGAAGTTGCCCCAAACTACCACCAATCGATCCGGGTCTTGATAAGGCAACGGACGCAAGAGGACGCCATTGACAACACTGAAGACGGCTGAGTTAGCGCCGATTCCTATAGCAAGCACCACAATGACGACGATGCTGAAGCCCGGATGCTTCCGCAGACTCGTAAAGCCATAGCGAATGTCTTTCAGTAGTGATTTCATAAGTTCAGTTGGATCTTCACTCGTAACGCAGTGCCACGAGCGGATCCACTTTCATCGCGCGGCGCGCCGGGCTGAAGCATGCGAGCATTGCCACCGCCACCAGCACCAAAGATTGCCGATTTGACAGACATGCTTCGGCTTGGCGTCGACCATCCGCGCTACGATATTGAGGTAATGAGCACTGCGTTGGGCCAATTTTTCGGACGTAAAAGCTATCGGCACCCAGAGGCCGACGTGGCTGTCCAAAAACTGAAAGCCTGCCGGCATTACTCCCACAACTGTGTACTTCTCGCCATTGAGCAGAAGCTCGCGACCGATGATGCTGCGTTCACGCCGTAACGCTGCTGCCAGAGACTGTGATTGATCACGACAACTTTATTTACTCCCGGCTTGTCTTCCTCAGGCAGAAAGGGTCGGCCAAGCACCGGGTTGACGCCGAGCAAGGGAAAGAAATTGGCCGTTACGCCGAAAGCCTCGATCTTCTCCGGCTCTCCATCGCCTGTTAGATTGAAGCTGCGAGTATCCATCGCGGCCATTTCTTCAAAGACGTTGTTTTGGGCTTTCAAATCTGCATAGTTGGCGGGCGCCGGCGTGTTCCGAGGAAAACCCGCAAACGACGCATCTTCCCAAACCATCACGAGATGGTCCGCTTCTGGGAAGGGCAACGCGCGCAACAATACGGCGTTTACAATGCTGAAAATGGCAGTGTTGGCGCCGATACCGAGCGCAAGTGTGATCACTGCGATGGCGGTGAAGCCAGGGCGCTTGAGAAGACTTCTAACTCCGTAGCGAATGTCCTTGAATAGTGTTTCCATCATGTTCCCTCTTGCTCTGCCTTTTGATGTTGGTCTTAGCCTGGCGCCTGGACATTTGCATTAACGATCGAATTACCAACTGACTCCCACCATGAGCTAAAGACCAAAGTCCGTCTTCACTCGTATCTGAGCGACACCACCGGATCTACCTTCGTCGCTTTGCGCCCCGGTATGTAACAGGCAACCAGTGCGACGCCGGTAAGCAGTGCCGCGATACCCGCAAACGTTGCCGGATCCGTTGGTTTAATACCGAAAAGCATCGTCGTCATCAGACGCGTAAGACCGAATGCACCCAACAAACCAAAGGCAACGCCAATCAAGGCCAGCATCATTCCCTGCCAAATCACCATTCTGAAAACATCTCGAGGTTGCGCACCGATGGCCATGCGAATTCCGATCTCATGCGTGCGCTGCGTGACCGTATATGACATCACTCCGTAAATACCGACAATGGCCAACACCAGGGCGATGCCCGCAAAGATACTGAGCAGCGTTAGGGTCAATCGTTCCGGCGCGACTGACTCGGCGCGAATCTCGTCCATGGTGCGAATGTTGTAGATTGGCTGATCCGGGTCGATGGCCTTCACCTCCTGGCGCAGGGCCGCGACCAACTGATTTGGATCAGCCACAGCTTTGGTAATCACCGTCATGCCGCTAAAGGGCATCTGCGCAAACGAAAAGTAACCCTGGACACGATTTGAATCCTGGCCGAGGCCTTCCATTTTTACTCTTCCCACCACGCCAATCACCGTAAGTACAGGCGCTTTTGGGTCAGCCCCTCCTCCAAGCCTGATCCGCTTGCCCACTGCTTCTTCGCCTGGCCAATGCCGGCGCGCAAACGCTTCGTCAATGATGATTGAGTTCACGCCGGCCATCGTTCGTTGGTCTTCGTCGAGTTTGTCGAGGTCCTTCCCGGCTAGAAATGATCGATCGTCGTGCTCGTTGAAATAACGGCCGCGCTTGAGCGGAATGTTCATTACTCGAAAGTAATCTGGAGTCACCAGACAGGCCTCCATCAGCGGCGTCTGATTGCGGGGCGGGATTGGTTGGCCTTCCACCACAAATGATGTTTGCCAACCGTTGTTGCCAAGCGGCAACCCGGAAGCGGCGGCGGTTCCTTCAACGCCCGGCAAGCCTCGAGTGTTTTCCAGCAGCCGTTTGAAAAACGCTTCGCGTGCCTCGATATTCGGGTATTTCTTTTGCGGCACTGAGATGGTAAAGCTGGTGAGATGTTCGTAAGAAAAACCCGGGTCGACCCTTTGCAGGCGGTAGAAGCTGCGAACCATTAAGCCCGCGGCGATCAGCAGCACCAGCGTCGTTGCCACTTCCACGACTACCAGCGAGCTGCGCAGCCAATGTCGTCCCGTCGTGCCGCGCTCGGTCTCTTTCAACCTCTCATGGACATCAACGACGCCCGCCTGGAGCGCTGGCACAAGACCAAATAAAAGACCCGTTAGAAACGCTACGCCAATCGTGAAGGCCAGCACTCGCAAATCAACGCCGATTTCCTGTGAGCGTGGAATGGCATTGGGACTGATATACAAAATGAGTTGAATTCCCCAGCGCGCCACCAGCAAACCGAGCGTGCCGCCGACCAGGGCGAGCTGAACACTTTCCGTCAGTAGCTGTCGGGCGATGCGCCAACGTCCTGCACCCATCGCGGCGCGAATCGCCATCTCCTTCTGTCGCGCGCGGGCCCTTGCCAACAGCAGGTTTGCGATGTTCGCGCAGGCGATAAGGAGGACGAAACCAACGGCTGCAAAGAGCACCCATAAGGTTCGCCGGATGTTGCTCACAAAGACTTCGAGCATTGGCTGTATCTTGACCCCGGTGCCGGCATTGGAGTCGGGATACTGCCTTTCGAGATTGGCGGCGAGGTTCCCCATCTCTGCCTGCGCTTGCGCGAGTGTGACTCCGGGTTTCAAGCGCGCTATGGCGTACAAGCCCGGATGATTCCCTCGCTCTTGCCAATTTGCTTCACCAGAGAGTTGACCGACGGGTACCCACATTTCGACGCGACTGGGATATTGAAAGCTTTGCGGCATCACGCCAATCACCGTATAGCTTTTTCCGTTGAAGCTCAGGGCTTGATTCAGGATGCTTGACTGGCCGCCAAAACGGCGTTGCCATAATCCGTAGCTCAAGACGACGACCGGTGTTCCGCCAGGCTTGTCTTCCTCGTTGGTAAAGATTCGTCCGATTGCCGCGTTCACGCGCAGAGCAGAAAAGAGATCGGCGGAGATCTGCGCCGTCAGTATGCGCTCCGGATCACCGTAGCCGGTTAGGTTGTAGCTGTTGCGGTTATAAACACCAATCTTTTCGAAGACATTGTTCTGGTTGCGCCAATCCGTGAAGTCTGGATAAGAAATAGAAATCTCCTCCATGACCTTACTGGTCTCATTTAAGAACGCCAGCCTGTCCGACTCCTCATAAGGCAGCGGGCGGAGCAGCACCGCGTTGACGACACTGAAGATTGCCGTGTTCGCTCCGATGCCAAGCGCAAGCGCGAGAATCACGACGAAAGTAATGCCGGGATTCTTCAGTAACATTCGCGCGCCGTAACGCAAGTCTTGCCACAGTGTTTGCATCTCTTCCTCCTCCTCGACGTTATTCGTAGCGCAGCGCCACCAGCGGATCGACTTTCGTCGCGCGCCTTGCCGGGATGTAACAAGCGAGCAACGCAACCACCGCAAGCAGGCCGACCACACTCGAATACGTCAAAGGATCCGTCGGCGTGATCCCAAAAAGCAGGCTGTGCATCAGCCGGGTGAGCGCGAAGGCTCCAACCAGCCCAATCAGCACGCCAACCGTCAGCAAGACAAAGCCCTGGCCAAATACCAAACGCAAAACGTGCAAACGCGGCGCGCCGAGGGCCATTCGTACCCCAATCTCCTGCGTTCGTTGCGCTACTGAGTACGCCATGACTCCATAAATTCCAATCGCGGCCAAAAACAATGCGATCCCCGAAAATGTCGCCAACAACAACGAGAGAAATCGTGGTTGGACCATCGATCTATCCACTACTTCTGACATCGGTCTGAGACCATAGACGGGTAAACCTGGATCAACTTCGCGAACCGCGGCACGAATGCCGACCGCCAGCGACTTTGGATCACCGCTCGTGCGCACGACGAAGTTCATATTGGTACTCAGACCAAACTGGGCCACTTGATGCGCCTGCAGGTAAAGCTCCGGAGCGGCAGGCTTATCCATGCCGGAATTCTTCGCGTCTTCTACGACCCCAACAATCGTGGTCCAGACTTTTGGATCCGCGAAACCAGGATTGACCCGGCGCCCAATCGGGCTCCCCTTCCAAAAACGATTGGCGAGTGCCTGATTAACAACCACTACTCGCTGAGCGTGGTCGCCATCATCCGAAGGCTCAAAGGTGCGTCCTTCGATTGTTCGGATCCTCATTGTCTTGAAGTAATCGTTGCCCACGACGTTCCAGTAATCAATGTTCTGAGCTGGTCCGTCCGGAGTCTGTTGATAGCCCTCGATCTCCGTGTCGTTGGCATTGATCCGACGCAGGGGCGGCAATCCACCTGCCAACGCCGCGGATTGCGCGCCCGGCAAACTCGCCAGCCGGCTCTCCAACGTGGTCGCGAATCGCAGGCGATTGGCATTGTCGTAGTTTGATGCAGGCAGGTTGATGCTGAAGCTCAATACTTCGGCGGGCTGAAAACCAACGTTGACTTGTTGCAGTTTCCAGAACGCACGAATCATCAGGCCCGAACCTACTACCAATACTACTGCCAGCGCGATCTCCGTAATCACAAGGGCCTTCCGCAGAGTTTGTCCGCCCACACCAATGGCTCGCTGGCCAGCGCTCCGAATCCAGTTGGCAAGATTGCGCTCTCGGACCTGAGCGAGCGGCGCCAGCCCAAACAAGAAAACCGCGACGACAGACAACGCAAGAGTGAAAGCGAGCACACGCAGGTCGACGTGGATCTCACCAGTTCGCGGAAAACTATCGGGCGCAAAGAGCAGCAGCAGTTTCAAACCAAAAAATGCGAGCAGCGTACCCAGCGTCGCAGCGAGGAAAACCAGCAAGAACCCTTCCGCGAGAAATTGCCGCACCATTCGTCGCTGCCCTGCTCCCAGGGCAAGCCGCACGGCAAACTCCCGATGTCTGACCTCAGCTCGTGCGAGCAGTAGGTTGGCCACGTTTACACAAGCGATCAGCAGCACAAATCCCACCGCGCCCATCAGCATTAGTACAGCCAGGCGAGCTGAACCGACGACGTCTTCATGCAAAGGCAACAACAACACGGGATGGCGCTCAGGATTCAACAAATGCTGCGCGCGGTTTTCACTTTTCCAGCCAGCCATCAGACTGCCGAACTCTGCTCGAGCCTGTGCGATGTTGACACCCGGCTTGAGCCGACCGATTACCGATAAGAAATGTGAGCCGCGGCCGCCGGGATTTGCAGGATCGAATTGAAAAGGCAGCAACATTTCAACCTGATCGTTGCTCCCGGGAGGAAAAGCAAAACTGCCAGGCATCACTCCGACTACTGTCGTCGATTGTGAATTGACTTGAATCTGTTTCCCGATAATGTCGTTGGCGCCGCCGAATGCACGCTGCCACAATCCGTGAGATATCAAGGCCACACGTGGGCCACCATTGCGATCCTCTTCCGGAGTGAAGTTCCGACCCCGCTCAGGCTGCACGCCGAGCGTATCAATCAGGCCGCGAGTGATGCCTGCCGAAGTGACACGCAGAGGCTCGCTGTCGGTGCCAACATTCTGGCCGGTAACGGCCCAGCCACCGATCGACTCCCACGATTTTGCTTCCTTCTGGATGTCGAGCAGCTCCGGCGGCGAGAGCCAGAACTTGCGCAGTTGCATCGTCGGGAATTCGCTGTAGACGCGCACGAGCTGCGTTGGTTCACGAAAAGGAAGCGGACGCAGTAAAACTGAATTCACCACGCTGAAAATGGCGGTATTCGCGCCGATGCCCAACGCGAGGGTAATCACGGCTACGACTGTAAAGCCGAGATTCTTCCGGAGCATCCGTGATGCGTATTTCAAGTCCTGGACGAAGGTTTCCATTTCTTCTTCCTTATTCGGGTCAAACAACTGCCGGTGCGTTCGATCGCGGTTCGACTATCTCTGTTTCAGCGCCTGAACATTGATCACCACGTTTAGCTTGCGTCCGATCACTCCCGGCCCGTAGCCAATGCCAAAATCAAGGCGATCGAGCCTGGTTACCGCGGTGTAGTAAACAACCTCTTCGCCATGTGGCGAACAGCTGCGGTCCACCGCGCCGACATTGAGCACAACTTCGCGGCTTTTCCTTTTGATTGTCAGCTCGCCCACAACTCCAAGGGTGTCTCTATCCGTTCCGGGTTCTACCCGCGTGCTACGAAAAAGAATGTCCGGGTATTGATCCACTTCAAAGAAATCCGACGAACGCAGGTGCGCGTCGCGTCGCATGTTGCCTGTCCTGATGCTCTCACTTTTTATTATGGCTTCCACCGACGATCGGCGGACGTCCTCTTCGTTAAGCACGATGGTCCCGGCAACATCTGCAAAACCTCCTTCGACCTTGAAGAAGAAAAGGTTCGCGATGCTGAACGAGATGGTGGTATGGGTAGGATCAATCACCCAAACGCTCTCTCCACCGTAGTCAACGGTCTTATTTGTTTGCATAACCTACTCGTAACGGAGCGCCACCAGGGGATCGACTTTGGCTGCCCGGCGCGCTGGAAAATAACAAGCCGCCAGCGCAACAGTAATCAGCACAGCGGCAACAGCAACGAAGGTCGGCGTATCAGTCGGCGTAACTCCAAAAAGTAAACCCCTGATCAATCGCGTCAGTGCAAATGCTCCGGTTAGTCCAAGAGCTTCGCCAACCAGCGCCAGGATCAGACCCTGTTTCAGAACGAGCTTCAACACGTCCATTAGCTGGGCACCGAGCGCCATTCGAATACCAATCTCTTGTGTGCGTTGCGTCACTGCGTACGACAGGAGGCCGTAGATGCCAACGGCAGCGAGGATCAAAGCCAGCACTCCGAACAATCCCATCAGCAGCATGTTCAGCCTCGGTTGCGCGATACTGTCCGCCACAATCTTTTCCATCGTGCTGATATTGCCAACCGGCTGATTGGGATCGATGGCCCAAACGGCATTGCGAAGTGGGGGTACCAATGCGGTTGGATCGTTTTGCGTCCGCACCAGTATTGTCATGTCCTGCAGCGGCGCCTGCGACGCGGGAGCGTAGTAAGCAGGGTCAGACTCTGCATTTAACCCCGCGGATTTCACGTTGTGTGCGATGCCGACGATCTCAAAAGAGGTGAGCCGCTGGTTCTTCCAGATTCTCGCGGGCGGTCCTGGGCGGATGTGTTGGCCGAGCGCCTGCTCGTGCGGGAAAAACCGGCGCACGAAAGCTTCATTGACGATCACCACACCAGGATGGTCCTGATCATCCTGTGCAGTGAACTGGCGACCGGCGACGATGTCGGCTCCAATAGTGCGGAAGTAATCCCAACTCACCGGATTGAAATTCGCGGACTCCGATTGCGCCACATCTGGTTGGGGCCTGCCTTCTATACTGAATGCATCAACCCAGTTCGACTGCAGCGGATGATCGTAAGCAATCGCCGTCGATTGCACTCCCGGTAAGCTGGAAATGCCTTCCATTAAGTGATTGTAGAAGTTGTTTATCTGCGGTCCACCAGCGTATTTTGATTGTGGGAGGGAAAGGCTCAACGACAACACATGCTCGGGCTTGAAGCCGGGATCGACCTGGCGCAAACGCCAAAAGCTCTTAATCAGTAAGCCCGCACCAACGACCAGCATCACTGCCATGCCCACCTGAAAGATAACTAGGGCCTGCCGGAACCGCCCTCCGCCTGAGTTTGCACCGGAGTTGCGCCCGCCTTGTTCGAGCGTGGTTTGGAGATCGGTCTTCGCGGCGTGCCACGCGGGGACCAGACCAAACAACAAACAGGTAAAGAGTGACATCAGTAGTGTGAAGCCAAGCACCCGCAAGTCGAGTTGTGTCTGACTAAAACGCGGCAGTTCGGGCCGGATAAGCTTTAAGATCACATTGATACCAAGGCTGGCCAGCCCAAGACCCCCAACCGTTCCCAGCACTGACAGCAATAGACCTTCCAGAAAGAACTGGCGCAGGAGACGACCGCGATCCGCGCCCAAGGCCGCGCGAATGGCAATCTCTTTGCTGCGCGCAGCATGTTGGGCCAGCAAAAGTCCGGCGATGTTGGCGCACGCGATCAGGAGAACAAGACCAACTGCCCCCAGCAATGTAAGCAACGCAGGTCTGACGTTGCCGACGACCTCGTCCATGAAGGCATTGACGATGACTCCTTCACCCTTGTTGTCCGGATGCTCCTGGGCCAACTGCGCACCAATCGTATTCATCTCAGCGCGCGCCTGCTCGATCGTAATCCCTTGTTTGAGACGGCCCAATACTCCCAGCACGTGCGCCTTTCGAACACCCGCCCACTGGGCGGTAAAAGACATTGGTACCCAGAACTCTTCTTCGTTTTGATCGAACGAGATTCGGCCCGACGTGGAGGGCCATACCGGATAGATTCCCGAGGGCATGACACCTATTACTGTGTAGCTGCTGCCGTCCAACGTGATCGCCTTGTTGAGAATCCCCTGATCGCCGCCATAGCGTCGCTGCCAGAAAGCATGACCGAGAATTACTACCTGCCCTTTGCCCGGCTCGTACTCTTCGGGGAGAAAAGAACGACCTAGCGCGGGTTCGACTCCAACTACCGAGAAGTAGCCGGTGCTGGCCCGCGTGCCCAGCATCTGTTCCGGTTCACCGGCGCCCGTTAGGGTCATTGTCGAAGCGCCAAACGCAGCGACGTCTTCGAAAACAGTGTTCTGTTTCTTCCAGTCCAGAAAGTTTGCCGGCGCGACGCGCCAACGTCCGTGCTCTGGTACGTTTTCCCAGAGCGATATCAGCCGATCAGGATTTTTGTAGGGCAAGGGACGAAGCATCACCGCGTTCACAACACTGAAGATTGCCGTGTTTGCACCAATGCCGAGTGCGAGTGTGCTCACAGCAACCGCCGTGACGACAGGATTCTTCAACAACATTCGCACGCCGTAGCGCAGGTCTAGGAACACTGTGTTCATGCTGGGTCCCTCAATTCTTTGGCTTGTCGCCTCTTCCGTCCGATATGCCTCGACTTGGTACTTTGTTCTTTGTACTTAGTACTTTGTTCTTAGCGCTTCGTGTCTGCTCAGTTATACGTGAACTCGCGAGGCTCAAACGCAAGGTACAAAGCTCTAAGCACAAAGCTCTTTTATTCGTATCGCAGCGCCACCAGCGGATCGACTTTCGTCGACCGCCGCGCGGGTAAATAACAGGCCAACAGCGCGACGAAGATCAAAACCGCCGAAACAGCCAGGAATACGCGGGTATCGGTCGGGGTAACCCCGAACAGGAAGGTCGCAAGCAAACGCGTGAGTGCGGCCGCACCGGCAATCCCGATGGCAACTCCGAGTAGTATCAGGGTCACGCCACTTCTAATTACAAGTTTCAGTACATCAGATGCGCGCGCGCCCAGGGCCATCCGAATACCAATCTCCTGCGTCCGTTGCGTCACCGCGTATGACATAACGCCGTAGATCCCGACCGCCGCCAAAACCACGGCGAGCGCAGCAAAGATTGCGAGCAGCAACATATTGAAACGACGCGCCGCAAACGACCCCGCCGCCATTTCGTTCATCGTCTCCACCTTCGTAATGGGAAGTTGAGAATCAACTTTCCATATTTGCTGCTTGATGGCCAACGCCATGCCCGCAGGATCAGATTGAGTGCGAGCAACTACCGCCATCCAGCGTTTCCAGGCATTTGCCTGCGTGTAGGGTGAATACAGCCCTGGTTGTTCCGGCAGATCGAGACCGAAATGTTTGACGTCACCTACGACTCCGACGATCGTGATCCACTCGACTTGTGGATTGCGCACGAACCGAACCCGTTTGCCTAGTGGATCCTCACTCTGAAAATACTGGCGCACCATTGCATCGTTCGCGATCCCAACCAGGGGCGCCTTGTCGACGAAATCCTGTGGGCCAAAGTCGCGCCCCTTGCGAAGCGGTATCTTCATCGTGTGAAAGTAGTCGCCCATGATGCTGCGACTTTGCAGACTTGGTTCGTCGCCAGGAGCAATTGGAGGTCGTCCATCGATCACAAAATCATGATCCAACGCATCGCCGCTCAAGGGCAGTTCGCTGATCATCGCAGCTTGCACACCTGGTAATGAGTTGATACCGGCCAGCGCCTGTGAGCGAAACCGTGTCTGGGTGTCCACTTCCTTGTAGCGCGCTTCAGGTAATTCGACCCGCATAGTCAGCAGATGATCGGGACTGAAACCAGGCTCAACTGAACGCAAATTCCAAAACGTCTTGATCAGCAACCCTGCACCGACAAGCAAGATCAGGGCGACGGCAAGTTCGACAACCACAAATGTGCTGCGCAGTCGCTGCCGCGCTCCACCGGCCGTTGCACTGCGCCCACCTTCTTTCAATGCTTCATTGACGCGACCTCGCGAAGCGGTCCAGGCGGGCAACAAGCCGAAGACGACTCCAGTTAACAATGAGATAGCGAAAGTGAACCCAAGCACGCGCGCGTCTACGCCGATCTCTTCGAGCCGAGGTAAGTTTTCCGGCTTGAGCGCAACCAGCAGACTGGTCCCCCAGATTGCGAGCAGCACCGCGATAACACCACCGGCCAACGAGACCAGGACACTTTCAGTCAGGAGTTGTCGCATTAAACGCCAACGTCCGGCCCCGAGGGCCGACTTGATCACAAACTCACGCTCGCGTTCAGCGGCCCGCGCCAATAGCAGGTTCGCATAATTCGCGCATGCAATCAGCAGTACCAAACTGACAGCTGCAAACAAGATGAGCAAAGACTGACGTGACTGGCCCACGATCCGCTCCTGCAAAGGGATCAGGACGGTGCTGCGGTTCTTGTTGTCCGCGGGATATTGTGCGGCGAGATTCTTATCAATTACCTGCATCTCAGCGCGGGCTTGTTCAATGATTACACCCGGAGCCAAACGGCCGTATGTGCGGAGAAAATGTACACCGCGAAAGTTAGCAGCCACTGGATTGGACACGTGTACTGGGGTCCAGGCTTCTGTATTGTCGCGCGGCGAAACGAATGCGGCCGGCATCACTCCGATGATCGTGTAGACGTTGCCGCTAAGGGGAATTGTTTTCCCCAGGATCTGCTGGTCACTGCTGAATTGTTTCGACCATAGGGCGTGACTGAGAACAACGACATAGGGAGCACCGGTCCTGTCGTCTGCGGCCATGATAAAACGCCCACGCTCCGGCTTGACACCGAGCGTCCCGAAAAACCCGCCGGTTACCTGGCCCACTTGAAATTGAATGGGCTCGCTGCCGCCCGTGTAATCCAGAGGCTGGGCCACCAGGCCGCCGAGCGTGCTAAACGTTTTAGTCTGCGCTTCGACATCGGCCAGATCAGGCGAGGATTGATTAGAACGGAATGTCACAATTCGGTCCGGTTCCTGATACGACAAAGGGCGCAGCAAGAGAGCATTGATGACGCTGAAGATCGCGGTGTTCACGCCAATTCCCAGGGCAAGCGTGATCACAGCGACCGCAGTAAAGCCGGGGCGCTTCAACAAACTTCGTATTCCGTAGCGAATGTCTTTCAATAATGATTCCATTGAAACCTCCCATTGCGTCTCCTCATGGCCGACATGTTTCAACTTGGTACTTTGTTGGTACTTCGTACTTTGTTCTTAGCTCTTTGTGTCTGCTCAGTTTTGCTCGAACGCCGTCAGTTCAAGGCCCAAAGTACAAACCTCTAAGCATAAGGCTCTCTACTCGTATCGCAACGCCACCAACGGATCGACCTTCGTTGCTCGTCGCGCCGGGATCATGCAAGCCGTGAGCGCCACAACCGTCAGCAATGCGGCGATCACCCCAAACGTCAACGGATCTCGCGGCTCAACTCCGAACAACATAGTGGTCAGGCGGTCCAGGTACTTCGTCAGCACGTACGCGCCCCCGAGTCCAAGCGCTACGCCGACGAAGGTCAGAATCATTCCCTGCCTCAGAATCATCTTCAGCACGTTCGCGCGGCTCGCGCCGAGCGCCATGCGAATTCCAATCTCGTGAGTGCGTTGAGAAACGGAATAGGCCAGGACGCCGTAGAGTCCGATTGCTGCGAGTTGTTGCGCTACGAGACCAAACAGACTGAGAAGTTTTGCGAACAGCCGTTCCATCGCCATCGCTTCATCGGCTTGCTCGAGCTGTGTCTTGATCCCGTTGATGGGGAGATTGCTGTCGACGTCGCGGACAGCCTGACGAACGGCGCCGACGTAGGAAGCGGGATCACTCGCCGTGCGCACTGCAAAGGTTGCAAAGCCCATCGAATGCAGCGACTGCTTCCACGAGATGTACGCTGTTGGTGGTGTATCGTCTCGCTGACTGGTGTATTTCGCATCGCGCGCCAGGCCAATAATCTCGATCTCGTCAGGCTTCTCAGAATCGAAACCGAAGCGCTTGCCAATCGGGTTCTCCGTTGGAAAGTAGGTTCTGGCGAAGGTCTGATTCACAATTGCGACCTGAGGCCCTCGCGCATCATCCTGCGGAGTAAGACTTCGCCCGAGTAGCAGAGGTATTCCCATCGTCTGCAGGAAGTTTTCGCGAACGTTATGGACGTGTACCTCGCCGTTCTCCACCGACCTGCCGTCCGAGGAAGTTTTCACACCGGGCAAATAGAGCGAACTACTAGTGGCACCGAGAGCAAGCAGCGCGTGTCGCGAGAACGTTACGCTCTGCACACCTGGCACGGCTTCGAGATGTTCGAACATCTGTTGGTACAAATCAGTGAGACGATCGTCCTTATATCCAATCAACCGCGGATCAACGCTGAAGAGGAGGAGATTACTCGTATTGAATCCAGTTTCGACGTGCTGCAGATTGCGCAAAGTCCGAATCAACAGGCCTGCGCCGATTAGCAGTAGGACAGATATTGACACTTGGGCCACAACCAGTGACTTACTGAGCAGCGAACGCGTGTGCCCACTGGAACCTCGACCTGTATCTTTTAGAGTCGGAGCGAGATCCAGACGCGTTGCGCGCAACGAAGGCACAATCCCAAAGATGATGCCAGTCAAGCAGGAAAGGCCGAAAGTAAAGCTAAGCACCTGGAGATCAAGCCGAGGATTCAGAGCCTCCATCCCGCGGGTACCCCAATCTGTGACCGCGAGCAAACCGTCTTTGATCCATAGCGCAAACAAGACACCGAGCCCACCACCTAGAAGGGCCAGCAATAGGTTCTCAGTCAGCAACTGACGCATCAAACGCCAGCGGCTCGCTCCTAAAGCCAGCCTCACGGCAATTTCCTTTTGTCGCGAGGTCGCTCGAACCAACAACAGGTTAGCGACATTGGCGCAGGCGATCAGCAGCACTAATCCGACGACACCGAATAACAAACGGAGCGGTTTCGTTAAGAAGCGCCGCGCATTCATCTCGCCCTGGCTGCCTGAATCTATAGCGAGGCGTGGATAATCTTTCGGCTCGAGTAGACGGATCGGATTCTTGGACTGCGCCTGTCGCGCAGCGCGATGCTCTAGCACCGACTGCTGAAATGCTCCTTCCAAGGTCGCGCGTGCCTGCTCGAGCGTTGCCCCCGGTTTCAATCTGCCCATCAATCTCAGCCACCAAATGCCGGCTCCCTTCAAATATGTTCGCTCACCGGCAACCTGCGGCTCCCAGGCGAGTGGAATCGAAACATCCTGCGACGAGCCGACCTGACCTGTGCCTTCAAAACCCGGCGGCGTTACGCCAATAATCGTGAACGCGATGTTGTTGAGATTGACCTGCCGGCCAACGACTCTTTTATCCCCGCCGAAATGGCTTACCCAATAACGATGGCTGAGGACAGCGACGGGAGTCGAGCCGGCATTGTCATCGGCGTCGGTGATCACGCGGCCAATGAGTGCGGGAACTCCCAGCGTCGAGTAGTAATTTCCCGAAACGACTTGTCCATTGACGACCTCAGCCTGGCCGCCCGCGTTCAGATTCAGGTCCACGGAGCTAAAAGCGAAGACATCAGACAGGACACCTTTCTCTTGTCGTAGTCGCGAGAAAGTTTGAAATGGAAAAGATGTCCCATTAGTGAGGCCCGTGGCAGGATCGTGCTGATTGCTTCCGTTGTAACCACCGGTGCCGAATTTCTCTCGATTCCAGGTAGCTCTAAACAGTACGAGCCGATCAGGATCAGTGACTGGCAGCTTCTTAAGCAATACCGCATCGACGACGCTAAACAACGCCGTGTTTGCTCCCACACCGAGCGCGAGGGTCAATACCGCGACCGTCGTGAAGCTCTTATGCTTTACCAGCATGTGAAAGCCGTAGCGCAAGTCCTGCCAGAATGAATACATATTGCGTCTCCTGTCCGATATGGCTTTAGCTTGTCGACCTCAATCGATGGAGGCCTCTTGATTTGTATTTCGCTCAGTGCCTGTTTCGGTTTTAGTTGAACTACCGCTGTTCGAAGTCCAGAGCACAAAGCACCAAGTACAAAGCTCTTCATTCGTACCGCAACGCCACTAACGGATCGACTTTCGTCGCGCGTCTGGCCGGCAATAAACAGGCCAGTAGTGCAATCATTGTCAGCAGCGATGCTGCCAGGCCTAACGTTTCGGACATCATTCGTACCTTAGCGCTACCAGCGGATCGACCTTCCCACAGCACGAAGCTCTTTACTCGTAACGGAGCGCCACCAGCGGATCGACTTTCGTTGCGCGTCGCGCTGGCAGATAACAAGCCAACAACGTCACGACAAATAACAACAGAGTGATCGTGGCCAGCG
>Ga0137366_10002015_pt1 | contig 15383 bp, 13 predicted proteins | sample SagtaG_8_FD_104938 | JGI IMG/M metagenome (GOLD analysis project Ga0137366, IMG submission 104938) | Vadose zone soil microbial communities from Sagehorn Ranch, Mendocino, California, USA - Sage1_L_60_16 metaG | ecosystem: Environmental > Terrestrial > Soil > Vadose zone | place: USA...
AAGATTCCGGCGGGATCGCGCGTCGGAATTGTCGGCGCTACAGGAGCTGGGAAAACCACGCTGCTCAACCTCATCATGCGCTTTTATGATCCCACCGAGGGACAAGTGTTGCTCGATGGCGTTGATCTGCGTGACTATCGCATCGCCGATTTGCGACGCCAGTTTGCCGTAGTACTTCAGGAACCGGTGCTTTTCGATGCCAGCATCGCCGAAAACATCGCTTATGGAAAGCGGAACGCGAGCGATAACGAGATAATCGTCGCAGCCCAATCCGCTAGCGCTCACGAATTCATTGAAAATCTGGCAAATGGGTATGAAACCAGCGCCGGCGAACGCGGGGTAGCGCTCTCCGGCGGCGAGCGTCAGCGGATTTCCCTGGCACGCGCCTTTCTGCGAGATAGTCCGGTTCTCATTCTCGATGAACCCACCAGCTCCGTGGATACCAACACGGAAACTGCAATCCTCAGCGCCACTGCCACTCTCATGCGGGGTAGAACCACTTTTATGATTGCGCACCGCTTGAATACGTTACGCTGCTGCAACTTCATCTTGGTGCTCGAAAAGGGCCGCCTCGCGGAAATCCGGCAATCGGTTTCGGATCTTTCACACGCCGCTGCTTTTTAGCCTTCCCATCGCAATTACACAAAAGCCTGAGCAGCACTCCGCTGCTCATTCGCATCTTTTGCTCCAGTATGCGGCTTGTGATCTTTGGACTAACGATGAGCTCTTCCTGGGGTAATGGGCACGCAACTCTATGGCGAGGCCTTTGCAATGCGCTTGCGCAGACCGGCCATTCCGTCACTTTCTTTGAAAAAGATGTCCCTTATTACCGCAACCATCGTGACCTGACTGCACCAGCTAACTACCGCCTCGAACTGTACCCCGATTGGACTGAAGCCGAACCACTCGCTCGCCGGTCCCTGGAAGCCGCCGATTGCGCCATCGTCACTTCGTACTGCCCAGACGCACGTCCCGCTTCAGACCTTGTCCTCGACAACCCGAAACTTTGCAGTATCTTTTACGATCTCGATACTCCGGTGACCCTGAATATATTGAGCAACAACGGTGAAGTGGACTACATTCCGGGCTATGGACTCGGACTGTTCGACCTCGTCCTCAGCTATACGGGTGGCAAAGCGCTCGATGAACTCACCAAGCGCCTAGGTGCGCGGCACGTTGCGCCTCTGTACGGCAGCGTGGATCCGGCGACACACAGGCGAGTCGCGCAGCATCCTCGCTTCGTTTCGGATTTTTCCTACTTAGGAACTTATGCTCCCGACCGTCAGGTCCAAGTCGAAGAACTTTTCCTCACGCCTGCCAGCCAACTCTCCACTAAAAAGTTTTGCCTTGGCGGCGCGATGTATCCTCCTGATTTCCCATGGACACCGAACACTTACTTCGTCCGGCACTTGGCTCCAACTGAGCATCCGGCCTTTTACTCATCTTCCCGCCTGACTCTGAATGTGACCCGTGCCGCTATGGCGGAAATGGGGTACTGCCCGTCTGGACGCCTATTCGAGGCCGCAGCTTGCGGCACGCCAATAGTGAGCGATTGGTGGGACGGCATTGATAACTTCTTCGAACCGGGAAGAGAGATTCTGATTGCTCGCAGCTCCGACGATGCAATTCAAGCCATCAATTCGACAGACAGCGAACTGGAACGGCTCTCTTCGGCATCTCAGGAGCGCGTGCTTGCCGAGCACACGGCGGCAAACCGCGCGGCAGAGCTAGTCAACCTAATCGAGTCAAGTACATGAGCGTGACTTGGGGAATCGTACCCGCCGCCGGCCTGGGTATTCGCATCCGGCCGTTGGCCTTTTCAAAAGAGTTGTTGCCGGTCGGCGTCCGCATGGACGCGAACCAGCAGAGGCCGCGGGCCGTGAGCGAATATCTGTTGGAACGCATGACCGTCGCCGGCGCAAACCGAATCTGCTTCGTTGTCTCCCCCGGCAAAAGCGACATCATGCAATATTTCGGCGGAAAATACGCCGATGCCGCCATCTGCTATGCCGTCCAGCAGGAGCCGAACGGCCTTTGCGATGCCCTGTTCACCGCACTACCGTTCATATCGGCGGAGGATGAAGTTCTGATCGGGCTGCCCGACACCGTTTGGTTCCCTATCGATGGCTTTCGACGTCTTCCCCCGCGACGCTTCTCCTTTCTTCTATTCCAGGTGCAGCGCCCGGAACTGTTCGATGCGGTAGTCTCCGACCAGCATGGCGTTGTCAGCGAAGTGCAGGTAAAGGTGCGCAAGCCCGATTCCGATTGGGTCTGGGGTGCATTCCGCATGCCGGGAAGAACTCTGGCCTCTCTTTACGATCTTTGGATGATGCGCGAGCCCCGAGACGAATATTTCGGGACCCTTGTCAACGCCTATATCGCCGGTGGGGGAAGCGTCAATGCAGCCAAAGCCGGCGAGGTTTACGTCGACGTCGGAACCCTGCATGGATACCACGAGGCGGTCAGGGTACTAATGGAAAGCGACCTCGCAATCGCTTGACAGCGCTCCCGTGTAATTCCACTGCTCACAAAACCCCGCGCCTCAAGCATCTGGCATTCCCAGAGTTTCATCTGAAAATTTGTAAATTTCGGGAGAATGATCGATTGATAGAAGCGGTGGTGCTTTGGAACGAACCTAACAACCTCTCGCATTGGGACTTTCACCTTGATCCCGACTGGCGGAAGTTCGCGGAAATGGCAATCCTCGCCGCGGCTGCAATTCGCAAGGCTAATCCCGAACTTCGCATCGTTCTCGGCGGTATCTCACCGATCGATCCCAAATTCCTTGAATTGATGAAAGGCTACGGTGTTTTCGATGCCGTGGACACAGTCGCTGTCCACGGGTTCCCCCTCGACTGGAACCACTGGTCCATCCACGATTGGCCGAGAAAAATTGATGAAGTCTGCGCAGTAACCGAAAAGCCGGTTTGGGTCTCAGAGGTCGGTGTGTCATCTTTCGGCGCTGAAGAAGTCCAGGCTTTCGGGCTGAAACGGACAGCGGAATTGTTACTGCCACTGGTCGAACGAGTCCACTGGTACAGTCTCTTCGACCTTCCTAGTACTTGGGAAGCGACTACGCGGCATAAGGAAGCAGAGGGAAGCGCTTATTACCGCCACTATTACATGGGCCTGGTACGCGAAGACGGAACTCCAAAAATAACAGCGGGCTCTTTTCCATCTGGGCTCGGAATCTGTCAGTGGTTTCACTTTCAAGACTCCAGGCTCGATCTCGGGGCGGAATGGCTGCGCCGCCTAAAGGTCAAATACCTCCGAACCGGCCTAAGCTGGGCGGATTCGTTCCGCCCTGGCGCGCAGAATTGGTTCGATTGTCAGATGCGCGCCTTAGAAGAATTTACCGTGAGCTTGACGCTGTGCTTTACTCCCGAACACCTGGGAGAGGCGAATCATCACACCAGTCCCCCTAAATGCGCTCAAGATTTCGCTGACTTCGCGCTGTGGGCTGTCAATCGCTATGCTTCATCTCCCAGCGGGCGCACCAGTCATCTCGCGCCAGTCTGCGAACTCCCCAGTGGTGGAGTACAGAGCCTGCCGCTTACCCGGTATTAACCGCGGTCATATACCCGATGCAAATGACAAGGGCATCCCACTTACTTTTCGTCTCATCATAGCCATGTCAAACAAACCGCAAGGCTCCTAGCCATGGCGACGAAAAATATTCTCATTATCGGCGGCGCAGGATTCGTCGGGTCCCACACAGCCGACGCCCTTCTACACCAAGGCCATGCCGTGCGGGTCTTCGACAATCTTAGTCAGCAGGTCCATGGAGGCGTGTTTCCCAGTTATCTCTCGAGCGGTGTTGAGTTCATTGAGGGGGACGTACGCGATCCCGCTGCGTTGACGAAAGCCGTCGTGGGGTCGGACGTAATTTATCACTTGGCGGCAGCGGTGGGTGTGGGCCAATCAATGTATGAGATTTCCCATTACACCTCTGCCAATATTCAAGGCACAGCCAACCTGTTGCAGGTAATTCTCGACACAAAGTCCCAGCCTGAAAAGCTAGTCATCGCCTCTTCCATGTCCATCTACGGTGAAGGAAGGTACGTGTGCGCAGCTTGCGGCGATGTCACTCCGCGTCTTCGAAGCGCGGCTCAACTGCGACACAAACAGTGGGAACTCCGCTGCCCCCTTTGCCACGAGACCGCCACACCGAGGCCCACGGACGAAGACAAACCCCTGCAATGCAGCTCTATCTATGCGCTTTCTAAAAAAGCGCAGGAAGAAATGGTCTTGCTCTTCGGGCAGGCTTACAACATTCCGGTAGTTGCGTTGCGTTACTTCAACATCTTTGGCCCACGCCAGGCGCTTTCAAATCCCTACACCGGAGTCGCCGCAATCTTCGCTTCCCGCCTAATGAACCGCAAAACTCCGATGGTCTTTGAAGACGGATTGCAGACGCGCGACTTCGTCAACATCCACGACATCGTCCAGGCGAATCTGCTGGCAATGACGTCGGCCGGCGCCGACGGTACCGCCGTCAACGTCGGCTCAGGACAACCGGTTTCTGTGCTTACAATCGCCACCGAGATCGCGCACATGCTCGGCGTTGAAATGGCGCCCAAGATCTCAGGCAACTACCGCGTTGGCGACATTCGCCACTGCTATGCGGATATTTCTAGGATTTCATCGAATCTTGGTTACAGACCTTCTGTGAGTTTGCAGCAAGGGATGGCCGAACTGGTCGAATGGCTTGAGTCACAGCAGGCACCCGACCACACTGAAGAAGCGTTAGATCAGCTTGCCGCCCGAGGCCTGGTAGCTTAAGCGCCTGGTCCTCGTCATCAAGAGTCATGACTTCGTCTATCCCAACACGGGAAGTCCTCATCTTTGGCGGGGCCGGATTCGTCGGCTCTAACTTGGCGCACCACCTTCTCAGCACAACCGATGAGAACATTCATATTTTTGATAATCTCTCGCGCCGGAAGGTGGAGCACAACGTTCAGTGGCTGCAGAAGTTAGCTAAAGGCACCGGTCGTCTCAAGGTCACTGTTGCAGATGTCCGTGATGCAAATGCCGTAACCAAAGCAGTGTATGCGGCAAGCGAGATCTATCACTTTGCTGCCCAAGTTGCCGTCACCACTTCGCTCGAGGATCCACGCGCTGACTTTGAAGTGAATGCTGGCGGCACGCTGAATATTCTCGAAGCCGCGCGCAAGAGCGGAAATCGGCCTTTCATTCTGTTCACGTCAAGTAACAAAGTCTATGGTCACCTTGGCGAGCAGACTGGAAGTTCAGGTGTTTCCGAAGTGCAACCTTTGGACTTCTGTTCTCCCTATGGTTGCTCTAAAGGCGCCGCCGATCAATACGTTCAGGACTACGCTCGCACGTTCGGGATCCCAACGGTAGTGTTTCGAATGTCCTGTATCGCCGGTCCACGGCAGTTCGGCAACGAAGATCAAGGGTGGGTCGCGCACTTCGCTTATTCCGCACTGCAGCGCAAGCCCCTCTACATCTACGGAGATGGTCACCAGATACGCGATGTCCTGGCAGTTCAGGACTTAGTTCGGGCCTTTACGTCCGCGCATGAAAATCGCGCAAACACCGCTGGGCAGGTTTACAACGTCGGAGGCGGTAAGTCCAACACCATTTCTTTGCTGGAACTGATCGAGATGCTGGAGCGTGATCTACGCGTGCGCTTGAAATACCTGTTTTGTCCGGCTCGCGCGGGCGATCAGCCAATCTACGTCACCGACTTTACAAAATTTGCGCAGCATACGGGCTGGATGCCCGAGAGAAACGTTCTGAAGACGGTTCGCGACATCTGCGCCTGGTACAAGCAGAACGCATCGCTGTTCGCTGCAGCGCCGTTCGTCCTGCCGGGTGCGACGCAGCCAGACTTACTATGGGAGATCGCGTCTTGAAATTTGCTCTAGTCAATCCTGCATGGGATTTCCACGGCTCCATTTACTTCGGTTGCCAGGAGCCGCATTATCCGCTCGAATTGCTTTTTGCTTTCGACCAGATCCAAGCGGCCGGAGATGAAGCGTTTTTGATTGATGCCCACTCGGATCAGCTCGATCTCGATAAAGTCCAGCAGCGGATTGCGGAGATTAACCCCAATTTTCTCGTCATTCCAACTGCGCCTTCGTATCTCTTTTGGCGATGCCCTCCGCCAGAATTGCGCGTGCCGCAACAATGGTTCCGGGCTTTGGAATGCGGTGCTGTCAAAGTCGCAATCGGTCCACACGCGTCGGCGACGCCCGCCTCGACTCTTCGCAAACTGAATTGCGATGTCGCATTTCGCGGTGAACCGGACCAGGTTCTGCCCAAACTTGCCCACGAGCCTTGGTCACAAATTGACGGATGCTGCTGGAAATCTACTGAAGGGGAACACATGTCGGCCGCCTTGGCAGTCACCGACATGCGAAAACTGGGCCCGCTTACGTTTGAGAACTATCGTGTCGAGGCGCACTCCCACCGGCATCACGTTTTTACCGACGAGTGTGGCTGCGGCGCCGAACTCGAATTCGCGCGTGGTTGCCCCTGGGCCTGCTCGTTCTGCAACAAGACCCTTTTCCGCAATAGATATCGCGAGCGCGAGGTAGATGCAGTTCTGCGCGAAGTGGACCGCCTCATCGCGCGTGGTGTCACTTACATCTATTTCATTGATGAGATTTTTGGTGTTGGCCGTAACGTACGGCGCCTATTGGAAGGTCTCGCCGAGAGGCCCATCACCATCGGATTGCAGACCCGCGTTGATCTCTGGAATGAAGAGAGTCTTGACCTGCTTGGCCGCGCTCATTGCATCTCGATGGAATGCGGTGTTGAGTCCATCACCGAAGAAGGGCGCGACGAGCTCAACAAAGGCTGTAAGCTAACCACGGCTCGGCTTGCGGAGTTACTCATCCATGCCCGCAAACGCATTCCCTGGGTACAAGCCAATCTGATCTTGACTCCTCACGATCGCCGCGACGAGATTCGCGGCTGGCAAGAACATCTGAAGGCGCACGGCGTCTGGGTCAGTGATCCCGTGCCGATGTTCCCCTTCCCGGGCACGCCCGATTATTTGCGCATGTTTGGCGCGCCCGACGATTACGCATGGGAACGCGCCCACCAGTACTACACCGGAACATTTCGAGAAAAAGGTTACAGCGACATTCAGGAGGCGCAACCCGCTTCGCTCGAGGAACTTGAGTGCACGTTCTAATCACGGCAGACACCATCGGCGGTGTATGGACCTATGCCCGCGAGTTGGTGTGCGGTTTACTCGATCGCGGACATCGAGTGACTCTCGTCAGCTTCGGCCGAATGCCGACAGCGGCCCAAACTTCCTGGATAGAGAAAAAGAATCTGAACTACTATCCCACTTCGTTTTCTCTTGAGTGGATGCAGGATGCTGAATCTGCCATTGCGGAATCCGCGAAGTATCTCGAGCAAATCATATCCTCCGCCCGACCTGACATTTTGCACTTCAACCAGTTCTATTACGGAATGCTGGAGTGCGGAATTCCAAAAATCGTGGTGGGACACAGCGATGTAATCAGTTGGTGGAAGGCTGTACACGACGATCCAATGCCTCACTCCTCTTGGTTCTCTTGGTACACCAGAGTCGTTTCGAAAGGACTCGACCTGGCCGACATAGTCGTGGCGCCTTCGCAATGGATGCTCGACGCGATCAGAGAGAACTATGGGTCGTCTTCGCGGCGCATGAAGGTGGTCCATAATGGCCGCAGCGCCGACCTGTTCCAGCCGTCAGCCTACAAAACCAATTGCGTTCTTTCGGTCGGCCGCCTTTGGGATGAAGCCAAGCAAATCAAACTTCTGCTGGATCGCGCACATCCAGTTCCCGTCAGAATCGCAGGCTCCATACAGAATCCAGAAAGTGGTGTATCTCTTTCGCTGCAACGGTCGGCGAACGTGACGCTTTGGGGAGAGCAAGACGAAACCCACCTGCGCGCGCTCTACTCGGAATCGGCTATATACGCCGCGACTCCTCGTTACGAGCCATTCGGACTCGCACCGTTGGAGGCGGCGCTCTCAGGCTGTGCGCTCATTGCGAATGATATTCCGGCATTCCACGAACTGTGGGGGGATGCAGCCCTGTACTTCAAGCGCAATGACGCCGACAGCTTGGCCGACGCTGTTCGTCTGCTCTCTGACAACCCTGCGATCCGTGCCGAATACGGCCAGCGTGCGTACGAACGCGCCCGCCGTCTTTTCACTGCGCCGAGAATGGTGAGTGAATACGAGGACCTGTACTTCAACTTGATCAGTAAGAGGGCCGCCGCATGAGCCTTCGTCTCCGATTTTTTGCTCACTCATGGCGTTCCGACTGGAACCATGGCAATGCCCATTTCCTGCGTGGGCTAGTGGACGAACTTACGAAACTGGGCCACCAAGTCCGCTGCTACGAAGCCGAGAACGCATGGTCATATCTCAACCTCTTGCACGAAGAATCGGCATCCGATTCTATTCAGCAGTTCAAAGCTGCATTTCCGAATCTCGATCTTCGCACGTATCCAGAGGATGCGTTCCAACAGTTTGCCGAAACTGAATTGCGAGACTCGGACATCGTGGTCATACACGAATGGAATCCCCCTGAGATTGCAAACACAATTTTGTCGCTCAAGCGCCGTCTAGGTTTCCGCGTCTTGTTGCACGACACGCATCACCGCGCTTATACGAATCCGCAGCAAATCGCAAAATTCCACCTGCAGGATTTCGATGGCGTACTGGCTTTTGGGGAACCAGTCAGGCGAATCTATCTCGAATTCTTCAATGTTCAACGCGCTTGGACATTCCACGAGGCCGCTGACACTGCCCGCTTCAGGTCAACATTTAGCAGCGCCAGTACCGAAATCAACTGGATTGGCAATTGGGGAGACGAGGAGCGCACTCGCGAGCTCCACGAATTCCTGACGGAACCTTTGCGGAGCCTGGAGAACAAGCAGGCCGCCGTGTACGGAGTTCGTTATCCGCAGCAGGCAAAGACTCAGTTACAGTCCGCTGGCATCGAGTATCGCGGCTATCTTCCGAACCTTTCAGCGCCTGGCGTCTATTCCCAATGCGCGCTCACACTTCACATCCCGCGCCGCTTCTACTCGAACGGATTGGGCGGGATACCGACAATTCGACTCTTCGAAGCATTCGCGTGCGGCGTCCCAGTCGTCTGCTCGCCGTGGGAGGACCATGAGCACCTCTTTAGTCCGAATCAAGATTTCATTTCAGTCTCCGACGGGCGCGCCATGAAATCTGAGATCGCGCACCTGCTGCGGGATGATGCAGCCCGAATCCAACTCTCTAGTTCCGCCCTCGATACCATTCAACGGCGTCACACCTGCCATCATCGCGCCATCCAATTTCAGCATATTTGCGAGGAGTTAGGAAAATGAGAGCCGGACAAACGAGAGTTGGACAAATGAATATCTTCGTTTTCGGCTCCAGTCTGACCTCAACCTATTGGAATGGTGCTGCCACCTACTATCGCGGAATTTACAAATATTTGAACCGGCTCGGATATCGCATCACTTTCGCCGAACCGGCAATTTACGGACGTCAGAATCACAAAGATATTTCCGATATTGACTATGCTGAAGTCCGCATTTATCAATCGCCCGATGACATCCCGGAATTGATCCATCACGCCGCACAGGCCCAAATCGTCATTAAACACAGCGGCGTGGGAGCCGAGGACGAACTACTGGAAAGAGGAGTCCTCACCTGCCGCTCCCCAGAAACCAAAGTCATTTTTTGGGACGTGGACGCGCCCGCGACTCTAGCCCGGGTTGAAGCCAACTTATCAGATCCCTTTCGCGGCCTCGTTCCACAATACGACGCAGTGTTCACATATGGCGGCGGACCCGGTGTCGCGGCACATTATGATCGGCTCGGGGCTCGCCTTTGTATGCCGATCTATAATGCCCTCGATTCAGAGACTCACCACCCAGTTCCTGCCGATGCAGAGCTCGCCTGCGATCTCGCATTTGTCGGCCATCGGCTGCCTGATCGCGAATCGCGAGTCGAAGACTTCTTCCTCCGTGCTGCGTCTATGGCGCCAGATTTCTCATTCGTTCTCGGCGGAGAAGGCTGGGGCGAAAAGAAGCTACCACGAAATGTACGTTGGATTGGACATGTTGGCAGCGACCGTCACAATCTCGTAAATTGCTCAGCCCGTATGGTCCTCAACATCAATCGTGATTCCATGGCAAAGACCGGCTTCTCTCCTCCCACTCGCATTTTCGAGGCCGCGGGAGCTGGAGCGTGTGTCACTACCGATGAGTGGCAAGGCATCGAACGCTTCTTCACTCCGGGAACCGAAATCCTTATTGCGCGCACGGCTCGCGATGTCGTCAATCACTTAAAGCGCCTCTCCACCGTCGAAGCCTCGAGAATCGGTTTTGCCATGCTCAAGCGGGCCTTGGCTGAACACACTTACGAAACACGCGCATGCGAGGTCCATGCCGCGTTACAGGCGCTGTTCTCCGAGCAAAGCAAGCCCCGGTTCCAGCCTGATGCGGTCGGCTACAAGCTGTCGCAAGTACCAGTCTGAGGAGTCGCCACTTGAAAATTGTCGTCTTCGGTCTTTCGATCACATCTTCATGGGGCAACGGTCATGCCACTACTTATCGTGCGCTATTGGCGGCCCTGCACAAACGCGGGCACCAGATCGTGTTCTTCGAGAAAAATGAAGAATGGTACGCCTCCAACCGCGACATGCCTGCTCCTGATTTCTGCCAGGTGCGCCTGTTTGATCGCTGGCGATCTGCGCTTCCGGCAGTCCGGCATGAACTCGAAGACTGTGACGTCGCAATCGCGGGCTCCTATTTTCCCGAGGGGATTCGCATCGCCGATGAGTTGGCAAATTCAAAAGTGCCAATCAAGATCTTCTATGACATCGACACCCCGATCACATTAAATAAGCTCCGTGCCGGTGGCGCGGAATATCTTCAACCACAACAGGTCAGGAATTTCGACCTCTACCTCAGCTTTACGGGCGGTCCAATTCTGGATCAAATCAAACACGAGTTTCAGGCCCCGTGTGCTCTTCCCTTCTATTGCAGCTTCGAACCGCAGAAATATCATCCACGCGGCGTGTACCGGCGATATCAATGCGATTTCAGCTACATGGGTACTTACGCGGCCGATCGCCAAAAGAAGTTGGACGAACTCTTTGTCGCGCCTGCCCTGAACGCTCCCACCCGAAAATTCCTTCTTGCTGGACCGCAATACCCGGCAAGGATCAAGTGGCCGCGGAATTTGCGGCGCATCAAGCATCTCTCGCCGCGATGGCACCCGCACTTCTATTCGTCTTCGCGTCTCACTTTGAACGTCACTCGCCAAGCCATGGCAGAATGGGGATTCTGCCCTTCCGTTCGGCTTTTCGAAGCAGCTGCCTGCGCTTGTCCGATTATTTCTGACACTTGGCCCGGTCTCGATACCATTCTGAAAACAGGAGAAGAAGTCTTGGTTGCAGAAAATAGCAATGAGGTTATTTCTTTCCTAGACGCCATCGACGACCTCCAGCTACAAAGGATCGGCCACTCCGCTCGTGAACGGGTTCTGGCGGAACACAGCTCCAGCCGCCGGGCTCAGGAATTTGAGCACCATGTCTCCTCTGTCTCGAGTAGCAAACTGCGCTTGCCTTCGCAGTTTTTGCCTGCCGCCTCAACTTCCGCAACACCTCACCCGTGGCAGCCGTAGCCAGAAGAGATATGGAAGGAAGAAGGCGGCCTAACTCCGGGATACCGCAGCCGCGCTGCAAGAAGTCGTTATCCGATCTCGAGAGGACCAGTACGCACTTTGCAAGCGTAACTTATCAGCATCGTCTTGCGTTGCAGTCATGGCCATTTTGCAATAAGCCATTCTGAAGACACTGTAGGCCAGCACAAATTGCGGCAGGCGGGCGCTCGGATCATCTCTCGTGCGCCTGCGATAGTTTTCAATAAAATATGCCTTGGCCTCTCCGCTCAAGTCCCATTCCACAATCGTTCCGGCCAGGTCCCAGGCGATGTCAGTCGGGCCGGGGAAAAAGTGATCATCGCCGTGCCTCGAGGCATCAACCTTCATGACCCTACCGTCCGTTCCCCGAATCCATTCATGAGGCTGCATTCGTCCATCTGCAATGATTGGGCTGGCCGTGCGCAGACTCCCCGCGGGAAGATTCATTTCGCCGCCACACTCCTGCGAGAAGTTGAAAGTCGCCATTTGCTCGAGAATCTTTCCGCTGTCGCCATCAGCCCTGAATTCGCTTGCACGGAATGCACAGTATTCGGCGATATGGTCCAGCATCTCTGCTGAAACGCAAGAGCGCTCCAACGGAGTTCCAGCAATAAACTCGTAAGCGGTCATCCCATCGCCGGCGTTTTCTGCTTTCGGCCCGAACCCACTTCTCCAAACCGCATTCGCGCGTTCGCGGACTCGTTCCCCAAAATGTCCAATACCATCGAATTTGAATAGGTGCCCTCGATCTGGCGAAAGAAATTTCAAGTGCTCCATCTCAGGCCAACACGCCGGCCACTCGCTTCCGGGGCTCAACAACGTTTTTCTCCAGGCGCCTGTGTGGAGCGCGATTATTCCGCGGTACTGCTGCCAAATCCGCGATGGCACTTTCGTCCACCGGAACTGTCTCCAGCGCTGAGCGGCGTTGATTGCACAAAGCCGATTGGGATTTGCATCCCGCGTCCCCATTAGCGTGATGCGATCGCAATTTACTCCGGTTTGTACCAACGCCTCGGCTACCGACAGGAAAGACGAACCGCTTAATCCTGGGCCCTCATCAACCACCAAAAAACTCGATCTGCGCTGCTTCTCACGGTCGATCCAATCGGTCTGCACGGCCGTAAAATGCGTGCTGCGATTGTAGGGATGGCCTTCTGGACGAACGGTAATCCGGGTGGCGGCTATCCCCTGTTTTCTGAGCGCGGTAACGGTTGCCGCGCCTAGCACCGTACCGATGCTCCGAATCGCAATCACCGCGACCGGCGAACCAAATGACTGTGCACTAATAGCGTCAGCGAAATCCATGGGATGAAGCGCGTAGTACGCAAACCCTTCGAAAGGAGAAACTTTCACCAACTCTGGCAGGCCAATCGCCACCTGTCTGGTCAGGTCTGAAAGCGGCGGCCGAGTCTCCTCAAAATGCCCGGCAAGCATCGTGGCAATCGCGTCCGTAAGCGCTCGCGCCTTTTCATCCGCCAGTCCTGAGTCCGCGAGCACGCACTCCACCTGCCCGGCCAGCAGCAGCGCGTTCAATATCGCTTCACGGTCCCTTCCCCGTGCTGCCTTATCCACCGCGTCGATCAGGCACTTGCCCAGACATTGCCCAGCGACTTCGGCCGCATTGTCTCTAAATACGAGGAGGTTCATACCGTCCATACCGTATCTCCGCTCAGTTAGTCCCAACCCTTGGATGCCGTATTTCCCTAGCTGTTGGTGTACCCGAATGCGTCATGCCATGTGCAGTGATTGCCCGATACCCGGCTTTGGAAGCTCGCTCTATTGTTGAGAAACGTTCAACCTTGGAGTATTCGATGTCGTCCCTTCTCCGCAAAATCGGCATATTTTCATCGTGCGCACTGCTAGGCGCGTCCCTCGCAATCGCACAGGAAGTAACTAGTACAGCAGCGTCGAGTTCAGCAAAGCCTTCACCCAGTGTTCACGCATCCGATGCCAAATTCCTGAAAGACGCCGCGGATGGAGGTATGGCTGAAGTCGAACTGGGACAGCTCGCAGTACAAAAGGCTGCCAGCCCTCAAGTAAAACAGTTTGCCCAGCGCATGGTGGAGGACCACGGCAAAGCGAACGATCAACTTCATGAGTTGGCGTTGCAGAAGAGTATCCGTCTGCCAATGGCGCCGAGCGCCAAGAACAGAGCTGCCAAAACACAGCTCGAAAAACTTTCTGGAGATCAATTCGATCAGGCGTACATGGCCGATATGGTCGCCGACCACAAGAAAGATGTCGCCGATTTCCAGCGTGAAAGCTCCGGCGCTCACGATCCGGATGTGAAAAACTTCGCCTCACAGACGTTGCCGACACTGCAGGACCATTTGAAGCAGGCCGAGAGTATTGCGCCCGCGCAGTAGGCATTTGCCCTTTCTGCGACCTCTGCATCCATCTCCGCGATCTCTGCGGTCAAAGGCTTTGATTCGCAGATCTCCATCCCTCCGATCGTTTATTCTGTTGATTGCGCCTCGAACGCCGTTGTAATCCCAAACAAGCTAAGAGCTAGGAGCTAACAACTAGAAGCTGCCTTATGAAAACTGGCATCATTGGTCTACCCCAAGTTGGCAAAACATCTTTATTTCGGATTCTCACCAAGGCGCACCTATCGGCCTCTGCAAATCCGCGCGAAGCCCACGTCGGAGTCGCCAAAGTTCCTGACGACCGCCTCGATCGGCTGGCCGCTCAGTACAACCCAAAAAAGCTGACTCACGCTTCTGTTGAATATGTTGATCTCGGCGCCATCGGCCAAGAAGCGCTCAAAGAATCCGGTTATCTCGGCCACCTTCGCCAGGTGGACGCGATCGCACACGTGGTCCGCGCATTTGAAGACGATTCCATACCTCATGCCGGTCCAATTGATCCTCTACGCGATATCAAGAATGTGGAATTCGATCTCATGATCAGCGATCTCGGCCAAATCGAGAAACGTCTGGAGCGTGTCGAAAAAGATTTGAAGAAGATGCGCTCCGCTGACCTTGAAAAAGAATTTGAGCTACTCAAGCGGGCCAAGGCCCATCTCGAAACTGAGCGCCCATTGCGCGAGCTGGAAATGTCTCCCGAAGACAAGAAGCGATTCCGAGGCTTCATGTTCCTGAGCGAGAAGCCGATTTTGTATGTCTTGAATATCAGCGAGAGCACAGAGCTCGGCAAAGACTTGGAAAATGCTGTGACCAAGTTTGGAGTTGCCGAAGTCACCACAGCTCACGTAGGGGCGAGCACTGGCCATGTGGGGACGGGCGCCCTCGTCCGTCCGGTCGAGCAACGCTCGACAACCGGACACCCTGGGGCTCATCACAGCTCCGGAGCCACCGCCATTTGCGGCAAAGTCGAAGCCGAACTCGCCGAAATGTCCGATGCCGATGCCGCTGAATTCCTCTCCAGCTACGGCCTCACTGAAAGCGGCCTTACGCGCCTGATCCGCACGACTTACGCCCTCCTCGGTCTGATTTCCTTTTTCACCATCGGCGAGGACGAATGCCGCGCCTGGACCATTCCCGTGAACACTCGCGCCGTGCAGGCCGCCGGAGCCATCCATTCCGATCTCGAAAAGCACTTCATCCGCGCCGAAACCATCCGCTGGGACCAACTGCTCGACGCCGGCTCCGAAGCCAACGCCCGCGCCCGCGGCACTCTCCGCCTGGAAGGCAAAGACTACATCGTGCAAGATGGAGACGTGATGCACATCCGGCACTCGGGTTAAA
>Ga0137366_10002022_pt1 | contig 15362 bp, 14 predicted proteins | sample SagtaG_8_FD_104938 | JGI IMG/M metagenome (GOLD analysis project Ga0137366, IMG submission 104938) | Vadose zone soil microbial communities from Sagehorn Ranch, Mendocino, California, USA - Sage1_L_60_16 metaG | ecosystem: Environmental > Terrestrial > Soil > Vadose zone | place: USA...
AGGAGGCACCCGAAGCTGCGCGAGCTGATCTGCAAGGACATGTTTGACTTCGGCGCGAGCGACGCGGACCTGCAAGGGTACGACGCATGCTTCTTCTGCCTCGGCGTTTCGGCGTCCGGCATGAGCGAGGCCGATTATACCAGCCTGACTTTCGACTTGACCCTGGGCTGGGCGCAGGCGCTGGCTCGGATCAATCCAGCGATGACGTTCATCTACGTCTCGGGCGCGGGCACCGGCGGCAAAGCGATGTGGGCACAGGTGAAGGGCCGTACCGAGGACGCGCTGCTCGCGCTGTTCCCGTCTGCGTACATGGTTCGCTTGGGCGCGCTGCGCGCAATGCACGGCGAAGTCTCGAAGACGCGCTGGACGCGGATCGGGTATGCCGTCTTTCGGCCGCTCCTGCCGCTGGTGCGGGCGATCGCGCCGGGGGCAGTGATCAGCACCGAGGAGCTCGGCCGCGCGATGATCCGCGCCGCGCGGCAGGGTGCGCCCAAACGGGTGCTCGAGACCCGCGATCTACGCGCGCTCGGGGCGCCATGATCGAAACCGGCACCCGCGTCTTAGTATGCCGCAAGGCAACGCATCATGGACTCACTCGGCGGCATCCCACTGGGCAGGCCAAACCGACCTGAGGAAGTTGCCGAACTGGTCGCGTTTCTGGCATCCGACCGAGCTTCTTCCATCACTGGAAGCGAGTACGTCATCGACGGTGGGACAATCCCGACAGTGTGAAAAGGCCGGAGCTTCTTACCGTCGGAATGGGGTCCGATCGCGCTGCACCGCGCACGAAACGATGAATGCTGCGTTGTTTAGGAGAAGGTGTATTTTCATCATGAATGAGAAACAAAGGCTAATGAATAATGATGAGAAGCTGCCGAAGCACTTCCCTCACAGTCCCGCGATGCGCGATCTGTTTGCTGAGAATCCGCAACTCATCGAGGACACGGCCAAGCGCAACTCATCGCTGCAAGGCGCCTACCTGATGATCGCGGCACGCGCTCTCGGGTTCGACTGCGGCCCGACGTCGGGGTTTGATAACGCGAGGCTGGACGAAGAATTTTTCGGCGCCGGCAAAGAATGCGAAGGGTGTGAGCAGGAGTTCTCTCCCCAAGGCCACGTGAAGTCCAACTTCCTGTGCAACCTGGGCCATGGCGATCCCTCGAAGCTATTCGAGCGAGCGCCGCGTCTGGAATTCGATGAGGCTTGTACGCTCTTATAGTAATTGCACCTCGTTGCATTCATCAACAAAACGCAGTAACAACGGATCGGGAATCCTCGATCCGTTGCGCTTAGTACGCGATGAAGCGGCCACGCCGGTTAATTTTTTCTTCTGCGACGATGACGACGGCTTGAACGACAACCGTCTTTCAAATTACTCGACTGCTTCGGGCAGTATTCGGCGCCGATTGACTTGGCTGTCATTCCCGCGGCGCTCACTCCCGTAACCCCGGCCTGTCGTTAACAAACATGTAATATTGTGTTCACTTAATATTCAGCTCTTGGTATTACAGTTTCGAGATTATCCGCCGTCCACTGTTAGTTGTCGCCAACGGTCACGGCCAGCTTTTGCGATGTCAACCTTACAGACGAGAAGGAGATCATGATGCGAGTTTCAAAACGAAGAAGCTTTGTAACAATTGCGAGAGAAGAGCTCTTCCCGACCATACTCATGCTGTCAATCATGACAATCCCGTCTGCCGCTCGCGCCCAAAACAAAGCTTTAACGGATCCTGCCGTGGCCGAGAGTGCTGGCTACAAACCCGAAAGGGAGAATAGCGGCGAACTGGTGGCGGACCAGATCATTGAGCTGAAGAAGCAACTGGCGGAGCAACAACGGCAAATAAATGAACTGCGACTTATAGTCGAGGGCCAAAGAAAACTGATAGCCGATCAAGTCCCTGAAGCAAGCAGGAGCTCAGCATCGGAGCCAGCTGGGTCTGAATCACGCAACATGGCAAACAGCACTGCGTCTGCGGCGCCGATGACAGGCGCTTTGGCCCATCAAGACTCCGTCAACCAGGATGCGCCTCTTTCGCTGCGTATCGGTTCAGCCTCCATCACTCCAGTAGGGTTCATGGACTTCACAGCAGTCTTTCGCACGACCAATGCAGGTTCGGGCATCGGCACAAATTTTGGGAGTATCCCATTCAACAACACAGTGGCGGGAAAGCTTACTGAGATTCGCTTGAGCGCACAGAATTCCAGAATCGGTTTTAGAGTTGACGCCAACGTCAAAGGCGCGAATGTGATTGGTTATTTTGAATCTGACTTTCTGGGTGCTGTGCCGGGGAACGTAGCTGTCACAAGCAACAGTGACCCAAATCGGCTGCGTCTCTATTGGGCAGACGTGCGGAAAGGAAAGTTGGAATTCATGGGCGGCCAGTCGTGGAGTATGCTGACTCCAAACCGCAAAGGACTTTCGCCGCTCCCAAGCGACCTCTTCTACTCGCAGGACATAGACGTTAACTATCAAGCAGGTTTGGTGTGGAGCCGAGACCCGCAGTTCCGCGTTATCTATCATCCGAACAATAGCGTGGCGCTTGGCGTCTCACTTGAGAATCCCGAACAGTACATCGGTGGTTCGGCTGGCGGTGGTGTGGTGACACTTCCCTCAGCGCTCGCCACGGTGTACGCCAACGAATTGAACAACGGCAACACGAACCTGAGTGTTCCGAACGTTCACCCCGACATCATCACAAAAATTGCTTTTGATCGTCAGGTGGGTGATCGGAGTCTACATCTCGACGCTGCAGCGGTTCTGCGGACCTTCAGGTTATACAATCCGCTAAACCAGCGGTACTTCACGACGACTGGTGGAGGGGGTTCAGTAAATCTGAACTTCGAAATGATCAAGAATTTACGTGTTGTTTCTAATAACTACTACAGCGATGGTGGTGGCCGCTGGATCTTCGGGCAGGCTCCGGATCTGATTGTACGTGGCGATGGCAGCCCGTCGTTGATTCATTCAGGATCGACAGTGACTGGCTTTGAATCTCAGGCCACGAAGGATACTCTTCTCTACGCCTACTATGGCGGAGTCTATGTGCAGCGCAACGTCGCGATCGATCCGGCAAACGGAAAACCTGTAGGCTATGGCTATGCTGGCTCACCATCGGCTCAGAACCGCGTTATCCATCAAGCGACTTTTGGCCTTACACGCACGTTTTGGAGGGATCCAAAATACGGCGCACTACAACTCATGGGTCAGTACTCTTTTCTCCTGCGCCGGCCGTGGTCTGTTGCCAGTGGACAACCGGACGAGGCTCATTCAAACATGGTTTTCCTGAACCTCCGTTATTTACTTCCCGGGTCTGCGCCGAAGCCCAAATAGTCGAATGAAGTAATGGATAGATCTCGATCAAGCCGGGCATCGGACCCAGTTGCGAGCCTCCTGACGCTGGTCGAGCGCAAAAACTCAATGTGACGATGGCGATTGCTGAGTGAGTTTGGTTGTGACAAGAGTGCCGGCGCGGAGTTCATCCGTGCCGCGAGTCACCACCACATCGTTCTCCGCAAGATCGCCAAAGACTTCGACCAGGTCGCCCATCGAGACACCGCGCTTCACGTCAACCCATTCAACGGCCCCATTGCGAATACGGAGGACAACGGTTCGTTCCGTCGTTACGGCGACAGCTGAGGTCGGAACAAACAGTGAAGGTTGCAGCCGCCTGGCGGGCCAGACAACTTCCGGAAACATGCCGGGTGCGAGCCGCGCGGATTCATTGCTAACGTCCACTTCCACCGGCATGGTCCGGGTCTTCTGATCTAATGTGTGACTGATGCGCGCAACCAGGCCTGAGAAAGTCTCGTCCGGAAAGGCGGGAACCGAGAAACTTATGCGATCACCGCGGGTAATTCCGGCAACGTCTGCCTCAGGTACTGCAATAACGAGTCTCAATTCTGAGATCTGTTGAACTCGTAACATCGGCGCTCCGCTTCCGCCAGACGATGGCCCAGCGAGGCTTCCTTTATCGACATTCCGTTCAGTGACAATCCCGTCAAAGGGCGCTCGTATGAGTAAGTACGATTCGATGTCCCGCACCGATCGCGCAGAACTAAGAGCCGCCTTCTCGTTTTCCGATTGCGATTGCACCACGGCCTGCGCGGCTTTTTCATTCTCTTCCAGCGAACGAATGTGCGCCCTATCGGCCTCGACACTTTGCCGTGCGATATCCACGTCGTTCTCAGCGACGACGCCCGGAGTGGCTGACGCTGCCTTCAATCTGCGATAGGTTCCTTCATCGGCCGCGAGTTTGGCTGCGGTTTCGGCCTTTTGTTCGCGGATGCCGCGTACTCGTGCCTCCATCTCCAGCCGTTGATCTTTCGGGAAGCTATCGTTCTTCGTACTCGAAATCCGATAATGGAACGTGAGAATTCAACTCTGATGAGTGATAGAGATCTATATTCGGGGATGATTCGGCTGCACATCCTTTACCATGCTTCTAAGGGCGCGATCTTTGGGCACTCGATAATCGAGGAGTTGGGGCGGCACGGTTATAAGCTCAGTCCCGGAACTCTATACCCTATCCTTCATGGGATGGAGAGCAGGGGATATCTTCGCTCGAGGGAGAAAAGAGAGGGTCGGCAGACGAGGCGCTTTTATCGAGCGACAGCGACTGGGCGAAAGGCTCTTCGGAGCGCCAAAGAAAAGGTTCGAGAGCTGGTGGGTGAGCTCTTTGAAGAAGAGTGATAACGATTACTTGTGGGTCGTAGTTACAATCGCGCTCGCCGTAACCTCAAAGCATTGCCGATCACCGAAACTGAGCTGAAGCTCATGGCGGCTGCCGCAATCATCGGGTTTAGCAAAAGTCCAAAGAGCGGATATAGAACGCCTGCGGCCAGTGGAACCCCGAGTGAGTTGTAGATGAAGGCAAAGAACAAGTTCTGCTTGATATTGCGCATTGTTAGGCGACTCAAGATTCGGGCGCGCACAATTCCTCGCAAGTCTCCTCGCACTAAGGTCACGCCAGCACTCATCATCGCTACATCCGTGCCTGTGCCCATGGCAATTCCGACGTCAGCTTGAGCGAGGGCAGGCGCATCATTGATGCCGTCACCTGCCATTGCAACGACTTGTCCATCCTTGTGAAACCGCTTTACGACTTCGACTTTTTGATTGGGCAGTACCTCGGCAACGAATTCGTCGAGGCCCAGTTTCCTTGCCACTACTTCTGCCGTCGTTCGGCTGTCTCCCGTGACCATAACAATGCGAACACCTTGCTCGTGAAGCTCCCGAATTGCCTCGGGTGTAGTTTCCTTGATAGGGTCCGCTACACCAACCAGTCCAGCGACTTTGTCGTCGACGATAACGAACATAACAGTCTGTCCGTCTCTTCGTAATTCTTCGGCATTAGCTATGAGGTCACCAGGATCAATGCCGAGGCCCGAGATCAAACCACGGTTTCCCAGCGCTACTCGATGCCCTTCTATCTCACCGGTGACGCCTTGGCCCGTTACGGACCCAAATGAAGCGACATTTGTCAGTTGAATGCCACGCTCCTGAGCGCCGGCGATAATTGCGGCCGCAAGAGGATGTTCGCTCGCTCTTTCAAGACTGGCCGCGAGCCTCAACAAGGTTGCTTCGTCGATCCCGTGGGTAGTTATAATGCTCGCGAGCTTGGGTTTCCCTTCGGTCAGGGTTCCCGTCTTATCAACAATCAGCGTATCTACCTTGTGCAGAACCTCTATGGCCTCAGCATTCTTGAAGAGCACACCGGATTGAGCACCTGTACCCATGGCCACCATGATTGACATTGGCGTCGCCAAACCCAGGGCGCACGGACAGGCAATAATCAAAACCGCCACTGCGTTAATCAACGCGTGGGCCATAAGCGGATCGGGTCCGACCAACGCCCAAACAATAAACGTGACGATGGCGATCATGATGACAGCAGGCACGAAGTAAGCTGAAACCTGATCGGCGAGTTTTTGAATTGGCGCTCGACTGCGTTGCGCTTGAGCTACCATTTGCACGATCTGAGACAGCAGAGTGTCTGCGCCTACACGTTCAGCTCGCATCACAAGGCTTCCGGTGCCATTTACCGTTCCACCGATTACTCGATCATTGCCTTGTTTCTCTACGGGTATCGGCTCACCAGTAACCATCGATTCATCAATGGAGCTTGTTCCTTCGACAATCACGCCATCAACGGGAACTCTCTCGCCCGGACGAACGCGCAGCACATCTCCGACGTTAACCTGGTCCAGCGGTACGTCCTGCTCCGTGCCGTCGGGCGAAATGCGCCGGGCTGTTTTGGGTGCCAACCCCAGCAAGGCTTTGATCGCCGAACTTGTTTGGCTGCGCGCTTTCAGTTCCAGTACCTGTCCCAGCAACACGAGAGTGGTTATTACGGCAGCCGCTTCAAAGTAAACCGGTAAGCTGCCGCCGTGACCGCGAAACGAACTGGGAAAGATATCTGGGAAAAGTGCGGCCACGACGCTGAAGCTATATGCCACTCCCACGCCGAGGCCGATCAAGGTGAACATGTTCGGGCTTCGGTTAATTACCGATTGCCAGGCGCGCAGGAAGAAGGGCCATCCGCACCATAGCACCACTGGCGAAGCCAGAATCAGTTGAATCCATGACAAAGCGACTGGTGACGCGATGCGCTGCAATGGTGCACCGGGAATAAGGTCACTCATTCCAATCGCGAACAGCGGCACTGTAAGCACTACACTCACCCAGAACCGCCGCCGCATGTCTTTTAGCTCATGACCTTCTTCTTCGCCCAGAGTGACGATCCGAGGCTCGAGGGCCATACCGCAGATCGGGCAATTGCCGGGTGCATCACGAATGATCTTCGGATGCATCGGGCACGTGTATTCGATCTCTTGTTGCGGCGCGGTCGACCCAGACTCTGTTGTTACCTGTTGCCTCGATCTAAGTACCATGTTGTATCTCTCACTACTCGTTTGCTGCGTAACCCTCGCCTTGTGGACTGCCTACCTACGGCAAAGCCAATGTTTCCCGCTTTCCTTGACCGCATCGCCGCGTCGGCCTCTAACCATACGTGTACGGCTGATTGAACGCGGCCACTAAATCGTCTGAGTTAACTTGCGTGACAAGCAAAGCATCGACTATATAGTTCCCATCATAAGTCAATTGACGGGACCGATGTGTCGTCCTCTTGGATATTTGATCTGAGTTGTATCTTATGCGCAATGGAGGGACTTCAATGAAACGAACTATAACTCTTCTGTTTTTGCTAACCACGACAGTGGTATGGGCCGGATGCACTACGGCCAATAACTCAAATGCAAATGTCAACGCGAACGTAGCTACGACTCCGGCCAACACCAACAGAGGCGTAGCGAACACCGCCAACGGGAACGCTAACACGCGTGGAAACATGAATATGGGTAACATGAATATGGGTAACATGAACATGGGTAAGCCCAACAAAAACGCAAACGCCAATAAGACTCCTTAGTTCAGAAAACGTTGACGTCCGCGAAGGCCATCGCTTCGCAAGTTATTGTTTGCGTTTGATACCGGGAAATAATTGTCGCGGAATTTCCCTGGCTGCCTGCTAGCTCGCGTCAACAGAGGGAATTCCTCCGCCGACAGCGTTGGATCCTTCCCTAGTGCTTAGGCGGCGGGTTCTCTCCGCCTGAGTTCATATTGCCGTGCATCCCATGCATGGTGCTCATGTCCATTTTGCCAGGGCGAATACGGAAGAACAGATTCCATGAAACCGGATTGGTGCCGTAGATGGGGTCCAATATCTCTGGCTTCGAATAGAAAGTAAGGTCGCTTCCGATCGCGAACGATACCTTGTCAGTGTTCCAAAGCTCGTGCGCGCCACCGAAGGTATAAGCGCCAATGCGGAAACTCGGATGATCGTCAGTGATGCCCAGCAGAGCTCGATCGCTCGGGCGCAATAGTTCGTTCTTGTCCACCAGTTCCAATCGGGTGTAGAGATAGTTTCTTTCAAGGAAATTCACCGTCGACTCAAAAGTATAACCGTTTAGATTGTGGATTTCCGTCGGCCTGCTTGTGTGATTGCGTCCCCAAATAAAAGCAGAGGCCCAATTACCGCGATGAAGCGGTTTGTTGTATTGCACGGATGCCGTAGCGCGCCGGATGTCAGTGTCAGGTTCCGAACCCTCAGGACTTCGCAGGAAGCCGTAAGATGTTTGTATGACCCAGTTTTGATTTGGCATGATTGAAATCCTTGCCGATCGGGAGTTCCATTTGTGCGCATCGAAGTTGTAGCGGTTCTCATCCGGCTCTCGTCCATTGAAGATTGAGCCTTCCAGCTTCAACCAGCGATAGGTCAAGCCGGTAGTTAATACCCCGAACGAAATATGAGTTGAATCCTGCAAGTGATGCGCGAGCGTTGCCGAAGGATTTTCCGATGCTGACATTCGGTGCATGAAGGCCACTGGCCCAAGTGCGGGCTCGCCCGGATAACCAAAATAAGTGAACCATGTTCCGCGTTCACCCAAAGGCAATGTGTATTGCGCGGACAACTCCATGAAAAGATCGTGCGGGTGTTGCTTATCGATCAAAGGTTGGCCCTTATAAGTCTCACCCGTCTGAAATAAGAGCGGCGATCCGCCCGGCGGAAACGTGAATGGTTCAAAACTGAACATGCCACGCAACTGAACCGTGCCTTTGCCCAGCTTGTGATATGCCATCGGCATGAACCAGTTCGCTGACACTGCCTTGGTTACGCCTCGCGGTCCACCCTGACGATTCACGCCCGCGTCCAGGTTGTAGTGAAACATTAGCAGCCAGTCGCCGGATTGCTTGTGATACATGTGCATTGGTCCAGATGACGGTTGCCAGGCCGTACCCGATCCCATGGCTCCCATCGACGTGATGTTGGTATCGCTTGATCCCACACGGATGCCCATGTCATTGCCATTCATAACCATTAACGGTCCCATATTCATGTTCATTCCACTTATGTCCATGCCTGGCATTTGGCCCATGGGACTTGCCGATGGACTCGCCGAGGGCATCGGCATGTTCATATCCATCTTCTGTTCAGGGGAAGCTTGCGGGTTTGGGGAAGCTGTCGGCATTTGCATACCGGGCATGTTCATTTGTGTTTTCGGCGACACCGAAGGTGAAGACTGTGGCATCTGCATCCCAGGCATATTCATCTTCATTTGAGGCGATGCTGAAGGTTGTGTGCCCTGCGATGGCGAAGGCTGTGGTGCCGCGGATTGTTTGGACGACGACGGCTGGGCGGGCTTGTTCATCCCCGGCATAATGCTCATGTCATTCTTCTTAGCAGTCTGCTTCTTCCGCGTTGTTTTTCTCTTTTTCCCGGTAGTCTTCGAGCTAGCCTTAGGCTTGGACTTGCTCATCCCAGGCATGTTGGACATATCGTGTTGTGCCAGGACAGGGACGCAGGCAACCACCAGTGTGAGCACCAACGAAAATACCCACCTGACACTCAAGCTTCTCTTCAAACCTTCAGTGCTCTTCATAATTCCCCCGTGCAAAACTTATAACCAAAGAGACGAATCAAGAGAAAGACCTCTCCAGCAGCAAACAAAAGAATTGGCTGTTTTAGTTAAAAACGAGCGGACGCGTTTCAGTCATAAGGACATGAAGCGGCCAGGAGGGGATTAGATCTGAAAAACTCTGATGAGGATATGTCGTCGCGGACTACTGCCGGGGGGTGCATGCTCACCTGGTAGTCCGATCTGCGCAGGCGTCATCGCAGGTCGAGCAACGAATCTCAACGCCGGCAACGGAGCTGAACCACTGTCTTTGTTCGACTGATCCGGGACGCCCAAAGATGAGACCGGCGCATTCTGCATACCCGAATGGCTCATACAGTGGGTGCAGGAGTCGATTGGCAGTCTTAACTTGTTGGTTGGAACCGACAGTTTTGAAGTTGAGAGCAGAGTTACCTCATCGATGCCGGACGATGAAGGTTGAACGCCCGCATCATCCGTCATCACGTTCTGCATCTCGCTGCCGTCCATCCCCATGCTCTCGTTGGCCATGCCCTCCATCGCCATACCTTGCATGTGCTGATGCGCTTGCGAAGAATGCTGAGAGCTGGCTGTCCTAGTGAGACAGCAATCACGGCCTAGCATGCGAGGGCAGAACGCGGCCGCGAATACGTGTCCCAAACTGCTCATTACGAGCAGCAATGCAAGACTAATTGGAAACAAACGCTTCATTTCGATTGAACTGCATTATTACATATCCTACCCAATCTGCGAACGAGTACGCGGGCAGGGGCACAGCTCAGCGAAGGTTACTTTGCTCATAACCATCCGCCTGTAAAACCGGCTTTGCACAGTCCTGAGACAATGTACGGGCACTGTCGCATCAAATTCCATAAAAACGCGGTGCGATGGTTTTCGATCATTAACACTATTGGCCCTTCATTAATCCCGTAATGCCAGGGGGAAAGCCAGCCATAGTGCTTGCCGTCGTCAGAGGGGAAAGTAGGGTTGAAAGTAGCCTCAAGACCATACGGGTGAGCCACGCCTACTTCAATCTGGTTGAAATGTTGAAGCGTCGGAACGACAATCTCCGGCGCGAACGGCAGCGAGGCGACGACAGCCCATGGAGCGATTGTGCCATCGTCGGGACCTGCGGCAACGCCGCGAGCCACGTAATCGAAAAAATCACGCTTGACCCCATTGACCAGGTGCGTTGCCGGGCCAGGACCTTCGCTCGCCGTCAGCCCCCAGCAGTATTCGCCGTAGCCTAAGAATCCCTGAGGGTTTTGTATTGCATACTGTTGCTGCACATACGTGGCGCGCCGGGTATTCTCGAAGTAATCTGATCCATGCTCACGCATGAAGTCGTCTTGAAGGCCGCGAAAGTCTATCCACACATGAGAAAGTTGGTGTGTGAAGAGTGGGCCGGCATATAACAATTCATAGCCATAGATCTCTTTCCATTCATACGTGCTGGCCCATGCTTTATAGCTCTCGGCAGGAAGCGGACGCGTCGGCGAGCCCATGCCAAGAATGTAAAGTAGCAAGGCCTCATCATAGCCTTCCCAACGAAACGGTAAGAATCCACTCTCCGGCTTCCAACCCATCGTCACGGTTGCTCCGCCGTTCTGGGCCCACTGCCAGTCTGCACGCTGATAGAGTGCGTCAGCCAGGGAACGGATCTCATTTTCGTCCTCTGAGTCGTAGTCGAAGTAGAGCGCGGCAGCGAGTGCTCCAGCGAGAAGAAACGTCGTATCAACGGTGGAGAGTTCACAGTTCCACACGCGCTTCCCAGTTTCCATATCGAGAAAGTGATAATAGAAACCACGATAACCGGTCGCGTCGGCCGCGGTGCCCTGTGCGCTGTGCCAGAAGAAGCGCAACGTGGTGAGCGTTCGCGTGACCGCTGCCTTGCGGGTGATGAATCCGCGTTGTACGCCAATTGGGTAGATGGCCAATGCCATACCAATGGCGGCAATACTCGCAGGCCAGCCTTCTTTAGTGCTATCAACGACCAGACCATTATTGGCGTTTACTTCATTCCAGAAGTACTCAAACTTTTGTCTTTGCAAGCCGGCCAACAAAGCGGCGCTGTCGTTTGGCTCCATAGTCATAGGGCAAGAAATTTGTAGGTATGGTTCTCCTCTTGAGGGGTGATTCTGCTCTGAGCTTTTCGGTTCACCAATAATACCTCAATGTTTCACTTCCGCTATTGCGACTTTGTTCACGCCGCTGCAAGCCAGGTAAAGCTTGTCGTCCGGCGTGGCGACCATATTGCGTACTACGCCTCCGCCCGAGGGAATGGGCCATGTTTGAAACGACTTTGTTTTTGGATTGAAGGCAACGATTGTATTAGGCTTCACACCCGATTCGCTGTACCAAACAGTGCCGTCTGAAGTCGAAGCGGTCCCATAGGGCTGTGAATTTGGTCCACCTGGCGATGCCCACTCCTCGATCTTGCCAGTCTTTGGATCAAGTCTTCCGATGAAACCGCGCGCAAAGTCGCTGTAGTAGATCAGGCCGTCATGATTGTTTGTGATTCTCCTCGGCCGAGCGCCCTGGTCAGGTAAGACAATTTCCGTGACCGCAAGCGTTTTCGGATCGATCTTCCCGATCTTATTGCTGCCGAATTCGCAAAAATAGGCCGCGCTGTCTGGTCCAATGATGATGCCATAAGGAAGCGCGTGCGGCGTTTGTACTTCCGTGAGGATAATCTTGCCAGTCCTGGGATCAAGCTTGCCCACAAAGTTGCTGTTCTGAGTAGTAAAAAAGATCATTCCCTCTCGATCAAACGCAAGGCTGTGGGGATCGCGCGCGCGTGAATCGGGCATTGGGTATTCCACTATGTCACCTGTATGTGGATCGAGCTTGCCGATGTAGGCTTTGAAATTTGCCGTGAACCAGATATTTCCTTCTTTATCAGCCGCGAGACCGTGCGGGCCGGAGCCGGCTGTTTTCAACGGATACTCCTTGATCTCTCCAGACTTCGGATCCAGTCGACCCAGTTTGTTCGCTAACTAGCCTGTGTACCACAGCGCACCATCTGGAGCCACTGCGGGATCATGTGGACGCGAATTCGGCGTCGGCACGTCATATTCTCGAATCGTGACTTTTGCATCATTGGTCATTGTGAGGGACGCACAAAAAGCAAAGACTGGGATTAAAAACAGAAAACGAATCTTATTCAGCATGAAGACGTACCCCTTTCATGGATTATCGATCTACCTTTAGAGAAGCTTCAAGTCGCCTTTGAGTTGGCTGTGCTGACTGCCGGATTCCTCTGTTCAGGATTTTGTATAAACCGTTATTCGTGATCCCGTTAGGGACCTGGTTCGACCTGGAGGTGGCGTTTCGAGCCACGTCGTCGAAGGACTCAAGGTGAGATGGAATAACTGCGCAGGGGAACCAATGCAGTGCGTTGTTCCAGCTGCACGCTCTCCGCAGTAAGCCGCCTTCACAAACGTGAAGAGCTTTAGGAAAATGTTGACTTTGGTTAAGAACAGGAATATCTTCCGCTCGTCTCAAAACAGCTGAATTCTCACGAGCCTTGCTTCCAAACTTGTTCAATTCAGCTTTCCCCATGGCTGGGTATGACCGTCAAGACAGCCGTGTTTCCCCTAAAGCCGTTACGTTCGGATAAGCAGCGATGAATGCTTGGGCTTGTCGATGTCTGACCCTTGGATCGTGGCGTAGCTATTCTTCAAATTTCACAGCTTCATCTTGGAGTGCGCCGCCTTCCTGGCAACCTGGTTCCTGCTCGATGCGCTTGTCCAAAGGGTACTGCGCCCGCTATTCACGCGCCAAGCAGAAGGAGAACCCGTTCGTTTGGACAAAAACTGCTGACGAGATCCTGGCTTGTGTCGACCTATTGTGTTGGCGCACTTTAGCCACAGGACACTGGGGTGATCATCTTGAAGACCCACTGGGCAGCAAAAATGGGCAGCAAGAAAGCGAGGCCGGGGGCGAGCAGCCTCGCGCTATCTGTTCCGAACTAAGGCGGCCTTTAGAAAGCGCTGCCGCTACCAGCCGCGGCACCCCGCGTCATAAAGTCGCCGGTCTTCTGGCTCCAGGAACTGGGAATGCCAACAAACTTCTCCACTAGCGAGATAGGCACGGCGACGCGTCGACCGTCTTCCTGCTGGAACACGATTCCGCCTTCGTCGGCCTCCAATACGCGGCCCCTGTAGATTGACCCCTGCGTTCGCGTGTGAAGCTCGCATGGCTGATTGGTGTTCCTGAGTTCTTGCGCCTGGCTCTTTAGAAAGCGGCGCTCCGCGTCGTCATACTGCTTCGGAAAATTCTGATCCATGAGTCCTTTCCTTTCTTTGGTTAAATTGGTTGAAAGTTGGGGGCCTAACCAAACGGGGGTCGGGAACTCCTTAATCGAAGTGACAAGCCGCTGGCTGTGGTGCGACGCCTTTTATCGCCGACACGTTGCCCACCCGCGCAGCCTTGCAATTGAAGGAATATGTTTATTAACAGCAGCGTGAGTGATCATAAAGAAGATCACCTAATCTCGTTGCAGTTTCGAGGCAACCTGGAAGGTACTGATGGCTTAAACGAGGACAATGCAGAAAGGTGCAATCAAACTGTTTCGGTTCGGTACGGGACTTTTGTCTAAACGATCATCTCTTGGTTTTTCGGATTTCTCATTTTGTCAGATTTGCCTTTTCCAAATAAAACTCTGTTTATTAGCACCCGGTTGACAGAATGACTGTAGGCGTTCAACCTGAAACACGCACCAGCTAGTGAAATTCGCCTATTGTGGACAGCCTTACGCCAACGAGTTGCTGTCGAAAACTCTCACGGCTGGGGGAAACTGCTCAGTTTGGCATTCAGGACACTCTAAAGAGCCGAAAAAGCATCGGAAAAGGCTGGCATGCTTTATGCAGTCGACAAGGGCTAGTTCCGTAGAAAGACTCTGATGGATAAAACTGCGACTACTGTTTCGACAGGCAAAGCGCGGTAACCGAAGGAGTGTGAAATGAGAATCTTATTAGCAGTTGACGGCTCGGCTTACAGCGATGCGGCAATTGAGGAAGTCGTGCGCCGGCCGTGGCCGCCACAAAGTGAAGTAAAAGTTATTACGGCCGTCGAAACACCCATTATGGTTGGCATGGAGCCCTGGGCTGCATCGCCAGAGTATTTCGAGATTGTGGAGAAATCGGTTCGTGAAGCCGGAAAGGCGTGCGTCGAACGCGCTCTGCTGAAGCTGAAAACAATCGAAAGCAAGACGTTGAAGATCAGCAGTGAAATCATTCAAGGATCGCCGAGACAAGCGATCGTCGAAGAGGCTGAACATTGGGGCGCCGACCTCATCGTCATTGGTTCACGCGGGCTGGGTGCCTGGAACCGACTGCTACTGGGCTCGGTATCGAGTGCCGTGGTTCATCATGCGAAGTGCTCGGTCGAAATTGTGAGGAAGCATCAAGCCAAAGAACCCGAGTAATAAGAGAGATTAGTGTGGCCTTTGCCCATGCACCTGCACCCCTGCGTGGCGTCTTTGTTACTTGACCTTAAGGGCGCAAAAACCTAGGGATTCCGCGTATCCAACCGTTGTAGCAACGCTCGGAGACCGCCTCAAAGCCAGACGGCTGGATTTACGGTTGCGTAAAAAGGACGTAGCAGGTTTGTTAGGAGTCACTGAGGATATCGGTCTGTTACTGGGAAAACAATCGAGTTCAACCATCGCGCCCATTGGTACCAAAAGTTCTGGAGTTTCTAAAAAAGTTGGAGTAATAGGAAGGAATCAGGAGGGCACCAGGGGGAGCGCCCTCACACGTTCCCACAGCTTCGAGCCTTCGCTCACTGGTAGCGCAACCCCGTCGCACTCCCCTGACCAGCCTCTCAGCCTGGCCGAGACTCTCAATGTTTCGGTGGATGATTTGGTGGGTGCTAACGGAACCCGCAAGCGCGGCGCGGGTCCTACCGGTAAGATGAAGCAGTTA
>Ga0137366_10002024_pt1 | contig 15361 bp, 18 predicted proteins | sample SagtaG_8_FD_104938 | JGI IMG/M metagenome (GOLD analysis project Ga0137366, IMG submission 104938) | Vadose zone soil microbial communities from Sagehorn Ranch, Mendocino, California, USA - Sage1_L_60_16 metaG | ecosystem: Environmental > Terrestrial > Soil > Vadose zone | place: USA...
CGTGAAATCCGAGGAGCCGACGATCGGCGCCAGGATGAGAAAAAGGATCACCGCGTGCACCAACAGCGACGCAATGATCCCCTTCCACCGCTCTTCTTTCTTGAGCGGTAACCCGATTGGCGGGCGATAGCGCGTGACTACTTCACATCCTTGGGCGTAGCGGCAATGACCTTCACGCCCGCACCGCGCGCGACGTCCATCGCCGCGATCACTTCCTGGTACTTCACGCTTGGATCGCCCTTCACGAAAATGATCTTGTCCGGCCGCGGATCGTAGATCTCCTTCAATCTCCGTCCCAGATCATTTTTCGCCACCGGCTGCGAGTTGATCTTGAACGTGCTACCGGGGAGAACCTCTAGAACGATCTGTGACGGTGGCGGACCAGTCTGCTCGGGCTGCGGAGTCGGGTCAGGCAACTGAAGATCAATCGCCTTACGCGACATCGGAATGACCATCATGAAAATGATCAACAACACGAGCAGCACGTCGATCATCGGCGTGACGTTGATTTCGTTCTGAAGCCCGGTGGTGCCTCCTCCGCTGGCCATTGCCATTATTTCTTCCCTCCCGCCGGAGGCGCCGAGGGCGCGTTAAATAGGTTGTCGCTCTGAACAGCGGAGACTGTGCCCGGACGCTGATCGGTGATCATGCCGGTCACGCGCACCTCGTTGTGAGCCGCGATGTCCATTGCGTCGAGCACCTTACCGTACTGGAGATCTTTGTGCGCCTTGATATAAAGCAGCCTATCCGTCTCACGGTTCTCGAAGATCTGCTTCAGAAGAGCACCGAGCTGCGCATTCGGAATTGCCTTCTTGTTCAGGTAATACTGCCCCTTTGCGTCGATACCCAAAACCTGATCCTGATCCTCCTCCGGATGCGGTTTGAGATTGGTCCCCATTGGGGGTACCGCGGCGAACCCGGCGGTAATCGCGGGGATGACGAGCATGAAGATGATCAACAGCACCAGCATTACGTCGATCATCGGCGTCACGTTCGGCGTCGCCTTCACGCCCCCAGAAACGCCAGCAGACATTGCCATAAGTCAGCCCTCCCGGGTTACTGCGAGATTGGAGCTGAGCCCGCGGTAGCCGTGGTGTTGAACTCACGCGTAAAGCGCGAGCGGCCGAACTCACCGGTGCCGGTGACGTTCTTGATCATGTAGTCAATCATCTCCTTCGAGGTATACGTCATCTCGGCGGTGAGATTGTCGATCTTGATCTGGAAGTAGTTGAACAGCCACACCGCCGGGATCGCGACGATCAGACCGAACGCGGTGGTGATGAGGGCCTCAGATACGCCCGACGAGATCGAGGCCAATCCGCCGGAGCCCGACGCGGCCATCGCGGCGAAAGAATTCACGATTCCCATCGTGGTGCCGAGCAGTCCGACGAACGGGGCGGTGGCACCTACCGTCGCCAGAACTCCGAGGCCGCGCTTGAGGTCGGTAATGGTCATCAACATCTCGCGCTCGACGGCGCGCTCAGCCGAGTTGATGTCGGCGACCGTCACTGATCCATCCTGAATGAGGGGGCGAATCTCGGTCAGAGCGCCACCCAGTACGCGCGCGACGTGAGACTTCTTGTACTTATCGGCGAGAGTGACAGCCTCGGCGAGGTTGTCTTCCTCGAGGAACTGCGAAAACTCGGGAGCGAACTTGCGGGTCTCACCCTGCGCCTGGCGCAAATCCCACCACTTCTTGATGGCGATCGAGAGGGACCAGATCGACATGATGGCGAGGACAAACACAATCCCCTTCGCGAAGTTGCCCATCTGGTTGTAAATGTCGAGCAATGACAGCTGCATGGTTTACTCCGGTGAGTTTGTTAATTAGCGGGGAACGGCGAACTGGAACGATTGCTGGACCAGCTGGTTGACCGGCTTCCCACCGATCATCGCGGGACTGAATTTCATCCTCGGCAGAACATTCTTCACCGCCTGCGTGAAAAGCTCGTTCGACGATTTCAGCACCTTGAAACTGTCCATGTCGGCTTTACCATCACTCCTCACCACAAACTGTGCCTGAACCTCGCCGGCAATGCCTGAGCTTTCGAGAACCGATGGGTACTTCGGCTTCGGGCTGTCCTGAAGCATCTCAGCGGGCTTCTCAACCTGGAACTCGAAATAGGTCTGGTTGGTGACAGGGCCGGTTCCACCAACTACGCCGCTACCGGTGCCGCCCTTCACGCCCTTTCCGCTGAAGTCACTTTCATTCGTGACCGCTTTCGAGAGATCGATCTCCGGGATCTTGATGTCGATCCTCACGGGCGCGCGAAGAACCTGGAAGCCTTTCGGCGGCGGTGGCTTGACGACGACCTCCTTGGGGGGAGGCTCCTTCGGCTCGACCTTGGGCGGCTCCTTCTTCATCTCGACGAACTGGATCTTCTCTGCCTTCGACTTCTCGTCCTTGACGCCGGCACGAGCAGTCGCGTACACCGCTCCTCCGATCAGGACGGTGTGGAGTACGATGCTGAACATCGTACCGCCAGCCATCTTCTGCTTCTGCGCCTTCGACTCGAGTAGTTGGTTAAACATTCCTCACCCAATGGAAGTTCGTGGACGAAAAGTGCGCGCAAGCTGAGTCGCGCGGAATAGCCGCAAGATTAAGAATCAATGAAATAGTATTAAGAAACATCTAACATACTAAAGCTTTCCAACTAACGCGCGAGAGTAAACACAAACGGTATTTTGACCAGCTGTCTGACTTTCCTGCCTCCAACTTCGGCGGGAATGAATCGCATGTGACGCAAGGCGACCCGCACAGCATCTTCGAACAGATGGTTGTCCGACTGCACGAACCGGATGCTCGCTTCCTCTGCCCGACCCTGCTCGTTGACGACGAACTCTGCCATCACCCGCCCTTCGACTCCCGCTTGCCTGAGAGCCTCAGGGTAGCGAGGCGGTGCGTTACCACCGATGACAGCGACCTGTTTCTCCACCTGCTCGGCACTCAAGGGTCCGCCAGACAAACCGCTGGCACTATCAGAAGTACTGGTCGACCCGCCGGAACTGATTCGCGTCGCGCCGAAGTCGCTCGGCTTGGACAGGACACCCGTTACATCGAGGGGTAGAATCTTTATTTCGAGAGCCGGCTCGACGTAGATCGGGCGCTGACCATCGATTCGCTTCGGCCTCGGTGTAGTGATTTGCGTCGACTGAGTGGCATGTGAAATCCGCGGGAAGTAGTCCGTCGGAACCACATAGGAGAGGCGCGTTGGCTGCACCCGCGCCTGCGCCGTCGCGTAGACTGCCGCAGCAATAAGCGCGGTGTGAGCAGTGATGCTGAGGATTGCGCTGCCACTAGCCCGCTCTCTGGTTTGTTTCGACTCCAGCAGCTTGTCGAGCATTTAGTCTCCGAGTGGTTGTCGACCGTAACCTCTCGGAGTAATACCCACCTTGAAATAGCGCGCCCGTGAGAACTCAATGAAATACTTCTAATGCCCGGATTAACGTACTGTTAATCCGGCGCGGCTCACGACCGCTGGCCGTCGCCACCCAGTGGAAGTGTCACGGTGAACAGACTACCGCGCCCGAGCCTGGAAGATGCCGTGAGAGTTCCACCGTGTGCCTGGGCGATCCATTGGCTGATTGCGAGTCCGAGGCCGAATCCCCCGCGCTCCGACATTCGCGACCGAACCCTGTCGGCACGCCAAAACCGCTCGAAGACGTGTGGAAAGTCAGCCGCGGAGATTCCAATCCCGGTGTCGCGCACCGCGAACGTCACGTTGTCCGGATGACGTCCCAAGCCGAGCTCCACCTTGCCACCGGCTGGTGTGTACTTGATTGCATTGGTCACCAGGTTGAGGAAGAGTTGCCTCAGGCGCGTTCTGTCGCCCATTACGACCACGTCCGCCGTGAACGGCAGATTCACCGTCACGCCCTGCGCCTCGCCGAGTATCAGAGCGGTTTCGTAGACCTCTTGCACGAGCGGCTGCAGCTGCACCGGCTCGCGATGCAGGTCGAAACGACCCTCATCGGCGCGAGCAAGAGTAAGCAGGCTCTCCACCAAATCGGTCATCCTGCGCACTTCCTGGAGTGCTTCCTCGAGCGCCACCATGCGCTCAGTCTGACTGGATGTCTCCATCATCGCCCTCTCGACATCCGCCCGGAGCACCGCGAGAGGAGTCTTGAGCTCGTGACTGGCGTCCGCGGTAAACCGGCGCAATCCGGCAAATGATGTCTCCAGTCGAGAAATCATCGCGTTGAGTGTAGTGAGGAGATCAGCGAAATCGGTGGTTTCTTCGCTGAGCGCGAGGCGGCGATGCAAGCTCCGCCCGTCGGTAATTGCCGCTACCTCTGTCGTGATCTGTGTAAGCTGGCGCTGTGTTCTTCCCAGAAAGAGGAACGCTCCCACTCCTGCTGCACCGATGATCAGCGGCACAATCACGAGCGCGTCCAACATGTATTCGCGCGGGATGGTGCTGGCACGCGTCGCGATCGCTCCCGAAGCGATTCGGCTCAGGCCACCCGGTGTTCCGGAGAGCGTGTGCGAGACGAAGAGAACCTTTTCCTGAAGCGAATCGAGCGAGAATATGAGCGCCTCACCCGACTTCGGCAGATCCTGAAGTTGCGTTTGCAAGGTGTTCATATCGGTCCCTTGCAGCCGCATCACATCAGCGGATCGGTAAAGCGCACGCCCGGCAGTATCCACCACTACTATGTATCCCGGTACCGACTGGAGTCGTTCAGCGATTTTCGGCGAGACAGACGCGACCAGCGCTGTGTCGCTCGGGACTACCACTTTTTCACCCGACTGTGCCGCGTCAGTAATGATCCGCGCCGCCAGGTCGCCCTGCGTGGCGGCGTATTGAGCGATGTCGTGATTGACAGCGTTCTTGCGCGCGGCAAGGACGGCGAGGAACAGCGTGATGGTAACCGCGATCAGGCCAGCGACGAACGCCGCGGTGAGCTTCACTCGCGTTGAGAGCATCGCGGCCTAACTTGTTTTCCCGGCGGCGCTCTCTTCGCGGATCACGTACCCCACGCCGCGGATTGTATGTATGAGTTTCCTGGCGCTGTTAGCGTCTATTTTCTTTCGCAAATGGTTTATCACGACATCAACGATGTTGGTGCCGGGGTCGAAGTGATACCCCCACGCATATTCGGTGATCAGCGTTCTGCTCATTACGCGACCGGCGTGGCGCATGAGATACTCGAGCACGGCGTACTCCTTGGGGGTCAGCTCGATCGCGTGCCCCCCGCGCGCTACCTCTCTCGTGTCGAGATTGACGGTGAGGTCTGCGACCTTGAGGACCGGTGAAATGCGCGCGCGAGGCCGACGCGACAGCGCCTCCACTCTTGCCAGGAGCTCCTCGAACGCGAACGGTTTGGTAACGTAGTCGTCGGCGCCGGCGCGCAGTGTTTCCACCTTGGAGTCGACGGCATCCTGGGCGGTGAGAATGAGCACCGGACGGTCGAACCCGCGAGCGCGCAGATCGTGCAGCACCTGCGATCCGGATTTCCCCGGCAGTCGCATGTCGAGCACGATGACGTCGTATTCCTCGGAGATCGCCCTCGCCTCGCCCTCGTCGCCGTTCGCAACGAGATCCACGCCCCAACGCTGCTCCTCAAACCCGCGTTTGACGAACTGGCCGACGGTGGGATCGTCTTCGATTACGAGGATTTTCATCGGTCAGGGACGCGAGTTACGCAACGAGCGCCGGCAGGTCGCTCGTTGCGTAACCTACATCTGGGGTTTGCCCGCTTCAACGCGGCAACTCGCCGCGCAAGCTCACACGTTGAAGGGGCGAGCTCGTTGGCCGGGCTTTAGTTGCCCGGGAACTGTCCCCAGGTAGCCTTTTGTACCCTAAGGAACGGAGACGGTGCGCGTGCGAGAGCTTGATCGTAATGGAATTGGGCACTACCCTGCATGTAGAAAATCGATGAAATCACCGCACCATAGAAGGCGCTGTTTCCAAGTGCGTAGACTACGTTGTTCGGCGCGTACGCAGAAAAGTAGGCGTCAGCGCCGCCCGTGATTCCCCAGTAATTGCCCTTCGTTGCATCGTTTGGAGTTCCGCACGCCATGAACGACAAATCAGTCGCCTTATGTGACGTGTTCGCGAGGGATCCGCCAGCCATGAAAATGGAGTCCTGGATCGCGACGTTGACCGGGCCACCTGCGGGAAGCGCTAATTTCGAAGTACCGGTCATCACGACTGACCTGAAGAAGTACTGCTTCCCCGCGATTAGGTTGAGCGTCTGCCCGGATGCCAGGCTCAGCACACCATTTCCAGTGTAACCCACCGCTGCCAATTCCGGCGTCACCGGCGAGTAGCCGCCGCCCGGGCACGGTGGGGTGTCGTACGGCGTTTCGGCGGGCGCATTCTGCGTGGTCGTACCGGTAACGACGGGGTTGTTGTTGAGGGTAATTGTCCCGGCGGCGCCGACGTTGCCCTTGATCGTGGCCTTTTGCAGGGTCATGGCACCGTTCGAGAACACGTCAGCCCCGTTGCCCGCCGTCAAAGCGTTATAATCGGAGATCCCAGAGTCAAACGAGTCGAGGGTTGGGTTTTGGATCCAGACGTTTGATTGACCGAATACGGCTCTGCTGAAAAGCGGCATCCCTCCAACAACTCCAATTACAGTGCTGACGCCACCGTTCAACCCCGTTCGCCGACCTTGCACGACGACGTTGTATTCCTGTAGGCCGCCATTATCTACGCGATGGATCACTGCGCGGTATTTCTCATTATTCGGCAGCGTCTGCCACCCGAGGTCGAGGCTGTCGCCTGGGTTCATGGCTTTGACGGGCGCCGAGGGCCACGCACCGTAGGTCTGACGCAATCCCGCTTCCGCCGTGTATACCGCCAGCGTCGACTCGCGTACTGCGCGCGACGTCCGGCGCTCATCGGAAGCGGTGCTGAGCATCGCCACCACGATGACGCTCATTATCGCGATAGAGAATACGACCGTCGGCAAAACGAAACCGTCGCGATTGCTGCTCGAACCCAATGTGGATTTATCGGCGCTCATTATGACCTCAATCGTGTCGTGAACTCGTGGACGTGACAAAGCTTTAACGGCGGACGGCGACTTTCGTCGTCACCGAGTCGTGCTGGTAGGTGAAGGTCGAACCGGTTGTCGCGTTCTTGTAACTCTCGGTGCGCAACGTAAACGCGACGCTGCCGACCGCGGCCGGGTTCACCGTTACAACGCCGAGAGTGTCGTAGTACGTAAACGCCAAACCGTTGGATGCCGGAGCCAGGAGCGGGCCCGTCAGCTGCTCGTAAGACGCGGCGGCGCCGACCTTTCTTCCCAGCCACCAGCGATTGTTCAACTGATACTCGGCGTACTCGACTCTACGAAAGTTCCGGAACGGAGCGCCGACCTTGATGTAAGACGTGTCAGTGATGTTAGGAGCCGCGAATTCCACCACCAGATCCGGCGGGCGGGCACCTGGCCACGCGCACGCAGTCACACCCATAGCCACCGGTGTTCCTACTGCGGTGATCTTGAGCTTATTCCAGCCACCTTTCCCGATCTGGTAGACCAGAGCGGTGTCGTCGACAGTCGCGAGAATGTTTCCGGCGGTCTTCCACAGGCCATAGCGCGCCAAGACAGCGTGTTTCGCGCATACGGTGCCCAAGCCGCGCGGCGAACGAATAGTGACGGTATTTGCACCCATCACCGCGAAAGGACTCCCCGCGACTGCCGCCTGTCGCAGATCCCACGACAGGAGAGCAGCCGCTTCACGTGCCGTTTCCCGAACGTCGACCTGCTCGCGCTGCTTCCGATAGCCGCGGCCCTGAACGATCATCATCTGGACGACGCCGCCCAACACGATCAGCCCAACGACGAAGGCGACGATGAGCTCGATCATCGTGAAGCCACGTCGGTCGCGGGAGCCTATGAACTGCCGAGGCGCGATCATTGAACTCTCGTGTCGGACAGATACAGCGTAACGGTGTCCGGGTATATCATGGTCGCGTTCGCCTGGCCTCGCCGCTGAACTACGATCTCGACCTTTTGCGATTTGACGTTGACGTTCGTAACTGTCCAGGAAACTGAGCGGCCGCGGATTGTCGCCGACCCGCTGGCAACGTTGTTCCATCCTTTGGCGACCAGGCTGTCCGTTACCTGCTGCACGTCGGCTGAATACTGCAGGTCTTGCCTTGCCTTCCCCATTTGGGCGAGACCCAGGGTCGCGGCACCGCCGAGACCCATCATGACGATCGTCAGCAACGACATCGCGATGAGAACTTCGACGAGGGAGAATCCGCTCCTCACCGCCGACTGATTTGACGGGTTCATCGCAGCACCTTCCCAAGCGCTGCCGTGTTCACGGTGTCAGCCTTGTCGATCGCGGTAAAGATCACCCTGGCGTCGCCAGACTCGCACGCCCCCAGAACCAGCGGTAACCCTCGCGCATCGAAGCATAGGAGGCTGCGATTGCTGCTCATCACCAGACCGGACTGCGCCAGGTTGCGCACGTACCATACGGTAGCGCGTTGACCGGCGCCGTTCGCACTGGTGTCGACGTCAACCCAGAAGCGTGTCGTTGAAGCGTCTATGTGAAGCTGGGCGACTCGCCCGTACCGAACAGCGGTACCACGGGCAAGGGAGTGTGCGGTCGCGAACTGGTCGGCTGCCGTTTGGGTGGTGCGACGGCGTAGCGCGGCTGACAGGCGGGGAGCACCCATGGCGGCTATAATCGCCAGTAGTCCCAGGGTGATGATTATTTCGACGAGCGTAAAGCCGCGCCGGGTATCTCTGTTCCACATTTGAGCAGGTCCTCGTGGTGATGCTCCCCCGGTCGCTTGACGACACGCGTCAGGCTCGATCTCCGAAGGAGGAGGTAACAACGCTCTCAGAGCCGTTATCCGTCATTCGACGGCTTAAGCTCTGCTGTTCTATAGACCTCTTACTATGACCAAAAAGTCACATGATTTGGCAGGTTCTGCCAGCCCGAAAAGCCAGTTTTTGTAACTCTTTCTGTGACAAATGATTGCCAATCGCCCGAACGCACCTTAGCACGACGACTGTCTGATCAACGAATGAAACCGCGGTCAGGTCTCTCGAGGGCGCGCTGAGCCTTTTGCTTCTTAGCGAGTAAGGCCATTGCGACCGAGTCGGTACGGGCTTTCACGATCGTTCCGTCCGAGCCGTCCTCCGTGACCAGGGTGTCTTTGCAATTACGCTGGTCGTAAACCGAGCGTGTCGCGCAGCCCGAACGTAGAAGTTTTGAGGCGGTGCTCCTCTCCGATCCTGCAGGCTTGTCTGGGACGCACTTGCCCACTGCTGCCTCACTGGCCACGCACTCGGCTCCCGCACGCCCTTCTGGACGCCGGGAGACCGAATACATGAGTGCCGCTAGTGAAGAAACTGCGACTGCAAGGAGCAGAAGCGCGATCAGCAGCTCGCCGATAACGAAACCTCGACGGGCCCGGCCCACAGGGCATCCGTCGGCCGGCATCAGTACTCCACCCAGTTGTCGACCCAGGTGTTACGCAGGGTGACAAGCGCTCCCATCGTGGTCGTCGCCTTCGCGACCTCGCATGAGTCGTAGTTGTAGTCCTTCGTACCATTTGCGTTTGCCGCGGGGGCATACGTACCGAGCTTCACGTTTAGTCCGCTCACCGTCGCGCCTTCAACGCTGTTGTTACCGTTCGAGGTGATGTCGTTCCCGACCAGCAGCACTCCCTTCCATCCGACGCTCCCGTTGAGTGTGAGTTGGCCGGTGGCGATGATCATGCCTTTCCCCGACGACGGTAGAGAGAAGTCAGGCACATTGACGCGGATGATCGGATAGTAGGTCGAGTTCGAGTCGGCATAGGCAGCCTCAAGCGCCGCCGTCGGCCATGTTCCCCCGGGGATCGTGATCGTGGGGGTGATGCTATTCAAATTGATGATTCCGTTCCAGTCGATCGCCACCGAATCAGGTGCAATCGTATCGACTGGTGGGTCACCGACCGCTACCGTTTTACCGGTGTAACCTGGGTTAACCGGAACGGCCACGCCGGCCACTGCGGCCGAGTCACCGCAGACATCGATCCCACCAAGCGTACCGGCGCCACCGTTCTTTTGAATGCCTGAGAGGGCCGTCCAACCCGCCAGAACCTGCATTGGGGCTGGCTCCCAAAGAACGTACTGGGCAACCGTGCGTACGCCTCGCGGAGTACCGGCGTAAGCTCCGACGGTCTCCACACCCTTCGAACGGACAACGTACAATCCAGACTGAGATCCTTTCGGCGGACGAAGGCGCGTCAGCGAAACATCGGCGTAGCCGCCCGTCATGGTGATCCGTACGCTGTCCTTCGCACCTGGCACCCTGGTGTAATTGGGCGAGCCGGCCATCAGCGAGTCGCGACGGACGAGAAAGAGCTCGAGTCCCTGCTCTGCTATTCTAAACGCGGAGATCTGGGATTTTTGGTCTGCAACCGATCTGCGCTCGGCGCTCACCAGAGAAAAACCCCCGGCGATCATGATGGTCAGAACGGCGATCACGAGAATCGCAATCGGAATTGCAAAACCGCGGCGTTCGGTGTTGTTCAGCATATAGTCAAGCCTCTCGGCTAGTTTGTGCGGTTCTTGAAGAAAACCGCGGTTGTGAATGGTGCCTGTTCGGCGCTGATCTGGCCGCTAGCAACCGTTTCGCTGATACCATCGAGATGGAGCTCTAGTCCGCGCATGTCGGCGAGATTTGCCGGTGGCGCATCCTGTGCGACAGAGCCGCCATTGACGGTGAAGAACCTCCATTTCGCCGTATTCGCGAAAGGTGCAACGAGCTCTTCGGAGCTTTCAGCTCCGTTTGGCGCGATAGTCGTGCGATATAATCCGAGTTTGCCTGCCACCGCGAGCGAAGCCTTGAACTCGTATCGTACCCTCGAGTACAGGAATACCGGCGTTCCGAGACCCGCGTTGGCAGGTAAAGTCGGGGTAACGCGCACGGTCTTTCCGTTTGTCACGGTGGTAATGTTGACGCCGACGCAATCTGCCGGGTCATAATTCGCTTCGGTCGCGGGGTTCTCGACATAGGCGTACGCGCCGGTCTGGAAGTTTCTCCACGCGTACCCGTAGAATCCGGCGTTGGCATAGGTCGTGGAGTCAACCGGGAGGAGACTCAGTGCCGTGCCGCCGATGAGGGCGTTCTTGCACACGACGCCGATAGCGAACGGAATTCGGATAGTCAGCGAAGTTGGGGTTGCCGCGATCACTCCACCCGTCGCCTCGATCATTCGGAAATCGGACACCACTCGGTTGAGCGAAGAGCGCGACACGTTACGTGCGGCGTTCCCCATTCCTTGTCGATCGAAGAATCTGCCCTGTACCGTCAGCAGCTTCGTAAACAGGGCGCCGACGATGGCAAAAATCACGATGCCGACGAGCAGCTCGATGAGCGTGAAGCCGCGCCGAGCACTGCGAATCTTAGAGTGTCTCATGGGTCACCCCTGGGGGCAATCGGTGCAGAGAACCTTCGACGTGCGAGCCTTGGTCCGCGTGAAGTTCACGGTGTCTGGCTTGTATATCGGGTTTGCCGGCGTGATGACGATTCTCACGGTCTTCACAACGTTCGCGACTGGCTCGCTTACCGTTACCGTACGGCTGTGCGGATACGGAGCTGTACTCACTGTCGAGTAGCTCGATCCGACAGCAATCGAATCATACGGAATACCTTCGAGCCTGTTGACTTCTTGCATGAGCACGCCATTCCGATAAGCATTGCCGGTAGCGACTCTGCCGCTCTGCGACACTGAGTATACGAGTGCCGCGAGCGATGAAACCGCGACGGCCAGAAGGACCATCGCCACGATTACTTCGACGAGGGCGAAACCCTTTCGGGGTTCGCTATTGATCGGCGTCGGATTGGCGGCGCGATCCAAGTTGCGCAGTGAGATTCTCATAGTTTTGGCTTCACCCTCACGAAACCAGCAGTGCTGGCCGTGATTTGTTTGGTGTAGTCACCGTTGGCGAGGTCGATGGTGACGGCCGCGGAGGAAACACCGTTCGGGAAAACGTCTATCGTTGCGGGTGTGAACACCAGCGACGTGAGACGATACTCCGATGTGTCTCCGTAGAAAGTTCTGATTCGCAGAATGTTACCAGTCTTGCGGTCGACGAACTGATAGCTCCGCGAGTTCGCATCAGCCTGAATGCGCACGGGCTCGCGCTGACGAGCGGCGACTGCAAACGCATTTTGCAGGTCAGATGCGATGACTGTCGCGGCGCGGTTGACGCGATTATGACGCACGATGCGGGACATAGCCGGCCCTGTCATGGTCGCGAGAATGCCGAGAATCGCAACGACGACAAGCAGCTCGAAAATGGTAAACCCGCGTGGGCTGGAATAAGCGTTTTTGCTTGTCAGTTTGGCCATCCTGAAAGCCTCCGTCGGAGGCGTCGGACATGTGCTCCGCGCGCCCCGGGTGGACCATCTCTTCTTATTGATGATGGACGAGCTTGGATATACCGAGCAACCCAAAAACGCGTCCAAAACGTAGTTAAGGCTCAATAGGCGCCATTAACCCGCGAAACTCCCAGCTCAGCAGTTCGATTGCGGCCAGGATCTCGGAATTCTCTCGCCGCTCAGAGGCATTCGATTCACTATGAGACCAACGGAGCTGGCCCTCCTGAGTCGACGAGGAAGTACCGGCATCGGAATAGAAGCGGCGAAATTTGCAGTTGTGCGCTTGTCATTGCGGGAACTTAACGACCTGAGGAAGGATGGAGACAGATACAAAATCGGCGACTCAGAAACTCACGGTGCGCTGTCAGTTTTGCAACACATGGAATCGCATCAGCGCAAGCAAAGTCACCGACGGTCCGAAGTGCGGAAAGTGCGCGAAGCCGATGCTGCTCGAGCGTCCAATCCCGCTAACCGACGAAACCTTTACGCGCACGATCAGCGAGAGTGATGTTCCAGTCGCGGTGGATTTTTACGCCGACTGGTGTGGTCCATGTCGAATGATGGCCCCAGCTGTCGACGCCCTTGCCGCGCATGTTCAGGGTAAGGCGCTCGTCGGAAAGCTCAATACCGACCACTCCGCGCGAATCGCATCAGGTTTCAACATTCGCGGGATTCCGACGACCATTGTCTTCCGGGCTGGTAAGGAGGTCGCCCGTCAATCGGGCGCTGTACCGCTGGAGGGTTTAAAACAACTCATGGCAAGGGCCGGCGTCCTGATCTGACGCTTGCTGCCTCCTGCTTACGAAATCGGCGGACCTTTGAGTACCGCTTCCACTGCCGATGCCAGCTCCTGCCCAGAAAATGGCTTGTTCAGGAAATTAGCGCCGAGGGGGACGCCGGTCCTTGCATCCTGATCAGCGTAGCCAGACATGAAAAGGGCGCGCAGGCCCGGTCGGGTGGGCGCGAGTCGCTCTACCACTTCGGGACCTCGCAATCCCGGCATATACATGTCGGTAATCACCAAATCGATTTTGCCCGGGTGGGCGGCTGCGACTTGCAAGGCCATCTCGCCGTTTTCCGCCTCAAGCACGTTGTACTTCGCCCGCCGCAGAATCTTGAGCACGATAGCGCGAACTGATTGTTCGTCGTCGACGAGAAGGATCGTTTTCTTTTGTTCGGCGTCCGGCGCCTTCATTGGTGGTTATTTTACGGGGTGGAATTGAGAGAAAAGCTATCCCGCCGATGACGCTTATCGCCAGAACTTTCTGGTGCGGCAGTCACGCAACAGGTGGACGTGTCGAGAGGCGGTAGCGACCAGACTTGTCGTCTCGGGGGAGTTTACGTGCCGGCCGTCGGCAGTGTTGCGTCGGCGCAACAGTTCTGTCGCTGTCGCCCCGGCTCTGGGGCAAATGCTCCCGGCATCCGAGACGTTGTCGCTCATTGGAGGCGCTTAACTTCTTTTTTGACGTGTCGTGGCAAATGCGGAGGTAGAGAAACTCACTATTGCTGAACTAAAACGTTTAGCTAGGTTTTGTCCCGTCGATCACGAAGTTTTGCGCAACAATTTTGTCCACATTGCACAGCACAACGGGGATTCAATGACCACCGCCCTGACCCGAAAGGATCTTCGCGCTTCAGAATCGACCCCGTACACTCCCGTCACCGAAAGGATGCGCGCCCTTATCGTCGACGACGATCGGACCCTTCGTGAAGGTTGCGCCAGCGTGCTCCGCGCCGAAGGAATCAACGTTGAGGTCACGGCGCGCGGCGAAGAAGCAATCCAGATGATCCACCGATCGCGCTTCGACATCATGCTCGTTGATGTCTATCTGGAGCCAGTCTCGGGGATCGACGTGCTAAAGGCGGTGATGGCGACTGCGCCCAGCACGCTGGTTGTGCTGATGACCGGCAACCCGAGCGTCGACTCAAGTATCGAGGCGATGCGAATTGGGGCGTGGGACTACCTGCCCAAGCCCTACTCCGGAACTCAGCTCCAGCTGTTGGTTGGACGCGCCGCGCACACGGTTACGGCGAGGCGGGAGCGGGAGACACCGGCCGGTGAGTCCCCCGCGCTGGGAACGGAGGGCTCTCTCCTCCTGGGAACATCGCCGGCATTCAAGAACGCGACGGAGCTCGCTCGGAGAGCGGCACCGACGAACGCTTCCGTCATGATCGTCGGCGAAACGGGAACCGGGAAAGAAGTTATCGCCCAATACATCCACCAACACAGCCGTCGTGCCAGAAAGCGACTGGTACCAATCAATTGCGCGGCGATCCCCGAGCAGTTGCTCGAGTCGGAGATGTTCGGACACCGGAAAGGAGCGTTCACTGGTGCCGACCGCGAAAAAATGGGACTCCTCGAGCTCGCGAACGGCGGAACTCTATTCCTTGACGAACTGACCGAGATGTCGATGGCGCTGCAGGCGAAGATGCTGCGCGTACTCCAGGACGGCATCGTGCGTCGCGTCGGAAGTGAAGAGGAGGACGCTGTGGTCGACGTTCGCTTCGTTTCCGCTACGAACCGCGATCCGCGGGACGCGATCCGCGGGAAGCAGCTTCGCGAAGACCTCTACTATCGTCTCAACGTCGTGCAGGTCACGATTCCTCCTCTACGCGAGCGAGTAGAGGACATACCGTTGCTCGCGAACCATTTCCTGAGCGTGTTCTGGGGCCGTCACCGTTCGACAAAGGACGCAGTGCCGTCCTTTACGGACGACACGCTGGAATTCCTATCATCGCGCCCGTGGCGCGGGAATGTGCGCGAGCTTCAGAACTTCGTCGAGCACGTGACGATTCTGGCCCAGCCCGGGGCGAAGATTCAGATCCACCACCTGCCCCTGGACCAAGAAGTCGATCTCGGTGCTGTCAGCAATGGCGTCGGCATCCTGCCATCGAGCGATGCCTACCACGTCGCAAAGGAGCAGGTGCTTGCGACATTCGAGAAGAATTACGTGACGCGCCTTGTGGCGCGCGCCTCAGGCAACATGTCGCGCGCGGCCCGCCTGGCCAGTGTCGATC